>Ga0310690_10001670_pt1 | contig 38699 bp, 53 predicted proteins | sample AusTroGonzalo_MG_2_FD_207661 | JGI IMG/M metagenome (GOLD analysis project Ga0310690, IMG submission 207661) | Bovine rumen microbial communities from tropical cattle in Woodstock, Queensland, Australia - Gonzalo_04 (v2) (version 2) | ecosystem: Host-associated > Mammals > Digestive system >... | reverse complement strand
TCAGGACTATTGCGCGGTTGAGTTCACGTTTTACGGCACGAACGAACCGCTCCGGATGCTTCGGCTGGTCGAGATAGACTTCGGCATTTCGCGGCGGTTCTCGGCGGACAGCGTGACGGACATGCGGATCGTGTACGGGACTTCGATCGACGCGTCGGCGTTCCCGGCGAAGGAGTTGACGTTCACGTTCGACAACTCGCGCGGGGAGTTCAACATTCTTTCCCCGGCGGGCGTGTATCAGTACTGGAAGAACGGTCAGGTTCTCCGGGCGAAAGTCAAGATCGGGGACGAGCTTGTGAACATGGGAATGTTCACGGAATCGACGGCGGAGATCGGGAAGAACCGGCTGCTCGTGAAAGTCCGCGCTCACGACCAATGCTATCACATGGACAGACAGAAATACTATCCGGACGCGGCGATGAAAGCGGCGTCTTCTGTAACGCTGAAAACGGCGGTCGAAGACGTGCTGGCCGGGTATGATCTGAAAATCAATTACAACGGGCTTGAAAACGAGCTGGTGAGCTGTCAGGTGAACGAGAACCATCCGAAGCGGGCGATGATCCGGTATCTGGCGATGGCGGCGCGGTGCTCCGTCTGGATCGACCGGGAGAACACGCTTCAGTTCAAGCGGTTCACGGCTCCGACGCCGGACGACGCGGTTTCCGAGATCACGGCGGACGAGCTGTACGACTGGTCTGGCGTTTCGATTTCGGAGGAATTCTCCGGGTGCGTGCTGACGGTCGAGCGGGAGCTGGAAGAGGTCGATCCGGGGGTGGAAGGGACGTCGGTCGGCGTGACGTACACCTACACGTCCGGCGAGAGCGAGGACACCGGGACGAACACGGCAAGCTACGAAAACCCGTGCATCGCGCCGGGGAAGGAACAGGACGTGTGCGACTGGCTTTTGACGGCGGCGAACTGGCGGAAGAAATACTCGGTCAAGAACCGCTGCGATCCCGCCGTCGAGATCGGGGACGCGCTGGTGATCGAAGACGCGTTCCACAACGACGACGCGGCGATTGTGACGGGCCTTGACGTGACCTTCGACGGCGTGCTGTCCGCGGTGACCGAGGCGGCGGGGGTGCTGACATGACGCCGGACGAACGGCTGAGACGGCTGGAAGCGCGGCTGTCGAACCTATACAAGGATGCTGAAGCCGAAATGCGCGAGAAATGGAACGCGTATTTCGAAGGCCACAAGAAAACCGTCGAGAAACTGCTCGAAAAAATCCGAAACGCGAAGGATGACGAAGCCAAGAAAAAAGCCACGAAAGCGTATCTGGATTACATGAAAGGCCATGTCATGACGGACAAATACTACAAGGGCATGGTTCGGGAGCTGTCGCGGCAGTATGCGGAAGTGAACGCCCGGGCGCAGGAGATCATAAACGGTCAGCGTGCGGCGTTCTTCGCGGACGGGTACAATATATCCGCCGACGAGATCAACCATTTCGCCATTGATGAGGGCATCGGCATCCGGTTCGACTTGTGCGACGAAAATACCATTGCATGGCTGGCGGAGCATCCGGATCGACTTCTTATGCCGCCTCCGTCGGGGGCCAGAATACCGGAAGATGAGCAATGGAACCGGAAGTTAATCAACAGCCAGATGATGCAGGGAATTGTCCAAGGCGAGAGCATCCCGAAGATCGCCAAGCGGCTTGAAAACGTAACCGACGGGGATAAGAAAGCCTGTATCCGCCGGGCGCGGACAATGGCGACGAATGCGGAAAACGCGGGCCGGGTTCAGTCCATGCAAAACGCAGAAGGCTGGGGGGTAAAGCTCCGGAAGGAGTGGATGTGTACGCACGACAGCCGAACGCGTCACACGCATTTGCTTCTCGACGGCGAGAAAATCGACACGGATGACGTGTTCTGGAACGGCTGTCGGTGGCCCGGAGATCACCTCGGCCCGCCGGAAGAAACCTGGAACTGCCGTTGCACAATTCGAAGCGTCTGCGACGGGTTCACGTCCAATCTACCGAAAGGAAAGGAAAACACGGTTCACGTCTGGGTTGACGGGGAGAAGGTGAGATAATGCCGGGAGAGAACATCAACATCCAAGTCCAGATTACGGACAATTCTCCGGAAGTGCTGAACGCGGTGGCGATAGCCATTCAGCGCGCCTTGTTTCAGATGGGCGAGACTGCGGAAGGACACGCGAAGGAAAATCCGCCATGCCCTGTGAAAACTGGACGGCTCAGAAACTCGATCACGCATCAGGAGACGAGAGATCAAACAGTGATCGGCTCGAACGTGGAATACGCGGCGGCGCAGGAACTCGGCACGTCGCGGGGGATCACTGGAAAGCATTTCCTTAAAAGCGCAGTCGCAAACCATACAGCGGAATACAGGAACATCGTGAAAGAATCCATGATGAACGTGTGACGGGATGGGGTTGACATTAAACCGGGGTGCGCGATATAATAGAAACGGGAGGTGATTTGATGCGGCGGGACGTCCGCTGCCCTGTCTGCGGGAAGGTGCTATGCCGCGCGAAGGAATGCGCGGGAATGGCGCACGACCCGGGAGGGGACATTTTTCTCTGGTGCCGGGGGTGCCGGGCGGAGATACCGTTCCGGTACGTGAAACTGGCGGCGAAAAAGTCAATATCACCTGAAAAGAGCCTCTGAGCCGAAACGCGGGAAACCGCGTCCGGCTCTTTTTTATTTCAGATCGAAGCGGCGAAGGACGGCCGCCCGAAGAAAAGGAGATCGAAAGAATGGCAACAAAATTTACCCGTAAGGAAATTCGGGAAATCATCGGCGACGCCTGCACGGACGAAATCGAGAACCGGATCATGGCCCTGCACCGGGGCGTGGTGGATCCCATGCTCGACGACATTGCGGGCCTTAAGGCGAAGGCCGAAATGCTGGAAGCCGTAACGAAGGAGCGGGACGAGCTGAAGGCGGGCGGGGACTTCAAGAAGAAGTACGAGGACGAACATGCGGCGCTCGAAAACTTCAAGAAGGCCGTCGCCGCAAAGGAGACGCGGGCGGCGAAGGAAAAGGCTGTCCGGGCGTACCTTGAAAGCAAAAGCATCACCGGCGGAAATCTTGATATTGCCATCCGGGGCATGAACGCGGAAATCGACGCGGCGGAACTGGACGGCGAGAAGATCAAGGATACCAAGGCTCTTGATGAACTGATCGGCGGCACGTTCAAAGGGCTGGTCGTAACATCGACCGTGACCGGGACGCAGACCGCTACACCTCCCGCGAACGGGGGCGGGGGCAAGCTGACGAAGGCCGACATCTTCAAGCGTGACGACAAGGGACGCTATGTGATGTCAACGGCTGAACGGCAGAAAGCGCTTGCCGAAAACCCTGATTTACTGAAATAACGAGGTAACAACAAATGTCTGCAACCTATACCGAAACTTTCTCCAATCCTCGCGATTCTCTGCCGAACGTATACAACAACGTCACGGCCCGTGAGGTAGATTTCGTCACCCGGTTCGGTGACAACTGGCAGGCCCTGCTCGACATCATCGGCATTTCCCGCCCGATCCGCAAGGCTCCTGGCACTCAGCTCATTTCCTATACTGCGTCCGTCGCGCTGGAATCCGGCAACGTGGACGCGGGCGAGGTGATTCCGTATTCCAAGGCGACCATCAATCAGGTTGCGAAAGCTGACCTGACTATCGAAAAGTATGCGAAGGCCGTTCCGATCGAGGATGTCAGCAAGTACGGCGCGGAAATCGCCGTTGAGAAGAGCGACGACGCGTTCCTTGCGAAGCTGCAGAATGTCGTCCTTGCGAAACTGTACACGTTCCTCAACACCGGCGCGCTGACTGGTATCGCTACCACTTGGCAGGCCGCTCTTGCAAAGGCACAGGGCGAAGTTCTCAACAAGTTCGCCGCGATGCAGAAAGACGTGACCGAGGTTGTCGGTTTCGCCAACATTCTTGACGCGTATGACTATCTCGCCACTGCGTCCATCACCATCCAGACGGCGTTCGGCATCACCTATGTCAAGGACTTCCTCGGCTACAACACGCTCTTCCTGCTTCCTGCTGACATGATCGCCCGCAACACCGTGATCGCAACTCCGGTCGAAAACATCGACCTGTACTACATCGATCCGGGCGATTCTGAATTCGGCAGACTCGGCCTGAACTATACTACTCAGGGTCAGACCAACCTGATCGGCTTCCATGCTGAGGGAAACTACAACACGGCTGTCGGCGCGTCCTTTGCGCTCATGGGTATGGCTCTCTGGGCTGAATACCTCGACGGCATCGCGGTGTTCAAGGTTGAAGCGTCCGGCTCTCTCGGCTCCGTGACCGGCTTCTCCACCGCGGCGGGTACTGCGGCGGTCGGTGATTCCGTGCTGACTGTTCCCGATCCGACCGTCTCCGGAGGTACATACTGGTTCAAGGCGCAGGCTTCCACCGCTCCTTCCGCTCCCACCTACCTCGATCTGATGGATACCACCGGCTGGACGAAGGTTGAGGACGATCAGGTCGTTTCTACCACCAACGGTCACAAGTACCGCGTCGTCGAAGTCAACGGCACGGGTCAGGCAATCGCTTCTGCCACTGGCGATGTAGTGGCAAAAACCTGACGACCTTATCGGGGCTGACGATAGGGTCGGGGATCGCGCTCACACCGGAATTTGACAGCTCGGTGCTTGAGTATACAGCCACGACCGAAAACGCTTCGAACAAGGTGACCGCTACGGCCACCGACCCAGGTGCAACCGTTGTCATTCTCAACGGCGAAACCGAGGTCGAGAACGGCACGGCGGCGTCTTGGGCGGAGGGCGAAAACACGCTGACGATCACGGTTTCCGGCGGTGCGCCTGATACGGTCTACACCGTTGTCGTGACGCGTGAAGCGGCAGAAGAGAACACCTAAACGGAGGCGGCTCACATGACAATGCTGGAACTGTGCATGGAATGTCGGAATTTCTTCAAACCCGACATATATTCCGGCACGTTTACAATCACCGGCGGCGTGCTGGAGCCGCTTCCCGCCATCCCGGAAGGTGCGTATATCCGCATCGTCGGATCGACGTTCAATGACGGCGTGTATCAGTATGGAGCTTCGGGTCTGGCGGACGAGACGTTCACAGGCGCGGTCTGGCTGATGCACGTTCCGCCGGACTTTGTAGCCCTGCTGACAGACATCAACGAATGGGAAGCGGCGAACCTGACGGCTATTGCAACCGCGACGGCTGAGGTACTCGCTGGCCCCTACAGCTCTGAGAGTTTCGCGGGGTACACGTATCAGAAGAAAACGAGTCTCGGGGACGTCGCCACATCCTGGCGGGATCCCCGGCTCGGCTTCGCGGCGCGACTGAACCAGTGGAGGAAGATCTGATGCTTTATCAGGATATGATGGAGGATTTTCACTTCCTCGACAAGACGCGCCTGCCGGACGGCGAAGGCGGCATTATTACCACATGGACGGAGGGCGCGGCGTTCACGGCATACGCGGCGTTCGACTCATCCATCGAAGCCCGGACGGGTGCGGCGGCGGGGGTGTCTTCACTGTACAAGGTGACGGCTCCGGTCGATGTGCATCTCGAATACCACGACGTGATCCGCAGAGCGCGGGACGGCAAAATCCTGCGCGTAACCTCTGACGGCGATGACGTAATCACTCCCGCGATGTCCACGATGTCTTTCCTGCAAGTTACCGCGGAAGAATGGGAAGTCACCGTCACGCCGACGCAGGCGCAGAGCGGGCAGAATACGCAGAGCGGGCAGACGGGAGGTGGCGGCAACGGCTAATACCTTACCGACCAAAGCGGCAGCTTATTACTCGTTCTGGTCGCAGTTCAACGTCCCGACATACGAGGAAAACAGCGTGGAGGACGGGGAGTTTTCTCCCGGATTTCCGCGCTTAACGTATGAATTCGGCGATGATGCGTTCTCCGATTACGGGCTGTCCCTGACGGCTTCGCTTTGGTATCGCTCATCTTCATGGGTTGAGGCGAACGCGAAGGCAGCGGAGATTTCGTCCGTCATCGGGCGCGGGGGCGTTCAGTTCCCGTGTATCGGCGGCAACTGCTGGATCACGCGCGGATCGCCTTGGGCCTTGCGCATGGGCGACGAAAACGACGACATGATCAAACGCATCGTCTTCAACGTGACGGTGCGATGGAACACACCTACTTAAAAAATGAGGTGAAAGAATGAAATTTACTCAGATTCCGAGCGACACTTTCGAAAAACTGGCGATCAACGCGGGCGTCATTGCGACTGCGTTCACGCCGGGCACCGGAACGCTGTCCTCTGCGAATATCCTCGGCGCGACTTCGGGCGGTATCACGGTGACCTGTGTGCCGGAGTTCGCTGACATGGGCGAGGACATTGACAACTGCCCGAAGAACACGAAGGAGCTGAAGAAGATCACGGGCTACACCGTGACGGCTTCCGGTACGCTCGTGACGGCTTCTCCGGCTGTGGCGAAACGCCTGATGCCCGGCTCCGCTGTGGCGACGGACAAGATCACGCCGAGCAACACGCTGTCCACCTCGGCGGGCGGCGACTTCGACGATATCTGGATCGTCGGCGACTACTCAGACAAAAACGGCGCGACGAACGGCGGTTTCGTGGCGTGCCACATCATCAACGCGCTGTCGACGGGCGGTTTTTCCTACGTCACCAGCGACGCGGAGAAGGCAAAGTTCGCGTTCGAATTCACGGGCCACTACTCCATCAACACTCCTGACACGGTTCCGTTCGAACTCTACGTCCACGCGGGCACGTCCGAACCCACCTGACGGAGGTGAGCTGAATGAAATTTACTCAGATCCCGAGTGATACGTTCCAGAAGCTCGCGCTGAACGCGGGTATCATGGCGTATGATTTCGACCCGTCTGACGGCACGCTGAACAATTACGATATCATCGGCGCGACCTCCGGCGGCGTGACCGTCACGGCGGTTCCCACGTTCGCGGACTTCGGAGAAGATATCGATAATTGTCCGAAGAACACGAAGGAACTGAAGCGGATCACCGAGTGGGAGATCACGGCAAGCGGCACGTTCGTCACGCTGAACAACGAGGCTGCTGTGACGCTCGTCGGGGCTGGAACGGGTGTCGTGACGAAGGGCGCGGCGACCACGGACACGGACATCGTGGCCGGGAAGATCTACTACACCAGAAGCGGTTCCGGCACGTCTCAGTCTCCCTACGTTTACACGCCCGTGGCAAGCCCGGTGAAATCCTCGTTGTCTTCCTACTACGAGGCCATCGAGATGAAAGTAACGCCGCGGCATGACATCGACGAAGACGATTTCGGCGACATCTGGTTCGTCGGAGATTATTCCGACGTGAACACCGGGTCGACGGCTGGATTCGTTGCGTGCCACATCAAGGACGCGCTGTCGAACGGCGGGTTCTCGTTCGTGACTTCCGACGGCGAGAAGGCGAAGATGGCGTTTGAATTCAAGGGACATTACAGCATCGACACGCCGCAGGACGTTCCCTTCGAAGTATACGTTCACGCCGGGAGCTGACCCGGCAAAAATAAAGGAGGCTGACGCATGGGGAAAATTATTGACGCGCGGGGCGACGAAGCCCTCGACGTGCTGGCGGAACTGCTGGAACCTGTCGGAGAGATCGCGGGGGACGCGGAGATCAGCGGCATGATGCGGAGCGGAGGCAAGGCGACCGTCATGGAGCTTGTCCGCGCGATGCTCAAAGGCCACAAGGACGCGGTTGTCAAAATCATGGCGATCGACGACGGGAAGACGGTGGAGGAAGAGCGGGGAATGATCTCAGCCCTGACGATACCGGCGCGGCTGCTCAAAATCCTGTCGGTTCCGTCGGTGAAAGACTTGCTTTTTGGCTCGGCGGAGACGAGCGTTCCCGCGAATGGCTCGTCTGCCGCATCTGGGAGCGGGAACGGATAACATCCATTCCCGCTTTTTTGTCGTTTGCTCCCGCCGCGTATCGTGAATATTTGAAGGAAGAATCTTTCCGGCACTATATCACGGACGCGGCACAGCTATTGACAGAGAATACGGCGCGGTTCGGCGGTGGGGCTTCGATTTCAAAACGCTGGGCGGAAATCCTTGATTCGCGCGGGCGGATCGAGGAGAACCGGGACCCGGAGGAGATCATTGCCGACATCGCGCAGAAAGCGGGACTTACAATCTTATGAACATTTTTGATTTACAGGCGACGATTTCGCTGAACGGCGACGCGTTCATGCAGGGCGTCGAGCAGGCGCAGGGGGCGTTCAGCGGCCTCGGATCGTCTGTCGGAGCCGGTGCGGTCGCCGTCGGGACTGTGGTCGGGAACATGGCGACGAGCGCGGCGTCTTCTCTCGTTGATTTCGGGAAAGAAGCCGTGCAGACGGGCATGGCGTTCGACGCGTCCATGGCAAACGTGGCGGCAATTTCCGGTGCAACCGGTGACACATTGGATGCGCTGCGGGACAAGGCGAAGGAAATGGGCGGGTCCACGAAATTTACCGCCACAGAGGCGGCGGACGCGTTTTCTTACATGGCAATGGCCGGATGGGACGCGGAACAGATGATGTCTGGCATCGAGGGCATCATGAACCTCGCGGCGGCGTCCGGAGAGGATCTTGCTACCACGTCCGATATCGTGACGGACGCGCTGACGGCGTTCGGGCTGACGGCGGAAGACTCTGCGCACTTCGCGGACGTTCTTGCGGCGGCTTCGTCTGCGGCGAACACAGACGTCGGCATGATGGGCGAGACGTTCAAACACGTTGCGCCTGTCGCCGGGGCGCTTGGGTACAGCGTGGAAGACGTCGGGACCGCCATCGGCCTGATGGCAAATTCCGGTGTTAAGGGCAGCAGGGCAGGGACTGCGCTCCGGGCGGCGTTGTCGAATCTGCTGGATCCATCCGACAAGGTTGCCGACGCGCTCAAAGACATCGGCCTGATGCAGCTCGCCGACGACACGGGCGAGTTCACATACGACATGGAGGCGCTGAACAAGGAGGTCGTGGCGGTCAACAAGGCGACGGAGGACTACAACAAGACCGCGGAGAAATACGGAGCAAATTCGGAGCAGGCGGCGAAGAAGGCGACGAAGCTGGCGGAAGCACAGCAGAAGCTCAACCTCGCCATGGACGAGCAAAAGAAGGACGCGCTGACGTATAACGCCGCGATTCTGGAATCCGACGGATCGATGCTCAGTTTTGCCGATACGGTCGGGACGCTGAGAAAAGCGTTCTCCGGGCTGACCGAATCGGAAAAGGCGGAGTACGCATCCGTCATCTTCGGGCAGGAAGCCATGGCCGGGATGCTGGCGATCATCAACTCCACGGACGCGGACGTTTACAAGCTGTCTGACACGGTTTACAATTCATCGATAGACATGGACACGCTGACGAGCGCGGTGTCGGATTCCGGCGTTGAATGGGACAAGTACTCGGATAAGGCGTGGACGGTGAGCGATCTGGTCGACGAGATGGCCTACAATTTCATACAGGCCGGGACGAGCGTGGAGGATTTCATCGAGTACCTGAATTCCGAGTACGACATGGATCTCGACGACGCGATATCGGCGGTCGAGGCATTCCAGTCTGCCGCGGAGGATTCCGCCGGAACCGCACAGCGGATGGCGGACATCATGAACGACAATCTCCCGGGTGCGGTCACGATCATGCAGTCCGCGTTCGACGGGCTGAAAATCGCCGTATATGAAAAGATCAAAGGGCCGCTACAAGATGCCGCAGAATCGGCGAAGGATGTCTTCGAGCGGCTTACTGACGCGGTAAAAACCGGAGGGATCACCGAGGCATTTTCCGAGATCGGGAACATTATCTCCGAATTCGCGTCGGAAAAGTTCGGTCAGCTTACGGAAGCCCTCGGCCCAGCCGGGGACGTTTTTCAGACCATTGCCGGGGCGGTGCTGAATCTTGCGGCGTCATTCAAAGAAGCGGCGTCTTCTAAGATTGAGGATTTTATCGACGCGATCAAAGGATTTGCGGAAGGGTTCGACGCGTCTGGGGTGGCTTCCACCCTTGGTGAGATCGGCGGGGCCGTCATGTCCCTGGCCTCCGCGTTTGCATCGGCTTCGGCGGATGTGATTTCCGGTGTATCGAGCGCGGTCAAGGGATTTCTTGACTCGTTCGGCGAAAGCGACGCGGCGGAAGCCATCGGACAGGTCGGGGAGAAAGCGAAGTCCCTGCTTGAAGCGTTTCTGACGGCATCCGGGGACGTGATTTCCGGAATCGCGTCCAGCGTGAAAGAATTCCTTGAAGCGTTCGGAGAATCGGACGTCGGGCAGATTATCGGCACCATTGCGGCGGCGGCGGCTGACCTGTTCGGAGACTTCCTGATTGCGGGTCAGACCGTGATTCAGGGCGTGGCGGACGGGATCAAAAAGTTCCTCGACGTATTCGACGAGACGGGCGCGGTTGCGGCGATTGAATCCGTGGCCGGGCTTGTGGCGGAATTATTCGCGCCGTTCACGGCGATGCTCGGCGAGACTGTGAAAAAGGTCGCGGAAGGGTTCGGAGATCTTGCGACGAAACTCGGCGAATTTGCCGGGCACGTCACGAACGATTTTGTTGGTCTTATCAAAAATCTCGCGGACAATTTTGAGAAGTGGGCGCCGTGGGTCACGGCGATTGCGACCGGGCTTGTGACGATGCAGATCGTCTCGTCCGTCGCGGCTGGGTTCCAGCTTCTGAAAGCCGCGTTTGAATCCGGCGCTGTTGCGGCGAACCTGATGAAGGTCGCACAGGCCGCGCTGAATGCCGTCATGAATGCGGCGGGCGGGCCTGTCGGCATCGTGATCGGGCTGATCGCGGCTCTTGCGGCTGGGCTGGCGACGGCGTGGGCGACGAACGAGGACTTCCGGAACAGTGTTATTGCGCTTTGGGACGCTTGCGTCTCGGGTGCGCAGAAGGCGGCGGAAGCGATCGGAAAGTTCTTCACGGAGTGGATTCCGGAGAAGTTCAACGATATGCTCGACTGGTTCAAGGATCTTCCGCAGAAATTCATGGACATTGGGCGAAACATCGTGGACGGCATCAAATCCGGATTCACGGAAAAATGGAACGAGTTCAAGGATTGGGTTGGCGATCTGACAGGCGGCATCACGGATTTTGTGAAAGGAATCTTCGGTGTTCACTCGCCGTCCACCGTCTTCGCCGGGATCGGTCAGAACCTTGTCCTCGGCCTTGAACAGGGCTGGGGGAACGAGTTCGGCACGCTGGAGAAGCAGATCGGGCGGGATCTGGAATCATTGACGGGGGACGCGAAGAAGATTTCGTTCGCCGACTCCGCGCTCGGACGGTCTTCGGCGGCGGGCATTTCGTCCCTGCTGGCAGCATCCGACGGCGGAAGCGGGCGCGATCCGGTCGCGGTGAATCTCGTCCTGAACGGCGACACGCTGGCGACGGTGCTGTACGATCCGCTGCGACGCGTGGCGCAACAGAAGGGCCAGAACACGCGGGAGGTAGCCTATGCGTAATATCGTAATCACGGACGGGGTTGATACCGTGCGCCTCCTGTCCGACTTGGAATTCGAGTGGCAGCCGAAGATCATCGGCGAGCGTGCGACAATGGCCTCCGGAAAGACGGTCATGGACGTGACGGGCGTGAAAAATACGCTGACCGTCCCGACGGGCTGGCTTTCCGTCGCCGACCTAATGAAACTGCGGCAGATGATCATCCGGAATGCTGTTTTGACGGTTCGCTGGCCGTCTCTGGAGGGCGACCGATCAGACGAATGTTACGTCGGGATGCCGGAATTCAAGAGTTTCAAATACGGCTCGGACGGCGTGGAGCAATGGTACGGCGTGACGCTGGAAATCGAGCAGGCCGGTGTTGACCCGGTGCTGGTCTGAGGGGGTGGTTGTTTGGAAACGGTCATTGCTGCGGCGATCACAGGCGGGGCGGCTGTTATCACGGCGATCCTGACGCTTGTGGGCGTGATTATCACCGTAAAGAAAAACAGCGACAAGTTACTCAGCGAACTGGACAAACGCTCCGAAATGGACGATCAGAAGCTCGACGCGAAGCTGGAAAAGTTCACGGCGGTCACGGACACAAAAATTGACGAGCTGACGCGCGAGGTGCGGGAACACAATAATTTCGCGCGGCGGATGCCCGTCGTGGAAGAGCAGATCAAAACGATTTACAAAAAGCTGGACAAACTGGAATCGGACGGAAAGTGAGGTGCTTTACATGCGGAACTGGAAGCAATGGTTCAAGTGCGCGGGGGTCCGCGCTGTGAAAACCGTCGCGCAGGCGGCGATCGCGTCAATCGGCGTCGCGGCGGTGATGTCGGACGTGGACTGGGTTGCGGTCGTGTCCTCTGCGATTCTCGCGGGAATCCTGTCGATGCTGACATCTCTGGCCGGTTTGCCGGAGGTTGACAGCGCGGTCACGCCTGAGATTTCCGAATACCACTATCCGGGGGACGACGGAAAATGAAGACGCCGTTTTCGACGGGGTTTAAAATCGTCTCGCCGTTCGGATACCGCACCGATCCGATTACGGGCGCGGCGAATTCGTGGCATGGCGGCGTGGATCTGGTCGGCTTCGACCGGAACGTCCGGGCTGTGACCGGCGGGAAGGTGATCCGGAGCCGCATCGTGACAGATGTCAACGACCGGACGTCCGAGTGGGGCAATTATGTCTCCATCTGGACGGAGGACGGGCGGTACACATATTATTGCCACCTTGCGGCGCGTGCGGTAGAAGCCGGGGAAACCGTCGGCGCGGGGCAGATCCTCGGCATGGAAGGTTCGACCGGGCGGAGCACGGGGATTCACCTTCATTTCGAGGTCCGGGACGGAGAAAACACGCAGGTTGACCCGTGCGCGTATCTCGGTATCCCGAACACGGTGGGATTCGTTTGGGATCCGGATTCGATGCGGGACGACCCGGAACCGGAGCCGTGGGAGGCGCAATGTCATGACTGGTCTCGGGACGCCGTAGAATGGGCGATCCAGCGCGGCATACTCAAAGGCAAGGGCGGCGGGGACTACGCCCTCAGCGACAGTCTCACCCGGGAAGAGATGTGCGTAATGCTATATAGGGCGCGGGAGGTGCTGTGATGGCGTTTGCCTACTATAACCCTAACCCGGTCGGTCTGCACGTCCGGGATTGCACCGTGCGGGCTTTATGTGTGGTTCTGCGCATCGATTGGGATTCCGCGCACAAGCTGTTGTCCGACACGGCGCGGTCTATGGGAATGATGATGGACGATCCGGACGTCATCCGCGCGATTCTGCGACGCCGCGGTTTCCGTCGGGACGCGATCCCGGACACATGCCCGGACTGCTACACGATAGCGGATTTTGCGCGAGATCATAAACGCGGGGTCTACGTCGTTGCGACGGGAACGCACATTGTCGCCATCGTAAACGGGGACTGGTACGACAGCTGGAACAGCGGGGACGAGGTTCCCGTTTATTTCTGGCACAAATCTGAAAAACAGGAGGGGCAGACAAAATGATCAATCAGTACGGTCAATGGATTCCGGATTATCCGGGGCAGCAGTGGTTTCAGGACCCGGCGTATATCCGGGCATACGGCGCGAACGCCCCGGCGATGGCGCAGAACGCCCAGCAGCCGCAAGCGCAGCAGCAGAGCGGCCAGATGACGCCTCCGACGATCCGGGCGGAGATCATTCAGGCGGAAAATCTCGATGCGATTGACCGGTATCCGCAAGCCGCCGGAACGACGCAGATGTACATGACGCGGGACGAATGCTATATCGTCATCCGGACAGCGCTCGCAAACGGTGAACACACGGACGTGATCTATGACCGACGCCCGCCGGAACCGCCCGCACCGAAGATCAATCCGGAGGAATATGTGCGGAAGGACGAAATCGCCGCGCTGATCGCGGAGACGATTCAGAACATGAAGGGGGCCGGGAAATAATGGGACTGTTCGACAAACTCGGCGGGGCCGCTCCGGTTTCGGCTCCGCAGACTCAGCCCGCGCAGGTGACGCCTGAGATGATGCGTCGGGAAATCGGCAATCTGCGGCAGAATCCGGCGGCGTATCTAAAACAGCGTGGGTTCAATCTTCCTGCGAACGTCAACGCGTCCGATCCGCGGCAGATCACGCAATATCTGTTACAGTCCGGGCAGATCGGGTCCGGGCGTTTGCAGCAGATCATCCGGGGCCTCGGGCTTATGAAATGAACTTCCTCCGTCGGTGCACAGGCGGATAGAAGAAATAAAAACTGAAAGGATTTTTCATCAATGGCAATTACGGAAGAAAACGGCGGCAACGGCTTCTATATGCCCGTAGCACCTGCCTACAACGGCAACGGCGGGATGTTCGGCGGCATGGGCGGGGACTGGTTCGCGTGGATCATTCTCGTTCTGCTTATCGGCGGAAACGGCTGGGGTATGGGCGGCTTCGGGATGGGCGGTATGATGCCGTGGCTCATGGGCGGTCTCGGCGGAATGGGCGGCGGCTTCGGCCTTGACTACCTGTACCCGTGGCTCAACAACAGCCAGCACATCAGCGACGGATTCCGGGATCAGCAGATCAGCTCTCAGCTCGGCGACATCCTGCTCGGACAGGCCGGTATCCAGCAGGCTATCTGTCAGACCGGCAACGGAATCACGGGCGCAGTGCGCGACGGATTCAGTGCCGCCGAAATCGCGGCGAACGGGCGGCAGATGGCGAACATGCAGGGACAGTTCGGCATTCAGTCCGCAATTCAGGCTGGTTCTTCCGCGAACGCGGCGGGCCTTGCCGACCTGAAGTACACCGTGGCGACGGAAAACTGCGCGGATCGCGCGGCGCTTTCCGAAGCCGTGAATTCCCTGCTCACGCACATCGACCAGAAGGTTCAGGGTGTTCAGGACAAGCTCTGCCAGCTTGAACTGGACGGCGTGAAGAGCCAGCTGACCGCGAAGGACGACATCATCGCCCAGCTGAGGCAGGAGAATCTCTACGCCCGCGGACAGGCTTCTCAGATCGCGCAGAGCTCCGACATCATCAACGGCGTTTACAACAGGCTCAGCCAGTGCCCGGTCGGAAGCACGCCGGTCTACGGCAACCAGCCCATTTTCACCTGCCAGCGCAACAACGCATGCGGGTGCGGATGTAACGGCCAGTTTGCGGCATAAGGGGGTGACGCTGTGGGCGCCGAATACGGAGCAATCCAGCAGAATGTTTCCCCGAATCAGCCAGTTATCTTTCTGGACGGGCCTTGCCCGTGCGGTCAGGGGCTGATTTACAAGCGTTCCGGAGGGGTATTCCTCCTCGCGTCCGACGCGCCTTCCGGTAACGGCTGTTCCTGCGGCTGCGGATGCAGACGAATCTACACGACGAACTATCCTGTTTCATTTCACGGAAATATCGAAATCCCCGACGGCGGGACGGTTGGAGAAATCTCCCTCGCCCTTGCCATTGACGGGGTGATCGATCCGGAAAGCGTCATGCTCTATACTCCGGCGGCGGCCGAGGTGCCGGGCAACGTGGGAACCGGCGTCATCATTTCCGTACCGAGTCTCTGCGGCTGTGAAAGCATCGCGGTCGTGAACACAAGCGATCAGGAAATTACGCTTGTCAACGGTGTTCTGAAATTCGCGGAACCCGGCGTCAGGCGTGTCGTGTGAAAAAGGAGGATAAACGATGGAACACAAGGAACACCTCGACAAAATCAAGAAGATGGTCGGCGATCTCATCGAACGGTTCTCGAAGGAGGATTCGATCAATGAACGGGACATCGCCACCGTGAAGGAAGCGGTTTCCGCCTATCAGAAGCTTTGCGAACTCTGCGAAGATGACGAGGGCGGCGGATACGGCGAAAATCGCTGGTACGGTGCGCGGAGTCGCGACAGCCGGGGCCGGTATATGACAGGCCGCGGATGGGACGGATACGGAATGGGCGGCGGCTACGGCTGGATGCCCGGCCCGTACTATGACGGACCGTACTACGACGGTCCGGATCACGGCGAACTTGCGGAGGAACTTGAACGAATGGCGCAGGGCGGCGGAAACGAAGCGATGAAAACCGCGCTTCGGGAAGCCGCGAAGTGGATTCGTCAGAGCTGACGCGGGGGACGGCGTATGATCACGCGCCGGGACCTCGACGAGCAGATCGAGTTCATCAAGGGCAAAATCAACCAGACGCCGGAGGAATGCGTCCGGCTTGCGGCATACTACACGATCCGGGATCACCTGGACGGTGCGGAACTGCCGCAGACATATGGGGACGCGCCTCCGGTTACAGCCAAAACGGAAGAATCGGTCGTCGGAAATCACGGAACGTCGGAATTCCTGCATGTGATAGCGGGGAAGGACGCGGAGACCGTGTGGAAGGTGATCGACGGAACGATGGACACCTTAAAATTGATGGAGCCGCGGTTTTATGCCGGGGTGATCCGGAAAATTCAGGGGTTGGATACTTAATAAAAAGCCTCCGGGGAATACTCCGGGGGCTTTTCTCTTGCTGATAGAAGGAAAATGGGTAAAAAGTCCGCGTAAGTCACAAAACGCACGAAAACGGCTTTAAATAGACGTTTTCGATTTAAAGATTCATTAAAAAAACACATAATTCAAAGCCGACTGGATTGCTCCGGTCGGCTTTTTTTATTGGTTTTTCGGTTCTGCGGTGTCGTGAATAATCGTCAGAATTTTTGCATAAGTCACAAGCAAGTCACAAACGGTTTATTGCCTCGCGGAGCGCGGCGTCCGTCAGGTCGATGTACACGCGCTCCGTCATGTCGCCGACGCGGTGCCCGAGGATGCGCTTGATGACGAGAAGGTCGACCTTCCTGTCCTGCAACATACTGGCGCATGTGTGCCTGGTATCGTGCGGGAGATGTCGGTCAATGCCGATTTTCTCCGTCTTCGCCGTCATGGTGTCGGCGAATTTATCGTATTGCTGCTTTGGTTTGCGTTCGTCCGGCGTTTTGCGTCTTTCCCGCAATTCTTCCCACATGGCGGCGGTTTTCTCGGCGATTGGTACGCGGCGAACGCCGGATTTTGTCTTCGATTTTCGGACGGTCAGGATCCGGTTCGGAATGTCGATATCCTCCGGCGTCAGCGCGAGGTATTCCGCAATCCGGAGACCGCTGTAACACAGCATGAGGATCTCCTGGACAAACGGATCGTCCGCGCGTTCCCACAGCGTTTTCATTTCCGCGGCCGTGAAAACCTTGTGCACCGGGTCACCGGCTTCCTCCGGCTTGAATTTGCTGATGTCGAGGTATTGGCTGTGATCCCGGTCAACGATGTCATTTCGGATGGCGTATTTATAGATGCCTCGGATTACGACGAGGATCATGCACAGCGTCGGGTATTCTCGTCCGGTCGATTCGACGGCCTGCTGGAGGTGTGCGCGGCGGAGCCTCCGGAATTCCGCGTTTCCGAGGCTGTCCGCGATGGCGGCATAAGCGGAGGCGTATGTATTCGCGGTCGATTCGCTCATGGCGGGGTATTTCTCCGCGGCCCATCGGCGATAAACTTCGCCAAACGTGACGGACGGATCGAGGATCACAGGGTTTTTATTATACGCCGCCAGCGCGTCAACCGCGTCCTGATAGGTGGCGTATGTGCCGAGAGTGCGCTGGATCTGACGGGTGCGTCCGTCGGCATCCAGCTCATAGCCGGTCGTGATGCGGACGCGGTACGGTTTGCGGCGATTGCCGCCGAGTTTATTTATCGAGCCGAAAGCCGTTCGGATTACGCACGGCTGATCACCTCCCCGGAATCATCGGGACGAGTTCGACGGTCATGTTCCCGATTGTCAGCTGGTCGCCGGAAAGAAACGTCGCGTTTTTGAATTCCGAAATATACACGACGAAGCTGTTGTCCGTTCCGGGTGCTCCCATCAATTCATTCAGCCCTCCGTTATAGATGCTGCATGACAGGTTTCCGCTTCCTTCCGTAATGCGGACGGTGTACATCCCGGCGGGCACATCCTCGCCGATATCATAGTTCCCGGCGGTCAGGGTGATCGTGTTCGCAGTGTCTTCGGTGCGGCCCGTGAAATCTGATTCAATCTTAGAATAGGTGATCTTTACGGTAAGATCTCCGCTGACTTCCATGCTTTCGCCTTCGGGGAGTTTTATGCCGTTGTATGATTCCTTATAAAAATCGCGGTCTGCTTCCGGGCCGCCGAACATACCGTTCACGCCTCCTTTGTACATATTGGACGTGATGACGTTCCCGTCACCGGATACGGCAACGAGGTCGAATTTTCCGGCGGGAATGTCAATCCCGGCAAAATAGTATCCGGCGGTCAAGGTGTATTCCGTCGCAACGGCGGACAGATCCGGTTCGGTTTCTCCCGCCGCGCTTCCTGCGGCTTTGTCGCTTTTCGCGCTTGTTGTTTTGCTCCCGCCCTTCGGGATAAGAACAATCAGGGCAATAATCGCGACGACGATGATGACAATGTTGATCGGGTGCTTTTTCTTCTGCTTTTCCGGAACCGTTGCACCTGTCTCCGTGCTGACGGCATACGATTGTGCGTCGTTTTTCTTTGCCATGGTGCTTCCTCCTTATAGTTTTCCCCGGCGTTCTACGCACCGGCCCATGATGCGGACGGGGAGATTTTCGACCTGTTCCCGGGTGTAAACGAGCGGCGGATAATCCGGATTCAGCGACCGGAGGCAGATACCGCCGTTGTCGCGGTATTCGAGCAGCTTGCACACGCCTTCGTCGCCGTTGATCAGGACGACCACGATGTCGCCGTCGTTATACTCCGCCTGTTTGCGGACGATAACGATCTCGCCGTAGCGGATCAGCGGATCCATGGAGTTGCCGCGGATCTTCAGCGCAAAGTATTCGCCTTTCTCGGCGTCCAGCTTCGAAATCTCCTCCCAGCTGTCCGGGTCATCCTGGTCGAAGGTGTTGATGGCTTCGAGGGGGATCCCCGCGCCGACGGATGCGAGGACGGCGATCTTCTCCCCCTGCTCCCGGTGCAGTTTCGACGGGGCGGGGGTATCGGACAGAAGGTCGTTCACGGTCACGCCGAGGAAGTCTGCGAGCTTTTGAACGGTATCCGCCTTCGGAACGGATCCGCGCTTCCAGTAAACCGGGGCGGCGGAAGAAAGGCCGGCGGCGATGGCGGCTGTGGTGGGGGATGTCCCTTTTTCTGCGCAAATGCGTTTCAGATTTTCGTAAAACATATTTACCTCACTTTGTACTTAGTGTACAACTAAGCGCGGGTAGTTTTGTACAAAGCGTAGAAACTCAATTATTTTAGTGAAACCCCTTGTAAACTGAGTGCGCTTAGTGTATAATGTTACCAAGGTAACAACCACAAGCTAATTATAACACACACCGAACCAAAAGTAAATAGGGAGGACAAAAAAATGAAAGCAAGAGTCGAAAGGATCAAGGCAGTCAAGGGATTTCTTCCCACGACATACGCGGTTTTTTGCGGTGAAAAAGTTTTGAAAATCTTCTTGACGAAGAAAGAAGCTGAAGAATACGCGAACATGTGCAACGCATAACGGAGAAACCGCCCGCCCCGGAGGTCACGAGGGCAAGCCCGGAAGGGCGGAAAGGAAAGGCAATGAAATTCACCGTTTTTCAGATCGACTATCATGAGCGGTCATTTCGGATCGGCGCAGCGGACACGCTGGACGAGGCCCGGAAGATCGCGCGGAAAGCATTCCGCAAGAGTCACGGCGAGTTCCCCTGCTTCATCATGAGCGCGGGACAGTGCGTCGCCGATATTCGATAACCGCTCCTGAGCCGTCGGGCGGCAAACCGGCGGCATCCCACAAGTCTGACACAAGGAGGAACACGATATGAGCGTAGGAGCTGAGATCAAGCGTCGCCGGGAAGAAGCCGGGCTGACGCAGGACGGGCTTTCGCGGGTCGTCTGCACGTCGCGGACTGCCATCGCGCAGTTCGAGCGCGGCTACAAGCTGCCGTCGCTGGCGATGCTGTGCCGGATTGCGGACGCGCTGGGAACTACTCCGGCGGCCATTCTGGAAGCCGGAACCGCAAAGGAGGCGAAAGCATGAGCATCGCGTCGAACCTGCGGCGGGAGATGGACGAGCAGGGCATGACGGTGGCGACGCTGGCGGCGCAGGCTGACGTTGAGCCGTCCTCGGTGCGCAAATACCTGTCCGGAGCGGTAAGGCCGTCAGAACGCGTTCTCGAGCGTCTGGGACGGTGCCTCGGCTGTAACGCGAACGAACTGCGCTACGGACGCCCGAAGCGGCGGGACGGCAAGCTCCGCACGGACGACGTGGCGCGGGTGACGGGCATCGATCCGCTTAGCCTGCGGATCGGATTACAGCGCGGATTCTGGCCGTTCGGCGTGGCGTACAAGCGGCCAGGAAGCAGTCAGTACACATACGAATACGATCCGGCGGCGGTAATCCGCTGGGTGGCGGAACGGGACGCTGTGCGCGGAGGCGGTATCCATGAAAAAAGAGAACCGGTTCCGGGAAGCGTGGGTTGAGGGCTGGATTGGACACACACCGGACGGTCTGCTGCACGCGACGATTCCGGAGGGCAGGCGCGAAAAGACGCGGCCCGGCCCGGAGCCGTATTCCGACGAGGAGGAGCGGCAGATCTGCTTGACGTGCCAGCTGCCAGAATGCGCGCTGGACCATCACAAACATTGTAAAAAACTCATCGAGTTTTATAAAAAAAGGAAGGAGCAAAAAAATGGATAAGATCACGAGAGATTTCATCCGCGAGGAAAGCGAATGGGACGCATGGACGGACGAGGAGGATTTGGTCGGATACTGCGACGCCTGCCACGAACCGATCCGGCGCGGAGAATACGTCATGAGCATCATCCGCGACGGAGGACGGCGGAGCGTGGAATATACGTTCTGCGAACGCTGCCTCGACGAAATGCCGCTGTCTGAGATTCTCGACTGCATGGCTATCGATTACAGGCGCGGGTTCGCGGAAGACGCGATCCCGGACGCGAAGGACGCGGCGGCGATGCAGAACGCGCAGAGACGGGCGGCGTTCCGGAGGACGATCACGACCGCGGCGAAGATGGTGAAGGGGGCAAGATCATGAAGCTGTACGAAATCAACGACGCAATCGAGACGCTTCTCGCCGCGCTGACGGTGGATCCGGAGACGGGCGAGATCCCGGCGGACGTGGACGACGTTGTCGCGCAGCTGGACGCGCTGAGCATGGAGCGGACGGCGGTGCTGGAGTATCTGGCCAAGGAAGTCCTCAACCTTCGCGCGGATCAGGCGGCAGTCAAGGCAGAAGAAGCCAGGCTGAAAGAACGCCGGGAGCGGATGGCGCGGCGCGAGACGTCGATCCTGAACGTGCTCGACCGGGAGTGCGCCGGTCAGAAGACCGACCTCGGCGTGGCGACGGTTAGCTACAGGAAGTCCGAGACCGTCGAGTTTGATACCGACAGTCACAACGTGAGCAATATCGCGCTGTGGCTTGCGCAGAACAATCACTTCGACTGCTATCGGAGTCCCGATCCGGTTCTCGACAAGGCTGCGCTGAAGAAGCTCGTCAAATCAGGCGTCGAAGTGCCGGGAATTACGATCGCTTCGCACGTCAACTGCTCGCTGAAATGAGCGAATGAATAAATATACACACACAGGAGGCACACACACATGGAAAACATGGCAGTCTACGATGCCGGGCGGAGCGTCCCGGAGGAAGCGAAGAAGACGATCCGCGGCGGGCGGATCAACGGGTTCACGGACATCAATCCGATGTGGCGAATCCGAAAGCTGACGGAGATCTTCGGGCCGTGCGGTATCGGCTGGTACTACACGATCGACCGGGAATGGCTGGAAGGAAACGAAAGCACCGGCGAGGTTGCGGCGTTCGTCCGCATCAGCCTGTATGTCAAGGCGGACGGCGAGTGGAGCATGCCGATCGTCGGCGTGGGCGGCTCGATGTTCGCGGCCAGCGAAAGCAAGGGCATCCGCGTGAGCGACGAAGCCTACAAGATGGCGCAGACGGACGCGCTGAGCGTCGCGTGCAAGAATCTCGGCATCGGCGCGGAAGTGTACTGGGCCGCGGGCGAGACTAAGTACGCGGCGCAGACGGCGCAGGCAAGCGCACCGGCGGTTCCGGAATGGGTCACGGCGATCCGGCAGGCATACGGCGAGGAACGGATCAAGAAGCTGTGCGAGGTCAACGGCATCGCGCGGCTGGAAGACCTTCCGATGGAGAAGGTCAACGAAATCATGCAATATTTAAACAGCAGGAGGGCATAAAATGGCAAACTTCAATTACAACAAGGTGATCCTCGGTGGGCGGCTGACGTCCGAGCCGGAGCTGAAGAGCACGCAGACGGGCGTTTCGGTGACTTCCTTCCGGATGGCGGTTACACGCCGTCCGGGAAAGGACGGGGAAGCGCAGACGGATTTCTTCTCGGTCACCGCATGGAGAGGCACGGCGGAATTCGTGACGAAGTTTTTCCACAAGGGGTCGAGCGTCTGCGTGACCGGAAGCCTACAGAACCGGGAATACACGGACAAGGAAGGCAACAAGCGAACGGTGACGGAGGTCATCGCGGACGACGTGGCGTTCGTGGATTCCAAAGCCGACAGCAATGCAGGCGCAACGTACAACCCGTATGAGGCGGCACCGGCGACCGCGCCGAAGTTTGAAGAAATCAAGGACGGAGAGGAACTTCCGTTCTGAATTGGAGGTGTAACCGTGAGGGAGTCTCAGCTTGTTTCCGCGCTGATCACCGGGCTGTATCCGGTCGTCAAGATGTACCGCACGAACGCGGGCACGTTCCGGTCGATGGACGGGTCGCACATCGTCCACGGATTGCCGAAGGGGTTTCCGGACCTCTTCGGCGTGATCTCGAAAGACAAAGTGGCTGACGGGCGACCGATGCCGGTCTTCCTCGAAGCCAAGGTCTATCCGAACAAGGCGTCACCGGAGCAGATCGCTTTCTTGCAGGAATACCGGAAGGCCGGGTGCATCGCGGGTGTGGTGTATAGCGTGGCCGACGCGTGGAAGCTGATCGATCCGATACTGAAGAAGGTGAAATGATGGGTACAATGGACTATTTCCCGGCGTTTTTCAAGTACAGGCGGTCGCTGAAAGACCTGACGGACGAACAGGTCGGGCGGGTGTTCCGTGCCGCGCTTGAGTACGGTGAAGACGGAACCATCCCGCGGCTGTCCGCGGTTGAAAAAATGGCGTTCGCCTTCATCATGTCGGACATCGACGTCGCGCGGGGGAAGTATGAAGAAATCTGCGGGAAGCGTCGGGATGCCGTCAACAAGCGGTGGCAGAACAACGGCGAACAGACGGCTACAAATGAATACAAATGTATCGAAGAGATACAAAAGAATTCAAGTGATACTAAACATACAGACATACAAACAGACAGACATACAGACATTATATCTGATAGTGTAGCGGCTCCCGCCGCCGACACGCCCGCGCGGACGAAACCGCAGAAGAAGCAATTCACTCCGCCGACGGCGGACGATGTGCGGGCATACTGCGAGGAACAGGGCATCACGGTGGACGCAGAGCGGTTTATCGACTACTACGCGGCGAACGGGTGGAAGGTGGGCAGTCAGGGCATGAAGGACTGGCGTGCGACCGTCCGGAACTGGGCGCGGCGCGACAGAGAGCGCGGATACACGGACAAGCCGCAGGAGACGCGGGGCAAGGCGAACAAGGGATTCTCCGAGCCGTCGTTCGATACGGACGAATTCTTCGACGCGGCGCTGCAAAGGACCTACGGCGACAGCTGGAAGCTGTTCAAGGACGCGGGAGGGTGATACCGCCCGGATGGGGAAAGGCAATGTTTACGCACCTCTCATTATTCAGCGGCATCGGCGGGCTTGACTTAGCTGCCGAAGCCGCCGGGTTCGTCACCGTCGGACAATGCGAATGGGCAGACTATCCGACAAAAATACTGGAAAGGCACTGGCCGGACGTCCCGCGCTGGCGGGATATTCGGACACTGACAAAAGAATCGTTTTATGAAAAAACAGGGCTTCGAACAGTTACCGTTATTTCCGGAGGATTCCCCTGTCAGCCGTTCTCCGTTGCCGGGAAGCGCGGAGGCAAGGAAGATGACCGTTACCTCTGGCCGGAAATGCTTAGAGTTATCGAAGATATCAGGCCCGCTTGGGTCGTTGGTGAGAATGTTGCTGGTATCATCACGCTGGCACTCGACCAGGTTATGTTTGACTTGGAAAGTATCGGCTACACCGCGCAACCGTTTGTTGTTCCGGCTTGTGCCGTCGACGCCCCACACAGGAGAGAGCGGGTCGCAATCGTGGCCCACGCCGACAGCGGCGGACACATTCACGGGGAAACTGAAATCAAGTCAAATGAAACCGGGGAGCAGACACAGTGTAAATCTATCGAATGCTGTGATGATGTGGCCAACACCGACATCCAGAGATTACAAGGACGGCAGCGCGAAGAGTTGCGAGAATGTGCAGGTAAACGGTCTGCTTGGACGTGCTGTGCGTATGTTCCCGACACCGAGAGCGCAGAGCGCGACGGGGAAGAGCAATCCGCCGAACAGACAGGGGGGAGCAGACCTTCAAACTGTGGTGGGCGGGCAGCTCAATCCAGACTGGGTGGAATGGCTGATGGGATATCCGATTGGATGGACGAACCTACAGAAGTTCCAAGAGTGACAAACGAACGAGCAAACAGGACGAACCGAATCAAGTGCCTTGGAAACGCGGTAGTCCCGCAGCAGTTTTACATATTTTTCAAGCTGATTCACGATATCGAGACAGGAAAGGCAGGCATTCATGAAGGCAAAAATGCCGATTGTGGTGACGTATGACTATATGCGCGAACGGGTGCAGTACCTGGATATGCTGGCGCTGATGGTGCTCCATGACGAATTCGGGTTCGGCGCGGAGCGGCTGAAACGGTACTACCGGGCAATCTACAACAAGGGCGAAGAGTACGCGCGGTTCAGAGACCCGAAGGATCCGGACTGGGGCAAGAAGGACAAGCGCGGGGTCGGGCGCGTGGACTTCTGGAAGCTGAAAGCTGATCTCATGGAAATCGGATTTGATTATGACGCGATGGTCGACGAATCGCTCGACCGGAACGAAGAAGAAAGGAAAGGCAAGAAATGAAGCATTGGAGACTGGTATATCTGACGATCCCGCTGACGGTGGCCGTGTTCGCGGCGATCCTGTGGGCAAATGAAGGAAAGGCGAACCGTCCGGCGGAGGGTGTCGGGCGGGTGCCTCAGGTGGTACGGTACGCGGACGGGGCGGAAGCCGTTGAGGAAGAAGCCGCGGAATACAGGCTGGACAGCTACACCGAGGGCGACGGTCCCGCGCCGGAATGGTGGAATCCCGGGGAGCCGATGGCGGCGGAGTGGACGGCCAACACACAGACAACGCACGAGGAAGAAATCCAACGCACGGACGCGGGGTGCCCGGACTGGAACCTTGACACGACGCTCTACGGCTGGGACGGGCACCAGATGGAGGTCTGGGAAATGGACCTGTTCAGCAGGATCGTCTACCTCGAATTTTGGGGAACGTCCACGGAATGCGTCGAGGCGGGTATCGATTCCATGCTCCTGCTATGGGACATGGGCGAGTACGGGCGGACGATGGGGGAACTGCTGTCGGCACAGTACGCGCCGGGGTATTATGTATACTCGCCGTATGCGTATGTCTGGGACTGGACGTATGACGCCGATGGGCTGGCCGATATGCGGCAGCTGTGCGAAGAGCGGTTCGCAAACGGGCCGGAGTGGTGCGCACCGTATTTCCGGCTCTGGTATTACCATGAATGGGCTGAGCCAGCGTATGAGATCGACGGGGTGTACTTCTCGACGGGGTGGGGGTGGTGAGGATGGAGAAATTGTACTACGACAATGAAGATATGCAAAAGCGACTTGAGGCAATAACGAATGACGCGGTTCATAATAGATCGATTTCTCTGGACGCAGAGTACATAAGCCCGGAATTTATTCAATTTCTGTTCGATAATGACATGATTCCACCGAGCGTACACAATGAACAGAAGCCGGAAAAAGATAAGGATTTTCTCATCTGTATGCTCTCCGGAAAAATAGAATCGCCGAGCATAAAACAAAAGAAAAAAGCATGGTGCATTCTGAACTATGAGATCGCGCCGAAGCTAAGGGTAAACGCTGCGACGATGGAGATTATTGTGCCTCGACCGTTCATGGCGACTGCAATCACAACAATATACCACGGGTACAAATTCAGATCAAGAGAAGAAGCGAGGTGGGCTGTTTTCTTTGATGCAGCGGGAATCAAATACCTTTACGAGCCGGAAGGAATGGAGCTTCCGGACGGGACAAGATACCTTCCGGATTTTTATCTTCCGGACGAGGATATATACATCGAGGTGAAACCCGGCGCGGAAAATAGGATGGATGAGATTCAAAAAGCAAAGAGGTTTGTTGGTTGTGGGATAAATGTGCTGCTTGTATTGCCGTCGATACCAAACCCGCAAGCCGGAGAAAGCGCGGTGTTTTGGTATTCTGCATTCTATCACAGCCCATTGATGAGGTGTGTTGTTAAAACGTATATTTCAATCGTTCAAGATACATACTTAATGAGCGATTCTGTAAAAGTGGCATTCCTTCGTCAATCGACAAACGATATTAACCCAGAGGATGACGAAGCCAGCGGAAAAATTGACACGCTAAGTGACGAGGCTTTCACAGGTGAATATGATCACCCGCTTAGAGCTGTTTTTGACGGCGGATTGATTCGAAGGTGCTATGAAATCGCGAGACAGGCAAGATTTGAATTCGGCGAAACTCCAAAAGTCGAGAAACTTTCCGATGAATACAGCGGTATTATGTTGGCGGAGGGATCTGCGGACGAAACGATTGACGATAAATTCAAAGAGTACTACAATAAAAGCAAACTTAAAGACAAAATCGCAAAAGCAATATTGCAAATACTTAGTATAAACGAGGAAGAGGGTGACGATGATGCCTGACCGGGAAAAGGTGATTGCGGGGCTGGAGTGTTGTTCGGCATGCAGTGGTGATGAATGCGTGAAATGTCCATATAGCGGCGAATGTCGTGATACAGATTTGCCATACGCCATGTCACATTTGGCCGCTGACGCGCTCGCCCTGCTGAAGGAGCAGAAGCCGCGGGTGATGACGCTGGAAGAAGCGCGGGAGACATTGCACACATCCGAGTTCTTGTACTACGAAGACAGAAACGACGATACAATGGCGGGCGGTCTTCTGCTCGGTGTTCTGAACGGCAGTGGTTATTGGGATTTAATCAATGCGAGCAAAATCTGGTTGTGTCACATCAAATGCCCGGTGTGCGGAACCTATATGGTGGACGTAGGCGAGTATATGACTCCGGATTGTCTGGATGAGGGAGAAAATCTTGAAGCGAAGTACGGGAAAACCTTCCGTTTCTGGACTTCCCGCCCATTGCCAGAGCAGATGCGGGACACGAAGTGGGAAGGAGAGAACAATGGCTGACGTTGCGAAACCGAACATCTACCGGGCGGAGCGTCCGGACGGAACGTATGTCACCGGGTCGAGCTATATGCTGGAGAAGGTGCTTCCGTATTCGAACCGGTATATCCGGGAGCTGGCGAAGGCAGGAATCACGACGCGGAAGGGATATCGCGTGACGCTGGTCAAGGCGGGAAACGAATTTCCGGCCCCGCCGCGGGACAGCATGAAAAAGCCGATCTACGTGGCGGAGAACCCTGACGATGATCCGATCATAGGCCCGTGCGAGGAGATCGCCTTGCTGACGGGATACACGCGACAGCACATTATCCGGCTGTCGAAGGACGGAAAACGGACGAAGGCGGGCTGGATGGTACGCCCGGCGACGCCGGAAGAGGAGGAGGAATCGCGGCGGAATGGGTAAGAAGAGCCACGGGCATTATGCCCACGTGAACGGCAAGCCGCGGAACGCGGTGGTGCGGCTGTCCGCCGAGGAGCTGCGGGAGATGTCTGCGAGTGTGCGGACTGTAAGGCACACCGACGGGCTGACGGACTACGAACGCCGGGCGGCGCTTCTGAAATCCCGCGGGGTTGACATTAAACAGGATGACGGTGTAAAATGAATATGCGGGGGCGGGGTCTTTTGCTTGTGGTCTTTCCCGCCTTTTGCCTCCTTTCGATGCCGGGCGCGTAAAATCGGCAGGGGCGGGAACGGTTCCGGAACAGCCGCCCGCTCTCCCCGGTGAAATTCCGGTTGCGCACTTCCCCCGAGACAGACGGCTTCCGCTGCGCTTTGCCTTTCAGCAGTTCCCGGTTCGACTCCGGGACGGGGGAATACACTCCGCAGTCCGGTGACGGATGGGGGCGGCACCCATGTTTCGCGGCATCCGCGCGGCTTATGTACTGCGATTCAGACAAGGTTCAGCCGGGTTCGACTCCCGGGCGGAGTTTCACAGTCCGGACGGCAATAGCTATGCCGCTGGCGGGGCGAACTGCTCCCACCCCGCCTTTCCGGGCTGGAATATTGGATGGAGCAGAGAATGGAGCAGAATAATATGTTGCGAGTGGAACGGGCGGATTATCAGGTAATGCCGCCGTTGTCGCCGGAGGAATACTCCGAGCTGAAAGAGGACATCCGCCAGCGCGGCGTGATGGTGCCGATTGAATACGACGAAGACGGGAACGTCCTCGACGGACATCACCGTTTGCAGATTTGCGCGGAGCTGGGAATCACGGACTTCCCGAAGGTCATCCGCGCCGGAATGACGGAAGAGGAAAAGCGGACGCACGCGCGAAAGCTGAACATGGCGCGGCGGCATCTGAATCGGGAACAAAAGCAAGAGCTGATTCGGGAACAGTTACGCGAAACGCCGGAAAAGTCGGACAGGCAGATTGCGACAGAACTTGGTGTCAGTGATAAGACCGTAGGTGTTCAACGTAAAGAGATGGAGCGCATTGCGGAAATTCCGCAATGTGATAGAGAGACAAAGGACGGACGAGTATATCCGGCAGAACGAAAACCGGTTACAGTTTTCAATCCGACGCCTCGGGAGGAAAGAGCGGTAAAAAGCCCCGAAGTCGTGGAACGAATGGCCGAGACCGGGAAAAGCGCACTGACCGCCTCGCGCGAGGTCAACCGGGAAGCGAAAGCGGAGAGAAAAGCGTTCACTCTGCCGGACGCGATGCCGCCGGAAATGTGCGGTTTGCATTGCGCGGATATTCGCGACGGGCTGAAAATGATCCCGGACGGAAGCGTTGACTTTGTGATCACAGATCCTCCGTATCCTCATGAATACATTCCTCTGTACTATGATTTGTCCGTCGTTTCTTATCGTGTGCTGAAACCAGGCGGATCGCTGATCGTCATGTGCGGTCAGTCGTATCTGCCTGAGGTGATCAGAAATCTCGGCGCGGGACTGAATTATCACTGGTGCATGGCGTATATCACGCCGGGCGGACAGTCGCCGCAACTGTTTCACAAGAATGTGAATACCTTTTGGAAGCCCGTTTTGTGGTTCACGAAGGGCGATTATTCCGGCGATTATATCGGCGATGTATTGAAAAGCCCGCCGAACGACAACGACAAGCGGTTCCATGAATGGGGACAGTCACTCGGCGGAATGAAGGATATTGTCGAACGGTTCACGAATCCGGGCGATGTGATTCTGGATCCGTTTCTCGGCGGAGGAACAACGGGCGTTGCCGCCGTCACGATGGGACGCCGATTCATTGGTGTGGATATTGAGCAGGATAATATTACAGTTTCTGAGAAGCGTATAATGGAGGAATATGTTCATGCCGGAAGTAAGGCCTGAAAGAACTGGATGGCGGGACGAAGGGCTTTCAAGACGGCACAGACGATGGGGCTGGGACTGTCCGGCGGTTGATCTCGATTTCCTGTTCTTGGAATACGATCACGGAAAGGCAAGCGCTATTGTTGAATATAAGAATGAGCACGCTGCACCGCAGTACGCTTCCCATCCGACCTATCAGGCGATGATCGATCTCGGAAACCGTGCCGGGATTCCGGTCATTGCCTGCCGGTATTCCGACGATTTCACAAAGTGGATTGTAACGCCGCTGAACACGGAAGCAAAAAAGCACGTACCACAGCGCGTTATACTGGACGAAGTCGGATGGGTAAGTCTGCTTTATAAGATACGAGGATATGATTTACCACAAAGTGTTGTGGACGGAATCAATATCGAGCTGTAAATTCAGGAAGGAGGTGCGGGCATGGCCAGAGGCAGACCGCCCAAAGTCAAAGTCGATGATATTCTCGCCGCGGTGGATCCGTACCTCGCCGAGGCCGATCCGCCGATCCTGGCGGAGTTCGCGCACCAGCAGGGCATCACGCGTCAGTACCTTTACGAGCTGGCGGCGAAACGGAAAGCTGTGGGCGACAACCGTTTAACTGACGCTATAAAAAGACTGTCCGAATCCAAAGAGGTCGCGCTTGAGCGCGGTGCGCTGTCCGGGCGTTTTTCGCCATCTGTGGCGATATTTTCATTGAAGCAGCTCGGATGGACGGACAAGGCCGTGATCGTGCCGGAGCCGGACGACGCGGGCAAGGTCGATCCGCTGACCGCCGCGCTGAAAGCAGAGGCCGAAAAGGCGGAGCATCATGACGACGACGGGACTGAGTGAGAAGCAGCGGGCGATCCTGCGCTTCCCGTTCACGCACTACGACGCGCTGATCTGCGACGGCGCCATCCGGTCGGGCAAGACGTCGATCATGACCGTCTCGTTCATCGATTGGGCGATGCGGGAATTCTCCGGTCAGCGGTTCGGGCTGTGCGGGAAGACCGTGGATTCGTGCGTGAAGAACCTGGTCTCGCCGTACCTGAACACCGGCTGGGCGAAGGAACGATACGCGCTGAAATGGCGGCGGTCGGACAAGGTTCTGGAAGTCCGGCGTGGCTCCGTCGTGAACTGGTTCGAGGTATTCGGCGGGCGGGACGAATCGTCGTTCATGCTGATCCAAGGACGGACGCTCGCTGGCGTGCTTCTGGACGAGGTGGCGCTGATGCCGCGGTCGTTCGTCGAACAGGCGCTGGCGCGGTGTTCGGTGACGGGTTCGCGTCTGTGGTTCAACTGCAATCCGGGATCTCCGGCGCACTGGTTTTACACCGAGTGGATTCAGAAGGCCGTCGAGCACAACGCGCTTCACCTGCATTTCGATCTGGACGACAATCCGGGGCTGTCGCCGGACGTAATTGCCAGGTACGAAAGCATGTACACCGGCGTGTTCTATCGCCGGTACATCCTCGGCGAGTGGTGTCTTGCGGAAGGGCTGGTCTACGATTTCGGCGAGGCGAATATCACGGACGAGAAGCCGGAGAACGGCGAGTTCTACATTTCCATCGATTACGGAACCATGAATCCGTTTTCTGCGGGCCTGTGGTGCCTGTCGGGTGCGCGAGCGGTGCGTATCGCGGAATACTATTACAGCGGCCGCACGTCGTTCGTCCCGAAGACGGACGAGGAATACTGCGACGCGGTGGAGCGGCTGGCAGACGGTCGGCGGATCAAGCGCGTCGTGGTCGACCCGTCGGCGGCGTCGTTCATCGCGGCTCTGCGCAAGCGCGGGTTCACCGTCATTCAGGCGAACAACGAGGTCATGGACGGCATCCGGCGCGTGGCGGAGTACCTGCGGGCCGGGAATATCAAGATTCACCGCGACTGCCGGGACGCCATCGCGGAGTTCGGCTTGTACCGCTGGGACGAAAAGGCGTCGGAGGACCGGGTGATCAAGGAGAACGACCACGCGATGGACGACATCCGATATTTTGCGAATACGATTCTGCGGCACAAATTCAAACGTGGCCGCGTAGACGAATAAAATCAAAATGCGCAGGCGGTAAAGAACCTCCGCGATGCGCGAAAAAACAGCGGAGGAAACATGAAGACATATCAGGATTTACAGGCCGTCGGCGCGGCGGATGCGGACAGGGCGGCGTTTTGCCTTTCCGCCGTGCAGAATTTTCAGTCCGACCCGGTATATCGGACGGCGGTGGACGCTGACGCATATTTCCGGCATCTTAACCCGACGATCATGCGGGCGCAGAAGATGGTGTTCAATCTGCTCGGGCAGGCCGTTCCGGACATTTACAGGCCGAACCACAAGATCCCGTCGCGGTTCTTTTATTACTTCATCACGCAGGAAGTCATGTTCCTGCTCGGCAATGGCGTCATTTTTTCGGACATGGAGGACAAGGACGAACGGCTCGGGCGGGACTTTGATTCCGCAGTCCAGCGGGCGGCTACGTTCGCGCTGTGCGGCGGGGTGAGCTTCGGGTTCTGGAATCTCGACCACCTCGAGCCGTTCCCGATCTTCTCGGCGGACGCGCCGTCCTTCTGCCCGCTGTGGGACGAGGAAACGGGCGCACTCCGGGCAGGGGTCAGGTGGTGGCAGATGGCACCGGACAAGCCGCTGCGGATGACCTTATACGAAGAAGACGGGGTGACAGACTATATCCGGCGGAAGCGGGACGACGGGAAGGCGGGGGATATTGAAATCCTGAAGTCGAAATCGCCGTACAAGTTCCGCGCGGAACGGTCGGACGCGACGGGCGAGATGGTCTACGGCGCGGGGAATTACTCGACGCTTCCGATCGTGCCGCTGTACAACGTGAACCGGCAGTCTGAGCTTGTCGGCGGGCGGGAAACGCTCGACGCATACGATCTGATGGTCTCCGGCCTTGTGAACAACACGGACGAAGGGAATCTGATTTACTGGGTTCTGAAGAACGCGAACGCGATGGACGAAGAGGACGACGCGAAGTTTATCGAGCAGCTTCGGCGGACGCACGTTGCGCACGCGGACGGCGATGACGGCGTGGGGATTGAATCGCACACGCTCGAAGTCCCGGTCGACGCGTCCGAGGCGGCGATCGACCGGCTGAGGCGGCAGCTCTTCGACGATTTCATGGCTCTTGATGTCAAGGAGATCTCCGGCGGGGCGGCGACGGCAACGCAGATCCGGGCGGCATACGAACCGCTGAACGAAAAAACCAGCATGTTCGAATATCAGGTTACGGATTTCCTGCGGCAGATTCTCGCACTGGCGGGGATCAAGGAGGAGCCGACCTACCGCCGGGACACCATCGTCAACGCATCCGAGGAATTGACGAACATCTTGCAGGCCGCGCAGTACCTTGACGACGAGACTGTTACGCGGCAGATCTGCGGCGTCCTCGGCCTGATCGACGACGCGGACGAGATCATCGCGAAGCGGAAGGAAGAAGAGATCGACCGGTTCAGCGGCTCGGAAGAAGAAGGGGAAGAGCCGGAGGAAGAGGAGGACATGAATGGCTGACGCATATCTGAAGGTAAAGGACAACGGAGCCTCCGGGCTGGAGCTGGTAAGGGAAAGCGTATCCGACGCCGAGAATACGCTTGGCGTTACGGCTTTAGAAGATAACCTTGATAAAGTTATTGATGAAACAATTGATGTCACGCAAACTGGCAATATATATGATATTGCCACTGACAAACTGACCGGGAAGTATTATAACCGCGCTTCCAACAACGCTCTTGACAGAACTACCAACGCATCATGGAACGGCTATATTGTAAAAATTTATCCGGACAGGCAATATAAAATTTCAGTAAATTCGCATATTGTCTTGCTGGATAAGAATAAAACTCCGATTAACCAAACTGGATTGGGGTGGGATTATACTTCAACCAGTTCTTTTGAATCGTCTACTGCGCATTTCGCGGCGATCAGCTATAAGAGCGCGGACCTTGTCGGAGATTTGGTACTGTCCGAGGGTTCGTCTTTAGACGACAACGACTACGACGAAGTCTTCACGAACATATATAGCAAAGCTATGGACGACACCGTCACCATCAAGCAGAACGGCAACATCTATGACATCGCCTCAGATAAACTGACGGGAAAATATTATAACCGCGCCTCGAACAACGCTCTTGATATTAATACCAATAGCGCATGGAGCGGTTTCATTGTAAAAGTCTACAAAAACAGAACGTATACGATCTCCGTGGCTTCGAATATTGTTCTTCTGGACAATAATAAAGTTCCTATCAACCAGACGGGCGTGGGCTGGGATTATCAGGGTGCTTCCACCATATCGTCAGGGAACGCTGAATATTTAGCTGTCAGTTATAAGACGGCCGACCTTGTCGGTTCTTTGGTGATGTCTGAAGGGACCGCTCTTGATAGTAACAACTACTCGGAGACATATATCAACATCGTCAACTGTGACAATGATTTTTCAGCCAGCTCAGTAAATCCGGTTGAAAATAGAGTGATTACGAACAGGCTTGAAAAAATTTCGAGCTCAAAAACGCCTTACGGAACAGCGTCCGGTGCATTTGGAAACGGAGAATATATTGAAATAAACGGAAGAAGCGCGTTAAAAGATGGGGAAACAATCGTTTTCAAAGGTTTTCTGTCATCTTTTGAAAAACTTCGGTTAGCATTCATGTATGCTGGTGGTGTAAGTAATTACATCGACGTTGATGCAACAAATGTGACAATCAAAAACAATTCAAGTACTGCTTCTGCTGTTGCACATGGGTTGACAATCACAAACGATATAACCATTATGGTCGAATTGATTCGCGGGGATGCGAAAATCACTGTCATCTCAAACGGATCATTATACACGACCACCGTCGCGTGGACTCAGATCAGCGGCGTAGCTTCTTCTCCGCGGGTAATCAGCACCAACACCGTTTGCACCTCTTCCGAACTGCGGGCGATTTATAATGCCGTCAAACGAAAGGTTTGGTTCTTCGGAGACAGCTATATCTCGTTCAACGACTCGCAGAAGTGGGTGTATTATCTCAAGGAATACGGATTTGATACAAATATGCTTTTGTGTGGTTCTTCAGGATGCAGTTCGGCTATTACAAAGACCGCATTTGAAACGCTCCTGAATTACGGAAGTCCTGCACTCGCAGTAATGGCGACAGGTATGAATGATGGAAGTGACAACGGAGCGACTCCAGCATCTACATGGACGACAAATAAAAACGCTTTCATCTCGATATGCGAAAACGCAAACGTGGAGCCTGTTTTCTGCACCATCCCCACCACGCCGACGGTAAACAACGAAGCGAAAAACGCGTGGGTCAAGGCAAGCGGATATAGATACATAGATTTTGCAAAGGCTGTTGGAGCACAATCTGATGGCACATGGTATCAAGGGATGCTTGCAAATGACAATGTACATCCAACTCAGTTAGGCGCGCGGGCATTGTTTAGTCAAATACTGATTGATTTGCCAGAAGTAACGTTCTAAAAAACGGCCTTTAATCAGTAACGGGAACGGAGGCGGACAGGTGAGGCTTTATGCTTAGTTTGATTTACGACCGGACGGAAGACGACGTCCGGAACGGCACGGCGAAAGGATACTACCGACACACGGATCTGAACCGGGTGCAGGCGGCGGTCGCGTATCTGCGGGAACTATATGCGTCATATGGGTACGACACGATCCCGGCCTATACGCTTCCGACGTGGAATCTGAACGACATCCCGAAAAAGAATCAGGGAGACGACTACATCCGGGCGATCCTTTCGTTGGACGGGCGCGTCCCGATGCCGGGGAAACCGGCAATTCCGGGGTCGCCGGACAAACTGGACTACAACGGCGCGAACGCGATCGAGAAATTTCTTGCCATGACCGAAGACACGCTCGGACGGATCGCGGAGGCATGGTTTTACTGCGGCGAAGTGTACGCCGGGGAGGTTGACGTATGAAAGACAGGATTCCGACATATCCGGGGCGGATCAAACTCGTCCCGTCCGCTGCGGACGACGATCTGTTCGTACTGACGCGAGACGATGAGCCGACGCAGGCGGGGACTCCGCTGAACAAGGCGTCTCTGCTTTCGGATGCAACGGCGGAAGCAATCGGACTGACGGGGAGCGATCCGACGGTGAACGACGCGCTCGGCTTCCTTGCGGCGAACTATTGCCGGACGTTTTCCGGTGCTTCCGCGCCGGGGCTAGACACGCCGGGCAAGCGCGGAGACATATACATCCGCGATTCCGGCGGCGGGCAGCGCACGATCTACGTCTGCGACGCGTCTGGAGAAAAGCCGGACGATCTGGGTGCGGAATGGGAGCGCGGGACGTTCGCGGCGAGTTCCGCAACGTCCGCAGCGGCGAGCTACCGGGTGCGGTCGGATGTTGTAAAGATCCCGAAAGGCGCGACGTTTACCATCGCATCCGGGTTTAAGTTTGAGATTCGCTTCGTAAACGATGCGCGGGAATATACGGGAAGCGTTTCGTTCCGAACGGAGGCATGGACAGCGGCGGATGACGCGCTGGGTCGGATCGGCATTGCGCGGGTGACGGAAAACACGTCCGAGACGGCTGACATTCCGACGTTCGTTGCGGCTCTGTCCGTAACTTCGACCGGACAGCATTGGATGCTTCTCGGCGCGGCTCGGGAAGTGGAAAAGGAAGTGGTCTTCACTTCTTCCGGCGTGTTTACCGTCCCGGCTGATTTGCGCGGAAATGTCACCGTCCGGGCGTTTGGCGGCGGTGCTGGAGGAAGCACCGCCGACAAGGGCTACGGCGGAGGCGGCGGAAACATGGCCGTATATACCGGCGCGCTCACGCTGAAACGGTACAATGTCATCGTCGGAAAGGGCGGCGCGGCCGGGTCTGACGGCGGTGCTTCGTCCTTCGGATCGCTCGTTACGGCGAACGGCGGATCAGGTCAGAACGGCGGATCAGGCGGCGGCGGCGGATATGCGACCGGAACGTATCCCGCAGGGACGAACACAGCCGGAAACGGTTCATACGGAGGAGGAGGCGGCGGCGGTCTTCTGTCCGGCGGCGGAAACGGCGGAACGTATGGAGGCGGTGGTGGTGGCGGCGGTCACAGCAACGCCGGGACAAATTACCAGTACGCAGGCGGTTCCGGCAAGAGCGGGACATACACCGCAAGCGCAGTCAGCTCGGACTCCGGGCGCGGCACCGGCGGCGCAGGATATTCCGAAAACGGCGCGGCGGCGTCGTCCAGCCACGGAAGCAACGGCGGCGCGGGGCAGAACACGACGGGCTTCTCGATCCCGTTTGAAGGAACAGGGGCTGCCGGTGTCTACGGCGACCGAGGCGGCGGAGGCGGCGGCGGTTTCGGAGGAAACGGCGGCACAGCAGGAAATTCCGGCGGCGGCGGCGGTGGATACGGCGCAGACGGCGGAAACGGCACGAGTTCCGGCGGCGGCGGCGGCGGTGGCGGCTTCGGCGGCAAGGGTGGAAACGGCGGATCTGCCGGAGGCGGCGGGGGCGGCGGCTACGGCCTTTCCGGGAACGGCGGCGACGCGGGAAAACCCGGAGGAATCGCGGCCGGTGGCGGTGCTGGCGCGGCTGGCGGTGACGGAATTGTGATTATCACCTATACGGGCATGGAGGTCGCATGATTCAGACATCCGAAAATTACAGACCGTTCCCGACGGTGCGCTCCCCGGACGCGCTGATTTCGTTCGAGGTGATCCCGAAAGCCCTCATAAAGGAAAACATCACGGCTGAAACGGCGGCTTCCGCGAAAATGGGAGCCGTCAGCCGCACGGTGAACGGCGTCGCGGAACTGGCCGGGAAATACGGGACGCTGGAGCGGTACGGATGGAAGCTGGACGGGACATACTCTCTGATCCCTTCTTCCGGCGCGGAGACTGGATTCTGGACATCCGCGGTGTCAGACGGCGGCGGCGCGTTCAACGAGCCGATCAAATTTCGATATGAATGGGACGACCCGATTGACACCTTCGGCTGGACGTTCCACTTCGACGCGCCTGCGGCGGTACGGGCTTCTCAGGTCAAAATCGAGTGGTTTGATTCCGAAGACAACAAGCTCGGACGGATAGACGGATATACGGAAGGGTCTGAAAAACGGCTCCACCCGTTTGTGACGGCAGGAATCGAGCCGGTGCAGGACCTTCACGGGTATAGCAATCCGTGGCCGGGCGGAGGCGGAAAAAACCTCTGCTCTGGCGTCACGAGGTACAGCACAACGAACTATGTCACACCGATCATTGCGCTGACCGCGGGACAGGCGTACACGGTGAATTTTACTGCAGCGTCCAACGCCAGCGCGATGTATTTGCGCAAGAAGGAAGAGATCGACATTTCCGGGACGGCGGAGCAACGCACTTACAGCGGACAAAACAGGTGGACGTTTACCCCGCAGGAAACCACGACGTATATACTTCAGATTTACAAAAGCGGCACGGACGGATGGGGAACAGAAACGCTTGACAATTTCCAGCTCGAAAAGGGGTCTTCTGCTACAGATTACGAACCATACTCCAACGTCTGCCCGATCACCGGATGGACGGGCGCGAACATTGTGGTGTCGCCCACGCATGACGCGCAGGACGGGACGACATATCCTATTTCATGGCAGACCGAAGCCGGGACGGTCTACGGCGGGACGCTGGACGCGACGAGCGGCGTGCTGACGGTGACACACGGATGCTATACGTTCACGGGATCGGAATCATGGACTACAAACGCAAATAATGTCAATCGTTATTATACCACGGCTTACCTTTTGCGTAATATTGCAAAACTCCCCGCAGACAACAACCATTCCGTTCCAATATGTACATCAATCGGAGAATTCAACCAGTCCTATTACAGCATGACAAACACAACAGGAAAAATCTGCATCGCAGCCGACGGGCGAATCGGAATAAACAGCGATTTGTACACGGGAACCGGTACGCTTGAAGGGGTTCAGATCGTATACGAGCTTGTGTCTCCTGTGACTTATCAGATCACGCCTGCGGATATTGACTATATCTATTCCGGGATGAACGTCTGGGCGGACTGCGGGCCTGTGACGGTGGAGTTCCTTCCGGGTGATGATATGATTATCACGTCGGACGAATACGGCGGCTGGAGTATTCAGCGGTTCGCTC
>Ga0310690_10001668_pt1 | contig 38705 bp, 36 predicted proteins | sample AusTroGonzalo_MG_2_FD_207661 | JGI IMG/M metagenome (GOLD analysis project Ga0310690, IMG submission 207661) | Bovine rumen microbial communities from tropical cattle in Woodstock, Queensland, Australia - Gonzalo_04 (v2) (version 2) | ecosystem: Host-associated > Mammals > Digestive system >... | reverse complement strand
AATAGATATTCCTGATTCCGTTACTGAAATAGGAGACTATGCATTCTTCGAATGTGATAAACTGTCAGATGAAACTAAGAAAAAAATATCAGAGATAATAAAACGAAACTTAGAGGCTTAACATGAAAAAAGTTTTGATTGTTGTGGTTGTTTTAGCTGTTGCAACTGCAATATTTTTGTTAAAGAAAACGGAAAGTGTCTCACGAAATATAGACGGATTCGAATGGTCTAAACTCGCATCTGAAAAAATGAATTTGGATGCTGCTGCCGAATATTGTGAAAATCTGAAAGAAGGAGGCTATTCCGATTGGAGACTGCCGAATATAGATGAGCTTAGGACGCTTATCCAAAATCATCCAAACACTATGTCTGGCGGACTTTGCAGAATTTCCGAGAAAGAAGATAAAATAGTCAATTTGGATCTGACAGACAGCTGTAAGGGAATTGACGGAAACAATTTCAGCAAACTCGGCGACACTGTCAGAATCTGGTCTTCTTCTTTGGCAGGAGAAGTCACTTATATTTATAGAGAGTTGGATGCATGGGTCGTCGATTTTGAAAACGGAGGAGTCATTATGCATGCTTTTGCTGACAACGACAACTATCACAGTTTCGTTCGTTGCATAAGACAGGATGACGGTGATGCCTGCGAATTAGCAAGAAAAGATTCTCCAGCTTATTCATGGCAACGCTATCTCGATTATTTTCCGCAAGGGATGTGTGCCGAAGAGGCAAAAGCGGAGTTGAAAAAGGCTGAACGCCCCACAGAAGATGAACTTTGTAAAAAGGCAGAAAAAGAGAATACCCGTGCGGCTTGGGAAAAGTACCTACATGGTTTCCCGCAAGGAAAATGTAAGGAAAAAGCTGATGCTGTTATAAATAAATTTAGAAAAATAGGCGAACTTGAGTGGTCTAATTTGGCTCCTAAAACAATGGAGTGGAATGAAGCTCCGGATTATTGCAAAAATCTTGACGAAAATGGTCATTCTGACTGGCGGACACCCAATATTGATGAACTTCGAACACTGATTCAGAATAATCCCGGAACTGTTTCCGGCGGGAAGTGCATGATTTCAGAAAAAAACGGCAAACTTAATTACGATGATGATTGGGATCAAAACTGTGATGGCGCAGATGGAGATAATTTCAGTAAATTGGGTGATAAGGGTTGGCTTTTCTCATCTTCCGAGTTCTCGGAAAATTTGGAATATAGCAGTCTCGATTATAATTGGGTTGTTTATTTTGATAACGGAAGGTTGTTGCTCGGCAGAAAAGGCCACTACGCATTTAAAGTCCGCTGTGTTCGTTGAATTTTCACTTATTCCCGTTATTCCTAATTTAACCCGTCAACTTTCCCCAAAATCACAAAATTTACCGCTTTAAATGCCGGATAACGCAGTTTTTGCACTCTTAAATTTTTAAAAGTACAATTTCTGCACCTTTAAATTTTTTTTCTAAAAAATCTTGAATATGTATTGCGTTTGTCTGTACAACGTGCTGTAATCCTGCGTTTTGGTTGGCAAGAAGATAAAAGGAGTGAGCTATGTCAGGGAAATCGGCGAATTTATACGCAAGGATCGAACCCGATGTGAAGGAACAGGCTGAAAGAATTTTGTCGGCACTCGGTATTCCTGCATCCAACGCGATAAATATGTTCTACAAACAGATCATCATTCAACGCGGGCTGCCTTTCGCCGTAAAACTGTCGGCGGAGAGACCGCCTATGATCGATGCGCTTCCGGCAGAAGAACTGGATGCAGAAATCAACAAAGGATATTCCGACATGATTGAAGGCAGGACTGAACCAGCGAAAAAAGTTTTTGACGAAATCAGAAGCGACTACGGTTTATGAAGTACGAAATAGAGATCACCGAGAAAGCAAAATCCGACATCAGGGGAATCTACGATTATATAGCCTTCGGAACTGCTTGCGCCGGAAACTGCCGCGAATCAGCTAGACCGATTGGAAAAAAGCATTTTGGGGCTCGGTTCTATGCCGTCAAGATTCAGAAAATACGGATCGGAACTGTGGCAGTCGAGAGGACTGCGCATAATGCCGGTTGACAATTTCGCAGTTCTTTATATTCCAGATAAAAATACGAGAATCGTAACGATTATCCGCGTTATGTACTGTGGCAGGGATATTGAAAAACAATTGGATTCGATGTCGTAATCTTTGCTACCCAGAAATTTTTTGCACTAAAAACAGCCGTTTAACCCGTCAAATTTTCACAAAATCACAAAATTTACCGCTTTAAATCCTATGGATTTTTACGAAAAATTGAGTATAATACGGCAGTTTTGATTCCCCCGCTAAGTTAGAGGGGGAGGCTGCGAAAGCAGACGGGGCGTGTGTTATACAAAAACAACACACTCCTCAGTCAGCAAGCTGACAGCTCCCCTAACTTAGGGGCGCAGCAACACGGAGGCAAACAATGGGAATTTACATCAATCCGGGAAATGAGAATTTAAAAGAGGCGTTAAATTCAGAGATTTTTGTAGACAAATCTTCGATTCTTAAAAAATTCTGCGGACTTATGAACACCAAACAAAAGTTTGTGTGCATATCGCGTCCACGCCGTTTCGGAAAAACAACAGTGCGTGATTTGATGGCGGCTTACTTTTCAAAAGGATGCGATTCGCGCGAGATTTTTGAAAATCTGAAGATTGCAGAGGTTCCTTATTTTGAAAACAATCTTAATAAATTCAATGTGCTGTCTCTCGATATGGGATTTTTCTACAATGATTCCGAAGACAAAAACGATGTTCTGAAAAAATTAAGGAAAGAACTGCTGGAGGATTTTAGAAAAGAATTTAAAGATATTGAGTTCGATGAAGACGATTCGATTGCAAAAATGATTCAGCGCACCTACGACAAAACCAACACTCAATTCGTGATAATAATTGACGAATACGACACTCTGATACGCGAAAAAGTGGGTGAGGAAATGATTGAAAAGTATCGCGGGCTTTTGAACTCTCTTTTCAAAAGCGAACCTCTTTCATCGGCGATAGCACTTGCTTATTTAACCGGAATTCTCCCGATTGTCCGCGACAAAGTTCAGTCGAAACTCAACAATTTCACCATTCAATCGACTATGCTGATGCCGTGGGGTTTCGAGGAATATTTCGGATTTACAAAAGAGGAAGTTGAGGCACTCTGCGACAGATACGGCATGAGTTTTGCCGAGTGCGAGAACTGGTACGACGGCTACAAAATCGGTAATATAGACATCTACAACCCGAATTCAGTTGTCGTTGCCATGATGAATCACGAATACGCGAATTATTGGACAATTACAGGTTCTTATGAAGCTGTTTCAGACTATATTAAGCTTGATTTTGACGGAGTAAAAAGCGCGATTATCGATATGATGACAGGAAATGAAATAGAAATTGATACTGATAAGTTTGAGAATTCATTGGACAATATAAATTCAAAAGACAATGTTTTCACTTATTTGATTCATCTAGGCTACCTGAATTACGACAAAACGACCGGGCTTTGCCGCATTCCTAACAAAGAAATCCGGCAGGAGTGGGAAAAAGCATTGAAAAGAGCTGGAAACTTCAGCAAAATTGCGGAAATGATCAGAGATTCGAATCGGCTGCTCAAATGGACGATTGAAGGCGAAGCGGCAAGGGTTGCAGCCGCGCTTGACAATGCGCATCTCAATGTTGCCGATCCGCTTGACTACAACGACGAATCATCACTTAAAACAGCAATAATTTTAGCGTATTACACAGCACGTTCAAAATATACGATAGTTAAGGAACTTCCATCCGGCAAAGGTTTTGCCGATATCGCCTTCATTCCGCTTGACAAAAAAGATCCTGCAATAATTGTTGAACTCAAATGGAATAAGGATGCTGACACAGCAATAAAACAAATCAAAGAAAAACGCTATCCGGCTGTTCTGGAAAACTATCTGGATAACCTGTTTCTTGTAGGCGTGAATTACGACAAAAGCACCAAAGTTCACGAGTGCGTGATTGAGAAATATCAGAAATAAGCTTTCGCATTTCCCGAAAATCGTCCGAAACCGCCCTTAAAACCTGATGTGAAAATTTGCGTTTGATTTTTTGTTCAGAAAATCTTTTTCCGTAAAGATTCTCCTTATATTTCAGTGACATAGAGAAAAATTTATATTTTTTAAAAAAAAGTGTTGCTTTCGGGGTGTTTTTGTGGTAACAGAGGGTTGTTTTGTGTTGTTTGGTGGAAAAAGATGTCAAATTTGTCAGACACATTCTACGGGAGAAAGGAATACAGGGTCGATCCGAAAGGAAGAATACCGCTTTCTTCTGATTATTATTCAAAACTGGGGCTCAATGAGGAAAATTCCACCATTATCATAACGCGCTGTCCTTATAGAGATGAGAACTGCCTTGAAGTTTTTTCGGAAAAAGAGTGGGCGGAAGAGCAGAAGCTGATAAAAAATATGGATGAAGGTCCTGTTAAAAAGTTTTTGCTCAAGAAATATGTCGGAAGTGCAGAATCTGTCTCGCTTGACTCTCAGAACAGAATAAGGATTCCCAAGTATATGATCGATTTTGCCGAAATAGACAAAGATGTCGTTTTTGTAGGCGAAATAACCCGCCTCAAAATCTGGGCTAAGGAAAGACTCGAACAGATAGAAAATGATTCGGAAGTCAGCGACGAGCTCATAGACGAGGCAATGAACAAAGCCAAAAAACTTGTAGCGGAAAACAGAGGGGCGGAGTAATGGATTTCCTTCATGTTCCGGTCCTCTTTGATGAGGTATTGTCTTCTTTTGACAATAAACCGTCTGTTTTTGTCGATCTTACTTCGGGCGGCGGAGGTCACGATGCGGGCATCCTCGAAAAATATCCGGATGTACGCGCAGTCCTGATTGACAGGGATCCTGATGCTGTCGCTCATCTTAAGGAAAAGTTTGCTGCTTTTCCGAATGTTACAGTGGTACACGCTCCGTTCAGCGAAATCGACAAGATCCTCTTTCTTCTTCAGATCCCGAAAGCCGACATCGTTTTTGCCGATTTGGGTGTCAGCAGTTTTCAGTTCGATACGCCTCACAGAGGTTTTTCGATGCAGAAAGACGGCCCGATGGATATGAGGATGGATAAAACTTCTCAATTGACCGCTCTTGACTTCATTAAAAATTCTACAGAAGGCGAACTCAGGAACATTCTGAGTCTTTACGCTCAGGAACGCGAGGCGGGAACGGTTGCGAGAACGCTGAAAAGATGTGCCGACGAGGGTATGACGACGACTATGCAGTTTGCCGACAAAATAAGAAAGGCTAAAAGATACGCAAAAAAGGGGATCGATCCTTCAACGCAGGTATTCATGGCTCTCAGGATGGCGGTAAACGATGAACTCGGTGAGCTCGAAACTGCACTTAAAAAGGCTTTTCCTCTTCTTTCCGACAAAGGAATAATGGGGATCATCACGTTCCACTCGACCGAAGACAGGATCGTGAAGAACTTTTTCCGCGACCGCAAAAACAAAGTTCCGTTCTATACTGACGAAAAAGATGCCGTCCCTTTCTGCGACGAGGCTTCGTTTTCAGTCGATATGATAAGTCCTGCAGCAGAGGAGTGCAGCAGGAATCCGCGTGCCAGAAGCGCGAAACTGAGAATATTGAAAAAGACCGTTTTTATATAACTTCAGGAGGAAATTATGCCGGCTTACATCCATGCAGATTCTGAAAACATTAAAAAGGACAGAATCAGAATTTTCAGCAGTTCAAGAGTGATTTCTACGAAAATCAGAACACTTTTTTCCGGCGAACTTGTCGTATATATCTGCATGATCCTTGCGGCAGGCTCCTTAATGCTGACCGACAGTTACTACAAAGCTTACAAAGCCAATCTCAAAAATGATATTATAAGAATGATAGAGGATACTCAGGAACTTGCATGGCAGAAAGAGTTGTCCGAGCGCGGCTATCTTAAAATGACTTCTTCCGAAGCTCTTATGAAAAAAGCCAAAGAGATGAAGCTTTCCGTTACTACTTCTGACAAATTCGTAAAACTTGATTAAGAGATCTGAAATGCGGGGGACGGGAGCATGGATACCGGGCGAAAGATATATCTTGTTTTTGCATTTGTTATTTTAGTTCTTTTTTTTGTTCTTATAGGAAGATTCTATTATCTGCAGGTTGTGAAACATGCAGAGCGCATGGATAAAATCGAAAATTCGGTCGAATTCTCAGTTGTCAGAGGTAAAAGGGGAACAATTTACGACAGAAACGGCAATCCGCTTGCAATGAGTGAAGTAAAAATCAATATTGCAGTTGATCCGGCAGGTATTGTAAATAAGGAGTTCATGGCAGATATTATTTCGGAAAATCTCGGTATAAATAAAAAAGAAATACTTGAAATCCTTAGAAGAAACAAAAAAAAGAACGGCCGTTCCAATCATTATGAGGTCATTAGGCAGGATGTCGGCTACAGTGAATACAAGGCTCTTAAAACTGCGGTAAACGAAGCGAAAAATAAAGAAAGTAAGATATCGAAGAGCGTTGCGAAAGGATCTCAGGAAAAAAAAGCTGCCGACAGTCATCTCAACGATCTGAACAGAATAATTTATGAAAAGAGTTTCAAACGTGTATATCCTCAGGGAAAACTGCTTGCCAATGTTCTCGGGTTTGTTCAGGCCAACAAAAATCCTACGGAAGAGGGCCCTGAAGGACTCGAGGGAATCGAACTCAGGTATGACTCGATGCTTGCCGGAGCAAAGGTTCAGATAAAGCAGAACAAGCTTACAAAAAAGAGAATATATGAGGATGATATCGATATTGAAAGCGAACTCGGTGATTCAAAAAAAGGGAGCGATATTTATCTTACGATAGATTCCGAGATACAGTTCATAGCAGAGGAAGAACTTGCCAAAATGGTGGAAAAAGTCCATGCGAAATGGGGCGGCGTAGTCATTATGGAGCCTTATTCCGGAAAAATACTCGCCATGGCGAACTATCCGACCTACGAGCCTGAGCGTTACCGCGAATATCCTATTGAAAACAAGAGAAATTTCGCTGTCAGCGATTTGTTTGAACCGGGTTCGACATTTAAATCCTTTTCCATTCTGGCGGTACTTAACGAAAATCTGGCAAAACCGGGCGAACTTGTTCACGGTGAAAACGGAAGTTTTATTTTCGGAAAGAAGCTGGTCCGCGATTCACACCCGAATCAGTTGATGACGATCCGCGATGTTGTCGTAAATTCAAGTAATATCGGAACTATAAAGTTTGCAGACAGGCTTACGAACGAACAGCTTTACAACTATTTCACCATGTTCGGATTCGGTCAGAAAAGCGGGATAAACATTCCCGGGGAATCGAACAAACCGATAAGGGATTACAAAAAATGGTATCCTATCGATAAAGGCAACCTCTCTTTCGGACAGGGTCTTTCGGTCAACATGGTGCAGCTGGCGAGAGCGTATTCGGCGATATACAACGGAGGAGTCCTCTGGAAACCGGTTCTTGTCGATAAAATTGTCGGCAAAAACTCGGAAAAGGTTTTTATTCCGGAACCCAGACGTATAAACTTCGAATATAAATCCGATAAAAAGATAATCGAAATGCTTGAAGGAGTTGTTTCAGACGAGCACGGAACCGCGAAAAAGGCGCGCCTCAAAGGGGTCGAGGTCGGCGGAAAAACAGGAACTTCCCAGATATACGATCCCGCTCTCAAAAAGTATTCTTGGAACAGAGTGGTCTGTTCGTTTGCCGGAGCCGCCCCGAACAACGATCCGAAATTCGTTATGGTAGTTGTGATCGACGAACCGAAAGGAAAGGAATACGGCGGAACTGTTGCTGCTCCCGTTTTCAAGGAGATAGCGGAAAGGGTGCTTCCCAAATTCGATGTGTTCGTCTATAAAAGCGAAAAGGATAAAGACAAAATTCCTGAATATGTAACTACCGATATGACCGGCAGCGTTATTGATCTGGACGATTCCGAAATAGAGTCGGAAATAGGATCCGATTATGTCAAAATCCCCAATTTCAGAAATATCGGCTCGAATGATGCACTTGCTATAGCAAACGAAAAAAATCTCGAAGTGGTTTTTATCGGCAATCCTATCAACAACAGAAAGATAGTCGGTCAGTCACCTAAAGCCGGTGAAGTCGTTCTTGCAGGAACAGTTGTCAATCTTGATGTAGAAGAGGAAAAAAGCAATGAAAACGAGTGATTTTGTTAATGTTATTTCAAAATTTACACTGGCGGCATCTTTTTCCGGTCAAGAGAGGGAGCTTGTAAAAATCACAGCTGATTCGCGCGAAGTTGCGCCTGGCAGCGTATTTTTCTGCGTCAAAGGGCTGAACAGCGACGGACACGATTTCATAGAAGCCGCTTTTGAAAAAGGGGCGGAACTTGTTGTCGGCGAAAAGGAGCGGGACGGTAAAAATTATATCCGTGTAACCTCAGTGAAAGATGTTCTGAAGGCTGTTCTTCCGGTTTTTTACGATGAACCCGACAAAAAAATGAAAATGACCGGAGTTACCGGAACGAACGGAAAAACTTCGACGACTTTCATTCTTGAAAACCTTCTTCAGGATGATATGAGCTGCGGAGTCATCGGCACTTTGAACTACAAATATGCAGGAAAACTGATTCCCGCGCAGAATACGACTCCTCTCAACTGGAAGTGGTATTCTCTTCTTGACGACATGAGAAAATCGGGTGTCGAAGCTGTGATTTCCGAGGTGAGCAGCCACGCTCTTCAGGAAAACAGGATCGAAAAAACGATGTTCGACGCCGCGGTTTTCACGAATCTGACACGCGACCATCTCGATTTTCACAAAACATTCGAAAACTACTATCAGGCAAAAAAAAAATTGTTCTCCGAGCATCTTAAAAGCGGAGGAACTGCTGTCATAAATATTGATGACGAAGCAGGGAAAAGACTTTCCGAAGAACTTTCCGGTGTTCGTCAGATAAGAATTTCCGAAAAAGACAAGTCCGCTGAACTATTCATGAAAATAGAAAATATGTCCGATCACGGAAGTGAGGTCGTTTTCACTTTTGATGGTGTTTCCAGAAAAGTGAAGATTCCGCTTGTCGGGAATTTCAACATCTACAACACGGCGGGCGCTTTTGCTGCGGCAAGTCTTTTTATCGGAGCGGAAAAGGCGTTCGAGAGGATAGAGAACAATGTTTCTGTTCCGGGGCGTCTTGAAAAAGTTGGAAAACACGCGGTCTATATCGACTATGCCCACACTCCGGACGCTATGGAAAATGTTCTGGTTACTTTAAGAAAATTAGGTATTTACGAAAAAATAATCATCGTTTTCGGTGCCGGCGGCGACAGGGACAGCGGAAAACGTCCGATCATGGGAGAAACGGCTTGCAGATTCGCCGACAAAATCATCGTTACCGATGATAATCCGCGAACCGAAGATCCGGAGAAAATCATTGCGGACATTCTTGCCGGATGCCCGGAAGATGCAGATGTAACCGTGATAAACGACAGGGCGGAAGCAATCAGAAAAGCCGTTGAAATCAAAGGAAAAAACGATGTTGTTCTCATAGCCGGAAAAGGGGCAGAGAACTATCAGATAACGAAAAGCGGAAAGAAGTTTTTTTCTGACAGACTTGAAGCTGAAAAATCACTTGAGGAGGCATAAATGTTCACGACTTTACTTCTTGAAAAGGCTCTTGAAAAAGCCGGATTAAAAAAAAAGCTTAAAAATTCACTGATTTCAAAATGCAGTATCGATTCGCGCGAATGCACTGAAAATTCGCTCTTTTTTGCCTTCAAAGGCGAGAGAACCGACGGTCACAACTATGTTCCGGATCTTCTTAAAAAAGGTGTTATCTGTATAGGTTCTGAAGATATAAGCCGGGACGAAAATTATATCAAAGTTCCGGATGTGCTTGATTTTATGAGTATTTTAGCGCACGAAAGAAGAAAACTTTTCCGCGGAAAGGTGATAGCTGTTACCGGTTCGAGCGGAAAGACTTCGACCCGCCAGCTTATAGCTTCGATGGCTGCCGTTTCGGGAAAAATCGTATGGGCGACGACCGGAAATCTCAACAACCATCTCGGTATGCCGCTCGTCATTCTGAATATGCCGCTTCTGACTGAAGTTCTCGTTCTCGAAATGGGAATGAACCACAGCGGAGAGATAAAAAAACTTGTTGAAATCGCTGAGCCTGACTTCGTAACGATAACGAATATCGGAAACGCACACATCGGCAACTTTGCAAGTCACGCCGATCTTGCTGCGGCAAAACTCGAAATTTTCAATTTTTCCAAAGCAGTCGTTTCGGCGAATGTTTCCGATCCTTATATGAAGAAGTGGGTTGATGAGTATAAAAACTTAAGAATTATAAGCACTTATTCAAATGAAGAGGCGAAAAAAACTGCGGAAGATTTTGAAGAGCTTCCCGATTTTATGGCTGAAAACATAACCTGTGCCGCAAATATCGTTAAGGCGGCTCTCGGTTCTCTGCCTGATCTTAAAAAATCGGTCGAAAAATGTGTGCTTCCGGGAATGAGAGGGGAGGTTAAAGTCATCGGAAAGCGCACTTTCGTCATAGACTGCTACAATGCAAATCCGCAGTCAATGCAGAAATCGATAGAAAATTTTTACAAAAAATATGCTCTGAAAGAATCAGGAGAATGCTTCCTTATTCTCGGCAGTATGTTCGAACTTGGAAATTTTTCTGAAAAAATGCACAAAGAACTTGTAAATTCCTTAAAAGATTTTACACTATTAAAGGCTATTTTTTTGGTCGGTTGCGAATTCGATAAACTGAAGTCGGATTTTTTGAACTGCAAAAAGCTCGTTTTTTTGGGTGATATTGCGGATATCAAGGGCTTGCTGCCGGAAGATGGAACGTTCCTTGTGAAGGGGTCCAGAGGCAACAGACTTGAAAGACTTTTTGATTTTCCGGAGGTTTTGAAATGAAAGCATTGATAGTTGGTCTTGGAATTTCAGGTATCTCTTCAGCAAAATTTCTGAAAAACTCCGGATATGAAATTTTTATTTACGATGACAATGCCGCGCAGCTTGAAAAATATTCAGCCGAATATCTGAAATATGACGAAACTCTTAAATACGATCTCGCAATAATCAGCCCCGGAGTTCCGGCAACTCATTCCGTTATTAAGAAACTGAATGCTCAAGGAACTGAAATTATTGGAGAACTTGAACTCGCCGGAAGGTTTGTCAAAGACGAAAAAGTTATCGCAGTTACCGGCACGAACGGAAAATCGACAACGGTTTCACTTGTTCATGCTTTTCTTAAAAATGCAGGATTCAAGTCGTTTTTGTGCGGAAATATCGGTGAGCCGGTCATCAACGGAATAGGGAAAGGATACGAATTTTTCGTTATCGAACTAAGTTCTTTCCAGCTTGAGACATTGAAAAGCCTTAAAGTTGACGTTGCGATGGTTTTAAACGTTACTCCCGACCATCTTGACAGGTACAAAGATTTTGAAGATTACAAAAATACAAAACTTAACCTGCTTAATTTGTTGAAGAAAGGCGGGGTTGCTGTTCTCGGGACGGGAATCGTTGCAGACGATTTTGCTCATCCTGATTTTGAGATCAGACTTTTTTCTGTCGAAGGTACAAAAGATATAAAGTGCGATGAAACAAACGTTTATTTTGACGGAAAGCAGTTGAAAGTCGATGATCTGAAGATTCGCGGACATCATAATATCGAAAATATAATGGCTGCCGTTCTCGGTGTTAAGGACTGGGTCGGCGACACTGAAATTCTGAGAAAATCCTTACTTGAATTTAATCCGCTTGCTCACAGAACAGCATTCGTTGATAAATTTCAAGGTGTTGAATTTATTGATGATTCTAAGGGAACAAATGTCGGTGCTGTCGAAAAATCGCTTGCGGGATTCTCAGACGGAAAAGTCGTTCTGATTCTCGGCGGAGTCGATAAAGGGGGAAGCTACGAGCCTGTAAGAGTTCTTGCCGACAGAAAATGCAAAGGCGTGGTTCTCATCGGTGCCTCAAAAGAGATAATCCGTCCTTATTTCAACGGTTTTGCAAATGTCGAAACTGCCGATTCGATGGCTGAAGCTGTCAAAAAGGCGTTCCTGCTTGCAAAAAACGACGGAGTGGTTCTCTTTTCTCCGGCATGCTCAAGTTTCGACTGGTATAAGAACTATAAAGAGCGCGGAGTAGATTTCGTCAATAAAGTCAAGGATTTGAAATCTGAGATCGGAGCTTAGGCATGGAAAAGGCGGTCAAGCTTTATTTTTCGATATTTTTCCTTCTCGTAGTTTTCGGGATGGTAATGGTTTTCAATGTCAAAATGTTCAATGTTTCGTCGGCCGAAGCATCGCTTTTGCCGCAGATCCGCGGTTTTATAGTTAATTTTGCTTTTGCAGGAATTGCTTTTATTGCTGCTTATCTTGTAAATATTTCGTGGCTCAAAAATTCTTCAAAATACTTGGTTTTGTTCATTATTATACTTCTTATAGCCACTTTGATTATCGGAACTACGAGAAACGGTGCGAAACGCTGGATAGATCTGCATTTTATGATGCTGCAGCCTTCCGAATTCGCAAAAATCGTTACAGTAATCTACATCAGTGAAGTCATGACGAAAAAAGGGGAGAGAGTCCAGCTTTTGAAAGATGTTCTCAGCATAGGTGTCGTTGTTGTCTCGATAGTCGGATTGATTGCTATAGAAGACCTCGGAACCGCGACCATCATCTGCGGAACTGCAATGCTTATGCTTCTTTTGGGCGGCATGAGAAAGAAATATCTCCTCTATCTTGCTCCTCTGGCGGTTGCGGCATTCTGCGTCATGGTATTTATGCCGGGCAAGGGTTACAGAATAGCGAGACTTCAGTCATTCATGGACCCGTGCAGTGACGAATACAGGTTCGATACGGGACTTCAGCAGTGCCGTGCCCAGGTCGCTCTCAGTACCGGCGGCGTAACAGGTGTCGGCTTCGGAAATTCCACGGTAAAAGTAAAGGATCTTCCCGAATCCCAGACCGATTTCATTTTTCCGATAATAGGGGAGGAATTCGGTTTTGTCGGCGCTGTTGCTGTGATTATGCTTTTCATGGTTTTGTTCGGGATAGGAACATATTTTATTCTGCATTTGCACGAGACATTCAATTTTTATATGGTTTCAGGCTTTGTGCTGATGCTTGCAATTCAGGTTATAATAAATCTTCTTGTCGTTTCCTCGCTTTCGCCGAACAAAGGTGTTCCGCTGCCTTTCATAAGTTACGGCGGGAGTGCGCTTGCAAGCTATTCTTTTATGGTCGGTCTTATTCTTAATGCGGTTACGAGTGAGAGCCGGCGCTGATTTCGGAGGTGATATGGAAAGTGCAATTGAAACGAGATATATGCTGCTTGTGACAGGTATAAATACGAGAGAACAGCAGAAAGCAGCTCTTTCACTGGCGACTGCGCTGAGGCTGCGCGGCATAATGAGTGTCTTCGCTCTGATGAACGGATCCGTTTTCGCAAAAATTTTCAGTGACAGAGGTTACGAAGTCGTTTATACCTCCAATTTTCCGCAGTCGAGGAATTTGTTTTCAAAAATTGCCAGAGCTTTGAAAATGCAGTCCTGTGTGCAGGAAGCGGCTGATATTCTGAAAGTTAAGGGTATAAATGCGGTTTTGAGTTTCGGCGGATTCTCGGCATATCCTATTCTCGAGGCTGCTTCGAAGATAAACGGTATAAAAATTATGCTGTTTGAAGGAAATCTTGAAATTTCAAAATGCGGTGAAGACTTTATGAAAAAGGCTGACCGTATATATTTCCCGTTTGAAGCTATGCAGGAAAATATAGACTATGAATTCTACAAAAAGTCTTTTGTCGCAGGAATTCCGGTCGACAGGGAGGTCCTAAAGGCTGAACCTGCTGATATCCAGACTAAAAAACGGAAACTTGTCATTCTTTCATGCAAAAAAGAGGCTAAAGAAATAAATTCCACTATTCGTGAACTGATAGATAAATATCCTGAAATTGCAAAGGATTTCTACATTATTCACGAAACAGGCGATCGCGAGATTGCAGCGGTTAACAAATATTATGAAGCTCACAAAATAGAGAATACCTGCGAAATGTTTTTCGAAAACCGCGGTTCTTACTGTAAACTTGCAGACATGGTAATTGCCCGTCCCAACAGCGACATAATTGCAGAGCTTATCGCTCTCAGAAAACCGGCTGTATATCTGCCGCTTCCGAAAAATAAGGATTATTTCCAGAAGCAGAATGCCGTTTTTATGGCTAAAAAGAGTATGGGATACATTGTTGAGGACGCAAAAAGCGTAAATAATGCTGTCAGAATGAGAAAACTTTATTCTTTCCTCAATTCCTACGCCAAGAACGAGGACAATATGAAAAGAAATATGGCAGAGCTTGATTTTGAAAACTCTGCGAACAGGCTGGCTGACGATATAGAAAAGATTTTGAAGAGCGGAAAAAAATAATGCATATTCATTTTATGGGCATAGGCGGAAGCGGCGTAAGCGGTCTTGCAACTGCCGCAAAGTCGTTCGGCTACGCTGTAAGCGGCTGCGACATGAAGGAAAGTTCGTTTCTCAAAATGGTCCGTGCTCAGGGAATAGAATGTATGCAGGGGCATGATCCGGCTCATCTTGAAGGTGTTGATGTTCTTGTCCGTTCGAGTGCCGTTCCGCTTGACAACACGGAAGTCGCGGAGGCTTTGAAAAAAGGGATAAAAGTCGTTACCCGCGGCGAATTCCTGGCTATTCTCCTTGAAAACAAGCACAAAATCGGCATAGGCGGAAGCCACGGCAAAACTTCGACGACCTGGATGATCTATGCGCTTCTTCGTGCTGCAGGTGTCGAAGCTTCGGTCTATGCAGGCGGAAAGAGCGGCGGTAAAACAAGTGTTTCTGCCGGTGAACCTTATGTCGTAGAGCTTGACGAAAGCGACGGCTCTATCTTCAAAATGCGCCCTGATTCGCTCGTTATAACGAATCTTGAATTCGAACACGCCGATTTTTATAAAACTCCGGCAAATATGCTGAAATCGTTCGAACACTACCTTCTTTCGGAAAGACCTGAAAATCTGATAATCGGGCGCGGCTACGATCTGAGTGACAGACTTTTCGAGATGTTCTCTCCGCTTTCTTTCCCGACTCACGATGAAATCAGAAACGGCACAGGTTTTGAAAACAGCTGCAACAGCAGTTTTTATATGAAAGACGGCTCGCTTTTCTTCCTTTCCGGCAATACCGAGATTTATGTCGGAGACGTTGCCGAACCGGCGCATATTCTGCAGAACCGCTCGGCTGCTCTTCTTGCAGCTTCAGTCTATCTTGCTAAAACAGGAAAAATTTTGCCGCAGACCGATCGCGGATTCTGGAAAAATGTTCCTAAAGTTGACCGCAGATTCCAGAATGTAGGAACCTGGCACGGAATGACGCTTATTGACGACTACGCACACCATCCGAGCGAAGTTCACGCTCTTATCGAGCAGGCAGAACATGAGTTCAAAAATTTCTGTCTTGTTTTCCAGCCGCACAGAATTTCGAGATTTACCGCTTTTTACGACAAATTTAAAGAAGTTCTCAAAGATGCCGGGTGTTTGATAATTCTTCCGGTTTATTCGGCTGGCGAAAAGTTCGAAGGCAGAGTCTCAAAAGAACTTTATGAAGATTTGAAGAGCGGCGGCAATGTTGTCTTTTATGCTGAAAATATAGAGAAAGCTGCCGTAATTATTAAAGAAAATGAAAAAAAACTTAACGCTTCGGCGATAGTTTCGGCCGGTGCCGGTGATGTAAATACGATTTTTGCCAGACTTATGAGCGGGGAAGATAAGTGAAATTCAAGAAACGCGCCGACATAAGTGACCTTCTGACAATCAAGGTTAAAGACGCTGTCTGTGATCTTTACTTTCCTGAAATTATTGATGATCTTGTGCGTTTCACAAGCGAATTCGATGATTACAGAATACTTTCCGGCGGCAGCAACATCATTGCCGGAGACGTGAAAAAGCCGGTGCTTTACATGGGAAAAGCGATCTCCACGAGTGATACCGACGATGTCGACGAATATCTGGTCAAAACTTTCATGCCGTCCTGGGTGAGCAATGCGGCTCTGCTTGACTATTCGATAAAGAACGGCTTGTCCGGTGTTGAATTTCTTGCCGGAATTCCCGGAAATCTCGGCGGTGCGCTCTACGGAAACGCTGCTCCTGCCGGTTCTTCATGGGACGATGTTGTCGGTGTGATTTATGTCATTCAGAACGGCAAAGTTTTTCCGTTTCTGCCGAAATACAGTTACCGTTCGCTCGACAACAAGCCGGCGGGATGCTTTGTGATCTACGGCGCGGAGCTTATTCTCACGAAAGATACTTCCGAAAACGTAAGGGCGAGGATTCTGGAATTCCTTTCAAAAAGGATAAAGATAAAAGGGCACAGCGCAGGTTCGCTTTTCAAAAATCCGAAGGACGGAAAGGCGGGATATATGCTTGACCAGTGCGGAATGAAAGGTTTTTCGGTCGGCGGCGCTAAGCTCAGCGATAACCACGCAAACATAATAATAAACACGGGCGAAGGGACTTTTGACGATTTCTGCCGCCTGAAAGATATCGCGATAGAAAGAGTGCGCGAAAAATTCGGGGTAAATCTGGAACCCGAAGTACAGTTCTGGTATGATTGATTTTTTGAGGGGTGAGATATGAAACTCGACAAAAACATGAAGATTGCGGTCATTGCCGGCGGTATGTCGGATGAACGCGAAGTCAGCCTTGTTACAGGAAACATGCTTTACAAAACGCTTTGTGATGGCGGATATACCAACGTGAAGTTTATCGATGTCGGTTTCAATCTTGACAAAGAACTCCGCGAATTTGCACCTGATGTAGTTGTGAACGGTCTTCACGGCAGATACGGCGAAGACGGAACGGTTCAGGGGCTTCTCGAAATGATGAAAATTCCCTACACGAATTCCGGTGTCACGGCAAGTGCTGTCGGTATGGACAAACTGATCTGCCGCGCCGTTATGAAAGACTGCGGAATAAGTGTCGCTGAAGGAAAAACGATCGAAGCATCGGCTGGTATGGAAAGACCTTACGAGTTTCCGTTCGTTGTCAAAGATCCCGTCAACGGTTCGAGCCGCGGTGTTTACATCGTTAAAAACGAAGAGAGCTGGGAAGGTGCGAAAAAAGAACTCAAAGCAGGAAAACGGTATCTCTGCGAAAAGTTTTTCAAAGGGCGCGAAGTCAATGTCGCGGTGCTTGAAAACAAGGTTTTGGGCGATGTAGAGATCACTCCGGCGAACGAGTTTTACGATTTCGACGCGAAATACAACAGCGACAAGACGATATACACGGTTCATCCCGATATTAGCGAAGCTGCGAGAGAAAAAATCTCCGACGCGGCTCTGAAACTGCATGTCGCACTCGGCTGCAAAGGTGTTACCAGAAGTGATTTCATCGTAAACGGCGATGACTACATCATGCTGGAAATAAACACGCTTCCAGGTATGACCGGGCATTCGCTTGTTCCGATGATTGCGAAATACCGCGGGATCGGTTATCTCGAACTTATTGAAACCCTTATTTCCGAGTGTCTGGCCGCAGAATGAAAAAATTTGTAGCGATATTGAAAAGTGCCGGATACCTGTTTTGTACTTATGTTTTTGTTTCGTTGTTCGCTGCAGCTTTCTGTTTTGCAGGAGATACTTTCGAGACATTCAAAAACAGCGACAGAATGCTTATAACACCTGAAAATGTCGAGATAGCAGGAAACGACCGGCTGAGCAGGGAAGATATTCTTTTTGTTGCCGGACTTGACAAAAAAATAAGTTTTTTCGATGCCGACAGCAAAAAGATGACCTTGAATCTTTCAACATGCGGATGGGTTAAAAAAGCTTTTGTGGAAAAGTTTTTCCCGAATTCTGTGAAGATACATATAGAAGAATTTAAACCGGCAATGGTTGTCACCAGTAGAAAAAAGTCATCTGATTCCGACAAATATTCTTTCATGCCATGGTTTTCCGATGCTGACGGAATCCTGTTCAAAAAGGCTCTTTCGCGTGAAATTCCGAAAGATATGCCGACTTTTTATCTGAAATATTCTACTCCGGAAGAGGAGAAAAAACGTCCGGAGAAGATAAAAAATGCTATTTTCCTTGCGGAAAAATGGGGAAATTTGAATTCTCTTTGCCAGCTTAGAAGTATTAGTTATGAATTTCTTGCCGGATATTCGATACTGTGCTCTCTTGAAAAAAAGCGTTTGGAGACAGTCATTCATCTCAAGGAAGACGCATCAGTTGATGAATGGGATCTGATGATGCAGAAAACTTCCGGTGCAATAAGGGATCTCCTCGCTAAAAACCAGTGGGTATGGGAGTATGATTTCGACAAAGTGAAAAATAATTTTGGCGAAACGGAATTCGTAATGATATTCGGCAAACTTGTTAATATAAAAAAGGAGAGTTCGGATGGCTAAAAACAATGCAATGATCGCAGCTCTTGATATAGGCACGAAAAGCGTAACGACACTTATAGCACAAAAGAATGAAGACGGGATGTTTTCGATTATAGGGAAGGGTGTTGCAGAAAACAACAAAGGTCTGATCGCAGGCGATGTGGTGGATGTTCAGGCTACAGCAGCTGCGATACGTGATTCTGTATCGGAAGCGGAGCAGATTTCGTCGAAACGCATAAAAAAGGTTTTTGTGGGCGTTTCAGGTGAAGGAGTGCGTTCGATAAACAGCCACGGCGTGATTCAGGTCAGAGGTCAGGAAGTTGCGAAAACAGATGTGAACAGAGTCATTGAACAGGCCAAGATAATTACTTTGCCAGATGACAGGGAAATTATAAGTGTCGAAATAGGAAAATACACTGTTGACGGCAAGGCCGGTATAGTGAACCCGATAGGAATGGCCTGCAGAAGGCTGGAAGTCGATGTTCTTATAATAACGATGCCGAAGACGATGTTCAGAAATCTTTACAAAGCTGTCGAGGATGCCGGATTTTTTGTGAACGGTGTTGTTGTGAGCGCAATAGCTTCAAGCTGGGCCGTTCTTGAAGAAGATGAGAAAAATATCGGCGTTGCGATGGTGGATATCGGAGAAGGTGTTGCGGATATAGCGATTTATTACAACGGAGATCCGGTTTATGTCGCCGTAATGCCTATGGGCGGGAGGTTCATAACCGACGATATAAGCAAAGTCATGAAGATTCCGCCTGCTGAGGCTGAAAAGATAAAATGCAAATACGGCAATGTGCGGCCTGAATATGTTTCGGATACGGAAGTTTTCGATACGATTGTCATCGGTACAAATGCGCCGACGACAAAAAAGGTCAAGCAGCTTGCAACCGTAATAACTCCGAGGATAGAGGAAATCCTCATAGAAGTTAAAAAGAAACTTATGGAAAGCCAGAAGGAAAACATTATTCAGTCTGATATTGTTCTTACCGGAGGGTCTGCTCAACTTAAAAATATCCAGTGCATTGCAGAAGATACTCTGGAGCAGACGGTGAGAATAGGAATACCGAAGATTGATGATCCGGGCAGCGGATTGAATGATGTCCTGAGTTCACCTACATTTGCGACGGCAGTCGGGATAATCAGACATTTTTCCTGCCGCAAACAGGTGGAAATTGCAAAGAAAAATGGATTGTTGGCGAAAATAGCTGATGTTTTTAGAAATTTTTTCGAGTAGGAGAGTCGGATGAGCGGGAAAGAAGGACCTGTAAAAATTGCAGTTATCGGTGTGGGCGGCTGTGGCTGCAATGCAGTAAAAATGATTGAAGAGGAAGCAACTGCCAGCGAGGAGTCAGTATTTAAAAGCAGCAATGTCAAGATAGTTGCGGCCAATACTGATGCTCAGGTGCTTGCGCAGCTTAGTGATGTAAACCAGATACAGCTCGGTCCCAAACTGACGAAGGGACAGGGTGCCGGCGGAAACCCCGAGTGCGGAAGAGACGCGGCGATAGAGAGTCAGGTCGATATATATTCGTCTTTTGAAAATCACGATATGGTTTTTCTGACGGCAGGTATGGGAGGGGGAACCGGAACAGGTGCTGCTCCTATTATTGCCAGTTCAGCTAAAAAGAATGATATCCTCACGGTCGGTATTGTAACAAAGCCTTTTTCTTTCGAAGGCAACCAGAAGATGAAAAGTGCCGAAAACGGAATCGAGGAGCTGAAAAGAAATGTCGATGCTCTTCTTGTTATCCCGAACGATACTCTTCTTGAAATGGCCGGTGATGAGGACGATACGGTCGATATGTTCAAAAAACCCAATGAGATCCTTATTTATGCCGTAAGAAGCATATCGGAACTTATAATCAAAACAGGTATCGTAAATATCGATTTCTCCGATGTTAAAAACACGATGCGCGATATGGGTTTTGCTGTTATCGGTTTCGGAACCGCTACGGGTGAACATGCACCGCTCAATGCTGTTAAAGACGCCCTCAATAATCCTCTCCTGAAGAATTTTACCATAGAAGGAACCAAGAAGATGCTGGTTTATGTCAGCGGAAATACAAAACTGAAGGAATTTAACGAAGCTTGTGCTTATCTTGAAAGTCTGCGTGACAAGAATGCCGACTTCAAATTCGGTCTTTTTGTCGATAAGAACAAGACTGATGTTTCAGTACTTATTATTGCCGAGGCTCATGAAGCAAAAGTTTCCGGTTCAAAATTGCAGAACAGTGTTTTTGAAGAAGGAAGAAGTGAAAATGTCCAGGAGGAACTTCTTATCGAAGTTCAGAAACCGGCGGTCGAAAACAATGTTAAGACAACTGAGATCCCGGAATCAAAAAACATCTTCGGTGAACCGCAGAGTCTTGAAATCAAAAACACAAAGCCGTTTTCATTCAAAGATGAAACTGTGGCATTTATTCCTGAAAGCATAGAGATCGACCAGAATGACAAAAATATTCCTGCCGTTCTGCGCAAACTTTCGAAGGAAGAGAAGGAAAAAATTCAGGTCTCGATAAACGAATATATCTACAAATAGGTGTTCCGGAGGTGCATCATGGCAAAAAAACTTCTTATCAGAGATCTCACGTTGAGAGACGGGCAGCAGTCGCAGTTCGCGACCAGAATGAATCAGGATCAGGTCGACAGATTATTGAAATCATTCAATAAAGCTCATTTTTATGCAATGGAAGTCTGGGGCGGAGCGGTTCCGGATTCTGTTATGCGCTACCTCGGCGAAGATCCGTGGGCAAGACTTGAAAAAGTTAAAGCGGGGGTAGGCGATGCAAGCAAACTTACGGCACTTTCACGCGGAAGGAATCTTTTCGGCTACAATCCTTATCCCGAAGACGTGATCGAAGGTTTCAACCGCAACGCGATAAAATCGGGCATCGACATAATGCGTATTTTCGATGCTCTGAACGATATAGACAACATGCGTTCGACGATAAAATACGTCAAGGAAAACGGCGGAATGACGGACTGCTGCATCTGCTACACTGTCGATCCTAAATTCTCGACGAAAGATAAAATAAAGGCGGTGTTCAGCGGCAAAAAACTGCCGGACAACCTTTTTTCGATCGACTATTTCGTCAACAAGGCGATTGAACTCGAAAAGGCGGGTGCCGACATGATTTCGATCAAGGATATGGCCGGTCTTATCAATCCGGCAATGAGCGCAAAACTTATTTCGGCACTCAAAAAAGCGGTCAAAATTCCGATAGATCTCCACACCCACTGCACTCCGGGCTATGGTCTCGGCAGTGTTCTCATGGCGATGGTCAATGACGTTGATATCGTTGACAGCGTAATCATGCCGTTTGCAGGCGGTCCTGCCGCTCCGGCATTCGAGCTTGTTCAGGTTTTTGCTCAAAAACTCGGACTTGAAACCAATGTCGATCTTGCTGCAGTAAAAGAAATCAGAACCGAGCTTTTCAAAATCAGGAAGGAACTCGCAAAATTCGACCAGTACAAACTTTTCCCGAAGGATTTCGACCCGACCGACAAGCTTCCGGCTGATGTCGAGAAACTTTTCGACGACGCAATCGCAGCGGCAAAGAAAGGCGATACTGATACAGTCACCGATCTTACCCAGCAGATCGAGCGCCACTTCAATTTCCCGAAACCGAACGAAGTTGTCAGAATGGCGCAGATTCCCGGCGGAATGTACACGAACATGCTTGCACAGCTTCAGGCGGGAAAGATCGAACATCTTCTTCCGAAAGTTATGGAGATGGTTCCGATCGTCAGACTTGCTGCCGGTGTTCCGCCGCTTGTAACTCCTACAAGCCAGATTGTCGGAACTCAGGCTGTAAGCTGCGTCATCAACCTCAATTCGGGCAAGGCGATGTATGAAAATACGTCTGTTCAGTTCGTAAATCTGGTTAAAGGCGGTTACGGTCACACTCCGTGGCCTGTTGACCCGGCATTCCGTGAAAAAATCTCGGGAAAACGCGAGGAACAGCCTTACGACACATCGAAACATGTCAAACAGGTCAATGAAACGCTTGACGAATTCGGCGGCGTAAAACTTGCTGCAACAGAAAAGGAAGAACTCCTTCTTGAGCTTTTCCCGGCAGTCGCAAAACCGTTCCTTAAAACAAAAAGGGAAAAGGATTTCAGAGCCGAGCAGCAGAAAGTTCAGGATAAACTTGACGAAGAGAGAGGAAAACTTGTTTCCGCGCTTGAAGGAAATGTTTTGGAATAGTTATGGATTTTATTTCTCCCTATATCGACAGCGAAAAAAAGCTCCATATCCGGTTTGAGAAGCTCTTTTCTCTGCTTTCATCATGCAGTTTTTCGGGAAAAATAAATGTTATCAGCGGCAGCGAAACTTTTTTCATTATTCTTTCAAAAGGTTCGGTTTGGACTGACAAACCAATGAATTTATTGGGAAATTTATCGAAAAATGCCCTTTTTAAAGTCGAAAGCCGGATGAACGACGACATGAAAAAAGGGATGAAGGAATATGACGGCAGTGAATTTCTTTTTTCGGTGATCCTGAATATGCCGCGCGAGCGCGTTCTCGAAGTTCTGAAGCCTTATGCGACTGAATTTATTTCGATCAAACCGGAAGCGGCCAAGCTGTTTTTTCTTCACGATGATCTTCAGCCTTTTGTGGGGCAGAAAAGGAGCGAAATATTCTCTAATCTTAAAAAAAGCTACCGTACAATATATTTTCTCTTGATTTCGCAGCTTGCAGTAATTCTTCCGTCAACGCCTGAAGAAAAAACGAAAATAGTCGAAAAACTTAATAAATCCGATATCTTTTCAGAAAAAGCGGCAACGGAAGAGGTTGTTGAGAAGGCTAAGGAAGCGAAAAAAGAAGAAGTGATGTCAGAAGAGGATGAAATCAAAACTTTCCTCAACGTGAACGAGCGTTATACTGATGTTTTTCAGCTTTTCGGGCTCAAAAACAAATTCGATGAGAAGGTCGCGCGCCGTGAATACATCAAAATAATGCAGAAAATCCACCCGGATAAACTAGTCGGAATTTCATCGAATACTGCACTTAGGGCAAAGGAGTTTCTTCAGCTCGCAGGTGAGTGTTACGAGCTTATACGCGATCCGGAAGTCGCTTCAGACATTGAGCGTCTCATGCTGAAATACGGACCGATAAGGTCAAAAACCGAATATCAGAAAATGAAAGAGTACGATTCTGCGATGATGAAGGCTACGGCTCTGGCGAAGATCGGTTCATATGATGCGGCGGCAAAAGTCTTTGATTTTATTTACAAAGAAACAAAAAATCCGGTGGCTCTGGAACAGAAAAATCTGACTTTATGGAAACTTGCCCCGAAGTGGAACAAGTTCGAAAAAGCCGACAGATACAAGGAAATCAGAGACGATTTCGTGAAAATTTCTATGGTCAGGGAACTTTCCTTCGAATCGATGTATATTCTGGCTGAGATTTACGAGTATTTTGAAGATATTCCCGACGCATTGAAAGTTCTTGACAACATTCTTAAAGCAAGACCTGATGACTTTAAAGCCGCAGGAATGAAAAAGAGAATGATCTATTACAACAGGTTGAAATCGTAATTTTCAACGGGCAGTTTCGATGTCTGCTGCTAAAGGCGGACTAATTATTGTTTGATAAGTAATGTTCTGCTGCCACGGCGGCTGTTGCACCGTCTCCGACAGCGGTCGAGACCTGGCGCACCAGTTTTTCACGTATGTCACCGGCTGCGAAAAGGCCTTCAGTTGAAGTACGACACTCTGAGTCGGTCAAAATGTGTCCGCTTTCTGCGATTTTAACAATATTTTCAACAGGTTTTGTTTCGGGAATATAGCCTAAAAAGATAAAAACGCCGTCAACAGCAAGTTCCGAAATTTCGCCGGTTTTTACGTTCTTTACGACAAGTTTTTCAACAAAATCCTTTCCTTCGATCCTTTCTGCGACAGAATTGAGGACAAAATCGATTTTCGTATTGCTGCGTACTTCGTTCTGCGTTATTTTTTCGGCCCTGAATTCCTCCCTGCGGTGGACAATCGTCACTTTTTCGGCAAATTTCGTGAGATACAGCGCTTCTTTCAAAGCACTGTCGCCGCCGCCCAAAACTGCGACTTTAAGCCCGCGGTAAAAAGCTCCGTCGCAGACCGCGCAGTAGCTTACTCCGTTGCCCGTGAATTCTTTTTCACCAGGAATTTCAGCTTTTCTGGGAATAGAACCTGCTGCGTAAATCACTGTTTTTGCTGAAAAAATTTTGTCGGAAACAGTTCTTATTGCAAAATTGCCGCTATCTTGTTTTGCAATTTCCAGAACTTCTTCAGAAACGAATCCACAGCCTAAATCAAGTGCCTGAGCGTGCATTTTTTCGGCCAGTTCGTAACCTGCAATCGACTTTTCCCCCGGCCAGTTTTCAAGCTTGTCGGTCAGGGCCATGAGTCCGCCGCAAGTATTTTTCTCGAAAATAACGGTTTTGAGCAAAGCTCTCGAAGCGTAGATTCCGGCTGTCATTCCGGCGGGACCGCTTCCGATAACCGCGACATCGTAAAGTTCGGGCATTTTACCTCTTTAAATTGTTGGTTCAGATAATAAAATCAGCGAATTTGTTGTAGTAGAGATGAAGTTTTTCTATCTCTTCGATCTGATACGGATTGTAAAGTTTCGAACTTGCAAAACGCTCTTTTTTGAGCATTAAAATTGCAATGAGAAGCAGCAGATAATTGTTTGACGGGAAATAATTTTTTTCACTCATCAAAGTTTTCAGCTGCTTGAAAAAAGATGAGGCTTTCATCGGAATGAGCAACGAAGAGCGGCTTTCGACGAAGTGGATCCCGTCATCTTTTTCGTGGAAAAACGAAAGGATGAAATCACGCTCGCGGTACCATGTCAGGCTGTTTTCCTCGTCTTCGGAAAGGTTCACTTTTTCGCCGGAGAAGAAATCTTCCCCTTTGAGTCTTGAAAAAAGGGAAGGTGAGAAAAGCATGATCCGCGCTTTTTCAAGTTCCCGCTTGTCGGCAAGAGTCGTTTTGTTGCCGATATCAAAGTGGTAGATGAAAAAAAGGTTGAAAAACTGCTGCCAGAAGTCGTGATTTTTAAGATCTTCGCCTGTGAAGTAAAAGCATTCCTTCTTGAAATCCTGCAGGGCAGTTGACTCAAAGTCGTCGAAAGACGAATAAATTCTCGTTTTTACTGCACTCATTAAAAATCTCTGGAATAAACTATTTTTCCGTTAACGATCGTTGCCGTTACAGCGCCTTTGACGTGGAACCCGTGGAAAGGAGTGTTGCGGCTTTTCGATTTGAACATATTTTTGTCGACTGTCCACTGGTAGTCAGGGTCGAAAACGGTGATGTCAGCAGGTGCGCCTGGTTCGATTTTTCCGCCGTCAAGCCCCATGATTTTGTATCCTGCCGTGAAAAGCTCGACGATTTTTTCGATTGTAAGCTCTTTGTCGTGATAAAGCTTGAGAACGAGCGGAAGAGCTGTCTCGAGACCGATGATACCTGACGGAGCGTTGTTGAACTCAACCTCTTTTTCGCGCTGGTGATGCGGAGCATGGTCAGTTGCAATAGCATCGATTATGCCGTCTTTAAGAGCTTTGATGACCGCAAGTCTGTCGGCTTCGCTGCGGAGCGGCGGGTTGATTTTGGTATTCGTGTCGAATCCGCCGAGAGCCTCGTCGGTAAGCGTGATGTAGTGAGGAGCGGTCTCAGCCGTGATCTTCGCGCCGCGCTCCTTGAAGAATTTGATGATGTCTACAGAAAGTGCCGCGCTGACGTGTGCGATGTGGATCGGGAGCTTCAGGTATTCAGCCATCATGCAGTCACGTGCGATCTGCGACGCTTCGCCGACTACCGGGTTGCCTGTCATGCCGTAAACCGTCGAGTAGTAGCCTTCGTTCATCTGAGCCGTTTCGGAAAGGTAAAGGTCTTCGCTGTGCGAAACATACATCATGTCGAAGGTGGAAGCGTATTCCATGACTCTTTTGAGAAGGTCTGTGTTCTGGATCGGTCTTCCGTCGTCGCTGATAGCGATCGCGCCGCCTTCAGCAAGCTCTCCGATCGGAGCGAGCGATTCGCCTTTAAGCCCTTTTGTGGCAGCAGCTATCGGATAAAGTTTGACGCCGTTTCCTTTTGCTGCCCTTTCATACATGTAGCGGATGGTTTCTACATTGTCAGCCGCCGGTTTTGTGTTCGGCATCGTGCAGACAGAAGTGAATCCGCCGGCTGCAGCAGCTTCGAGACCTGAGAAGATGTCTTCTTTGTATTCGAAGCCGGGATCTCTGAAGTGAACGTGGATGTCGATGAAGCCGGGAGCCACGAACATTCCTTCAGCGTTGAAGACTTCCGCGTCTTTCGTGTCAGGGTTTGCCGTGATTTCCGTAACTTTACCGTTTTCTATAACTATCGAAGTTTTTTCGGTCTTTCCGACAAGCGGATTTACAACGGTTCCGTTTTTTATAACTAGTTTCATTTGTCTGACCCTCCGAGAAGAAGATAAAGAACTGCCATTCTGACGTTTACGCCGTTTGAAACCTGCTCAAGGATTACCGACTGTTCGCCGTCCATTACGACATCGTCGATTTCGACCCCTCTGTTCGCAGGTCCCGGATGCATTACGAGGGCATCTTTCTTCGCGAGTTTGAGGAGTTCCGGAGTGAGCATAAAGTATCTCGAATATTCCCTTACATCGGGGTAGAGCAGGTTGCTCGCACGTTCGTTTTGGACTCTGAGCATCATTACGATGTCGGCATCCTGAACCGCATATTTCGGCAGTTTTTCAACTGTTACGCCCATTTTTTCGACCTCTTTCGGAAGCATTGTTCCAGGGCCGGAAATCGAAACATGCGCTCCCATTTTATTGAGAAGGTAGATATTCGATCTTGCGACTCTGCTGTGGTAGATGTCGCCTAAAAGCGCGACTTTGAGCCCTTCGAACCCGCCTTTTCTCTGCCAGATCGTGTAGGCGTCAAGCAGAGCCTGCGTCGGGTGCTCGTGGAAGCCGTCGCCTGCATTGATTATCGAGCAGTCCATGATTTCGGTAAGCAGCTGAGGCGTTCCCGAAACAGAGTGGCGGATGACCATGGCATCCGGTCCCATTGCCTGAAGGTTAAGCGCTGTGTCGGCAAGGGTTTCGCCTTTCTGAATAGCGCTTCCCGAAACTGCGATGTTGTAAGTGTCGGCACTGAGACGTTTTTCGGCAACTTCAAACGAAGTTCTCGTTCTCGTCGAAGGCTCCGCAAAAAAGTTGATTATCGTTTTGCCCTTCAGAGTCGGCACTTTTTTTATCTGTCTTTGGTTTATTTCCGCGAAACTGACGGCAGTTTCGAGAATGTTCATAATCTGATCTTTATTAAGATTTTCGATTCCAAGAAGATGTTTCATTGTTTTTCTCCGGTTTATCCAAGAACAACTTTGTCTTCACCGTCTGTTTCCTTAAAGAAAACAGCGACTTTGTCTTCAGGCGATGTCTCGATGACTTTGCCTACGATGTCGGGATGGATCGGAAGTTCGCGCAAACCTCTGTCGATGAGCGAAACGAACTTTATCGATTTAGGCCTGCCGTAGTCCATGACCGCTTCGATCGCTGCTCTGACCGTTCTGCCGGTGTACATTACATCGTCAACGAGGATGATATGGTATTCTTCCGGGTCGAAGTTAAGTACTGAAGGACCTGTTTTCGGCGAAGAGAGCCCTTTGCAGAAATCGTCTCTGTAAAGCGCGATGTCGATTGTTCCGGTCGCCAGCTTGACATTTTCCTTTTCTTCTATTTTTTTGATGAGCCTTTCAGCGAGAATTACGCCTCTCGTGCGGATGCCGACGATTGCGACGTTCTTCAGCAGGCTGAGGTGTTCGATCATTTCGTAAACCATTCTGTCAATGATTTTCGACATCTCGCTTTCGTTAAGAAGAACTTTTTTTACGTTTATGCTTTCTCTTTTCAAAGCTGTCTCCATTAAAACATTTTGTCAACGACAGCGGCTTCCGTAAAGATTTTAAACTCGAAATCTTTGACTTTCTGACCGAAAATCTTCATTTCATCAAAGTAGACAAAAGTAGCTTTTACTTGTTTCGTATCTTCGTCCTTGTCAAGGTGAAGACCTCCGCGTGTGCCGTCTTTCATTGTTCTTTTGGTATCGACTTTGCCGCCTAAATCCTGTTTAAGTCTGTTGTCGAACTCTCTGATGGATTCTTCTTCCGAATGAATCGTTGCGTACTGAGCGATGCTGTCCACAGCTTTTGTAACCTTATATTTAAGAATGTAAGGTTGAGCCACACACCAGCCGATGTAAAGAATCAGAACTGCAAGAACCGCTTGAATAACTTTTACCATTTTTTCCTCCTGAGAAAATTGATAAACTAAAAAACCGCGGGAAGTTACCAAAATAGTTTTTTGAAGTCAAAAAAAACATGGCTGAGAGAAATGTTTTTAGTATTTTTGTCATAAAAAACTCTTTACAAAGGTTTTTATTGAAATAATGCGCTCTTCCTGTATAATATCGCAGTTTTTTTAGGAGGTCACAATGAAGATATTCTTTCTCATGCTGCTTGCGGCGCTTGTTTTCGGCTGTTCCGATACCAAACATGATGATACCGAGTTGAAAATTTCCTATGCTCTTCCTGAAGGAAGGACCTGCCAGACATATCTTGCCGATCATTTTCTTGTCACGCTCTATGATTCCGAGCAGCGCAAGGTCGTAGAGAAGAAAATTTTATGCGGTGATGAAAAATATGCCGACGGTATCACGCTTCTGGTAGATAAAGATTCGTATTATGTTTCGGTTGTGCTTTTAAGCAGTGACAATATGTGGCAGAGTTACGGCTCAGCCAGGGTCGAAGCCGATAAGGATACTGAAGTTACCGTGAATATGGAAACCTATCTCGGCGGAATGATTTTTATCTGGAATCCGGCTGACTGCAGTAAGTATAATCTTGCGATGATGGCTTTGGATCTGTCTGCTGACGGAGAGCTTGTCAAAGCTGTGATCTGGGGCGAAGAAACCGAGCTCAGAAATTTTACGATACCGTGCAAAGCCGGTCAGTTCGAGATCATAAACATTCCGGCGGAACCTCTTTATACTGCGAAAATCAACGCCTACAGAAAACATTCGCTCGCAGGAGAAAGCCGCATTAACTACGAAATTCCTGATTTTGTATCAGGACACGGGCAGAATAAAAATATAAATATTGATTCCTATAAACAGATTCTTGTCTCGGATATGAAGGTTTCGTGGGAATTTGACAGCAAAAGCATTGATTCATGCGAGACGGCAGGCATTACAAAAGTCGTTGCCTCGCTTGTTTCTGACGAGATTACCGTTTCGGCCGAGCAGGACTGTAACAATAAATTTGCGGATTTTTATCTTTACGATATACCGGAACACGAATACACGCTTTATCTTTACGGAGTTTCCGACAGCGGAGAGACTTTGTTCGAATCTTCGCTTGAAATCGGAATGATCGAAGCAGGTTCGATAGGTAAGGATATGCTGGAAAATAAAATTTTTCTCAAAGAAAAGTAGGAGGGATCATGCTGACGGCTGAACAGTTGAACTACATCAGAGATCTGCTTAACAAGGAACTTGCAGAGATCGAGGAGCGGAACCGCGAAAAAGTTGGTGAAATGGAGTCCATGCGCAACGATTCCGAGACATTCCACGGCGACGAGGCGGATCAGGCCAACTTCATGGAAGAGCGTAACAGACAGCTCCGCATGAGGGACAGGGACAGAAAGCTTATCAACAAAATACGCGAAACGCTGCACAAAATCGATATCGGAGAATACGGCATCTGCGAGTCGTGCGGCTGTGACATCGATTTCGAACGTCTTAAACTGCGTCCGGTAGCATCGCTTTGCATCGAATGTAAAAAAGAAGCGGAAGAGCGTGAAGAACGCGAGCGTTTTTCAAGATAGTTCCAGCGGGGTACGGCTTTGAAATTTATTTTTGCATTTTTAATTCTGTCATTGGTTTCTCCTTTCGGAATGATAACGAAAATGACGGATACTCTCTATATTCCCGATCAGAATATCTCTGTTCATGGGGTCGACGGAGAGAACAATCCTGTTTTGCTTGAATTTAATAAAGCGAAAAAAGTTCTGAAAAAAACTGAAAAAGGGGAAAAATCGGAAATCAAACTTGCCGACATGCCGCTTTTTCTCAAGCTGTTCTTTTTTAATGCTGACAAAAGTTCGCCGGAATCGCTTGCAGCTTCGGCTAAATCAATATCGGAATCGCTTCATGCGGCCGGGATAAATACCGAAGTTTCGGCTGTGAGTGTTTCGGAATATGACGGAAGCGCGGTTTGGGCGATAGGAAAGGACAAACGTTTTGCTAAAGCCGGTGTCCTTGAACTTTCTAAAGAGTCTATGCGTCCAGTTACACTCAAAACCGGTGACGAAACCTTCGTTTTTTCAGATTATCACAGAAGTCAGCTTCCTCTCGCATTTCCGGGAAATATCAAGTTTTTCAAAAACGGCGTCCTTCAGGGCGAATGGATTTTTTTAAGAGACGAATATAAGCAGAAGTGAGCGCCGATCCTCGAAAATTCGCCGTTGTGGCAGTTCCGCGTCCCGGAATTTCACTGCTTTTTTATAAAAATCCCGGTTTTTTTAAATGCAGACAGGGCGACTGCGTCGAAATAGAACTCATAAATTCGAAAATATGGGGGATCATTTCCGATTTCTGTGATGAACTTCCTAAAGATCTCGATGAAAAAAAGGTGAAGCCGATCCTTGGCAGAATCTGTTCGAGCCCGGTTTTTGCAGACAAGACAGAAACCGGTTTTCTGAAATGGGTCGCCGACTACTATATGTTTCCGTTTCACAAACTGTTAAAGCAGATTTTTCTTCCGCTTATAGGTTCAGACAATGCGCTTATCGGAGAAAATTCACCGGAAAAGCATCTCGGTGTGCTCTGCAAAGCCGGAAAACTTCCTGAAGCAGGGCTCAATCCTTCGCAGAAACGTGTAGTCGGTTCGATCCTTGAACGCTGGGAAAAGCGTGATTACAAGCCGGTTCTGCTTTACGGAGTTACAGGCAGCGGAAAAAGCGAGATTTTTGCCGAACTCTGCCGTAATGTGGTTGAAAAAGGAAAACAGATTCTCTATCTCGTGCCTGAGATCGGGCTTACGACAAAAACTTTGCAGCATCTTGTCGGAAGAATAGGGGCCCCGGGAGTTATTCTCCACAGTTCCGTAACCAGAAAAAAGAGGTTTTCCGCCCTTTACTGCGCTCTAAACAAACACGCTTCCATCATTGTCGGAACACGCTCCGCCGTTCTTTACCCCTTTTTTGATATAGGGCTCATCGTTATCGACGAGGAGCACGACGGCAGTTTCAAAAATTTCGAGCCGCCTTATTACCACGCCCGCGATGTTGCCGTGATGAAGGCTGCGGCAATGAAAATTCCGGTGATTATGGGAAGTGCAACACCTTCCGGCGATTCCTGGCTCAATGCTTTGAACGGTAAATATCATCTCGAAATCATTAAAGAAAGAGCAAATAACAGGCCGCTTCCCAAAATCGAAACTTTTGCCTACCGCGGTGATTTGTATATTCCGTCGGACCTCGTCGATATAGTCTCGGATTCGCTGAAAAACGGCGAACAGAGTCTTTTCTTCCTCAACAGACGCGGTTTTGCGACGATCGCCAGGTGTGCAGACTGCAACGAAGTAGTCATGTGCCCCAACTGCAAAACAGCACTGATCTATCACAAAAAAAAGGAGAAACTGATCTGTCATCACTGCGGATTCAGCATAAGTCCTGAAAAGTGCGGAAAGTGCGGAGGCAGGCTTGTTTTCGAAGGAATCGGCATTGAAAAACTTTTTGAAGCTATCGAAAGTTATTTTCCGGGTGCAAAGGCTTTGTCGTTCGACAAGGACACTCTTGGAACAGCCGCTCTTTTCGATAAAGCTGTAAAAGATATTTCGGCAGAGAAGTTTCAGCTCATCGTAGGAACAGTCATGATTTCGAAAGGGCACAACTTCCCGAAATTAAGGAATGTCGTAATAAAATTCGCAGATTATCTTTTGGGTTTCCGAGATCCGAGGGCGTCTGAAAAGTGTTTCCAGCAGATAGTGCAGGTCGCGGGGCGCGCAGGCAGGTTCGGTGTCGAAGGGCGTGTTTTTGCCGAAACGATTTATCCTGACCACTACATCTGGAACTACATCAAAAACAACGACTACGAAGGTTTTATAAACGAAGAACTTTCATGGCGCGAACAGCTTTCTTTCCCGCCGTTTACGAGGATGATAACTGTGAGAATTTCAGGAAACGACGAAGAGAAAACCGATAAATTCGCAGATGAATGCTTCGAAATCATTAACAGTTTTGTCGAAAGCGCTTCTTTGGATGATGTTGTTGTCTATCCGCCGGCAGAACCGATGCTTTCAAAAGTCCAGAACCGTTTCAGGAAAAATATTTCGATCTCTTTTCCGAAAAATGCAAAGATAGCCGCGGCTATTAAAAACTGTCTTTGGAAAATAGATAAAAAATCAGGAATAACAATTACTTATGACGTTGATCCGATAAGCGAGAACTGATTATTTCAAATTCTTCTTGAAGCTGATGATGTCGGAAAGACCGGAGTAGGTTTTGTATGCGTTGTTTTCGCAGACAACGACTGTCGGGACGCTTCTGATTCCGAATTTTCTTGCGAGATCCAAATGATCTGCTGCGTCAAGAACCTGAAGGTAAGGAGTTCCTTCCAGCTCTTCCTTTGCTTTCGGGCAGTTAGGGCAGGTTTTCTGGGTGAAAAGGTAAACCTGTTTGTCGCTGCACGGTGCCGCGGACATCGAAGCTGCCGGCTGGACGAAAGATTCGGGAGCGACTGTCGGGTTTACGAAAGTTCTCTCACAGTTTTTGCCGCCTTCGCCGCCGTTGCCGATATTGACTTCTTCGGTGATTTTGTCGGAAATTCTGTATTCTGTTCTCTTTTCGAATTCCTGCTTCTTGCCGTCGTTCCAGTGTTCGATCGGTCTGTAGTAACCGGTGATCCTGCTGTAAACTTCAACTTTGCCGCCGCATTTCGGGCAGGAATCGTGTTCGCCTGCGCTGTAACCGCATTTCGGGCAGATCGTGTAGGTCGGAGAGATCGTGAAGTAGGGGAGTTTGAAGGTGTATGCGATCTTTTTGACAAGTGCCGCAGCCGACTGCCATGAAGGAAGTTTTTCGCCGAGGAAAGTGTGGAAAACTGTTCCGCCCGTGAACTTTGTCTGGAGCTTGTCCTGGATTTCGAGTGCTTCGAAAGGATCGGTCGTGTAGTTTACAGGAAGGTGGCAGCTGTTGGTGTAGAAAGGTTTCTCGTCCTTGCCTGTAGCAGCGGTGATGATGTCGTCCCATCTTTCTCTGTCCATCTTCGCAAGGCGGTAAGCGGTCGATTCAGCCGGAGTCGCTTCAAGGTTGTAGAGGTCGCCTGTCGTTTCCTGGTAGTTTTTAAGTTTTTCACGCATGAAATCAAGGACATCCTGCGAGAACTTGAGACCTTTGTGGCCTGCGATGTTCTCTTTGATCCAGCATGCGTTGAGGCACATTTCGTTCATGCCGACAAGGCCGATGGTCGAGAAGTGCGAGTTGAAGTTGCCGAGGTATCTTTTGGTGTACGGGTAGAAGTTCTCGTTGAGGAGCTTCGTGCAGACTTTTCTCTTGATTTCAAGGCTTCTCTTCGCGATGTCCATGAGTCTTTCAAGTTTTGTGTAGAACTCTTCCTCACTTTTGGAGTTGTATGCGATTCTCGGAAGGTTGATCGTTACAACGCCGATGCTGCCGGTTTTTTCGCCGCTGCCGAAGAGACCGCCCGTTTTCTTGCGGAGTTCCCTTTTGTCAAGCTGGAGTCTGCAGCACATACTTCTGACGTCGCTCGGTTTCATGTCGCTGTTGATGAAGTTCTGGAAATAAGGCGTGCCGTATTTTGCCGTCATTTCGAAAAGAAGCGGAACGTTCTCGCCTTCCCAGTTGAAGTCTTTCGTGATGTTGTAGGTCGGGATCGGGTACTGGAAACCGCGGCCGACAGCGTCGCCTTCAAGCATGATCTCGATGAATGCCTTGTTAATCATGTCCATTTCCTTCTGGCATTCGCCGTATGTGAAATCCATCTCCTTGCCGCCGACAATCGCAGGAATGTTCTTGAGGTCTTCCGGGCATACCCAGTCAAGCGTGATGTTGCTGAAAGGAGACTGCGTGCCCCATCTCGACGGAGTGTTTACGCCGAAAACGAAAGCCTGGATAGCCTGTTTTACCCCTTTGTAGTCAAGTTTGTCGACGCGTGCAAACGGAGCGAGATATGTGTCGAAGCTCGAGAAAGCCTGAGCGCCTGCCCATTCGTTCTGCATGATGCCGAGGAAGTTGACCATCTGGTTAGCGATCGTGTAAAGGTGGTTTGCCGGAGCGGAAGTAAGTTTGCCGGGAACACCGCCGAGACCTTCCTGGATAAGCTGTTTGAGCGACCAGCCTGCGCAGTAAGCGGTGAGCATCGAAAGATCGTGAAGGTGGAAGTCGCCGTTTTTGTGGCACTGTGCGATTTCGTTGTCATAAATTTCGCTCAGCCAGTAGTTTGCAGTGATTTTTCCGCTGTTGTGAAGGATAAGTCCGCCGATGCTGTATGTGACAGTCGAATTTTCCTTGACTCTCCAGTCTTCGTTGTTGACGTAGCTGTTGATTGTTTCTTTATAGTCAAGGATCGTGGATTTCATCTCACGGAGTTTCTCGCGCTGCTTTCTGTAAAGGATGTAAGCCTTTGCGACAGAGGTGTATCCTGATTTTTCAAGTGTGTTTTCTACGCTGTCCTGAACGTCTTCGATTTCAATTACATTTTCATGGATTTTTCCCTGGAAATCTGCCGTTACTCTGAGCGTGAGAATGTCGAGAATATCGTCATTAAAAAGCATATCAGCAGCAACGAACGCCTTTTTGATAGCTTCCTTGATTTTAGTTAAGTCGAAATCCGCCAAAGCGTTGTTTCTTTTTCTGATTTTGAACATTTGTTTTTCTCCTTCGGGTTAAAAGTTATAAAACACAAAAAGCCCGGCAATATTGCACAAGCGATTGTGGTTGTCAATAGAAAAATGCACAATATCTTGGGTTTTTTTGTAAATATTTGAAATTTCAAGGAAATTTTTTTTCGCCGCCGCTTTTTCGGTGTCGAAATATCGGAATATCGAAATTTCGAAATATCGACGGCGGCGTAATCGGAATATCGTAACCGTTACGAAAAATTATTTGAAAACGTGTCCGATTCTGTTGAGACGGAGTTCCTTGACATCAAAAACCGAGTTGCCGAACTGCACTGAAAACCACACGAAAAGCGGTTTTCCCTGGACGTTGCCGCGAGGAACGAAGCCCCAGTACCGGCTGTCAAGGCTGTCATCGCGGTTGTCGCCCATGACGAAGTAGTTTCTTTCGGGAACCGTAAAAGAGCGGTTGCAGTACGGGCAGCGCGTGTTGATCTGTTCGCGTATGTCATCGGTAAAACTGTCGTTGTAAATGACTTTGTATTTGTTGCCGTTCTCGTCGGTTTCTTCGTACTGCGTTGTTTCCTCGATCCTGCCGCGCGACGAGTAGTAGCCGACTTTGCCGGTTTCCTCTCTTTCAAGTTTGCGGTTGTTCACGTAAATATTTTTTCCGGTAATGTATATCGTGTCTCCTGGAACGCCGATGACCCTTTTTACAAGGGCTTTTTTGTCAGGTCCGGGCTCTGTGAAAGTGATTATGTCGCCCCTTTTCGGATCCGCGAACTCGACGAACTGGCTTTCTGCGAAGGGGAGTGTCAGGCCGTAATAAAACATCGCAACGAAGAGGTTGTCGCCGATTTCGATCGTGTCGACCATGCTTCCCGTCGGAACGCGGAAGGAACCGATAACGAAAAATTTGAGAACGAGCGCGACAAGGACGACAAGCCAGAGCTCATCGAAAAGTTCCCATAAAGCGTTCTGCTTATACTTCTTGAAGTAGTGCTCCATGTTGTAGTTGGTTTCGCCGAGCGCTTTTTTTACGTATTCAAACGTGATTTTCGGATATTTTTCAGCCGAAAAATTTTCTCTGTCGGTTTTCGCACGTTCTTTTTCTTCAAAAATTTCTGAAATTTTTTTGATGTTTTCGTCAAGTTTTTTTTCAACCTGCTCCGGCAGACTTTTCCGTTTTTTCTTTATCCATTCAAGCCTGTTGCCCTGAATCGCCAGCTTTTTCAATATCTTTCTGAGTTTTATTTTTTCTAACAAGAGCCCCTCCGTTTTTAAAGCCCGCAAAAGATAGTCAAAAGAGGCTGAATTGCAAAATTTATTCTGCCGGAAACTCTTATAATATAATTATGCTTTTTATTTGACTTTAAAACTTCAAGTCTAATAATGCGGCGGTTGTTTGAGGTCGCAATGCGGATTATAGAAGGTTTAGCCATAAAAGAGGCCGTGAAAGAGCTTTTTATCAAGCTCAATTATTCGCCAGTTTCGCTTGAGAATATTGTTTTCACTGATTCAGGCATGGATTATTTTGAAAAGCAACTTGCTGAAATTATTGATAAAAACTGTAAAATGGCGAAAACGGAAAAACGTCCTCTCTGTCAGGATTGCGGAGTTGCGCAGATTTTTGTGAAAATGGGTAAAAACGTTACTTTCAGCGATTCTCCGTCTCTTGAGATCCTCATAAACAAAGGTGTTGAAGAGGCATATAGCGAAGGTCTTCTCAGAAAATCGACTGTCGTAGACCCGTTCGAGCGCATGAACGAAGGAAAAAACCTTCCCGCTTTCATCCACTACGAGCTTTGTGACGGCGATACTTTCGAGATCTCCGGCATCGCCAAAGGCGGCGGCAGCGAAAATGTAAGCGCGCAGAAGATGCTTGTTCCGGCTGCCGGGCGCGAAGGAGTTGCCGATTTTGTTTTTGAAACGCTCAAAAACGCAGGCGGAAAGGGCTGCCCGCCTTATTTTGCGGGTGTCGGAGTCGGCGGAACGTTCGATTCTGTCGCAACTTTGGCGAAAAAAGCACTTCTGGAGCAGGTCTGCGAAGACAACGAACTGCTTGAAATGATTGATGAAAAAATAAAAGGTTTAGGTTTCGGAGTCCTCGGTTTTCCGGGGAAATGCCCTGTGAAAGCGGTTTATGTGAAAAAGGCTCCGACTCACATTGCAATGATGCCTGCGGCTGTTGCTCTCAACTGCCACAGCTTCAGGACCGGAAAGGTTGAATTATGATAAGCGCGGATAAGGAACTGAAAGCCGGAAATATCGTGAATTTAAGCGGAGAAATGTTCACTCTGCGCGACAATTCGGCGAAAAAGCTCGCTGCAATGCTTGAAAACGGAGAAAGTCCGAATTTCCCGCTTGAAAACTCTGCTGTTTTCTTTGCCGCTCCGACTCCCGGATTCGAGGAAGGACGCGCCAGCATAGGCCCTACGACGAGCGCGAGAATGGCGGCGTTTATTCCGAAACTTATTGAAAACGGTGTTAAATATTTTATCGGCAAAGGGGCTCTGCCTGAAGCTGCGAAAAATGCGGTTATTGAAGGAAAAGCCTTTTATTTCCAGGCACTCGGCGGAACCGGCGCATACTACGGAAGCAAAGTTTCTTCAATGGAACTCATGCTTTTCGAGGAGTTCGGCCCAGAGGCGGTTTACAAAGTTGAGGTATCGGATTTTCCGGTAATAATTTCAATAGATTCAGACAGTGGCATATTTTTTTAACTTGTGAGGTTTGAACATGGGAAAAAAAGAATTTCAGGAAACGAAGTATGAAGGTGAAAAGTGCGTGCTGACGGTTCGTCCCGCGCTTTGCAAAGGCTGTGAAGTCTGCATCGAATTCTGCCCGAAAAAAGTTCTTTCGCTTGAAAGAAAACAGCAGGTAGTAGTTGCCGACCACATCGAAAACTGCATCGCTTGCGGAATGTGCGAGCTGAGATGCCCCGATTTCGCTATTTACATTGAGAAAAAGTAGGAGAGAGCTATGGCAAATCCAAAGTATGAATTTATTCAGGGAAACCTTGCCTGCGCTAAAGGCGCGGCTTATGCCGGCTGCAAGTTCTTCGGAGGATACCCCATCACTCCGTCGACCGAAATAGCCGAATTCATGTCAGAATATCTTCCGCAGCACGGCGGAAAGTTCATCCAGATGGAAGACGAAATCGCGTCAATCGGCTCGATCATCGGCGCGTCGCTTACCGGCGCGAAGGCAATGACGGCTACAAGCGGCCCCGGTTTCTCGCTTATGCAGGAGCTTCTTGGTTACGCATGCATCGCCGAAGTTCCGATAGTTGTAGTCGACGTAATGAGAGGCGGCCCCTCGACCGGTCTTCCGACTTCTCCGGCTCAGTCCGATATTCTCCAGGCAAAATGGGGAACCCACGGCGACCATCCTTCGATCACGATCGTTCCGAACTCTGTCGAAG
>Ga0310690_10001667_pt1 | contig 38712 bp, 27 predicted proteins | sample AusTroGonzalo_MG_2_FD_207661 | JGI IMG/M metagenome (GOLD analysis project Ga0310690, IMG submission 207661) | Bovine rumen microbial communities from tropical cattle in Woodstock, Queensland, Australia - Gonzalo_04 (v2) (version 2) | ecosystem: Host-associated > Mammals > Digestive system >... | reverse complement strand
CGCACTCGTCATCCTCAACAAGAACGAGTGAAACAGGGTCGCAACGAATAAGATTTGAGAATTTTTATTGATACTTTTGAGAATTTTCATTTGCAGAATTGAGAAATTTTATTATTTTTGCACTTTGAAACCAAAAGCTTATGTATAAAAGATCGCAGTTTAATGAATTGAAATCAAGATTGTCAGAAGCACGTGACAAGATTCAGACAATTTCTGGACCTCGTCAAGTGGGCAAGTCAACATTGATCAAGCAGGTGCTGCAAGAAACGGATATCCCGTATCTGTCAGTTACAGCAGACAATGTGCCCAAAACGGACAACTTCTGGATTAGCGAGACGTGGGCTTCTGCACGGGCCAGAATGAAGGCTGCCAAAGCACCTGAGTTCCTGTTGGTTATTGACGAAGTGCATAAATTGAACAACTGGAGTGAGGCAGTCAAAAAGGAGTGGGATGAAGACACAAGGAACGACATAAACATGAAAGTTGTCATTTTGGGGTCTTCCCGATTACTGCTTAAAGACGGGTTGACGGAATCGCTTGCGGGACGCTTCGAACTGATAGGTATGCCTCATTGGAGCTACAACGAAATGCGCGAAGCATTTGGAATAGATTTGGAACAATTCATTTATTTTGGCGCCTATCCAGGTGGGGCCAAATATGTTCATGATGAACGTCGTTGGCGAAAATACATCAAGGACAGTATTATTGCACCTGCTATCGAACGGGACATATTGACAACTAAGACCATATACAAGCCTGCATTGATGCGGCAACTCTTTGACTTGGGATGCATGTATTCTGGCAAAGAACTGTCATTGAACAAAATGCTGGGACAATTGCAGGATGTTGGAAATGTGACAACGCTGGCGAATTATCTGAACACACTGGATGAAGCACGTCTGCTTTGCGGTCTTCAGAAATATGCCCGCGATGAAGCACGTAAGTACAATTCCGTACCTAAGCTGATGGTCTATAACACTGCCTTGCTCACGGCTCAAACAAATACAACCTTCCGTAGGACATTCACCACTCCGAATCTGTGGGGTAGATGGGTGGAAAGTGCTGTTGGTGCACACCTTCTTAATCAGGCTGACGAATACGACTACAAGTTGTATTACTGGCGTGAGAATAGTGATGAGGTGGATTTTATTGTGGAGTCTGGTGAACAACAGATAGCCATTGAGGTGAAAAGCGGAAGGCGCGGTGCAAACAACGGTTTAAAAGTATTCTCCGAAAAGTTTCATCCACAACAATCTTTCGTTGTCGGAACAGACGGTGTTCCGGTTGAGGATTTCTTGTCTTGGAATATGGAAAACCTTTTATAATTACGATTATGAAACACATCACCGTTTCCGCCGCCATCATCCACGACTCACAGAACCGCATCTTCGCCACCCAGCGGGGATCTGGCGATTGGAAGGACTGGTGGGAGTTTCCCGGAGGCAAGATCGAACCCGGTGAGACGCCCGAGGAGGCCCTCCGTCGCGAAATTCAGGAGGAGCTGGACACCCGCATCACCGTCGGGGAACTGCTACACACCATTGAGTGGGATTACCCCAAATTTCACCTCACCATGCACTGCTTCCTCTGCACCGTAGAAAGCGGCTCGCTCACCCTCCTCGAACACGAGGCCGCCCGCTGGCTCGCCTCCGACGAACTCGACAGCGTGCAGTGGCTGCCAGCAGATTTGGATGTGATTGAAAAGCTAAAAAATTTTTTTTGACAAACAGTACTTATGACTGACATCATGACCCCGATACAACGCCACCGCTGCATGTCGCATATCCGCAGCCGGAATACCAAGCCTGAAATCAAGGTGAGGCAGTGGCTGTGGCGACATGGCTACCGCTACCGTTTGTGTGTAAAAGGGGTGCCGGGGAAGCCGGACATCGTGATGCGGAAGTATCGCACCGCCATCTTTGTAAATGGGTGCTTTTGGCATGGACACGGAGTTCAGGTTACAGGTTACAGTGGACAGGTTTTAGTTGGAAATTCGGATTCTAGTGTAGAGATGGGAAAGGTGGGAGAGAAGGGTGTTCCATATAGGGTTGATAGAAAGAAAGTTGAGAACTCGGAGTGTTGCAGGATTCCGCAGTCTAATACGGAGTTTTGGGTTCGGAAGATTCAAAGAAACCAGGAGCGGGATCAGGAAAACTATCGGATTTTGCGAGAGAATGGCTGGCAGGTGATTGTGCTTTGGGAGTGCCAGTTGAAACCCAAACAGTTGGAACAGACGATGTTGCGTGTTGAGGTTCAACTGCACGATTACTACCTCGCAACCTTCAATCCGAAAGATAAAAGCTATATCCATGTGGAGGAGGAACTGCCTATGGTAGCGGAAGATATGGCGGAATACAATGTTTAATGTTAATGTTATAATCTTTATTATAAGTTAGTTGCAAAATAGTATAATCAAAAAAAATCATATTATGGAAAAATACAGCGACAAAATAAAAGTTGTGGTGGCAGATATCACCACGTTGAAAGTGGATGCCATCGTCAATGCAGCCAATCGGTCGTTACTTGGTGGCGGGGGCGTTGATGGCGCCATCCATCGGGCTGCGGGACCGGAGTTGGTCAAAGAGTGTGCCACACTTGGTGGATGCGAGACAGGAAAATGCAAGATGACTGATGCATACAAGCTTCCCTGTAAGAAGGTGATTCATGCGGTAGGTCCCGTGTGGTATGGTGGACAGCAAGGCGAGGAGAGTTTGCTGGCCGGCTGTTATGACAGTGCCATGAAGCTGGCAGAGGAAAATCATTTGGAGAGTATCGCATTTTCATGCATCAGCACGGGTGTATATGGCTTTCCGAAAGATAAGGCGGCACGCATTGCCCTGCAAACACTTTCGACTCATATCCGTGATGGCTATCAAGGTCAAATCATTATCTGTTGCTTCAGTGAAGCGGATACCCGGTATTATGGCGGGGTTGCTAATCTTATAGACTGATTATGAGGTTGTTCCCATCCATTGTTTTCGTTCCGCTTCCGACATTTTCTCGATGGCGTAACGGAGGGTGGTACGGTGCATCTCTTGGACGTGCTGTTTGAGAAAATCGCGCAAGAGGTCCATGCCGCAGCGTTTGCCCATCTCACGCAGCATCCAGCCGACAGCCTTGTGCATGAGGTCGTGGGGGTGACGCAAATGCATCTCGGCATAGCGCAGGCACCATGAAGGGTCGCCGGCTTGCGAGGTCCACCATGTGCAAACTATGCTCATGCGCTGTTTCCACAGGCATGGACTGGCAGCAAGTTCATCAAGAAGCTTTAGTTTATGGTCGGTGTAAAGCCCTTCCTTTTTCTTGCCAAGGTAGGTCGGCAGCAGCAACCAGTGTCCGAGAATTTTGGGAACGGAGAGGTCCACGAGGTCCCAGTTATTGGCTTGTTCTGCATATTTCAAGTATAGCTTCACGATCTCGTCGCGTCTGCGGATTGCCTCAGCGTCATTGATCAAGCGCTTGGTAGCTGTCCGCTCAAAGCGGTCAACAAGTATCAGGAGTCCTAAAAGTCTCACTTCGTGCCATCGGCTCATCAGTAATTCGGGCACTTCGCTGAGTGGAAGGGAATTTGTCTCCAGTTTGAGCACTTCGCGTGTCTGAGGTACCTTCAGTCCCAGAAATTCATCGCCGTAGCCATACTGTCCCGCTTCAGTTTTGAAAAAACGCATCAGGTTTTTACGCTGCTCTTCATTGCGCAGCGATTCCATATACTCGATGATGTCTTTTGCCCTTGTCATTTGAACCATTATGAAATGCAAAAATACAAACAATTTCGTATCTTTGCATTTTGTTTTACTATAAAAAGATACAGATATGAAAAGATTGTTTATCATTGCCTTAGTCGCCCTGTTGTTTGTGGCGTGTACCAATAAAGAAAAACAACTGCGTGAACGCGCGGCAGAGTTGTGCCAATACATTCCGGACCATGAGTTGCTGGAGAAATCGAAAGACTATATGACAGCCGATTTTTATGCGGTGCTGGATACGATGTTCAATCATTTGCCGGAGTTCGAGGCGATGGATCACGAATGGCTCTACTATTTTGTGACGGGCAACGGCGGAACCATCGCGGATTATGAGGTGGTTGGCGTGGAGCAAACTGATGACACCCACGCGGTCGCGACCATCAAAGTGCGTCAGAAATGGGAAGATGGCTCGTTTGATGAATCAACGGATATAGAGGAACATAAGCTCTATATGGAAAAGGTGAATGGTCAATGGCTGATGTCCGATTTCGATGGGCATAAGCAGGACTGCATAGAGAATATCGCCAACAGCCGCAAGGAACAGGCTATGCGCGATGTCATTTGCGACTACCTGGTGAAAGAAATTGGGACTAATTACTTGCAGGGTGAAATCTGTATTCCCGTGCTGATGCTGGTTTCCACGGAAGAGCCTGACGATGAGCAAACACTGGTTTGGGGCGATTTTTGGGTGTTTAACTATAATTTTGCTGGTGATACCCTCAAAACTGTTTCCGGTGGCAATCATTCGGGTTGTATGTTATTGCAGAGAAAAAATGGAGCATTGACAGTAACCGCTTTTGAGCAGACGGAGGATGGTGCTGGTAACGAAAGGAGTGCAAAACGCATCTTTGGCAAACATTACGATGTTTACCAAAATATGCACTCGAATGAGAATGTCCGCGAGGCTGTCCGTCAGGAGCAATTGAGAGAATATGTCCGCCGCAATGGACTTTCTGTCCGTTATTACCAAGATTATGGCTGGGATGCAGTGGTATTGTAAAATTCTTATACAGAGTAGTTTTCTGCTTTTATTGCTGAAATAATATTTTCAACAAAAACAAAGTAATGAATAGCATCGCCATTTACCCTTTGACTTCCGCGCTGCATGACCCGCAGGCTGTGACGACTCTTACCCAGGAGTTCTTATCATCGCTGGATTTGCCATACGAATTGAAAGACAATGATTTTGCGGATTATGGTAGCCATGATTTAGATTTGATTTTTGTGCGAACGGGTGGTACCGAAGGCATTTTCAAACGCCTTTTGCCTCAGTTGGTTAAGCAGTCCGCCAAGCCGTTTTATCTTTTGGCTTCTGATAAGAGCAATTCCTTAGCCGCTTCGTTGGAGATTCTGTCGTATTTGCGGCAGCAGGGCTTGCAGGGAGAAATACTGCATGGTAATGCCGCCTATATTTCAGCAAGGATTAAGATGTTACAAAGAGTAGGGGAGGCTAAGAACTGTTTGCGACAGTGCCGTCTCGGTGTGATTGGAGAGCCGTCCGACTGGCTGATTGCCAGCGTGAAAGATGCTGCCAAGGTGCGTCAGAGCTTAGGTGTGGAGTTTATGGATATTCCGATGAGCGAATTGCTGGAGACTTTAGCGGGAATTCCGCAGATGTCAACGGCAGAGGTGAAGAGTTTGTTTGCTAATCTTAAGATAGCTGGTTTGGGTGAATGTTATTGTAATACAGCTGCTTCTGTATTCTCGAAAGGGCTTTGTGGTTCGGTTGCTGTGGCCAATTCATTGCCCGATGCATACCGTATTTATTTGGCATTGAAATCTTTAATTGAAAAATATCAGCTTCAGGGCTTTACCTTGCGTTGCTTCGATTTGCTGGATGCCGTGCATAATACGGGCTGCTGGGCTTTGGCCAAGTTGAATTCTGAGGACATTGTGGCGGGTTGCGAAGGCGATGTGCCCACCATGCTGACCATGATGGTGGTGCGTGCTTTGTGCGGCGTATCGTGCTTCCAGGCCAATCCCGCCTCCATTAATCCCGAAACAGGCGAGATTCTGTTTGCCCACTGCACCATCCCCTTCGATATGGTGCAACGCTATGAACTGGACACGCATTTCGAGTCGGGTATCGGGGTAGGCATCCGTGGCTATGTGCCCGAAGGAGCGGTTACTATCTGCAAGCTGGCTGGTGACTTGTCGCAGGCCTTTGTGGCAGAAGGAGAACTGCTTCGATGCCAGGCCAAAGCCGACTTATGCCGTACACAGTTGGTGGTGCGTTTGGACAACCCCACGCAAACCGACTATTTCTTGACTAATCCCATTGGTAATCACCATGTTGTCGTGCCCGGCCGCCATGCCGATGCACTTGAATCCCTGATGAAATTATACCACTGTTGTTGAGGATGCAATACTTACATTTTGATAGAGGTGGAAGATTTTCGTTGATTGCAGAATTTTTTTTGTTTTTATCAAAAAAAAATGTATTTTTGCACTTGAATTTAATTGAAAATCAAAAGTTGTACTTGTGATTTTTAATTAAAATAGCAAATTTGTAAAATTTGATAACACGACAGATGATAAATCGTATATTGCAATTAACCAAAGAATTAGATGGGAGTGTTTTCTTGTTTGGTGCGCGACAGACAGGGAAATCAACCCTTTTGCGCCAACAGTTTCCAAATACTATTTATATTGATTTGCTCGACACGGAGATTAAAAGTCGTTTTTCTCGACGTCCTGTTTTACTATATGAAATGTTGAAGGATAAACCAGAGGGAACACTTGTTATTGTCGATGAGATTCCAGAAGTGCCAGAGCTACTAAACGAAGTTCACAGACTTATTTCCGAAAAAGGTCTTACCTTTATCCTTTGCGGTTCAAGTGCTCGGAAACTGAAGCGAAGAAGCAAGAATACTTTGGGTGGAAGAGCTTTGCCAGTGTATTTGTATCCCTTTGTAAGTGCGGAAATATCTGATTTGGAGTTAGACCGTGCAGTGTCATTTGGTATGATTCCCTCACATTATTTGGCAAAAAATCCCGAGCGAAAATTGTCGGCTTATATTCAGGTATATCTGAAAGAAGAAATAAAAGAAGAGGCTTTGGTACGCAATCTTGATTCATTTCAGCGTTTTTTGGAAGTCGCAGCGCTGACAAATGGCGAGATGATTAACTACAATAATATAGCTCAAGACTGTGGCGTTAGTGCCACAACAGTAAATGCTTATTTTGATATACTGGAAGATACACTTGTGGGATATCGTATTCCGGCATATACCAAGGTGATGAAACGACGGTTGGTGCAAGCTCCGCGTTTTTATTATTTTGATGTGGGTGTGGCCAATTATTTGCTTCATCGAAAGATGCTAGTTCGCGGTACCCCAGAATATGGCCATTCTTTTGAGCATTTTGTGATTCAGGAAATATATGCATGGCTGCATTATACCCATTCGGAGGAGAAACTCACGTATTGGCGCACCTATACGGGAATGGAAGTGGATGCGGTGATTGGCGATGCACGTGTGGCAATAGAGATTAAATCGGTAGATGAAGTACAAACACGACACTTGAAAGGTTTAAAAGCCTTTGGCGAAGAGCATCTTCAGTCTCGCCGTATTATAGTATCACTAGACAGAATCAATCGTTGTATGGGAGACATAGAGTGTATCTACGTTCTTGATTTCTTTAAACAGCTTTGGTCTGAAGGACTATAAAGAAACGTGAGAAAATTCATTAAAGTCACTTAGGTGTGTTTTGCCAGAATTGTCATGTCCATGGTTTTATTTATCATAGTTGTCGGTTTAATAATTTTTATTTGGAGGTATAATTCTCCAAAACAGAAAAAGTTTACAACTCACTGACGATGTCCGAATAATGTAATTAATACTTTCAACAATATTATTATGAAAAAACTCTATTCCCTTATCATTATGTGCCTTGCGCTTTGTGCCGCTTGCACCAAAACTGAAACCGACCCCGAGTGCGTTGCGATGCGCGGACTGGTAAACCGTGTGGTGCCGGAGTATTCGAAAAATATTGTCCTTGAACGCTTGGACACTGCTTCTGTGGATCGCTTCGAGATTGAAAGCAAGGGCAAAAAGCTCATTATCCGTGGTAACAATGCCAACAGCATGGCCGTGGGCTTGAATCATTACCTGAAATACTACTGTCTGGCGCAGTATTCGTGGTTCAAGGAAGAGCCGCTGGAACTGCCCGCCACGATGCCTACGGTGCCGGAAAAAGTGAGTCTGTCGGCTCGTGTGCCTGATCGTTTCTTTCTGAATTACTGCACTTTCGGTTACACAATGCCTTGGTGGAACTGGGAGCAGTGGGAGCATTTCATTGACTGGATGGCCCTCAATGGAATCAACCTGCCGCTGGCTATTACGGGCCAGGAGGCTGTTTGGTACGAGGTGTGGAGCGAGATGGGACTGACCGATGAGGAGATTCGCAGCTATTTCACTGGACCGGCGCATCTGCCGTGGCACCGTATGCAGAATATCGACCGCTGGGGTGGTCCGCTACCTATGTCTTGGCTCGAAAACCAGAAAGAGTTGCAAAAGCAGATTGTGGCCCGTGAGCGTGAACTGAACATGAAGCCCGTGTTGCCAGGCTTTGCCGGACACGTGCCGCCGTGTATCACCCGTATCTATCCCGATGCACCGCTGGCTTCTTTAGGCGATTGGGCCGGCTTCGACAGCACTTGCTGGTGCAAGTTCCTTGACCCCGAGTGCGAATTGTATGCTGACATTCAAAAGAAATTCATTACCAAAGAGATAGAAATGTTCGGAACGGACCATATTTATGGCATAGACATCTTCAACGAGATGATACCGCCCAGCTGGGAACCTGAATACTTGGGCCGTGTGAGCCGTCAGGTGTATGAGTCGCTGGTGGCTGCCGACCCCGACGCCCGTTGGCTGGAAATGACTTGGCTGTTCTGGAACGAGCGCCAGTACTGGGAGGTGGACAACCGCATCGAGGCGTATATCACTTCCTTCCCGAAGGAGCGTCATCTGCTGCTCGACTACTACTGCGAGCGTCAGCCGGTGTGGGAGCGCACCAATGCCTATTACGGTGTGCCTTATATTTGGTGCTATCTTGGCAATTTCGGAGGCAACTCGATGCTGGCGGGCAATCTCGATACCGTGAATGTGCGCATTGAACGGGCTTTCGAAAAGGGTGGCGACAATTTTGTGGGCATAGGCTCCACTTTGGAGGGCTTCGACTGCAACCCCATCATGTATGAGTATGTCTTCGAGAAGGCATGGGACAATCCGCTCACCAAGAATGTGCCTGCTTGGGTGGAGCGCCTTGCCGACCAGCGTGCCGGAAAAGTGGATCCAGAGATGCGTGCCGCATGGAAATTGTTGGCTGACAGTGTGTATAACAAGGTCTCTTCTCCGGGACAAACCGTCCGTATCAACCAGCGTCCTACCATGGGCGATATTCAGGAATATCATCAGTATTATATCGCTCCGACTTATAAATACAATAACATTGACCTGCTGGATGCCCTTGACCATCTGCTGGCGACTGATTGCAATACCCGTACCCGCCATTTCGATGCGGTCAATATTACCCGTCAGCTGTTGGGCAACTATTTCAGCGATTTGTATGCGGATTATGTCAAAGCTTATCGCGAAGCGGATTACGACAAATTGCATCAGATAGAAAAGACTATGACCTCCATCCTTAACGATGTTGACCCGTTATTAGCCACCGAAAGCGCTTTCCTTGTGGGCCGTTGGATTCGTGATGCGAGGGCTATCGGTACCACCGAGGAGGACAAAAATTACTTCGAGAGCAATGCCCGCAACTTGATCACCACCTGGGGTGAGGAAGATGCCTTGCTGAACGAATATGCCAGCCGTGCCTGGGCAGGCCTTACTGAAACCTATTACGCTTATCGCTGGAAGGAATTCTTTAAGGATGTGAATGCCGCCATTGAAGCGGGTGTTCCCTTTGACGAGAAAGCCTATCACGAACGTATCTGCAAGTACGAAGGCCAGTGGTGGCGCGAGCGCATCGGCAATTTCAGTGCCGAGCCCCAAGGCGATGGGGTAGTCCTTGCCCGCAACATCGCCGCCAAATACCGCGCGGAGTTGGATGAACGGTACCGGAAATAATCCTTGTAATACGAACTAATTTGATATGTGGAGACGGGTCACACCCGTCTCTACGAATTTATAGGCAATGATTTTCCAAAAATTGTGTATCTTTGCATTTTTAAATGCAATAATACAACTATGGACTCAACAAGACAACAGAAAATAGCGAAACTGATACAGAAAGAGTTGGCGGAGATTTTCCTCGCTGACGGCATTCCAGTGTATGACTGCATGATTACCGTGACCAAAACCTCCGTTACCAAGGACTTGTCACTGGCCCGCAGTTATATCTCCATCTTCAACGCCGAGGACAACGAAAAGGTGCTCAAAGCGGTGAAGTCCAACATCAAGGAAATCCGCTACCGCCTGGGGCAGAAGGTGAAAAACCAGCTTCGCATTATTCCGCAACTGGATTTCTTCATCGACGACTCTTTGGATTATATCGAAAATATTGAAAACCTGCTGAAACAGTAGCTTTGAAAAGCAATTCATTTCAAACGGCCCGCTTCATCGGATTGAGGTATCTGTTTTCCAAAAAGAAACATCATGCCATCAATGTGATTTCCATTATTTCTATGATAGGAATCATGGTCAGCTCGGCCGCTTTGATTATCGTGTTGTCGGTGTTCAACGGTATGGAGGGTTTGGTAAGAACCAGTTTTAATTCTTTCAATCCTGATTATCAAATTCTTCCGAAGGAAGGGAAAGTTTTTGCCACAGACACCTTCCCGATGGCGGAGCTGCAAAAACTCGATGGAGTGCAAGAAGTGTTTGAGGTGGTTTCAGACATGACCCTGATGACCTACAACGAGAAGCAGCTGCTGGTATCTATCAAGGGGGTTGCCCCTGATTATCTGCACAATACAGGCATAGACAGCTTGCTGATTGACGGCCATGCCACACTACAATACAGTGAAGGTTCTGCTGCAGTGATGGGCGCCATTGCGGCCGGCAATATCCAACTGAACATGCACAGCCCTGAGCAATTGAAAGTGTATTACCCCAAGCGTTTGCTCAAGAACTTTTCCGATCCGGCGCGGGCATTCAATATCGACTACCTGATTCCGGCAGGCGTTTTCGCTTCCTATACGGAATATGATGAGAAGTATGTGTTTGTGCCATTGGATTTTGCACGTTCCATTATGAACTATGAGCATGAGGTGACTTCCATCGAGCTGAAACTGAAAAATCCGAAGGATTATGCCAAAATCAGGGCTTCCATTGAAAATGTTTTAGGCGGAAATTATATGCTGAAAGACAAATATCAGCAGGAAGAATCCCTTTACAAGACCATGAAATCGGAAAAGCTGATGGTCTTTGTCATTCTGGCTTTTATCTTGGTGGTGGCCGGTTTCAACATGATAGGCACCTTATCTATGCTCATCATCGAGAAGAAGGATGATCTGTCAGTGCTTTATGCTATGGGTGCTCGCAAGTCTCTGGTACGTAAGATCTTCATGGTGCAGGGCGGTTTCATTTCGCTGCTTGGAGGCTTGGCGGGTTTGCTTATCGGCCTGCTGGTTTGTTTCTTGCAGATGAAGTTCCATATCGTGGGCTTGGGGGACGGCAGCAGCGGTTATCTCATTAACTACTATCCAGTGCAGTTGGAATGGCTGGATTTTGTTATGGTCTTGCTTACAATATTGATAATCAGTATTATAACCTCATATATTCCCATTCGTTATATGAAAAATATCGTTGTGGATAAAAAATAAGGAGGCAGATTCATGAAAAAATTATTGTCGTTACTAAGTATATCCTTCATGTCGGTGTTGCTGTCGGCACAGACGCCCATTGGCACATTCCGCGACCATCTGGCATACAACCGCTTCTATTCGGTGGCGGTGGGCGATGAAGTGTATGCGGCAGGAGAAAGCGGTGTTTTGTATTTTCCTAAGAATAAAGCTAATGTGAGTGAATCGGACATGTATAAATGGTCCAAAAGCAATGGTTTGTCGGATGTGGATATTGCGAATATTGCCTATGATAAGACTTCCAAGAATCTGGTGATTTCGTATGCCAACGGCAATTTGGACTTTATTGAGGACAACCGCCTGACCAATGTGCCGGATGTGAAAAATAAACAGATGTCCGGTAGCAAAAGGGTGAAAAGGACTTGTTTTGAGGATGGATTTTGCTATTTGGTGTACAATTTCGGTGTGGTGGTAGTGGATTTATCCACCTACTTGATTCGTGATACATGGTACGCCAGTGCTTTGGGGGATTGTATCTTTTTTGACATGGCTATCTCGCCGGAACGCTTTTATATAGCAACCAGTCAGGGCATTTATTGCATCGACAAGCATAGCCCCCTTGTGGCCGATTTAGGGGCTTGGCAGTACGAAGACAATTTGGTTAGAGAGGAATTCAACCACATTGCGGCTTGCCAGGGCAAGGTTTTCGCTAATCGAAACTCGCATGAACAGGGTGTAAACGGCCAGCTTTCGGTGACGGATTCGGTTTTCGTGTTGGAGGATGGACAATGGCACTTCGATGCAGGCTTCGATGCTCAGGAGGTGCGTTGGTTTATGGTTTTCGACGACATTTTCCTGTTGGTTGATTGGCAGAATGTGGTGGCCTATGCAGAGGATTATTATGATTTTAAGTACTTTTATGTCGATGATATTCTGCCAAGTTTGCGTTATGCGGATGCGGAAGGCGATGATGTGTGGATTGCGGACAATGAGAATGGTTTATGGCATTGGAACAGAGTGTCGGGACAGGTGTCGTTGCTGACCTCTGACGGTCCTCATTCCAATAAATCCTACAGTCTGTCGTGCGAAGGCGGAGTTTTGGCGTCCACTGCCGGTGGTTTTAATATCTGGGCACCTGCCTATTTCGAGCCGGCATGCAGTTTCTTCCAAAACGGACAATGGAACTATCTTTCCACGGAATTCCAGACTCCCACTTATGCCCACGATTTGGTTAAGGTGGTTGTCAATCCGGATAAAACGGAAGAATGCTTTGTGTCTTCTTGGGGTAACGGCTTGTACAAATGCGTGAATGGCAAAGTGGTGACGCACTACAATCAGAGCAACAGCCCCTTGCGGGGAATGACTAACGAAGAAGTGGCCAGAGTGTCGGGTTTGTGCTATGACGCATACGGCAACTTGTGGGTGACCAATTCGGGTACGGTGAATACTCTGCATGTGCTGAAGACTGATGGCAAATGGGTAACTATCAATAGCTTGAGAGGAGATATCAATACCATTGCCCAGCATGTTTATGTGGATTCAAGAGGTTATAAATGGATTACTTTTCCGCGTAGCAGTTCGCAATCCCTCTATGTGTATGATGATAATAAAACCATTGAAAATCAGACGGATGACAGACTTCGAGTGGTCAACATGAATGCGGCAGCGGAGGTGGAGTCGTCGGTGGTGAAGTGTATCACGGAAGACAAAAACGGGCGGATGTGGATCGGCACCAACAAGGGGGTGAAGGTGATTTATAATCCTTCACAAGTTTTTGACGGCGGTTCATTGCCCAGAAATATTATTTTGGAGCAGGGTGGCTATGCCGCTGTTTTGCTGGAATTTGAAGAGGTGTCGTGTATCGCTGTTGACGGGGCCAACCGAAAATGGATGGGAACCACCAAGGCAGGTGTGTTTCTCATCAGCGAGAATGGTACCGAGGAACTGATGCACCTTACTGCTGAGAATTCGGTTTTACTGTCGAATGTGATTTACGATATTGCCATTGACGGTACCACTGGCGAGGTGTTTTTCAGCACCGACAAGGGCATCTGTTCTTATAGAGGCACTGCTACCGAAGGCGAAGAGGAGTGGTACATAGATGTCAAAGTATTTCCCAATCCTGTGCACAGCGGCTACACGGGAGTGATTGCGGTGAGCGGATTGATGGAGAATTCGTTCTGCAAGATTGTGGATGCCGCCGGAAATCTGATCTGGCAAGGCTATGCCAATGGGGGTGAGCTGGTGTGGGACGGCAAAGACTTCAGAGGCCGCCGCCCGGCCACAGGTGTATATTTTGTATTTTCCTCCAGCAAGAGTGGTAAGGAAAAGAATGTGGCTAAAATTCTTTTTGTCAACTAATTAACGCTTCCGGTCCATGTTTGTCACCTCCAAGGCTATCGTGTTGCACAAAACCAAATATGCCGATTCGGGCATCGTGGTGAAGGTGTTCACGGAGCGTTATGGCACCCAGACTTTCATCATTAAAAACGCTTTTTCCGCCAAAAACAAGCATTTGCTGCCTTTGTTCGCCCCGCTTTCGATGATAGAATTGCAGTTTGACGACCGGAAACTCAACCAGTTGATGTATCTCAAGGAGGCAACATGCTATTATCAGTATACGGATATCCCGTTCAATATCGTCAAAAGCTCTTTGTTGATGTTTTACAGCGAATTATTGTACAAGCTGTTGTATGAATATGGCGAAGACCGGCAGTTGTTCGCCTTTGTTGAGCAGCGGATGCGGCAGTTGGACGATGCTGTGACAATCCGTCCCGACACGCATATCGATTTTATGTTGCGGATGTCCCAGATTCTGGGCTTTTATCCGGTGGCCAACTATGATACGTCCCATACCATATTCTCGATACTGCACTCGTCCTTTGTGTCGCATTGGGTGGACGAGGAACAGAGCCTGTCGCCGGAGGCCAGTCGCCTTCTCTTTGCGATGATGGAGGAGGAACTTCCGCCAGTGGCACCCAAAGCGTTGCGTAACGAACTGCTATATGGTATGTTACGTTATTATAAGCGGAATAATGAGCACATCGGGAAAATTGAATCAGTTTCTATTTTGGCAGATATTCTGAAGGAATAAAATGTTGGATTGAATTCAAAATTCAACACTAACCCCTAAAACCTAAAACCTAATCCCTAAAAACAATTGACACATTAAAAAAAATTGTATCTTTGCAAACTTTTTGAAACAACATTAAACAACCAAAAACAAGTTTATGGAATCACAAGAACTTCTCCACCCGAACACTGATGAAAATCAGAACCAAGAGGTGAATCCCGGCACTTCTGTTGAAGGCCAGACTGTGGAAAACACAGATGCAAACAATGCTACTGAAGCAGTGGCTGAACCTGCCGCTGCAGTTGAAAACGCCGAACCCGCTGCTCCTATGGCAGAGGAAACACCGGCAGAACCAGTTGTCGAACCCGTGGCAGAGACTCCTGCGGAAACTGTTGCCGAAACACCTGTAGCAGAACCCGTAGTAGAAACCCCTGTTGCCGAAGCTCCGGCAGCTCCTGAAACGACCGAGCAGTCTGTTTCAGAAATGATGAACGAAATTGAAAACACACAGGCCCCTGAAGCCGAGAACGAGGAAGAGGGCGAAACCGTCACCGAGACCATGGAAGACGTTGAGAAACAGTACGAAGGTCTTGATTTTGACCAGACGGTGGGCGAGTTGGAAAGAGTGACCTCAGAGCTGGAGTACGACAACATGAAGATGCATGTGAGCGTACTGAAAGCCAAAGGTCTTGAACTGCTGAAAGCCGCTCGCAAAGCGCTCTACGACAAGTTTATCGCTGATGGTGGTAACAAGGAGGATTTTGTGGCTGAACCCACGGAAATTGAAAAGAAATTCAATGCAGCCCTCCAACTGTTCAAAGATAAAAAAGCTGCCTATCTGGAAAAGATAGAGAAAGAAAAACAGAAAAATCTCGAAGATAAGAAAGGTATTATCGAAGGATTGAGAGAATTGGTTGAGTCTGAAACTAATCTTAAAGTGCTGAATGACAAGTTTAAAGAACTGCAAGATAAGTGGAAAGAAATCGGTCCCGTTCCGCAGAGCGAGTCCAATAACCTGTGGCAGAATTACCATTTCTATGTGGAGAAATTCTTCGATATCCGCCGTATCAATAAGGAATTGCGTTCCTTGGATCTGAAGAAGAATCTGGAACAGAAAATCAAATTGTGCGAAACTGCCGAGTCTTTGTTATTGCAAGATTCTGTGAATCAGTCGTTCAAGGCTCTGCAACAGCTGCATGAGGAATGGAAGGAAATCGGTCCCGTTCCAGAAGACAAGAAAGATGAAATTTGGGAAAGATTCAAAAATGCTTCTGACCAGATCAACCAGGCCCGCAGAGAGTATTATGACAAACTGTTTGAAGAACAACAGAATAACTACAACGCCAAAGTGGTGTTGTGCGAGCAGGCTGAAGAGCTGACCGCTGGCAAGACCGTGGAAAGCGTGAAGGAAAACAACGAAATCGCCGACAAGCTGACCGAACTGCTGAAGATGTGGAAGACTATCGGACCGGCTCCTGTGAAGTTGAATGACGAGGTGTGGGAACGCTTCAAATCCACTTTGGACAAGTTCTTCACCGCCAAGAAGGAATATTTCCAGCAGGTGAAAGACGAACAAATGCAGAACTACAACCAGAAGCTGAATCTGGCTATCCAGGCAGAGGGCATCGCTTCGCGTACCGACTGGAAGAACGCCACCGACGAGATTCTGAACCTGCAGCAGGAATGGAAGGCTATCGGTACCGTGCCTCGTAAATATTCCGAACAGGTATGGAAACGCTTCAGAGCCGCTTGCGACAAGTTTTTTGCCGCCAAAGCCGATTATTTCTCCAATATCAAAGAGATTGAAGCTGACAACCTGAAGAAGAAAGAAGAATTGATTGAGAAGATCATGAACCACGAATTCGGTGACGACAGAGCCGCCAATCTGGATGTGATCAAAGACTATCAGCGTCAGTGGACTGAAATCGGTTTTGTGCCGAAGAAAGACAAAGATCGTATCTATACGGCCTACAGAGAGGCTTTGGACAAGCGCTTCGCCGAGCTGAAGATGAACTCTGACGATGTGCGCAGAAGCTCTTTCAGAAACAAGATCGACAATATTTTGAGCAATCCTAACGCCGACCGTCTGTTGGATAAGGAGAAGAAGTTTCTGACCACCAAACTGCAGCAGTTGAAGGATGATATCAATCTGTGGGAGAATAACTTGGGCTTCTTTGCCAACTCTAAGAATGCTGACCTTCTGAAGCAGGAATTCACCAAGAAGGTGGAGAATGCCAAGAAAGAAGTGAAGGAACTGGAGTACAAGATCAAGATGATGAACGCTCCCAAGAAGGAAGAGGAACCGAAGCAGGAGGAAACCCCAGAATCCAGTGAACAGGTGACAGGTGATAGTGAACAGTAATAAAGATAAGTGTCACTGACATCTGTAACCTGAAACCTGTTTTCCTATGGAAAACTTAAATGTGAGAATTGACAAGTGGCTATGGATGGTGCGTCTGTTTAAGACGCGCTCCATGGCCACTGATGCTTGTAATGCCGGCAAAGTGAAGATGAACGGGGTCAACGTGAAGCCCTCCAAGACAGTGAAAACCGAGGAGTGCTTTCATGTACGCCTTGACCAGCTGGAAAAGGTGGTGCAGGTGATAGACACCCCCAAGAGTAGGGTGGGAGCGGCTTTGGTTCCGCAGTATTACACGGACCTGACCCCTCCGGAAGAGTACGAGCGGGTGAAACAGCTGCGCACCAAGTTCGAGTTCAGAGAGCATGGTGCAGGACGTCCCACCAAGCGTGACCGCCGTCAGATTGACTATTTGAAGGAATACTATAACGAGGATTAATATGCCTCCAACCAATAATTAAACATTATGAAGTTGTTCTCTACCTATTTCAGAATAATATGTCTAGCTGTTGCAGGAGTGCTTTTTTCAGGACTTTTTGCAACGAAGGCGCTGGCCCAGACCCCTCCGTGCCAGACTCCAGACACTACTATCGCGGTGACTTGCTGTAGCAACAACTTGCCCTATAATTACAATGGGCATTTTTTTAATCAAACTGGAACGTATAATGTGCATTTGACCAATGCACAGGGCTGTGACAGTTTGGTGCATCTGAACTTGACGGTGGTTGATGGTGCTTACGCAACCATCAGCGGTGATCCGGAAATCTGTCCCGGGGCCAGCACACAATTGTCGGCTAATGGCAACGGCACGTTCATGTGGAATACTGGTGCGACACGTTCTCCCATTACCGTCAATGCCCCTGGTTGGTATGTGCTGACAGTGACGGCTACCAATGGCTGCAAGGCCTACGACTCGGTAGAGGTGACGCTGTTGCCCCAGCCAGACGTTGCAATTAGTGGTCCTGACGCCATTTGTAGTGGAGCCTCTGCCTTGCTGATTGCTTCGGGAGGCTACAGTTATAGCTGGAATACAGGAAGTTTGGAGGCTGCGATAAATGTAAGTCCAACACAGACAACGTCATACGCGGTGACGGCAAGATCGGACAGAAATTGTACGGCTACTGCGATTCACACGGTGGTGGTCAACCCGCAGCCCACAGCAGCCATTTCCGGAACAGATGTCATTTGCGAAGGGGCATCCAGCATATTTACTGCTACGGGAGGAAACTCCTATTTATGGTCCACCGGAGCTACATCTCCTTCTTTGCAAGTGTATGAGGAACAGTTGTATTCGGTAGAGGTTACCAATCAGTACGGATGTACTGCGACAGCTTCCAGGTTCTTGACAGTGAATAACTTGCCAACAGTTTCTATTATTGGTCAAAACTATATTTGCGAAGGGGGAAACACCACCTTGGGCGCAACTGGTGTCGGAGCTGTTTCGTATATTTGGAACAATGTGAGCCTTGGACAGTCCTATACTGTGTCAAATCCAGGACTTTACACGGTGGTTGCGACTTCTGTCGCCAATTGTACGGCCTCGGCTTCTATTTTTGTAACACAAAGGAGTAATCCTGTGGTGACCATCAGTGGTGACATGGCTTTCTGTGAAGGTTCGTCAACGCAGCTTACGGCATCTGGGGGACAAAGCTATGTGTGGAGAAATGCCTATGGTACACAAATCGGGATGGGGCCAACTGTGACTTTGAACGAAGGGGGAACATATATGGTTACTGTAACAGATACCAGCATGTGCTCTTCTTCTCAGCAAATGATTGTCACCAAGAAAAACAGCCCCAATGTTTCGATTCAAGCTTCGGACAACGAGGTGTGTGTGGGTACCCAGGTGAATTTGTCCTCACCGTTTGGTACGGGCTACGTCTATTCGTGGAATACAGGCTCTCATGAGCGTCAGATAACGGTGAATGAGCCGGGTAAGTATATTCTGGAGGTGACCGCTAACGGCTGTACAGCAGTCGATTCAGTAGAGATCATCATGTATCCTCTTCCTGAAATTTATTTCAGTGGCAATCTTGCAATCTGTGAGGGACAATCGGCTTCTGTATATGCAAGTTCTCCCAATGCGGTTTCCTATTATTGGAGTACGGGCTCTCAAACGAATAGTATTCACGTCACTCCTCAGGAAACAACACCTTATTGGGTGACTGTCGAGGATATTCATGGCTGCGTCAACCGAGATGTGATTATGGTAAGAGTGGAGAATTATCCCACAGCATCTATAGTGGGACCTGATGGTATGTGTAGAGGAGAGACCATTGAGTTGCAAGCCATAGGTGGTGTTATATTTTTGTGGAATGACGGTGAAATCGAAGGTATGAGGTATGTCACAGAGGCAGGTACTTATTCGGTGGTGGTATCCACTTTCGCTGGCTGTTCCGCTACGGCAGAGAAGACGGTGAGCTATTATGACACGCCGGAAATCACGATCAGTGGTGGTCCTTTGATCTGTACGGGTGACACTCTTTTGCTGACAGCCCACGGAGGTGTGAGCTACCGCTGGTCTAATCAATCCACAGACTCTTGTATTGCGGTGACTTCTTCCGGCACGTATGTGGTTCAGGGGTGGAGCGCTGAAGGCTGCTCATCAAGAGATACTGTGACCATCACCACAGTGTCGAAACCTGTGGTGCAGATTGTGGGTAATCATTCTGCCTGTGCCGGTGGTTTAAATACGCTCGTTGCGCAATCACCGACAGCTGTCAGTTATTTATGGAGTACGGGTGCTACCACCAGTCAGATCCGAGCCAATGAGACGGCGGTATATACGGTGACGGTCAGCGACAGTAATGCCTGCAAGGCCTCCGACTCTTTTGACTTTGAACTGAAACCCATCCCCGAATGTGCCATTATAGGACCAGACCACATTTGTGAGGGAGAGTCCGCTACATTGTCAGCATCAAATCCAAATTACAGTTATTTCTGGTCCAATTATCAAACAACCTCTTCCATAACGGTGTCTCCCACTACTACCACAACCTATTCTTTGGTAGTGCTGGATGAAAATAATTGTTCGGCCCATATTAGCAAACAACTTGAGGTTAGAAGTTATTCTCCTGTTCCTATCAGTGGAAACGATGAGTTTTGTGAAGGAGACTCCGTGCTGCTGGTAGCTGCTGGCGAGGGGGATTTCCTGTGGTCAACAGGGCAGGTGAGTGACAGTATTGTCGTATATGAAGGTGGTGATTATACTGTAAGTTCATTAGATTCCACCGCATGTCTGCTGTCTTCTTCCAAGCATGTTGAAAAATATAATATACCTGAATTGTATATAGAAGGGCCATCTCATATTTGTGTGGGAAATTCCGAGACTCTCAGGGCTGTGGTCAATGAGCCTGTCAGTTATTTATGGTCCACGGGAGCTACCGACAGTGTTGTCGAGGTCGCTTCCACCAATGTCTATAGTGTGACGGTGACAAATGTTCATGGGTGCGGCAATGCTGCTTCTCAAATGGTATTGGCTCATTCAGCTCCCACTGTGGGTATCGAGGGTCCCAGCACGGCGTGCTATGGCTCAAATGTGCTGCTCTCTTCAACTGGCACTGCCACTCGTTTTCTATGGTCATCGGGGGACACGACGGCTAATGCAGTGGTGATACCAACGTTTTCAAGAACCTATAGCGTTACGGGATTCAATGAATACGGTTGTGTGGCAACAGCGGAATGGTATATTAATGTATTGCCGGTGCCTATGGCCTCCATCTCAGGTGATACCCTGCTTTGTGAGGGGGATTCCACGATGCTGACATGCTCCACCGCCAATTCATATCTTTGGTCCACCGGTGAGACCAGCAAGAGTATTTATGTGGGAGAATCAGGGATTTACACGGTAGTGGTTTCCAATACGATGGGTTGTACCAACAGCGCTTCCTTGAATGTACATGTGGATTCCTATCCGGAAATTATGATTACGGGCGATACCATCTTGTGTATGGGTCAAGAGAGTATGCTTTTCGCTTCTGGAGGTTCTTCATTCTTATGGGATGACGGTACCACCACTTTCAATAGAGTAATCGCTCCCTTGGAGAATACAAGCTATAGCGTGCAGGTCACCAATGGTATTTGTACATCCACCGCCACTCAGAATGTCATTGTCAATGAACGTCCTGTCGCTCATATTGAGGCTCCTGCCGGACTTTGTGAAGGTGCTACGGTTAGCCTGATGGCCCAAGGTGGTCTGGCATATTTATGGAGTACAGGTCAAACCGCAGCCAGGATAGACGTATCTTCAGAAGGTACCTATCAGTTGGTCGCCTTTAACCAATACGGTTGTACAGATACTGTTTCACATGTGTTGATTCGGTATCCGAATCCTCAGCTTTCCATCACGGGTGCGGAAGCGATGTGCTTAGGTTCCCAAGAGCAACTTACGGCAGAAGGCGAGGGACAGTTCTTGTGGAGTACCGGCGATACCAGTGCCAGTATCACTATCAGCCAAATAGGCTTTTATCAGGTGTCGTTGACGGACGACCATGGTTGTATAGCTACCGCTTCGCGTAATGTGACAGCTTTGGCTATGCCGAATATCACTATTTTCGGACCAACAGATGTCTGTGGTGTGGAAACATTTGACCTGAGTGCGGCGTGTACCAATACCGCTTCGTTCCACTGGAATACAGGGGCTACCACATCATCTATAGAGGTTTCGCCTTCTCAAACGACAACTTATTCTGTTACAGCTGTTTCGTCTGACAATTGTACCGCTGTCAAGACGCATACTGTGGAGGTGCATCCTGTGTATTCTTACGACTTTGAAGCTACCATCTGTCAGGGACATTCTTATACAGGACAGGGCTTTGTGATTCCGGTGCAGGATGAAAGTGGCGAGTTTACCTTTACAAATACCTATACCTCTGTGCATGGTTGCGATAGTGTGCGTACCCTGCATCTGACGGTAACTTCGGTTCCGCTGATCACCAATCCTATTTCCGGCAATGGCAACATCACATCGCCAGGCAATTACGTTTATATGATTGAATCGATTGTTGATGCCGACTCGTATGAATGGATTTTGACGAATCCGAACTGGACGCTCAGTTACAACCAGAACATTGCCCAGGTGGCGATTCTAGTTCCGGGCAACGCCATTTTGTCGGTGTATGCCATGAATGAATGTGGACCGTCGCAACCCGCGTCTATACAGATTACGTATACTACTGGCATTGACGATGTGGATAGTTATAGTGTGGCGGTATACCCGAATCCCACCAATGGCAGGGTTAATGTACAGTTGACCACGAACAATGAGCAGTTGTTTGGTGGGGAGATTCAGTTACTGGATATGTATGGTAAACTGCTGAACAGATGGGAGATGAATGGCAATGACACACAACTGGATTTGTCCTCCTATGCGGCGGGTGTGTATATGCTGAAGCTTCGTAACAGCCAAAATGCTACGGAAAGTGTAGTGAAAGTGGTGAAACAGTGATTAGGTTTTAGGGGTTAGGTGTTAGTGATTAGTGGTCAGTGGTCAGTGGTTAGTGGTTAGGTTTCAGGTTTTAGGTTTCAGGTTTCAGGATTCAAAATCCATAACCTCACCTTCTCACCTTCTCACCTTCTAACCTTCTAATACGCATGCATACCTCCCATCCAGAAGTTCACCCCGAAATAGGTGGTGAGCAGTAGCAGGAATGCGACAATGACAATAATGTGATACAGCCAGTCGTGCTTTTCTGTGGCTGGAATTACCCCTGGCAGGGCAGCGCAATAGCCGATAAGTGTGATGAGTGCCCAAGTCTCTTTGGGATCCCAACTCCAGTATTGTCCCCAGCTTATATTGGCCCAGGCGGCACCAATCATGATGCCTATGGCCAAAAACACTACGCCGAGAATGCAAAATATTTGACTTAAATCTTTGATTTTTAGTTTTTTATATTTATCTTTCTGAAAGATTAATAGAAAGATGCTGATGAGGGCCAACACAAAGGTGAAGATTAAAAAACAATAGGAACTCATTATGATGGCCACATGCAGGATTAGCCAGGGTGAGATCAGCACGGGCATGAGCGGAGAAAAACTGCTTCCCCCCATCATTGTGGCCGCTAGGATGATAAAGGCAGATGCGATGAGCGAGGGTAGGGCGAAGAATTTGTTTTTTCGACTGATGACTAAACCGATAAGAAGCATTCCAGCCGAGACCAGCAATAGGGTGTCGAAAAGCCCGCTGAAAGGGTTGTGCCCTGAAAGAAAGCAGCGCAAGCCAATGTCAGCCGCGGTAAGCAAAAAGCTGATGAGCAGAAATGCCAGGGAACAATGCTTTACCCATTGCGAATCAAAAGCTGTAATGAAGAAGACAAGCATTATCAGAGACAATAGCATCTCTATGAGGAATATTTTTCTCTCAGGTCTGATTTGATTGTATAGAATTTCGATTTGCTCTTTTTGCCGATTAATACTTCCAAGGGTGCATCTTTTTTCTTGAAATGTGGCTATAGAATTGACTATCTGAAGGTTTTGCTGATGTTTTTCTTCAATAATGGATTGCCGCAGCCAGTCCAAAATATGGGCAATGAAGAGCGTGTCGCCTTTGTCCGCTTCGCTTAAATCATCTTCGGGTGCCAGCCAAAGGCTATGTTGCGGGAAGAGTTTCATAGCGGGTTTAGGCTGATCGGGCCATTTCTCAGGGAATAGATAGATTTCTGTAACGAGCTGTGTCGGAGTGTATTCTGTGGGCATGGAACCTTTGGGGAATGCGGCTTTGCAGTAGTCGCGAGCATAGCTGTCGAAGGGGGCGATACGGCCACGGTAATACACCGACAGCTTACCGAAAGCCTCCGCCTCTTCAGTTGAAAGTTGAAAGTTGAGAACTGAAAGTTGATGGCCTTCTTCTAACCCCTGATTCCTAATCCCTAATCCCTGGTTGGCTAGGGCAGAGGCGGGGAAGGAGAGCAGGAGCAGGCTGGCGATAGAGAGTGCGCGCAACAAGCGGCGGAAGGCCCCGTCGCGGCATAGCAGCAGTCCTATCATCGATAGCAGGAGCAGGGCAAAGCCGGCGTAAACCAGCGTGGTGCCCCAAGGGTCGTAACGGACGAGCAAAACGCTGCCGTCCAAGTCGGTGTCATAATCCTCCTGGAAAACCCGATAATGCCGGTATTTCAGGATTTTGTTCATCGAGATGCGGGCCTTGGTCTCTTGTCCATCGTCGGTTACGGTGACATAGCTGATGTAATCCTTGATGGTATGGGTGCCTTCGTAATAGTCCACATCGAATTCATCCAGCCGGATATTGAAGGGTAATTTCGTATTGTCGGAAGATCCTGTGCCATTGGCGTTTTTGCCGGAAAAGTTGGCGACGGTGTCCCGGAAATCCGCATAAACGGAAGAGTTGTCCGCGGTATTGGTTTCGCCTTCGCGCAAGTGCACATGGACGCTGCGGGCGGTGAACCAGGTGCACAGCCCTCCCGCCAAAATCAGTAAAATGGCGATAAATAGTGGAAGTAGGTTTTTATTTTTTTTTTGCATTAAAATACTAGTGTTGCGATATTTTCTTATTTTGGCTGGTGATAAAAGTGTGTTATGGTATACAATGTAGGCGATTAGTCGTGCTGAAAGCACGCAATCTTATTAACCCCGCATAAGCGTAGCGCAATGTGGGGTATGCGGCAATCTACTATACTCCTGCGTGCCGTAGGTACGCTACATTGGAGAGGATGTAGCGTGCTTTCAGCACGCAGACGTGGGCTGTTATTCTCCACCCCACACAACAAGTTGTGCGGGGTTAATAGTATATCGTGCCTTGGGCACGCCTTTTTGTCTTTCAAATCAAAAAATCGATAAATCATTATATATAAATGCTTGATACATTATCGTTTATGCGAATTCTCCATTTATTTATTGCAACAGTGCTAAATTATAAACGTTTTGCCCCACAAAAATACAAAAATCTGAATAATTGGCACATTAGCACATTTGCTAATTTGCACATTGAAATTTTTTCGTATCTTTGCACCCTTAAAAAATGACGATAAATATTTTTATACTAACAGTAAAGTAATTGAAAATGAGTAAAGTAAAGTACGTTTACACCTTTGGCGGAAAGACCGCTGAAGGCAAAGCCGACATGAAAAATTTGTTGGGTGGCAAGGGTGCAAACCTCGCCGAGATGTGTTTATTGGGACTGCCTGTGCCCGCAGGTCTGACCATCACCACTGAATGCTGCACCGCCTATTATGGCAATAACTGTCAGCTTCCTGAAGGTTTGATGGACGAGGTTTGGGCAGGCATGAGCAAGATGGAAAGCATTATGGGTATGAAATACGATGATCCCGAAAATCCTCTCCTGGTTTCCTGCCGTTCTGGTGCCCGCAGTTCCATGCCCGGCATGATGGACACCGTACTGAATATCGGTCTGAGCTCCAAAACGCTCCCCGGCCTGATTAAGAAAACCAATAACCCCCGCTTCGTGTATGACTCTTACCGTCGTCTGATTATGATGTATGCCGACGTGGTAATGGAGAAGGCTGAAGGTATCGAACCCGCTGACGGTAAAGGTATCCGTAAACAGCTGGACGATATGCTGGATGAATTCAAAGAAAGCAAAGGTTATAAGAGCGATACTGAAATCACTGCCGATGAGTTGTTGCAGTTGGCCAACGCTTTCAAAGCAAAAATCAAAGAAGTTCTTCATACTGAATTCCCCGATGACGCTAAGGCTCAGTTGGAAGGTGGTATCAAGGCCGTTTTCAAGAGCTGGAATGGTAAAAAGGCCATCTCTTACCGTCGTATCGAAGGTATTCCCGATGACTGGGGCACCGCTGTGAACGTGCAGACCATGGTGTTCGGTAACATGGGCGAGACTTCCGCTACCGGTGTGGCTTTCACCCGTAACCCTGCTACTGGCGACAACCAGTTCTATGGCGAATGGCTGATCAACGCCCAGGGTGAAGACGTGGTGGCTGGTATCCGTACCCCCAACCCCTTGAACGATGACACCAAGAACGAGCAGAACAAGCACATGCATTCTATGCAGGAGCTGATGCCCGAAACTTATAAGGAACTTTGCGAAATTCGTGAAATCTTGGAAAAGAACTACCACGATATGTTGGATATCGAGTTCACCATCCAGGATGGTAAGTTGTATATGCTGCAGTGCCGTGTGGGTAAACGTACCGGTGTGGCCGCTTTGACGATGGCTCTCGATATGTTGCACGAAGGTTTGATTGACGAGAAGGAAGTGGTGATGCGCCTCTCTCCCGCCCAGTTGGATGAACTGCTGCACCCGATTTTGGATGCCGCTGATGAAAAGAAACACGAAGTGATTGCCAAGGGTCTGCCCGCAGGTCCTGGTGGTGCCGTGGGTATCATCGCCCTCGACAGCGAAAAGGCAAAAGAATATGCCGCTAAGAAGATTAAAAATATCCTCGTCCGTGAGGAAACCAACCCCGAAGATGTGGAAGGTATGCGTGCTGCTACCGGTATCTTGACCGCTCGTGGCGGTATGACTTCTCACGCCGCTCTCGTAGCCCGTGGTTGGGGTAAATGCTGCATCGTGGGTTGCGACGCTGTTCATATTGACATGAACGCCCGCACCGTGAACATCGCTGGCAAGACTTTCAAAGAAGGTGATCTGCTGAGTTTGAATGGTTCTAAAGGTTGGGTTTATGCTGAAGAAGTGAAGATGATTGACGCTACCGAAAATCCTTTGTTCCAGGAATTCATGAAGCTGGTGGACAAATACCGCACCATGGGTGTCCGCACAAACGCTGATAACCCCGATGATGCTCAGAATGCTGTGAACTTCGGTGCCGAAGGTATCGGTTTGTTCCGTATCGAGCACATGTTCTATGGCAAGAACAGCGAGAAACCGCTGGCCAAACTGCGTAACATGATTCTGACCAACACTACCGAAGACCGTATTGCTGCTCTGAAGGAACTGGAACCCTATATCCGTGAAAGCGCAAAAGGTACTTTGAAAGTGCTGGATGGCAAACCGCTGACTTTCCGTTTGATGGATCCTCCATTGCATGAATTTGTTCCCAAAACCAACGAGAAAGCAAAAATCGAAGTTTTGGCCAAGGAACGTGGCATGAGCGAAGAGGAATTGGTGAAACGTATCGAGGCATTGCACGAAGTGAACCCGATGATGGGCCTCCGTGGTGTTCGTTTGGGTATCGTATATCCCGAAATCACCGAAACTCAGTTCCGTGCTTTATTCCAGGCTACCGCCGAATTGATGAAGGAAGGCCACGATCCTCGTTTGGAAATCATGGTTCCCCTTACCATCAATGTGAAGGAGTTGGAGCACCAGAAAGCTATTGCCAACCGCGTGAAAGCCGAAATCGAGGCTCAGTTTGGTGTTACCATTAACTATCTCTTCGGAACAATGATTGAAATTCCGAGAGCTACTTTGGTGGCTGACAAGATTGCCCAGGTGGCAGAATTCTTCTCCTTCGGTACCAACGACTTGACCCAGATGACCTTCGGCTTCAGCCGTGACGATGTGAATGCTATCGTTCATGCTTATATTGATGAGAAGATCATCCCCGCCGATCCGTTCAACACTCTGGATCAGGAAGGTGTTGGTCAGTTGGTGAAATTGGGTGTGGAACGTGGTCGCAGCACTCGTGCTAATCTGAAATGCGGTGTTTGCGGTGAGCATGGTGGTGACCCCGCTTCTGTAGAGTTCTTCTACAAAGCTGGCATGACCTACGTGTCCTGCTCTCCGTTCCGTGTTCCGGTAGCCCGCTTGGCTGCCGCTCAGGCTGCTATCAAGAATGCGTAATCATTATCATTACCATTAATAAAAAAAGGCGACCGATATGGCCGCCTTTTTTATTGCATATCAAAAATAATAGTCAATGATCAATCGTTAACTATCAATTATCTCGGTACCAGTTTGATAAACGGAATCATCATCTCTTCCATCGAGATACCGCCATGCTGGAAGGTGTTGCGGTAGTAGTTCACGTAGTAGTTGTAGTTGTTGGGGTAGGCGAAGAAGTCGTTCTTGGTGGCGAAGATGTAGCGCGAGGTCAACGACTCCTTGGGCAGGAAGGCATCTTCAGGATTCTTGATCTCATACACGTCCTTGCTGGGATAGTCCATTGTGCTCTTGCCCACCTTGTAGCGCAGGTTGCTGTTGATGGTCTTGTCGGCCACCACTTTCACGGGATTGTCAATGCGGATGGTGCCGTGATCGGTGGTGAGGAACACTAAGGCTTTCTTCTCCGACAGGTACTTGATCATCTCGAAGAGGATGGAGTTTTGGAACCAGGTGGCAGTGACGTTGCGATAGGATTTCTCATCCTCGGCCAATTCCCGGATAATGTCCACATCGGTGCGGGCGTGCGACAGCATGTCTACGAAGTTGAAAACCACCACATTGAGCGGGTTGTGCATCAGCTGATGGAAGTTGTCGAAGATTTTTTTGCCGAAATCAAGGTTCAATATCTTTGAGAAGGAGTATTTTACATTCTTTCCATACCGTTTCAGATACTCGCCGAGCAGCTGCTGTTCGTATTGGTTCTTGCTGCCTTCATCGCTCTCGTTTAGCCACAGTTGTGGATATTTTTGGGCGATGACCGAGGGCATGAGTCCAGAGAACAAGGCGTTGCGGGCATAGTGTGTGGCAGTGGGCAGGATACTGTAGCAAATGCTTTCATCTTCCACATGGTAGAAGTCGTGAATCATCGGTTGGATGGTCTTCCACTGGTCGAAGCGCAGGTTGTCAATCACAAAGAGGAAAATCGGTTGCTTTTCGGAGAGTAGGGGGAAAAGTTTGTCTTTCAGCACGGTATGCGAAAGCGACGGTTTTTCATCAGCTTTACCGGTAAGCCAGTTTAGGTAGTTCTTGGAGACGAACTTGGCGAACTGGATATTGGCCTCCTCTTTCTGGTTGGCCAGGATTTCGGCAACACCGCTGTCTTCAATTTTCTCCAACTCCAGCTCCCAATATACCAATTCTTTATATAAGGCATCCCATTCGCTGAGTGACAGACGGTCGGAGATCCGCATGGACAGTTCGCGGAAAGCCTGTTGGTAAGCCATTGTGCTTTTTTCAGTGACAATCTTCTTGTTATCAATATTTTTCTTCAGGCAAAGCAGGATCTGATTTGGATTCACCGGCTTAATCAGGTAGTCAGCAATGTTGGAGCCAATGGCATCTTCCATAATGTTTTCCTCTTCGCTCTTGGTAATCATCACGATAGGAATGTGCTGGTTGATGGTCTTAATGCGCTTCATGGTCTCGATGCCGTTCATGCCGGGCATCTGCTCGTCCAAAAATATAATGTCGATGATTTCCTTTTGCAGGACTTCCAGGGCTTCGTTACCGCTCACCACGGGAATTACGTCGTAACCTTTTGCTTTCAGAAACAGGATGTGTGGCTTCAGAAGGTCAATCTCATCATCCGCCCAGAGAATTTTAGTATTCATATATTATATTGTATTTTTTTAAGTTCGATATTTTTATTAACGATAATATTTGTGTGTTTATTTTATGAAGGTGATTTTTTTGACAAGGGGGAAAGGGTATAGGTTTTGCAAAGTTAGTAATTTTTATTGAATTGTTGAATTATTTATACCCATGGCTACCGCATGTTTTTTTTTGCATCGGCTGTAAGGTCTCACTTCCGCGGTGGGTTAGTTCAGTGCTTTTGGGCAAGAGATAGTTCCACCGCGGAGGGAGATGCGATATGTTCTTTGTCCCCAGATTACGCTGCGCTCATCTGGGGTTATTGAGATGTGGCATCTTCGATGCCATGAAGCAGCAGGTTACGAGCATCTGCATTTTGGGAAGTCTCGTTGTAGCAGTAGCAGGTTGCAAGCCTGCAAGGAGCATAGCTCGGGGTAAGGCGCGAGAAACGAGCGATGCCACTAGGGGAGGGATGGAAAAGGCATTACCTCTGTATGATCGCAGTACGAGTTTTGCAGTCGTCGCAGCACAGCATCGAAGATGCGACATTTCAATAACCCCGCACGTAAGTGTGGGGTAGATTACAGCAATGATCTAATCAAAATACTACCATTCCCAATCACATACAAAACTATGCATAATACATTAAACCACAATGTATTATGCTTGATTTTGTGGCGTTTCCAGCTCACGAGAATCGAATATTTGAAATCTCCTTATACCTGGTAGGGGAATATGTGATTCTCGTGCCGCGCACCTTACCCCGGTCTGTGATCTGTGCAGGCCTATAGCCCGCATTGACAAAAAGACAAAGCTAACCGTCGTCGCTAGCAGGGTGAAGTAGGAGACACCCCGCACCAGCGCTGGGTACAGGATTGGGGTTGCAGACGGGTGCTCCATGTATCATTACGGGAGGGAAGATGGTAAAATCGCCACCCTTGTGAATGGGTATAGTTGATGCAAAGGCGCTATATTTTGATGTTGCCATGGGGGTGTAGAAGGTGCCCCAACACACCTGCGGCAGTGTACAATCGGCATCGAAGATGCCACACTTTGGCGTCGCCAGAGGGGTAAAGTAGAGTACTCAACGCACCTTCAGGTATGTACAATTGGCTTCGAATATGCCATATTTCAGTAACCCCACACGTGAGTGTGGGGTGGAAATGACATGCGTAAACCCCTCGCAGCACGGGGTACGTGTGCACAGATGTGAACACTATCCTGCTGCGAAAGTGGGTCGCTTTACAAAAATAAACCCATATAATTTACAAGAACACACAGCAAGAAACCAAGAATACACAAATGTAATCACCATACAAAACACACCAAATTACTAAATCCAACACCACAAAACACCATCAATCCGTATATTACATTTGCCAAAACCACTCCAAAAAGTTTCCAAATCACCCTTTATTTTTGTAACAGAGTAGGGGATATGCCCTTCACAAAGAGAAATCCTGCAGTATCAGCAGATTACACACTTTTTATTTATATAAATTACTGATGCCCATAATTTTAATCCTATTACTTAATGTATTAGTTTACATTAAAGTAGTATAGTTATCAACATACATTCGAAAATCCCAATAATATTATAAATAACTATAATTCAGTAATTTAAATCATACATTATCACATATTACTTCATGTGCTTATCGACAATTTTAAAGACTATTGTTTTTATTGAAAATATTATGTATTTTTGCAACCAATTGTAAACGATGACTTGCGGATTACAAATTTAATATTTGCCCCGTATATTTGTGTTTACAAAAATAACGACACATTTTACAGTTGTAATTACAAATGTAAAACACAGGAGTAAACAGGTTGGTACAAAAGTAAAGTTGTAAATACAAATGTAAATTACAAAAATAAACACAAAAATACGTAAGTAAACAAATCAATACAAGTGTAAATCATAAAATAAACAAAGATGGTTGACAGAATTAAACAAGTAATGGAGCATTATGAAGAGACTCCGGCAAGTTTTGCAGAAAAGATTGGTGTTAACAGATCTAATTTGACACATGTATTCTCGGGGCGGAATCAGCCGAGCTTGGATTTTGCCAAGAAGGTATTGGTAGCTTTTCCAGAGGTCAGTACGGAATGGCTGATCATGGGCGTTGGGAATATGATTAAAGATCCTGATGAAGCTCCTGTTGTTAAGAGGGAATTTATCCAGACGGATCTTTTCGGCTCTCTTGAGGAGGATGAAACTTATGAACCAGAGATGGAGCCTGAACCCGAACCCGAGCTGGAACCTGAGCCAGAGGAGGATGTGAAAACTGTCGAAGATTTCGTTACAAATGGCACGGAAAATGACATTCAGGGGCAATCTGAAGAGATTCCGGCGGATGATGTAAAAACAGATGAAGAGGAAACTATCCCGTTGGAAGAGGTTGAAGAAGCTGAAACTGAAGATATTAGCCCCGCTGAACAGCCTGTGGCAACCGCTCCAGAATCGAATATTCCGAAGCGAGCTGTACATCCATCCGGAAAAACCAATTCTCGAACGGTTGAGAAGGTGACTGCAAAACCGGCGTCGTCTCATTCCAATCCACAGCCGATGGAAAAACCGGTGACATCATCGGTGGAGAAACCCCAGCCCCGTCCTGTGACCACTCCCGTGGAGAGACCAAGGACAGTCTCGGTGGAGAGACCTGTGGCTACTCCCGTCGAGAGACCAAGGCCAGTTTCAGCGGAGAGACCTGTGGCTACTCCTGTAGATAGACCGCGGACAGTTTCGATGGAGAGACCCGTGGCTGCTCATACCGAACAAGCTCCAGCTCACAGAGAAAAGAAAATTGAAAAGATCATCTTCTTTTACGACGACGACAGCTTCAAGGTGTATCATCCGTAGGTTTTGCCAATACCAATTCAGGCAGCAACACGGCTGTATTCTTGATTTGTGTATGTCAAGAAATTTGTGTACATTTGCATCAAATTTTTTGATGCCATGAAATTATTGGAAGGAAAAATCGCATTGGTTACGGGAGCATCCCGGGGTATCGGCAAGGCTATCGCTCGTCAGTTTGCGGAAGCAGGTGCCAATGTGGCCTTTACCTATATACATAACAAGGAAAAGGCTGAAGCTGTGGTATCTGAATTAGAAGCATTGGGCGTAAAAGCCCAGGCCTACTGCTGTGACGCTTCAGACTTTGCCGCTACGGAAACGTTGATAAAGACAGTGCTGGCCGATTTTGGTCGCATCGACATTTTGGTCAACAATGCCGGCAAAACCGCCGATACGCTGATGATGCGCATGGGCGAGACCCAATGGGACGAAGTCATCGCAACAAACTTAAAATCAGTATATAATACTATTCATGCCTGTGCGCCTTTCATGCTGAAACAACGCGCAGGTTCCATCATCAACATGAGCTCGGTGGTGGGCCTATACGGTAACGCAGGACAGGCCAACTATGCCGCTTCCAAAGCCGGGATTATCGGCCTTACCAAGTCAATGGCCAAGGAACTCGGCAGCCGCGGTATCAGGGTGAATGCCATTGCTCCGGGTTTTATCGAAACAGATATGACGTCCGGTTTATCCGACGAAATGAAAGATAACACGATGAAAGCCATTGCTTTACGTCGTCTTGGAAAGCCGGAAGACGTGGCCCACTGCGCTCTCTTTCTCGCCTCTGAATTGTCGTCGTATGTTTCGGGACAGGTGCTGTCGTGCGATGGAGGAATGTAGTTGGGAGCTGAAAGTTGAAAACTGAAAACTGAAAGTTGACAATTGACAATTGATAGTTTAATTCCCTTTCTATTAGAAGGGGTACCCGGAGGGCGGGGTAGTGACGCAAATGATACGGCGAAGCCGTACCTTGATGAGGAGAACGGAGGCGCAGCCTCCAACGGGTGCCCGGAGGGCGGGGTAGTGACGCAATGCTCGCGTCCGAAACACGTAGGGCTGTCATATCATGGCAGCCGCTGTAGTTAATGGATATAATAATGAAAGAAAGATTTTTGATATTGGTGTTTTTGGTGGTAATGCAGGTCCTCTGTTCCAATTTGTGGGCGCAGAGCGATCCGCCATTGCGCATTGAGCTGTCTACCGCCCAGGATGCCGAGGATTACCATTTCTCACTGATGGGTAAGAACGGAGTGATTGTTTTTTATGAGGGTTTGCAGCTGAATAAAGACACCACCGAGTGGGTGCTGATGCAGTATGACACCAATTTGCAGAAGCAATGCGCGTTCAATATCCATTTGCCTCCTCAGGCGGCTTTCCGCCAGTCCTTTTTCAGCCAAGGGAAATTGTACCTGCTGTATCAGGAGGTGGTGGGCAAAAAGGAGAGTCCGAGAACCTTTATCTCTGTGGTGGATATCGCCGCTAAAACGGAGCAACTGCATGTCATTCAGGATCTTCCAAAGTTTGAGGGTGCCAGACTCAAGGCTGTTGACGGTTATACTGTTTTCTCCTTTATTTACAGTGACACCTATTGGATTTACTTTTATAATACTCATACGGAACAGCTTCATTCTTTTGTTGTTCCCGATGCGGCCATCATCTCAGAGCAGTTTGTGGAGATTGACAGCCTTAACCAAAAGATCTTGCTGGGATTGGGGGTCTTATATGGTAGCAAGGTGGCAATGATGGGTGTATTTGAGACCAATTACGGCGGACAATTACTCAAGCAGACACCACTGCCGATATACGAGGATTTCTATTACAACACCGCCCGTTTGAAGATTATTGACAGCAGCCACACCTTCATCATGGGGACATATAACCTTTCATCAAGCAGAAAATCAGGATTTTACCATTCTGGAGTTTATACCCTGACCTATGATAACTCCACGATGGGTTATCCTGAATTCTATAATTATACCAATTTACAAAAGAAGGATACGCTGAAAAACGGGAAAGTCAAGCAGCAGTCGCTGGATTTGCAGATGCTGGTGGGCGATATTGTAAGCAATGACAGCTGCTATACGCTGATTACTGAGGTATATTATCCTGAATATAACTATACTCCAAGCTATTACGATAATTCTTCCTATTATTACGGAGGCACTTACAATCCCCCGACCACTACTTTTGTCGGCTACCGCTATGTGAATGCCTACGTCACTTGTTTTAACAAGAAAGGCGAGTTGTTGTGGGACAATTATTTCCCCTTCAACAACATTGTCACACGCCGTTTGGCCAATCGCGTGTCGTTGTACTACACTCCCTTTGGAACGGCTATTTTTTATCCGTACAATTCCAACCTAACCTGTTGTTTGATCAATGGTTATGAGATGGTGGAAAATACCGAAACCGTGCCGATTGAGTGTTTGCATAAGAAGGATGTGGTGGAATACTCGAGGGATGTGAATATGTACAATTGGTACGATAACAAGTTTGTTATCACCGGTTATCAGCAGATTAACAACAACAGTAAAACTGTTAAAGGAAAGCGTTACGTGTTCTTTATCAATAAATTGGAATACCGGTAATTAATTAGCAAATTAGTAAATTAGTTAATGTGCAAATTATCAATGTGCTAATGTGCTAATTGATGTAATTTGAATTTTAGATTTTGAATTTTGAATTCATTGTAAAGATAAATGTGCACATTCCCTTCTCCAGAAAACAAAAAAAACCGCAACCATGCGGCTGCGGCTTTTTTTCGTTGATTCACAATGGGAAGATTATCCGATGGTGATGTTACGTGAGATTTTCTGTTCCACTTTCTGAATTCTCGGCAGGGTCACGGTCAGGATTCCGTTCTCCACCTTGGCGGCGATATTCTCTTTATCGACATCTTCGGGCAGCGAGTAGCACTGCTCATAGTTGGTATAAGAGAACTCACGACGCAGATAGTGGTGTTTTTTCTCGCTTTCTTTGTGTTCGAATTTGTTTTCAATGGCGACACTCAGATTGCCCTCGTCGTTGATGCTCACACGGCAGAATTCCTTTTTGATGCCGGGAGCGGCAACTTCCATCGTGTAGGCTTTTTCATCCTCTCTCACATTGACTGCCGGTGCTGTTGTGTTGGCACGAGGCATAAAATCATTGTTCAAGAAATCTTCAAATACTGTTGGAAACCAACTGTTTTTAAACATTACTGGTAGCATAATACACCTCCATTTTTAATTGTTAGACATTTTCTTGGGCTGCTTCCGCTTTCGCTTTAGCAGCCGCTCCTTATCTTTGCAAAAGGCGTGCCAAAGTGAATTTTCGCTCTGGCACGCCCTTTTATGGACAAATTGTCCACTTTTGCGACAAGATGTCGGTGTTTGCTGACGAATTGTCGTATTATTGATTCACAATCTTCCGTACCACCGTTCCTTCTTTCATTTCACAGCTGAGGATGAAAATGCCTTTGGTAGGAAGTGTCAGTTCCAGCGTTTCTTTGGTGGGAATGATTTCCTGGATCAAGGCTCCCTCTATGGTGTAAAGTCTTATGATTTTGGGTGTTCCTTGCGTGAAGTGCACCACACATTGTCCATGTGCCGGATTGGGATAGACGGAGAGCAGCTTGGCAGCGAATCGCTGGATGCCGGTAGTGTCACCACTTGTGGTGTCTCCGGGGTTGATAGCCGGTGGCACAAGTGTGTCGGTGTGGAAACTTGCCGTAGCCCAATCTCCCCAAAGAGAGTCATTGCATACACAGCGCACGTACACGTCATAATAGCTGTCGGGTTGCAAGTCCGTCAGAGACAGACTGTTGCTGTTGGTATATACGGATGTTCCATTGCCAAGCGCAAAGCCCTGAAGGCCGTATTCAGCTTCAAAATGGGCGGGCTCACCTTCGAAAGTCCAGCTCAGCGTGGCATGCATGGTGTCCACATCTGAAACGGTGAGATTAAAAATGGCGCTACAGGTATCTTCCACAATAATAACCGGCGGCACCAGCGTGTCAGTATGGAAGCTGATCATTGCCCAATCGCCCATAAGAGACTCGTCACATACACAGCGCACGTACATGTCGTACCAAGTGTCTGGTAACAAACCGCTTATGGAGAAGATGCTGTCGGAGACGTTAAGCTGAATCATTCCGTTACCCAGCTGAAAGCCCTGGAGACCAAGTTCCACTTGGAAATGGTCGGGTTCTCCCTCGTAGGTCCAACTCATGTAGGCGTGGGTTGTATCCACATTGTCAACAGTGAGGTTGAATATTGCGCTGCAAGTGTCGGGCTGTGGCGCTTCACCTGTCCATAGTTGCAGATGGTCGAGGAAAAGGGCTGAGCCTTGCTGCGGGGTTGTGTTGGCCGACGAAAAGAGCAGAAGAATCAGGGAGTCGGCCTCGACATACGGTACGGAGGGGTCGGCTTCAGAAAGCGGAATGTAATTGATCTCGAAGGGTGTGTAGGTGGACACATCGGTCAGTGCTGTGGTATAGCCACCACCCACCACCTCGCGACGGTGTGTGTCAGGATTGTATCGGGATCCGAGCATCAGTATGCCCCCATTGTCTCCACTGGTGGCGGAAGTGTATTTGTAATATCCAGTCAGTCTGCCTGGAATAGCCCCGTTGAGCGGAATACCGCCGCTAATCAAGGTGTTGATGTCTATGCCATCGAATATAGACAGCATCTGCGAGACATTTCCAAAACTTGAGGTAATATCGTACATAAGGGGAAGGAACTGTTCAATATCAACCACACCCGTGGACAGTACGGTCGGAAATACCGAGGTGGTCATCATCGGGTCGAGGGAAGAAGAGGCCAGATTATATACGGTGGAACTGATGATGTCAGAGAGCATGAAACTTTGCATTTTCAGTGCATAACTGCCATCCACGGCACCGCTGTTTTGTTTGGACACCTTCAACAATGGCAGGTTGGTGTTCACGTTGACATTCATTCCGCTGTATGTAATGTTCTCATTCACCGGGTAGGTGGGGTAGTTCCATCCCGAGGGGTAGGTGTAGCTGCTATAAACCGATAAGGGGATGAAAATCACAGTCACGCTGTAACCGTTGCCATTGGACCAGTTCTCGAAACTGCCGTTGGGTATGGCTATAAGGCTGTCTTGCGTTTGCGCTTTTGACTCCAACGAAAGAAGGAGGCCTATTGACAACAGGAACAATGTAATTCTTTTCATATTTATTATTATATTGATTTTCAGTATTATATGCATAATATTAAAAAATGCAAATTTACACAAATTTCACGAATTATTCGCAGCTGTAAGAATTATATACTGTAGGGACGCGTACTGACCGCTGCCAACCGCTGGGCCATTTGCAAATTAACTAATTCGCTAATTTAATTGTCTCATTAGCACATTTATAATCTCCCCTCGAGCGCAGCGAGACTCCCCTGATGCGTAGCATCACTCCCCTTGAGCACGCAGTGCGAAACTTCTCCTTTAATCATATAATTAGCACATTAACTAATTAGCTAATTTGCTAATTGAAAATTTGCTATCTTTGCCGAAAATTTCTCAATGATGAAAGGTGTTGTGGTTAAATCAACAGGTAGCTGGTATGAGGTGCGTCAGGAGGATGGCACCGTCATCCAGTGCCGCCTGAGAGGTCAGTTCAGAATCAAGGGCATCAAGAATACCAATCCAGTGGTGGTAGGTGATTTTGTGCAATACGAGTTGGAGAAGGATGGCAGCGGATGGATCACCACCATCGAGCCGAGAAAAAACTATATCGACCGCAAATCCACCAAGTTATCCAAAATAAGTCATCTGATAGCCAGCAATATCGACCAAGCCTTTCTGGTGGTTACGCTGAAAGAACCCCGTACTTCATTGGGTTTTATTGACCGTTTTCTCATTGCCGCCGAAGGGTTTAGAATTCCTGTGTGTCTGGTGTTTAACAAAATAGATCTGTATTCAAAAGTAGAGACGTGCTGTAGCGCGTTTCTACAAGATACGGAATCGAATTCAAATTTAGAGACGCGCCACGGCACATCTCTACTGAGCACTGTGGATGAATTGGAAAAATTGTACGCCGGCATCGGCTACCAAACCTTACGGACTTCAACCATTACGGGAGAAGGTATTGAGGAATTAAAGCAACTCATGCAGGGCAAGACAGTGCTGTTCAGCGGGCATTCTGGGGTGGGGAAGTCTGCCCTCATCAAGGCGGTGGCGCCTGATATGGACATCAAAATCGGAGATATCTCATACGTGCACAATAAAGGCAAGCACACTACCACCTTCGCCCAGATGTACCGTATCGATGCGGTGGACAGTTTTATCATCGATACGCCTGGCATAAAGGAATTTGGACTGATTCAGTACTCTAAAGAGGAAATCCGGGACTATTTTCCGGAGATTCGACAGTATAACAATTGCTGCCGTTTCGACAACTGTCTGCATGTGCACGAGCCGGGATGTGCTGTTTTAAAAGCAGTCGAGGAAGGTAAGATACCTTCCTCGCGCTATTTGAATTATTTGGCGATTCTGCAAGATGATGATCTTAAAATCGCAGATTGGAAATTACTGTAAGT
>Ga0310690_10001666_pt1 | contig 38733 bp, 40 predicted proteins | sample AusTroGonzalo_MG_2_FD_207661 | JGI IMG/M metagenome (GOLD analysis project Ga0310690, IMG submission 207661) | Bovine rumen microbial communities from tropical cattle in Woodstock, Queensland, Australia - Gonzalo_04 (v2) (version 2) | ecosystem: Host-associated > Mammals > Digestive system >... | reverse complement strand
CATCACCACCATTATCTAATGCAGTTGTGATAGATGAGTTAACTTGAGATCGTGTTTGGTAAGCATTACCGTTATTAGCTAATGCTTGAGCAACATCAGAAGCGGTTTGATAAGCATCACCACCATTATCTAATGCAGTTGTGATAGATGAGTTAACTTGAGATCGTGTTTGGTAAGCATTACCGTTATTAGCTAATGCTTGAGCAACATCAGAAGCGGTTTGATAAGCATTACCACCATTATCTAATGCAGTTGTGATAGATGAGTTAACTTGGTTTTGGGTTTGATAGGGATTGCCGCCATTAGTTAATGCTGTTTCAATCAAGTTATTAACATCGTCAGCGGTTAAATCAGCTTTTGCATTGCTTGCTATTACTGTGGACAAGGCAACAAGTGAACTGATGATTAAATGTTTTTTCATTATTTTTTACCTTTTGTTTTTTGTTGGACTGGGGTTGGGCGACACAAAGATACCGCTTCGGATATTCTGCGGGCCGATTGTTCATCTGTAAATTCCAAGATGTTTGTTGTTGGACGTTTCTTTACAGAGTTAAGGAAAGCACGAAACGCGCGTACTTGTTTTTTGTCAAGACGATTGTCTATGACGTTTGAAAAACATACACAATCCATTCCCGCACCGCATTCGTGTTTTATTGAACGACGGGCCCTCCAGTCAGATGTTGCATGTAAAAAGATGAAAATTACCAGTAAAACTGCACAGCCTAGGCCGGCAATCATTGTCCATTTTTTTTGGTTGTTTGCTTTCATTTTGTACAAACTCCTTTTTTGTTTATTTTTAGAATTAGCACTTTATTTTTTATTGTCAAGAAAAAATGTGAAAAAATACTCAGGTTGAAAATATTAAATTTTTGCCGATTTTATGCGGTTTTTTACCGCAATATTTATGAAATAAATATTGACTTGACAAAAAAGTGTGTTATAAATGTATTGATGTAATCAAAAAGGGCCGAATATGCCAGAAATAATAGATTTGTACAATAATGCACGTCAAATCGTAAAACAAATTGAAAAACATGAACCAATTCCAGATGGATTAAATAAACTGGCTGTGCATGTTTGGTTTACTAATAAAAACGGGCATTTTTTATTGCAACAACGTCTTGCAACCGCGAAAAAATTGCCAAATATGTGGGGACAAACTGGGGGTGGGGCGCAAACTGGTGAATCAAGCTGGGATACGTGTGTTCGTGAATCATTTGAAGAATTGGGAATAAAACCAAAAATTGATAATTCCGTATGGGTTGGTACATGGAAACGGTTAAATGATTTTGTTGATGTTTGGTTGATGTATACTGATGTTGATATTAAAGATTTGAAATTTCAAAAATCAGAAGTTCAAAACGCAAAATGGGCTTCGCGTCAAGATATTGAAAAAATGTGCCAAGATGGAATTTTTATCCCATCTATATTGCCGGGATTACGTATGGTTTATGCATATCTTGATATGGTAAATAAATCCAGATAAAATCTAAAAAAAGATCATTGGTTGTATACACACATTGGATTTTGCACAATGATGTTTTTTATTTCATATTTCGTATTATTGGCATGGCGTATTTTTCAAAATATTCACGTTCATCATCAAAGACTATGATATTTTTATCCAATAAAGATTCTGCATCTATCCAAACAATATGGACATTACCAGAACCTTTTTCACAGAATTTTATTTCTATATCTGGTGAAACTTGGGCAACAAACATGTGGTGTGATTCACTGCGTGCACAACGAATTGACCAACGTTCAGGTGCAACATCAAAAGAATATGGTTCCGGTAATTCAATTGCAATATCTGCAATTTTATCAATACCAACATTTAATTCTTCAATTAATTCACGTTTTAACGCAATACGGGCATCTGTTTCGCCATCTTCAAAACGACCACCAATAATTCCATATTCGTGTGGTCTATATTCAATAATTGCAACCTGTCTTTGTCCGTCTTTTACACGTATTGGTAAAATATAAGATGCATAACGTTTATCTTTTATTTCTTTGAACATGGCTAATACCCGTAAAAAGAGTATAAGGTATAAAAAGTGTAAAAACAAGAGAATATACCAGTGGTGGAAAAAAACTTGTGTCCTTTAATATTTTTTTTAATAATTACGCAAAAGGTTTTATTCATGATTAAATATTTTTCGAAAGATTTACATTCAGAAAGATTGGTGTTAAAACATCTTGTCCCTAACAAGCAAAATGCACAAATTATTTATGATGTATTAAAGCACGAAAATCCTGATGATTATAAATACGAGCCCTTGATAAGCGCATCTAAAACACTGCCAAAATCTGTTGCAGATACATTGAAAATGATGCAAGGGCATGCAGAAAGCGACACAAAAGATACTTGCACATTTTATATGTTTTATAATGACCAGTTTATTGGTATTCGAAAAATATCTTTTTATAAAGAAGCGTTTGTACTAAAGTTAAATACTGTATGGTTGGTATCAAATGCTCGTGGCCACGGTTTCGCTGCAGAATCGTATTATGCAATAGAAGATATTGCGTTTAACAAATTAAAAGCTAATAAAATAATGCGTGTAAATATCTCTGAAAATAAGAGTTCTGCAAAGTTAGCTGAAAGAATTGGACTTATATTGGATGGTGTTTCCAGACATGCGGTATATATGAACGGCAAATTTTATGATCTGATGATATGGTCTAAATTGCATAGTGATTATTTAAAAGAACAAAAGCGAAAATAAAAATCCACCGTTTGGTGGATTTTTAAGATTTTAATCTGGCGGAATAGAATTCTGTTGCACAATTTTCCATACATAAATATTAATTTATTTTGCATATTTCTTTAAGAATAAAATGGCTTCTTCTGCGTCATTAAAACCTGTTTCGATCGCCATTATTGCCTTTGGACAATGTTTTTGAACAAGGCGCATAATTTTTTTTATATCAATAGTGCCATCAAAAAAGCCTTTGTGTTCGTCATTATTTACGGTGTTAATTTTTCCATGATTATTATGCATGTGCATATAACCGATACGCTTGTTCAATGTTCTTATCCAATCATAAACTGGCATATCAGAATTACCATGCGCATGACCAATATCAAGGCATACTTTTAATCTTTTATCATGAACAGCATCAATTTCTTCTAAAATTATACTGCTGTCCAGACACAACATATTTTCAATCATAATAGTGATAGAATCATCTTTATCAGCAAAAAAGTCTTGCCAGAAAGTTTTGGCTCTTTTTATCCACCCCTTCTTATGACTTGTAAAAGGAACATAGCCATTATGAAAAACAATAGCATCACAACCCAACTCCTTTGCTACTTTGTATGCGTGTTCCAAATATTTCATTGTGGTATTTCTTAATTCTGGCAAAGCAGTCCCCAAATTCAAATCCCAAAAAGGTGCGTGCATAGATTTGTGTTTTATTTTTGCTGTTGCCGCTTTTTGCATATTAAGCAACTTTTTTTCATTTTTCAAATGTGGTTCAGCAAATGTTTGAAGTTCTATACCGATTTTATATTTTTTAACCATATCCAGATATTGGTCAAATTTTTCTAAATTTCCGTTATCGCATACTCTGATGTCCATGATTTTCTCCTTTAAAATCATGTTGATTATTATAGCATAAATTACCTATATTGACTATCGAAAAAAGGGTGGTGTATAGAAACGGCTATTTTGTCGTCTAAAAACGGGAGTTTTTGGGGCTATACCACAGTCAATGCATGAAAAATCCCGCTAGAGCGCGGGCTTTTTACTAGGGATACCGTAATCCTGAGAATACTGGCGGATGGTGAGGAGTGCCTCGATGCGCAATAACAAAAATCTATAAAAATCTTGTTCCTGCGATTTTTATGATTTTTCTAATTGTGTATTCTTGTATTCGCTCGCTCGGCACTGCGTGCCGGCTGTGCGGCAATCGTAACGATTTCACCGCACTCTGTTTGTGAAATCTACTGCTTGTCGAACCCCAGTCCGTGGGTTCTTTTATCCCGAACCATACGTGACAAAAATAAAATGCCCAAAGGGGCATTTTGTTTTTGTGGCGGATGGTGAGGGATTCGAACCCCCGGACGAGTTGCCCCGTCAGCGGTTTTCAAGACCGTCGCATTCGACCGCTCTGCCAACCATCCAAAACTTTTTTGCACTCACAGTTTATATTTTGCAAGGCAAAAAGTCAAATTGTTTTTATCTTATTATTTCGTGTTTGAACCATTGTTCTTGAAAAGCGGTTTTTTGTTCAATGTATTCATTAGAAAAATTCTTTCCATTTGGAACAACGATTAATTTGTCGTCATCATCGTTTGTGCGGTGGATAATCGCGATACATTGCCCATCAAATTCTTGCAAAGGTGTATCTATCCCAAGTACATATGCATCCAGTTCTTCGCCATCACCGGAAACAGTACCAGGAATATACCCGTAATTCACAGTATAAGTAAAGCCATGTTTTGGGTGTTTTGTACCCAATGGTCTGTCCATTTTTACATGAACTTTTTTACCAAGATATGCAGTATTTGGAGATTTTTCGTTTTTCATAGTGAAAACCTTTGGTTCGTGACAGTTGTATTGTAGTATAACAGTTTGATAATGCAATAAAAATTTCTTTGTGTAAAAATGCATAAAATCGTATTTGGTTTTGTGCTTTTTTTGTGATATAATATTTCTTAAAGATAAATCCTGATGTTAAATCGTAAATTTGTATTTTTATTGGCTTTTGTGCCGTGCTTGGTTGCATCCAACGCGTTAGGGGTTCCAACTGTGAAAAGGTTGGGGATGTCAAATAGTGCGGTTGGTGTAAAGAATGCGCAAAAAGCAGAGAATACAAGTGTTGCAGATAAATCGCGGGTTGGTGTGGTTCGGTCAAATAATTTGAATTTGAAACCTGTGACGATTAATAAAACAGCTGCAAAAACAGAAAATACAAATACTGATGCGCGTTTGTCTGTTGGAAAATATATTCATAACCAGGGTGTGTCCAGCGGTTTAATCAAACCATACAGTTCAAACGCGGTTGTGTCATCTGATGAGATTACAAATTTAAAGGACAAAGTATTTTTGTTGGAAAATCAGGTTGCCGGTTTGCAATCTAAATTAACTGCTGGTGACGGTATTGTTATTGATGGTGATGTGATAAGTGTTTCTGGGGATTTAAAGGATTTACCAAATGATTTTACGGCTTTGTCATTGCAAATGGATGAAAAGGTAGATGTTGCGAATTTGGCAAGTAATTATTATACCAAGTCCGAAGTAAATCAGGCTATAAACAGTCAAATTATCCAAGGTGGCGATACTGTTTATGATGTTGCATCTGGAACACGTAAGTATGTATCGATAGTTGATGTGTTTGATACAGGAATTTTGAATCAAAATTAACAAGAACGTAACAAAAGGAAAAAAGAGAGAATAGATATGAAAAAAAGAGCGGTATTTTCAGGGGTTATGGCTTTGCTGGTTGGGTCATCGGCAGCATGGGCAGATGATAATACAACATTAACAACAAAGAACTATGTCGATTCTGGGTTGCGTGCAGTATATAATGTCGCAAAAGATGCATCTGATGCGATTGGCGATGCAAACGGTGGTTTAATCAAGGACGTTAATGATTTGAAAGATACTGTTGGTGATTCAACAGATGGCTTGGTCAAAGCGGTTGATGATTTAGAAACAACTGTCGGTGATGCTAACAGCGGTTTAGTCAAAGACGTTGATGATTTGCAAACAACGGTTGGTGATGCAAACAGCGGTTTGGTCAAAAAAGTCAATGATTTAGAAAATACAGTTGGTGCAACCTATACTGGCGGTGTCGGTATCAGTGTTGATTCAAACAATCAAATTGGTTTGGATGGTTTGACTGGTGCAACCGATAATAAAACGTATGTGTTTAAAAATGGTCAATGGGTTGAATTAGAAACAGTTAATAATTGGAACCCAAGTGTATTAACGGCAACACCACAACAACAAGAACCGTAATAATGAATTAAAATAAAGGCGTTTGTCGCCAAAGAAATAAAAAGGAAAAGGAGAGAAAAAAATGAAAAAATTAATAGGTGTGTCTTTGCTGGCGATGTTGGCGATTGGACCATTATCAGCGAACGCAGCGGTTGGAGATGTAGTTTCGGTTAACGATCCTGTCCACGCAGACCCTGCAACAGTGGCACAAACTGCCCCGGGTTATGCATTAGTTACAGAAGGTGCAAACGATGGAAATGTGGCTACTGCAGGATACGTCAAAGGTGCGTATAATGCCGCAATGAAAGCAATTAACAAAGTTGCAGACACAGCTGGTAGTGCGGCAAACAAAAATTTAAGCAATATAACAAATGCCGGTGAAACAGTGATTAAAAACCTGGCTGCCGATGGTACTTATGATAATACAGATTCTGGTTTGGCAGCAACAACAATCCAAGATGCTATCGATGAAGTAGCTGCAACGGCGGGCACTGCTGTTCAATCTGTGGCAGCGGGCACTGCGAATGGTACTATTTCTGTTGATGGTGGTGCAGATATCACAGTATATGATGATACGACTTTGTCTGGTCGTGTGACCGCTAATGAAAATAAAATCGGTAGTACAACATTAACAACAACAGCACAAACATTGACAGGTGCTATTGAAGAAGTTAAAGGCACAGCCGGTTTCGCGGGCACAGCATCGGAATTGACAGATACCAATTTCCAATCTACTGATAAGACATCGGCTGCAAAAGCTGCAAACGCCGCTATGGCTGCGGCTGCGGCTGCGCAAGCTGATGCAGATACAGCTAATACTGCTATTGGCACAATCGGAGATTTAGATACAACTGCAACTGATTTAGTTGAAGCCATTAACGAAGTTAAGACAACAGCTGACGCTGCTTTGACATCTTCTGATTTAGCTACTTATGCTACACAGGCCGGTGTAGAAAATACGATTGAAACGGTGACAATTACCGCAACTGTTCCTACATTAACAGCATGGGGTAATGATAGTTCTACAGGTACTGTTGGTGTGACTGTGTCTAATATTGCTGCAACGTACGCGGAACCGTCAAATCCGTAATAGAAAAATGTTGAATGGTTGTATGAAAAATGCAATCATTCAACTGATGTTGGTTTAAGTTAATATAATAAAAAATATTTTGTATAAGTTATGAAAAAGATATTTTGTATTTTATTTTCGTTAATGTTTGTGTTACCGGTTTTTGCCGAAGGCGAAACACCGGCTGTGAATAAAACCCAGGTTGCAGCCACAGCATCTTATGTAGATGGGGCATATACAACATTAAACACCGCAAAACAAGACAAATTAACATCTTCAAATGTCGTAGAATCTGGTGCGGGCTATATGGTAACAGATGTTGCTGCAAATAATGGTACTGTGACGGTGACTAAAAGTGATGTGACAATACCTGTGGGATCCGTTAATTCACAAACACGTGCACGTATCTGGGTGCAATAATTTATAATTATTTTTTATAAAAAAACGACCCATTTGGGTCGTTTTGATATTGTGTTCATACGGTTCCTTAGAACATGTATTTAACGGCACCGCCAACAACGTATGTTGTTTCAATGTCATAATGTGATCTGGTTGGCAAGAATAAACGTGTTGTCGCAGACAATGTCAAATATTTTGTTAATTCAAAATCCAGACCCAATTTGAATGCCACGGTTGGTGAATAAATTGTTTCATCTTTTGTCATAGCATCTTTAAAATTAATATCATAATTCATTGTACCAAATCCAGCGCCCATAACCAAATCAATACGTTTGATTTTATCGCCACTGATACGGAAATAATTATCGTATGTTGCAGACAAATTGAATGTTGTCACATCTGCGAGTTTCGCATTTGTAAATTTGTTTTCAATATTGCCAGCACTGGTTGCGTCTGCATTGAGAGATATTCCACCGTTGTATATTTTGTTGTGTTCACCGAAGCGTACACCACCTTCAATACCGTAAGTAAAGAAATCATCTGGCAAATCTGCTTGTGCTTCACGCATTATTTTTTCCATTTCATTAGAATAAGAAACACCTTGAAAACCCATTGTTGCACCAACGAAAGGTTTAATTTGCATTGCGTTTGCGCCAGATATAACCAACAATCCAGCCAAGCTTGTTAATAAAATATTAGATTTCATATTTTCCCCCTTGCTTTTCTTTTTGCACCGTTAATTATACCCCCAAAAAGCTATTTAAACAAGGATTTTATTAAAATTTTTTATTAAAAAATACAAAAAATCGGGATAACTGTGTATCCCGACTTTATATTTTTTATGCATAAGTTTAATATTGTTTTGACCAAGTGATTGATGGGAAAACTTCACGTTGAAATTCAATGTACATTTTTGCATGCTGTGCAGCATATTTTCCGCGCGGAGTGTTGAAAAATTTTTCATCAAATCCATGGTTCCATGACAGACGTGTACGGTCTGCATCCCAAAGACATGCCGAAATATAATCAGGTGCTGTTTGACCTGTTGTATGATTCATGACAGCCGATAATACAGACAATCGTGTGTTTGTATCAAGTAAATCTGGGAATTTATTCATAATTTTCATCGCAACAGGAATGGCATTTTTTCCGTGTTCTGTATCAAAACCGTCATGTGTACGTGCTATATCATGGAATGCACACGCAAAAACGACAGGCAGTGGGTCTTTGCCCAAGTGTATAGAATAATCAATTCCACGAAATACAACAGCATTTGTGTGTGTGTTTAAACCGTGTTCGCCATCCAATGGTTGCTGTGCCTTTTCAATAATCAAAGGTTTAAGTTTATCAATATAAAAATTAAAAAACTTATACATTGCCCATAATGGTGGCTTTTGGTTAGGCGATACCGGTTTTTGTATATGATTTAAATTTGAAATTGGTAACATATTTAATAAACCCCCATGTGTTGTTTTTTTTTGTTTTGCCGGGCGCAGTTTAAACTATTTTTTTTGAAAAACAAGTATTATTGTTATATATATTTTAAATAAATTGACCTTTGATAAAAAAAAGAATAAAATTTTGGAAAAAAAACACGGAGTGTAAAATGGCTATGATTTATTGTCGTGAATGCGGTGCACGGCATTCTGATAAAGCAAAAGCATGTCCAAAATGTGGATATGTTCAGTATGACTTTTCAAAGTCAATTGTGGTTTATTTGTTATTAAATTGGTTTTTAGGAATTTTTGGTGTACATCGTTTTTATGCAGGTAAAATTGGTTCTGGGGTTGTGATGTTTGTTTTAACATGTACTATTTTTGGACTTTTTATTACTGCTGTATGGGCATTAATAGATTTTATAATCGGGGTGTGTAATATCAATACACCAGAAAACATATTTGCAAAAAAATAAAGGCTCAAGTGTAAATAATGTATCTTTTTGAAAACTATAAAAAAGAACCCCATATAAATGGGGTTTATAAAATATTCTGCATCACAATTTATAATACTTTAGAACTATCAAACATTATTGCTTTGTTATTCTGCATATTTTGATAAAGTTTTGTTAAAGCACGTTCTTCTGTTTTATTTTTTGTATCTAATCTTGCAGGCAGTTTTCCACTTGGTGTACCGATAGCGAGATTTGTTGCAATAAGTAATGCTAACATAAGATCGGGGATATAAGATTCTTTTTTAAAATCCCATGGTTCATATGGTCTATGTTGATTTGCAACTTCCATAAATGCTTCAAGAGAACGAAGTGCGTTAATCTCAGATTTCTTTGTCTCTTCATGTTTTTCTGTTTTAGTTTCTTTATCAGACATTAACAACCCCTTATTTATTGTACGATTATTAGAACTATTGTATATTTATTATAAATTTATTTCAATAATAATTCATTAAACAAGAATCCACAATCATTATTCTTTTGTTGTATAAACTTGAACCTTTATTTTTCTTTATCTTTTTCATTTGTTTTAAATTGCATGTCATATAACATTTTATATGCACCACATTCGACCTTTAATAAATCATCGTGTGTTCCTGTTTCTACAATTTGCCCGTCGTTTACGACAATAATTTTATTTGCGTTACGAATTGTTGATAAACGGTGTGCAATCACAAACACTGTCTTGTCGTGCATTAAATTTTCAATTGCTTTTTGAACAACTGCTTCTGATTTATTGTCTAATGCAGATGTAGCTTCGTCCAACACCAATATAGGCGCATTTTTCAAGAATGCACGTGCAATTGCAACACGTTGTCTTTGCCCACCAGATAATAATACACCACGTTCACCAATATGTGTATCAATGCCATCTTTTAATGTCTTTAAAAATTCGTCCAGATAAGCCAATTTTATTGCGTTCTGTAATTCTTCTTCTGTTGCGTTTTCGTTGCCTAACATAATATTTTCACGAATAGTACCATCAAACAAGAAGTTATCTTGGAACACAACACCAATATTTTGACGTAAAGATTTCAATGTAAAGTCACGTATATCAGTGCCATCAACAGTTATAGAACCACCGTTAACATCATAAAAACGTGGCAACAAATTAACCAAAGTTGTTTTTCCACCACCCGAATTACCAACAATCGCGATTGTTTCACCATGATTTGCTGTTAAATTAACATGCTTTAACACAGGAACGTCTGGCAAATAGTTGAATGAAACATCGTCAAATCTGATTTGTTTATGTGTTTTTGGCATTTCAATTGCGTTTTTTCTGTCTTTTATTTTTGGTTCCATGTCCATTAATGAAAAACATGCTTCGATTGCCCAGAAAGAAAAGATTACAGAACTGTACGTATTACCAATACTTTTCATTGGTGTATAAAGTAATATTAATGCGGTTAAAAAAGATACAAATCCACCAGGTGTTAATTGTTTAGATAAAATTAAGTAAGAACCGTACCACAATGCCAATGCAATACCGACAGACAATATCACGTGCATCACAGGTGTTAACCATCTCGTTTTTTGGAAAACTTTCATTTGTAAATCAAAGTTTTTATTTAAAACATACAGATATTTTTCTTTTTGATAATTTTCCAAATTATATGAAATAATTGTTTTGTTTCCAGCATAAGTTTCATTATATTTGGTTGTTAACGCAGACATTATCATCATTGCATTATTCATAACTGGGGTTACACGTTTCTTTAACTGTGCCATTGGTAAAAAAGCGAATAACAAAATTGCAGTTGTCACCAATGCCAGTTGCCAGGAATTAATAAACAGTACAACAGTCAAAGAAAGACCTGTAAAGAATTTTTGCACAAAAGATTTCAAATTGCTTAACAGACCTGCGCATGCGCCATCGGCATTAGAATTGAATTTTATCAATATTTCCCCAGAATTTTTTGATGTGAAAAATTCTGTTTCAAATGTTAACATTTTTTTGAACAAATCGTATTTCAATGCGTTTGTAATTTTTCCACCAACCCAAGTATTTAAATAATTTAATGCGTAAGTCAATCCGCCTTGAACAGATGTAAAAGCAACAATCAAAATAGGAATATACCAACTGGCAGTTAAATTTTGTTCAATCATAACGGCATCAGTATATGGTTTAATCGCCCATGCGATAACCGCATCCATGGAACCAACTGGGATTGCCAGCAACAATGTTAATACCGCGCGAAACCATACAGGTTTGACGTATGGCCACATACGTTTGTAATTTTTTACAAACATATTTTCTAAAACTTGCCTTTTTACTGTGGCAGATAACTTTTCCATTTTTTATCCTATTTTTTATGCTTTGGACAAGGGTAGTAAATTTATTACAAAATGTCAACATGTCTTAGAAATGAGATATTTTTACAAAAAAAGTACAATTTTGAGATTTTATCCTTGATTTTCGAAAACATTTCCTACAAAATACGGCCGGTTTAATAACAACAGTACAAAGGAGAAACCATGGCAAATAAATGGGTTTATACATTTGGAAATGGCGCCGCCGAAGGTCGTGCAGATATGCGTAATCTGCTGGGTGGTAAGGGCGCTAACTTGGCAGAAATGAATTTGGTTGGATTGCCAGTGCCTGCTGGATTTACGGTCACAACTGATGTCTGTACATATTATTATGAAAATGGTCAGACATATCCGTCTGATTTGATGGATCAAGTAAAGGCTGGAATTGCACATATTGAATCTATTATGGGCAAAAAATTTGCAGATAACGAAAATCCATTGTTGGTATCTGTTCGTTCTGGGGCTCGTGTTTCTATGCCTGGGATGATGGACACTGTATTGAATTTGGGTTTGAATGACGAAACAGTTAAGGCTTTGGCTCGTGCTGCAAATAACGAAAGATTTGCATACGATTCTTATCGTCGTTTCATCATGATGTTCAGTGATGTTGTTTTGGGTGCAGATATTGATTTGTTTGAACATACATTAGAACGCATGAAAGAAGACAAAGGATATAAAGTCGATACAGAATTGACAGCTGATGATTTGAAAGAATTGGTTGAAAAATTCAAAGAAATTGGTGTTAAAATTGGCAAAGTTTTCCCACAGGATCCATGGGAACAATTGAAGTTAGGTATCGGTGCTGTGTTCGGTTCTTGGATGTCCAAGAAAGCAATCACATATCGTAAGTTAAACAATATTCCTGGTGATTGGGGCACCGCTGTTAATGTTCAAGCAATGGTGTTTGGTAATTCCGGGGATGATTCTGCGACTGGTGTGTGTTTCAGTCGTGATCCAGCTACTGGTGAAAACAGATTCTATGGTGAATATTTAATTAATGCACAAGGTGAAGACGTTGTGGCTGGTATCAGAACACCACAGCCAATGGCAAAAGATGATTCTGGTCGTGTATCTTTGGAAGAAGCAATGCCAGAAGTTTACAAAGAATTGGTTGATGTTCGTAATAAATTGGAACAGCACTATAAAGACATGCAAGATATGGAATTCACAATTGAACATAAAAAATTGTGGATGTTGCAATGCCGTAACGGTAAAAGAACTGCCGCTGCTGCTGTTCGCATGGCTGTTGAAATGGTTGAAGAAGGTTTGCTTACTAAAGAAGAAGCAATCTTGCGTGTTGGTGCAGATCAATTAAACCATTTATTGCATCCGATGTTGGATCCAAAGGCAGAAAAGAAAGTTATTGCAACTGGTTTGCCTGCATCCCCTGGTGCTGCTGTTGGTATGGCTGTGTTTAATGCAGAAGATGCAGAAGAATGGCACAAAGCAGGTAAAAAAGTTATGCTTATCCGTGTTGAAACATCGCCAGAAGATATTGCTGGGATGAATGCTGCCCAGGGTGTTATTACTGCTCGCGGTGGTATGACATCACATGCTGCGGTGGTTGCGCGTGGTATGGGAACACCATGTGTGTCCGGTTCTGCGGATATCAAAATTGATTATGAAACCAAGACAATGAAAACAACATCTGGTGCTGTTATTCACGAAGGTGATTGGGTTTCTATTGATGGTGCCAAAGGTCAAATTATCGAAGGTGCAATTCCAACAGTATCTGTTGAATTGACAGGTAATTTTGGTACGTTGATGAAATGGGTTGATGAAATCAAAGATTTGACGGTCAAAGCAAATGCAGAAACACCAAAAGATGCAAAACAAGCACGTGATTTTGGTGCCGAAGGTATTGGTTTGGCTCGTACTGAACACATGTTCTTTGATCCATCCCGTATCCAAGATATGCGTGAAATGATTTTGGCTGATGATGTTGCTGGTCGTCGTGCAGCATTGGATAAATTGTTGCCATATCAAAAGGCTGACTTTATCGAATTGTTTAAAATCATGGATGGTCTGCCTGTGACAATTCGTTTGATTGATCCACCATTACATGAGTTCTTGCCACATACAGAAGAAGATATGGCAGAATTAGCAAAACATATTGGAAAATCAGTTGAATTTGTTAAAGCTCGTGCAGAAGCATTGAAAGAACAAAATCCTATGTTGGGACATCGTGGTTGCCGTCTTGCAATTACATATCCTGAAATTTGTGAAATGCAAACACGTGCGATTTTGTCTGCTGCGATTGAATGCAAAAAGATGGGCGTCAAGGTTTATCCAGAAATCGAAGTTCCATTGGTTGGTTCTAAGAAAGAAGTTGATATCGTCAAGGCGGTTATTGATGCAACTGCATCTGCATTGTTCGCAGAAACTGGTGACAGCATTGAATACAAAGTTGGTTCAATGATTGAATTACCACGTGCTGCGGTGTTGGCAAATGAAATCGCAGAAAGTTGTGAATTCTTTGAATTCGGAACAAATGATTTGACACAAACAACATTAGGAATGTCACGTGATGATACTGGTAAAATCTTAGATGAATATCGTGCACGTGGTGTTTATGTTGCTGATCCTTTTGCATCTGTTGATCAATTGGGTGTTGGTTTGTTAATCAAGGATGCTGTAGCAAAAGCACGTACAACCAAAGGAAATAATATCCATTTGGGTGTTTGTGGTGAACATGGTGGTGATCCAGAATCTATTGATTTCTTCCATCAGGTTGGATTTGATTCTGTATCTTGCAGCCCATTCCGTGTGCCAATTGCACGTTTGGCTGCGGCACAAGCAGCGGTTAAACACCCACGTAAAAAATGATGTTTACGTGAAAGCAAAACCCCGGTTCATCCGGGGTTTAAAGTTATTATGAAATAAAAAAACAGGTATATATCCCGACAAATAACGAATTGACATTTTTTATCAGTTATTTTAACATTTAAACATAAAGTAAAGGAGATAACATGAAAAAAATATTATTTTTATTACCAATACTGGCAATCTGTGCATGTGATAAAACACAAACATATACTGTCGGTCAAGATGCGTTTTGCGCTGGACTTGAAGAAAATAGCAAAGATACGGTTTTTTGTGTAGATAAAGAAGGACACACAATTAATGGTATTGTAAAGCAATATTATGAAAACGGTAATATTTGGCGCGAAATGACAATCAAAGACGGTCTTGAAAACGGAATAGAACGTGAATATTATGAAAATGGTAAATTACATGTTGTTGCAAATGTTGCTGGTGGAAAAACAGATGGTGAAAGTAAGCTTTATAAAGAAAATGGAAAATTATATATGGAAATCAATTGGAATCAAGGCGATGTGAAAGGAATAAAACGATATGATGATAAAGGTAAAGTTGTTGAAGAACTTGATATACGTGATGGTAATATAGTGATTGAATAATTGTTTTTTTTATTTGATGTTAAAATCCCGAAAATATCCAGAATTTTCGGGATGTTTTTATGTTTTTTTCATTTGCTGTAAATCCGATTTTATGATAAAATAATATGGAAAAGGAATTACTTAATTTGGGAAAGGAAGGGAAAAAATGAGAAAGATTTTCTTAACATCTGGGATTGCATTATGCATTGCATGCCCAGCGTTTGCTAACAGTATTACAAGTCCAGATAATCAAGTATATAATGCGACTAATGGGGTTGTGTCTAATGGATGTACAGAATCTGTATTGGGGGTTGATGATGGTACCGCCAGTTTGGAAGCAATTTGGAATGCTAATACAACAACTGTCAGTTATAATTGCGGGACATCTAATGCGAACCCAGTTGTGAACGGTTCGTGGTCAAGACCATCTGGTTGGAGTAGTGATACTCAGACTGCAACTTATGATGCGCCGTTTGAACATCCAACAGGTGGGGATGTTTGCTCGTTATCCGGTTATACTTTTAATTCATGGAACTGTGTAACAGGAACAGATCAGAACACAGTAATTGCTAATGGTGGTATTTCTTCTGGAAATTGGGTAGTTAATGCTGATAATGTTACCTGCACTGCGACTTGGACACCAAATACTATTGGTATTACATGGAATGAGGTTGGTAATCTTCCTGATGGCAACGGTGTGGAATTTACAAATAATGGTGGTGCGACATGTACATATGACAGTACAATTACATTACCAACAGCGCCAACAAAGACAGGATATACGTTTAATGGTTGGGTTGTCCAACAAGCAGAACCGCAGAATCCATAAGGTTGGTTTACAAAAAGTTTGGTTGTTTTTCCCTTCAACCGGAAACACCGTCAGAAATGGCGGTGTTTTTTTGAAATATGAAATCAATATATGGGATATCGTTCCTGCGGACTGCGATTCGTTTTTGGGTTATAATGTGTGTGTCTTAAAAGACTAATAAAAACACAATTTATAACCACAGGAGAAAAAAATGGGTGCATTTACACATTATGTTTTAAAACCTTTATCTTTGATTGGGGCTTTGAACTGGGGACTGGTCGGTTTTTTCAAATTTGATTTAGTCGCTTGGTTGTTCGGACCTATGACAGTCTTGTCTCGTATTGTTTACGCAATCATCGGTGTTGCTGCATTGATTTGGTTGTTCATATGGATTTTCAGTGATAAACCAACGTGTGAATATAATCATCGTCGCAATTAATGTATTGTTCATTTGTTATAAATGCCCGAAAGGGCATTTTCTTTTTTACAAAAAATTTATTTATGATAAAATAAAAGTATGCGAAAGCAGAGAAGAGAGAGAATAAAACAATGGGATGGTGGCTTTCGCAACGAATCTATTCTTCTTTTTGTTTGGGTCGTCCCATCATCCCATTTTTGTATGTTTTTTGTTCTGGTTAAAATATTCCTGGGATTAAAATCGCCTTGTTTCAATGGAATATAATGATATATCAATATATTGATATAAAAACGAGTTTTTTATCTATATTTTGATTTTTTTAACCGATTCGAATCGGTTTATTGGATAATTTTGACCAAATTTTATACAAAAAGATGTTTGGTGTACAAGAACGTACCGAATCGATGGTTTAATATCCGCTTGAACATACCGGAAAATGTACGTTTTTAAAATGCAAGTAAAAAAAACAAAAAAAAATTATTTTTAATAATGAGAATTATATCTGAATACTGTATATTGTGTGGGAAGAAACTTAAAGAACACTATATATAGTATTTTTTGTCAAAATGAAGGGGTAAAATATGGCGGGTGATTCAAACGAAGTTAAGATTCAGGTTATGTCAACGCTGACATGTGGTTTGAATTCTATTAAAAAACGTTCTGGGGAAGTTGTTGCTTTTGATGCAAAAAAGATTTTTGATGCGATAAAATCGGCTGTTGCGGTCACTCGCGAAATATCAGATGCAGATATTGTCAAAATTACACAAGATGTTTTAAAAAGATTGGATAAAAAGTTTGCTGGGGAAATTCCAGGTGTAGAAAGTATTCAAGATATTGTTATTCAAACACTGATGGATGCGCACGCATACAAAACAGCAGAAAGCTATATCGTATATCGTCAAAAACGTGCAGAAATTCGTGATTCTTTGGTTGATGCGGTTGCTGTTATTGATGGCTATGTTTCCGAAGCAGACTGGCGTGTTAAAGAAAATGCGAATATTGGTTATTCAATTGGTGGTTTGATTTTGCGTTCTTCTGAACGTATGACTGCTGAATATTGGTTAAGTATATATCCAAAAGAAATTGCAGATGCACATAAATCTGCTGCGTTTCATATTCATGATTTGGGTTGGTTAACTGGCTATTGTGCTGGATGGTCTTTGCGTGAATTGTTATACGAAGGATTTAACGGGGTTCCTGGATATTTACAGTGTGAACCAGCAAAACACATGGCAACAGCAGTTTCTCATATGGTTAATTTCTTGGGAACATTACAAAACGAATTTGCTGGGGCCCAGGCTTTTTCATCTGTTGATACATATTTGGCACCGTATGTTCGTCTTGATAAATTGTCATATTCAGATGTAAAGAATGCAATGCAGACATTGGTATTTAATTGTTCTGTGCCATGTCGTTGGGGAACGCAAACACCATTTATTAACTTTACTTTCGATTGGACATGTCCAAAAGATTTGCGTGAACAACGTCCATTTGTTGGTAAAAAGATGGTTGATTTTACATACGGTGATTTGCAACCAGAAATGGATATGATTAACAAGGCATTTATCGAAGTTATGACCGAAGGTGATGCTTTGGGTCGTCCATTTACTTTCCCAATTCCAACATATAATATCACTGATGATTTTCCATGGGAACATCCAAATGTAAAGCCTTTGTTTGATTTGGCTGCAAAATATGGAATACCAAATTTCCAGAATTTCTTGAACAGTGATTTGAATCCAACAGATGTTCGCTCTATGTGTTGCAGATTGCGTCTTGATGTACGCGAATTGTTGAAACGCGGTGGTGGTTTGTTTGGATCTGCTGAAAAAACTGGTTCTATTGGTGTTGTCACAATTAATTTGGCACGTCTTGGTTACACACACAAAGGTGACCGCGAAGGTTTGTTACGTGAATTAAAACGATTGTTAGATTTGGCACGTGATGCACTGGAAATCAAACGTAAGATTATTTCCAAAAATTTGGAACGTGGACTTTACCCATTTACAAAACGTTATTTGGGTAATTGGAATCATCATTTCTCTACTATCGGTGTAAATGGTGCAAATGAAATGGTTATGAATTTTACAAATGGTTCTGACAATATTGCAACAGTGTTTGGTAAAAACTTGGTATTAGAAGTGATGGATTTTATAAGAACTAATTTGGCTGATTACCAAGAAACAACCGGTAATTTGTACAATCTAGAAGCAACACCAGCAGAAGGATGTGCGTATCGTTTTGCAAAAACAGATAAAAAGAATTTCCCAGATATATTGACTGCGGGAACAGAAGATGCGCCATATTATACAAATTCAACACAGTTGCCAGTGTATTTTACAGATGACCCATTTGTTGCTTTGGAACACCAAGAAGAATTACAGCGCAAATATACAGGTGGAACAATGTTGCACTTGTACATGGGTGAACCTGTTTCATCTGGCGAAGCGGCTGAAAAAATTGTTCGGACAATATTTGAAAATTACAAAGTGCCATATATGACATTAACACCAACATTTTCAATCTGTCCAAAACATGGCTATTTACCAGGACGTCACGAATTCTGTCCAAAATGTGATGCAGAAATTGCGGCAAATAATAATGATTGTCAATGCAAATGTGGCGACCATAAATAAACAATAAAAAAACAAACAACAAGGAAAAGGAGGAAATCATGAACCCACAAACACAAAGAACACCATGCGAAACATTTTCACGCAGTATGGGATATATCAGACCAGTTAAAAACTTTAACATTGGTAAATATGCTGAATTTTGTGAACGTAAAACATTTACAGAAGCAAATTCATTATCTGCTGGGGCTCGTCATAGTGAATTGATGAAAAAGGCCGCGTAAAAAAGGGTTCGTGATTTATGAAGCAGATACAAATCGGCGGCCTGGTTTCCTTTACAACGATAGATTATCCTGGGAAATTGGCCGCTGTATTATTTTTAAAGGGATGTCCATTAAATTGTGAATATTGTTCCAATTCACATCTTATTGCTGTGGATGAAGGTGAATATGATCCAGATAAAGTGTTTGATTGGTTGAAATCGCGTGTCGGTAAATTAGAAGCTGTCGTCTTTTCTGGAGGTGAAGCATTGATGCAAGGTGATACCACAATTGAATATATGAAACGTGTCAAAGAACTTGGTTTTAAAATAGGTTTACATACTAACGGTTTTTATCCACAGTTGTTGATTAAGGTTTCTGATATTGTCGATTGGATCGGGCTTGATTTCAAAACAACGCGTGAACATTACAAAGATTTAACAAAAATTGATATAGCATATGACCGTATGCTTGAATCTTTGAAATACTGGGTGTCAACAGGGCACGACTTGGAAGTGCGTACTACATGTGACCCACGGTTTGTCAGCAAAGAAGATTTATTAGAGATTGCAAAAATTGCCAGTGGTATTGGGGTGAAAAATTTTGCGGTGCAAAAATACACACCGTATCATGAATGTGAATGTTGTGCGACAACACCTGCCCAGCGCGAACAATTCTTTAACGATGATAATTTAAAGAAACAGTTGGAATCGTTTTTTGAAAGTGTTGTTTGGCGAAATAGTTAATACGTAGAATGAAATCGGGATTTGTATTAATCCTGATTTTTTTATTACTAATATTATTGACAATTTATATTTTTGTATTATATTTAGGTTAACGAAACAAATAAAAGGAGTTTTGTAATGACTAGTTCACAAAAACAGGAAGCTGTTATAAAATGCGAGTTAGACAAGGCGCTAATTAAACCTTTTTTGGAAAAGTTTAGTCGCGAACACGATTGTGGTACTGCGTTTTACGAAGATTTGACGGTGTTATATGGACCTGGTGCCAGCACATATTCATATTTTCAAAACAAACGCAAAGATGTATTCAATCGTTGGCAAAAAGATGAAGTATCTATATATAACATCAAATGGGCTGCTGCGGCATTTGTTATAGAATACAAAAAATTAAATATGGTTGATGGACAACTTTATCTTCAACCTGTTCGTGTGCCACAGGCGGCATTTATGGTGCACAATCAACGTGAATATCCTGTTTCACTTGAAATTGCAAATGCTGTGAAAGATTTGCGTTTAAATCAGGAATTGATGCGTTTTGGTCGTTAATACTGATTCATAAATAAAAAAACACCCGTTTGGGTGTTTTTTTTTTTATCAAATTCCGTATATTTAGAATCCAAAGACCATACGTTGTTTAGATTGACGTTTCTTTTCGTTACGAACCGCTTCTTCTTTTAAACGTTTACGTTTAGTCGTTGGTTTTTCATAACGTTGACGTTCTTTCATTTCGCGGTATAAACCTTCTTTTTGAGATTTACGTTTTGCAACACGCAAAGCCTGTTCAACGTTGTTATCACGAACCAAAACCTTAACCATATGTGTATTCACCCCCTTTGGCGAATTTGTATTTATTTCTTTTTAAAAAGGGGACTTTCATCCCCCTTCGTTATTCTGGTGGAGCTGATCAGGCTCGAACTGACGACCCCCTGCTTGCAAAGCAGGTGCTCTACCAACTGAGCTACAACCCCAGAACTTTGCGACTTTCTTCTGAAAGCCCACACATTTTATACATTTATTTTATAAAAGTCAAATAAAAAAGCGTAAAAACATTGACAAAAAATAATTATGGTCTATATTATTAAAACAAGGCGAAAACATGGATCATTATAAAAAATTCGGGATACCGAATAATTTTGAAGAATTGTTACCAGAACTAAAGCTAAAGTCTCTTAAATGGGAAGCTGTTTGTTATTCCGGAACCCAGATAAACAATTCTGCAAAAATTTCATACTATGAAATCATGACAAACAATTCATACGGCAGTATCATTTTAAGTCCAGGTCTTGGTACAAATACAGATATCGATCCTTTGATGAAAATGGTGACTTTTTGGGCTTTAACTCATCATTATAATATTATAACATTTAATACATTTTTGGGGGTTTTTCAAGATGAACCATCTTTTGAATCTGCTCAGAAAAATACATATCCTGAATTTATTGCGTTATTAGAAAGTTGTATAAAATTTACAGAAAGATATTTTACAAATCAAAAACGTATTCTTGTTGGACATAGTGCAGGTGCGACGGGTGTTATAGATGCGTTTAATAATATTGCAGAGAAAGATGAAAAAACAAATATAAACTCTGTAATGCTATTTGCACCGTGGTCTTGTGCAGAATGGCATGAATATTTTAAAGAGACAATTTACAAAAGATGTGATTCTAATGGTTTTGATAATAAGTATGAAATTTTGCCAATTACAAATCTTTTTGATGGATGGGAAAACAAAAAATGTAGATATGTTTCTGTTTTGCCCAAGTTTTTCGATGAAATGGGTCAATCACCTTTTAGACCGGATTTAATGAATAAATGGAATACATACGTTACACTTGTTGCAGCAGAAAAAGATAAAAAGGCACCACCAGTACACATAAAAAAACGTTTTGAAGAATTAGAAAAACAACCAAACAAAAATTTGTTTGAATACATATTATTGCCTAATGCAAAACATAGTTTTTTGAAAATTTATGAAAACAATCAATCTGTTATCAGTTTGATAAAATCACAACGTAAAAAAATACGTGATTAATTGGTAAAAACGTGGCATAATTATATCGAGAGTTATTTATAATAAGAGAGATAATTATGAAATATTTTAAACCAGAAATTTTTAATTCTGTTAAAAGAATTATTAGAGATAAACATCCATATATTGATGAAAAAGATATTACAAGAAAATCTTCTTTTATAAAAGATTTAGGATTGGACAGTTTGGACAGAATGGAACTGTTGGTTGAATTTGAAAAACAACACAATCTTGGGTTTATTTTAAATACAAAAAAACTTGAATCTGTATCTACTATTGGTGAATTTGCTGATATTTTATACAGGCACATTAATCCAAATACTCACGTTAAAACAAAACAAGAAGTTTTCAAAATCATAAATGATTATATAAAAAAACGTTTTTTTATAATGAATGCAACCCCAGAAACACAATTGAGCAAAGATTTACATCTATCATATTCGGACAAAATGGAATTAATCTTTTGGGTCCAGGACGAATTTGATATAGTTTTGCCAAGAACTTCATTTAAAAATTTGGACGTACTGTGTGAAAGAATATTAAAACGTGTACAGAAAAATGATGTTACAGGACCACAAAAAACAACAAAAATGAAATCGTTTGTAGATAAATTAAAAAGAAAAAAGTTTGTAAACAAGATGTTTGATAAAATTAATAATATCAGATAGAAAATAATCGCCAAAAAATTGGCGATTATTTTTTCTTTACATGAACATCCATTTGTGGAAATGGAAAATTCAATTTATTTTTTGGAAATTCTTTATAAATATTTTCTAAAACATCTGCTTTTGTCGGCAATAAATCTTCATACTTAGTCCAATAACGAATTGTTAATGTGACAGCACTATCATCCAATGATGCTAAGAAAACTTCTGGTTCAGGTGTTTTTAAAACACGTTTTTCTTTAGATAATAATTTCAACGTTAGTTTTCGTGCATTTTCAATATTGTCACCGTAAGAAATACCAACGGTTAAATCTGTTCTACGAATACCACCTTGGGATAAATTAGTTATAACACCATTTGATAAAGCACCGTTTGGTAAGAATAAAACTTGATTATCAAAAGTGTAAATTTGAGTTGTGAATATCATAATTTTTTTTACAACCCCAGTCCGACCATCAGCAGTAACAATCGTATCTCCAACACGAAAAGGTTTAAATAATAATATCACCATTCCACCTGCAACATTTTGTAATGTTCCAGATAGTGCCATACCAACAGCCAATGAAGCAGCACCTAATACAGCAACAATCGATGTCATTTGAACACCCATTGTCGTTAAAATTATTATAATTACAAAAACTTTTAATGTTATATTCAAAAATGATAAAGAAAATGAAGCCAATGATGGGTCAACCTTGTGTCGTTTCATTGCGGTACCGATCGATGCGATCAGTTTTTTTACGATCCAAAAACCGACAACCCATATAACAATAGCGGCCAATAATTTCATTCCAAAATTAGCAACAATTTGTCCAAGTGTAGATATCAAAGAATCAAGTGTTATATTGTTCATATTTATTCCTTTCTTTAACGCAAAAAAAGTTATCAAAAATATATAATATATTGCAATAAAAAAATGCCCGTTTGGGCATTTTTTTATTGTATCAATAATTCTTTGCCGTGGACATCAACATTCACAGTTGAACCTTCGCCAACACTGCCAGACAAAATCAAATCTGCAATCTTATCTTCAACAGCAGTTGTAATAAGACGTTTCAATGGACGTGCGCCAAATACACCATCATATCCATTATCGCCCAACCATTGAATAGCTTTGTCTGTGACACGCAAAGATATTTGTCGTTCGTTTAATCTTTTTTCAAGAATCTTTAATTGAATCTTAACAATATCTGCCATCACATCTTTGCCCAGTTGATTAAAGAATACGATTTCATCGATACGGTTTATAAATTCAGGTCTGAATTGTTTTTTTACCGCATCCATATTTGGCAAATTACTTGTCATTATAATGATAGTATTTGTGAAATTAACAATGCGTCCTTGCCCGTCAGTTAATCTGCCGTCGTCTAGTATTTGTAAAAAGACATTAAACACATCAGGATTTGCCTTTTCAATTTCATCAAATAATAAAACTTGATATGGTCTGCGACGTACAGATTCTGTTAATTCACCACCTTGTTCATAACCAACATATCCCGGAGGTGCACCAATTAAACGTGCAACAGAATGCGGTTCCATATATTCACTCATATCAATACGTGTCATTGCAGTATCATCATTAAACAAATATTCTGCCAGTGCTTTGGCAACTTCGGTTTTTCCAACACCAGTTGGTCCCAAGAACATGAATGAACCAGACGGACGACGTGGGTCGGACAATCCTGCACGTGAACGACGAATCGCGCGTGCCACAACAGATAATGCATGGTCTTGACCAACAACACGTTTACGTAATTCGTCTTCAATGTTTAATAATTTAGATTGTTCTTCAACACTTAATCTGTCTGCTGGAACACCTGTCCATTTAGATACAACTGCTGCGATATGTTCTGGCAGAACAGTTTTATATTCTTTAGATTCGTTGTTTTGTTTTTTTATTTCTTCTTCCAATTCTGGAATTTTGCCGTATTGCAGGGCCGATGCCTTTTCGTAATTACCATTACGCATAGCGATTGCAACTTCGGCACGTGCAGCATCTAATGCAGCCATTGTGTCAGATAAACCTTTCATCTTTTTTTGTTCATCAACCCAATCAGCAGTCATTTTTTCAGATTCAGCCTGCATTTTTGCAATCAGACCTTCCAAATCTTTTAATCGTTTTTTTGATTCTTCGTCTTTTTCTTTTTTCAAAGCTTGTTGTTCTATTTTTAATTGCATTAAATGTCTGTCTAATTCATCCAATTTTTCGGGTTTAGATGCAATTTCAATACGAACACGTGCAGCAGCTTCATCAATCAAATCAATTGCTTTGTCTGGTAAAAATCTGTCAGTAATATAACGATTTGATAATTTTACAGCTGCAACTAACGCAGAATCAGAAATACGTACACCATGATGACCTTCGTATTTATCTTTTAATCCACGCAAAATTGAAATTGTGTCATCAACAGTTGGTTCATCAATATACACAGGTTGAAAACGACGCGCCAGGGCAGGGTCTTTTTCAATATATTGACGATATTCATCCAATGTAGTTGCGCCGACGCAGTGTAATTCGCCACGTGCCAACATCGGCTTTAATAAATTACCTGCATCCATAGAACCTTCGCCTTTGCCGGCACCAACCATAGTGTGTAATTCATCAATGAATAAAATAATTTCGCCATTGGCATCTTTGACTGCTTTCAATATTGCTTTCAATCTGCCTTCGAATTGACCGCGGAACATAGCACCTGCCATCAATGCACCCATATCAAGTGACAATAATTTTTTATTCAATAAATTTTCAGGCATATCACCCGACACAATTCTTTGTGCCAAACCTTCGACAATTGCAGTTTTACCAACCCCAGGATTTCCAATTAATACCGGGTTGTTTTTTGTGCGACGTGATAAAACTTGAATTGTGCGACGCACTTCATCTTCGCGCCCAATCACAGGGTCTAATTTTCCATCCGCTGCCAATTTAGTAAAATCGGTAGTGTATTTTTCAATCGCTTGTTGCGGTGTTTCTTGAACTTCATCTGGATTCATCGAATTACCTCTTTGTTTCTTATGTTTGATATATAGTCGCATATTTTTGAAATTCAAGCTATCGGACAATAAACCCAAAAATACCTATTAAACAAAAAAATAAAAACATTACTTGACTTTTTGTAAATTATAGTATAAATTATTGCCCAGTAATTAAAGGATTTAAAATGCCACGTGTATGTAAAGTAACTGGAAAAAAAACAATGGTCGGTATGAATGTGTCGCATTCTATGCGTCATACAAAGCGTACATTCTTGCCAAATTTACAAAAATTATCATTCCACAGTGATATTTTGGCTCGTGATTTCAGCTTGCGCATTTCTGCTGCTGGGTTGCGTACATTAACGAAACACGGTGGATTGGATGCCTATGTAATGGCAAAACCAATTTCTCGTTTGACACCTGAAATGGCTGCTATTAAGAAAGCTATTGAAAAAAAGAACGGCAAAGCAGACAAACCTGCTAAAAAGCCTGTTCATAAACCAAATCGCAGTGCAAGATTGGTTAAAAAGGTTGAAACGAAGAAATCAGCTGCGAAATAACGCAACTGAATACGTTCTGGCTCTGTGGCGGAACTGGTAGACGCGCTTGACTCAAAATCAAGTTCTGAAAGGAGTATCGGTTCGATTCCGATCAGAGCCACCAGAAACAAAAAAATGCCCCGTTTGGTGCATTTTTTTTATTTAGAAAAGCTAAGATGTAAAGAATGTCCCCTTCTGAACAATAACAAGTTGCTTTTTCAACGGGACTATGATAGTTTGATACAGAATGAACAAAAGGATATAAAATGGAAAAAGAAAGTTTTTTGGTATTAGGAAAACCATCGAAAACTCCATACTTTGCCGGTACACAAACATACTTAATATCAACAAAAGCATCTAATAAAAAACCTTTCTTTGAATCATTTTTAATAATCAATGATGGTGCAAAATTAGGATATGGGGATTTGATTTGGAGAAATTTTGGAAGCAAACTGGTAGAAGAAATAGTCCCATATAATATGCATTCATATGAACTGGCTACCGTGATTGGAGTAGAAAAAGAAGATTTGTTGTTATGTGGCGAGAAGATCGGGAAAAAAATAATTAAAAATTATCCTGCGGAACGAACTATATTATTAACAAAATATGAAAATTATGCATTGTTTGGTATTCAACGTGGTGACGAATTATTGTTGGATACAAATCCTTGTTCAAAACATCACGAATTCGATATTATTCATAACATAACCCAAGAAAAATTGAGATATGCTGCTGAACACCGAAGATATGTCAAATAATTAAAAACCACCCATTTGGGTGGTTTTTTTTTAATTTTGTTTTACCTTTGCTTTTTCCTGTATATATTGAACCAAAGGGGTTTTGTAAAGCACAATCATACTTTTACCCATATCTGGTTCCCATGCTTTAACATTTTTATTCAAAACATTTTGGCATTGTTTGACTAGTCCTGCATCTATATCTTGAGATTCTATGATGCGACCTTCGGATATTGCGGAAATAGCAAGATTGAAGAACGCAGCGCTTTCGCTTAATTTTGCGATTTCTTCAGCATTATTTTCTTGTGCTTGCTTTTTCTTGGCATTTTGCAATCTTATATTAAGGTTTTTTGCTCTGTTTTTAAGTGCTTTTAATAAAGATTGTTTTGTATCTGTTTTATTTGCACCTATTGCCCAAAAATCAACGATAAGTGTTGTGCCCTGATTATGTGTTTCTTTTTTGAAAAAATTAAAAGTCATATTTTTCGGTATCGAATAGGCAGGAATTAAAAAAGATGCGGTAATATCATAAGTTTCGTCTTTCATTTTCATGTTCTTACTCCTTTGAGTTTGGTATTATAACATTTTATTGATGTTTGTCAAAAAATTGTCGGTTTTTCCTTGTTTTATTTTTTGAAATGTTCTATTCTGTGGCTGATAAAAAACGGGAAGAAAATATGAGAAAAGTTGAAAATACAACCGAAAATATATCTGGACAACAATTATCAGATGCGTTATCTGAACGCTATTTGTCTTATGCTGTTTCTACGATTGTTGCGCGTGCGTTGCCTGATGTAAGGGATGGGTTAAAGCCTGTGCATCGTCGAATTTTATATTCTATGTTGCGTCAAAAATTGTCACCAAATGCTGCTTTTCGTAAGTGTGCAACGGTTGTTGGTGATGTGTTGGGGCATTATCATCCGCATGGTGATTCTTCAGTGTATGATGCGATGGTGCGTTTAGCCCAAGATTTCTCTGTTCGTTACCCGTTGATTGATGGACAGGGTAATTTTGGAAATATTGACGGTGACCCCCAGGCTGCATATCGTTATACTGAATCAAAAATGACACCAGCAGCTATGCTGATTATGGAAGGTATAGACGAAGACAGTGTTGATATGATGCCTAATTTTGATGGCACAACTGTTGAACCAACTGTTATGCCGGGTGCATTTCCAAATTTGTTGGCAAATGGTGGTATGGGAATTGCTGTGGGTATGGCAACAAATATTCCAACACATAATGTTTCTGAAATTATGGACGCATTAAATTTGGTTGTTGATAAACCAGATAGTTCAACACCACAAATTATGAAAAAACTGATTGGTCCAGATTTCCCAACTGGCGGTGTGTTGATTGATAGTTTCGAAACAATTTGTAAAAATTATGATACTGGACGTGGTGCGTTTCGTATTCGTGCAAAATGGGAAATTGAAAAATTAGAACGTGGCGCAGAACAGGTTGTAATTACTGAAATTCCATACGGTATAATTAAATCAAAACTGGTTGAACAAATTGCTGATTTAATTGATTCAAAAAAATTGCCTTTGGTTGAAGATATATCGGATGAATCTACCACAGATGTTCGTATTGTGATTACACCAAAAAGCCGTAATATCCCGATTGATAAGATGATGGCACATTTGTTCGCAATGACTGATTTGGAATACAAATTTAATATGAATTTCAATGTTGTTGATTCAAATGGTGCACCACGTGTTATGCCAATCGGTGATGTATTGCGTGAATTTATCGCGCATCAAAAAAATGTTTTATTGCGTCGCACAAAATGGCGATTGGGGAACATTGAAAGACGTTTGGAAATTCTGGGCGGTTTATTGGTTGTTTATTTGAATCTTGATCGCGTAATTGAAATTATAAGAAATGAAGACGATCCAAAGGCTGTATTGATGACTGAATTTCAATTGACTGAAATTCAAGTTGAATCAATATTAAATACTCGTTTGCGTTCTTTGCGTAAATTGGAAGAAATGGAAATAAAACGTGAAGATAAAGAATTGCGCGAAGAAAAAGAAAAATTACAAGCATTATTGGAAAGCGAAGAAATTCAAAATGCACAATTACATGCTTGGTTTGATGATATTAAAAAGCAATATGCAAAAACAACCGCATTGGGTCGTCGTCGTACACAATGGGTACCGGTTGGGGAAGAAGTCGCTGTTAATGCTGATGATTTTATTGAAAAAGAACCAATCACAGTTGTTTTATCAACAATGGGTTGGATACGTGCTGCCAAAGGACATCTTGATTTGAATAATTTGGATATGAAATTCAAAGAAGGTGACGAATTACAATACGCATTCCATGCACAAACAACGGATAAAATTAATTTGTTTGCATCTGGTGGAAAAATGTTTACTTTGTCTGCGAATGATTTGCCGTCTGCGCGTGGTTTTGGTGAATCTGTACGTATGATGGTTGATGTTGGTGCCGAAGAAAATATTGTCAAAGCATTCGTCTTGGATACAAATGCAAAATATTTGGTCGTCGGTCGGCATGGAACTGGGTTTATTGTAAGTGGTGAAAATTGTGTTGCACAAACGAAATCTGGAAAACAGATTATGAATGTTGATGAACATAATCCTGCGGTTTTGTGCGTACGCGTTAATGGTGATATGGTTGCTTTGTCTGGTTCTAATGATAAACTGTTGATATTTGAAGCGAACCAAATTCCAGAAATGTCACGTGGCAAGGGCGTTATTTTGCAAAAATATAATGCAGAAAGAACATATACAATCGATGCGATGTTCTTTGACAAAAGTGATGGATTTGGTTGGACAACCGGGCGTGGAACAACCAAGTTGGATGATATTTCGCCATGGCTTGCAAAACGTGCATCCCAGGGACATACGATACCTGTTGGTTTTCCACGTAGTGGTAAATTCGGAAAATAAAAAAGGGGGATAAAAAATCCCCCTTTTTTTATGCGATAATATAATTATTGAGATTTTACTCTTTGTACTGTATAATTCGTATTGATACAGGTGGTTTTATCTGTATTGGGGTGTCGTTACCTCGAATTGTTAGCATCAGAGAATGATGAAAAACATCTCCTGCTGTTTTACGGCAGGAGGGTGTGGGAATACATAATACCACACACTATTTTCTAACAATTATAGTAACGAACCTCCTGCCATCAAAATCAGATTTTGATGGTTTTTGTTTTTTGATAAAAAAGCAGGTTCAAAATGGATTTTATAAAATCATCTGTAAAAAATTATGTCCCGAAAAATTTACAACAGCAAATTACAACATCAATTTATCCAGATTTGACAATTGATGATATTGATGAAATTGATAATGGTACTGTTGTTTTCGATTATTCTTCTGACAGAACCGGTGTTTACAACGATAATGGTGATTTATGTAAAAACAGTGTATTGTTGCGTTTCGGTGAAAAAACAATAGCAAATGTAAACAGACATATTAAAAAATGTGATTTTATAAATGAAACTGTAATTTATCTGGGAACGGGATATGTGTTTGAACATTTTGGACATTTTTTAACAGAAGGTATTAACCGGTTTTGGCCGTTGCTTTATCCAAAATATAAAAAATGCAAAGTGGTTATTGCACTGCGTAATAAAAACAACATTCCTGAATTTGTTCGCAAGATGTTGAATGCGATGGGGGTCGAAGATAAAGATATAATAGTTGTTGGAAAAAATACAAGATTTGCCAAGATTTTTGTTCCATATCAATCGACGAATATAAATGTTAAAATATTATCAATAACAAAATCTGTTTATGACAAAATAGGAACGGTTTTAGAAGATAAAAACATAAAAACTTTTGACAAGATATACATGTCGCGCAGTGCGATGAATGATGGGCGAACTTTCGGTGAAAAGCAAATTGAAAAAATATTTGAAAAAAATGGATATAAAATAATATATCCTGAACAACTGTCGTTGGAACATCAAATTACATTGGTGCGTTCATGTAAAGAAATGGCTGGAACTGCCGGCTCTGCGTTGCATTTGGCATTTTTCATGAAACCTGGCTGTCGTGTTGTACAAATTAAAAGAAATTCGACGGTTTCAGACAATATAAATATTCAAAATATGATTGATGCAGTATCTGGTTTGGAAACAATACTTGTTTATGGCAGTATTGAAACGTACAAGACAAATCATTTTACATCTGCACCTCAAATTTTAGGTGTGACACCAGAAATGCTGAAATTCTTTCAAGATTATAATTTTAAATATGAAAAATCAGATATAGATTTTGACAATGCAGAATTTAACAGATATTTACGTCAGTTGCGTAAATATAAACGCCATAAATTTTATAAAAAAGTTTTTGATTTGCCAATTCGGATAATTTCTTTGTTAGGCATCACAAAACACGGCAGGGAAATAATACGCGAACATTTGCGAATGTTTTTTCATATTTAATATTGTGATTTGCGTGTCCAATCTATGTCTGTTTTTACAATTTTGGCAGGAATGCCAGCGATAATACAATTGTCTTGTTCAAAAGGCTTTGTAGTGACAGTTTTTAAACCAACAATGCGATTGTTGCCAATTTTTGTACCTTTTAGCAAAGTGACATTATCTGTTAACCAAACATGATTTCCAACAGTGATATCTTTGTTATCATTTACAATTTCGTTTGTTTTTGTTGAATATATCGCATGACCATCACCCAATTGTATTAAATCATAGGATGCAAACATACAATCATTACCGATAGTTATGTTGCCTGGTCCACGCAATAAAGATATTTGTAATTTACTGGTGGTCGAAAAATCACGTCCAATTGTTATTATATTATTATTGTTATAATATCCAATTATGGCGATGTTTCTGGAATATTGACTGGGGTGTAAAACGATTTTTGTGTTATTATATACAGTTATATTCAATGTTAAATCATTGTCTGGTTCATATATTTCAATAGTGTTATTATCGCCCTTGAATTTTATAAATGAATTTTTTAATCTGTGAATTTCATAACGGTTACCATTCGCATCAATGATAAAAACATGATTATCTTTTCCGCGATTACGGAAAAAAGATTTCTTGTAATTAATAATTTTTCTGATAATAGACATTTTTGACTTATAAACCCCGCAATCGCGGGGTCTAAAACCTTATTAACCTGAACCTTAGTGAGGCATTTTTGCTTCTGTAAAAACAACATGTTTACGTAATTTTTTGTCGTATTTACGGAATTTCATTTTACCTTGAGTGTTTTCAGATTTTGTGTTTTTAGTTGTTGTATAAAAAATACCGGTTTCTTTATTTTCCAGTTTTACAACTTCCTTGCTGCCTTTTTTAGCCATTTTTTATTACCTTTTTTAATTACTTCGCGAATTGTATGTGCGTTTTTATCGGTGTTCAAAAAAATCAAAGAAATTAAACCATTGTTTTGGGTACTTAATAACCAATTTTTCAAGAAAATCTGCGTATTGTTCAATCATTTCTTTGGTTGTATTTGGTTTTATCTGTTTTACATAAATATTATATTTTGCATTGGCTGTCTTCATTACGCATATTGTAAATATTGGGTGTGAAAGTGATTTTGCAAATTTGAAAGTCCCAAGTGGAAAATCACAATTTTTACCTAAAAACTGAACGTTTTCGCATTTCAAAGGTGCATTTTTGGATGTCCTGTCGCCCGCCATCATAACCAAATCTCCAGTTTTCAGGTTGTCGTACATAATTGAAGCAGTTCCAATATCAATATTTTCTGTGGGGTAAAAATTCGTATTTTTTGCAATATTATGTCGCATCATGAATTTGTGAAAAATGTTGTTTTGTGAAATCTGCATGAATGCATGCATTTTTTTTGTTTTATTGGTATCAAATGCCGATAAAACTTCAATGTTTCCAAGATGTGAACATATTAAAAAGACTCCGGTACCAGAATCTAGATAGTTTTGAAAAGCAACCCAATCAGCATTTTTTTCAATTGTAAATTTGATTTTTGCATTTGAATCACAATTTGCGGCCATTTTATACAAGATTTCGCATGCGAAAGTATAGATATGGGAAAAAGTAGATATTTTGGTTTTCTTGATTCCATGCTTTTGTTGGTATGTATTTAATATTTGTGTGTATTTTTTTGATGCTTTGCGTGCTGGCTTTGCAAAAGGAACGATAAACAAACATACCCACCATAAAACAATTTTTAAAAACCCGATACCAAATATTTTGTAAACAATCCAAAGTATTTCCAGACGGATTTTACCGGCAGATTGTTCCTGAACTTGATACCAGTTTTTCATTTGTTGCCTTTTTATGCTTTTTCTTTTATAATTTATCTTATGAAAATATATATGTCAAATATTGAACAAATAAAGAATGTTTCTGATTTAGAAAAAAATTTGTCTGAACCAGAATTAGCAAGGTATACTAAATTTGTGAACAAACGTCGTAAATTACAGTATTTGTTATCTCATTCAATTGTGAAAAATGCAACCGGTGAAAATATAATTACCGATAAATCTGGGGCGCCAAAGATAAAATCTGGTTTCGTTTCAATCGCACACAAAGATAATCTGGTTTTTGTCGCAATATCAGATAGTCCTGTTGGGATAGATATTGAAAATGCATCTGTTGAACGTGATTTTGCCAGACAAAGTGAATTATTGGGGTTACCATCAACAAATGATAGAAACGATTTTTATAAAAATTTTGTCGAATATGAATCACGGTATAAATTCGGTAAAAATGCAAATTTGGTCAAAGTGCATTTTTTTGAATCTGGCAAATATTTAATTGGGATTTGTTCAAATAAACCGGAAAGTGATATTCATTTTGTATCATCTGGTGCGAAATAAAAAAAGTGATATTAAATATGACAGTGCTAATCCCAGACCTAATGTTATTCCCATTGATTTTATTAAAAAGAAACTTGTGAATGCCAGCATCCCAAAGCCAACAAAACTGGTTAAAAAAGAAAATAAAACAGGTCTCATTTCTTTGTCGTTATTCGTATTGATATTAAATATTGTATAATCAAGTCCAAGACCTGTGACTATAAAGAAACTTAATAAATGAAAAAACGTTATTGGTTGTTTAAACCATGTTAAAAAACAAATTGACAGCAAAATAGCCAATATGGACGGAATTAGATAAATAATTGCACGTTTTTTGTAAAAAAGTATTAATAGTCCCAAAAGGCATGTTCCACATATTATTAATAATTTGTACGTTTCATGACTATATTTTTCAATTTTATCAGTCAATATTTTTGAAGGTGCCATAACAGTTGCATTGTTTTGATTTATATTAATGCCTTGGTTAATTTGAGATATTGAATAAATGTATTCTTTATCATGTATAATTAATTTATCTGTCCAATTATTTATAATTTCAGAATCAATGTTTATTATTGATATATATTTGGATGGTTCAAAAACAGGTGTCTTTTTTAATTCCAGTTTTTTCTGTAAATATCCAGATTGTTCGTTATAAAGTTTTTTTATCAATTCTTGGTTTTTTATTTGTTTTTTTATTGATGGAATAATACTGGACAAAGACATAAATTGTGACCCGTTGGATTTTATTTCTTCTTCGGTTTCTAATATTTCTTGGATTGCTTTGCCACGCACCAGTAATATTTCATTTTTTTGTGAATTATTTAATTTTTGAAAAAACATGTCTTGTTCGATTAATTCTGGGGTGGGGCGATAAAGCATATTCATATTGTTTTCTGTTTTTACAAATGGTAACGTCACAGCAATAACAACACCGATTGAAGATAAAATTATAATACGTGTTCTTTTTGATAAAACGAAAATATTCTTTATTGGTTTAATATTTATGTTTAATTTTGTCGGCATAAACAATTTCAAACCAACATAAATTGTGACAAGTCCAGAAATTGTAAATGCTGATATTTGTTGCAAAAGAGATATTTGTGAAAATAACAGCGGTAAAAAACAAAAAACAGTTGTTAAAAAAGATTGTTGCATATTGGTATATATTGGCTTTCTGTTTTTTATAGTTGCTGCAGTTATAAAATGGAATGTATAATCTATCCCCAGTCCTATTAATGTGGTACCAAAAATAAATGTTAAGATATGTGGTGTGTTAAAACATAAAAATAATACAATTGTTCCACCAAGAAAACCGACAGATAAACTTGTTAAAACTGGTATCAATGTAAATAATTTTTTAAACAGCAAATAATTAAAAATAATTGCCATTAAAACCGCTAAAAACGACAGCAGTCCCAATTGAAATTGACTTTTTTGAACCATAAATGCAGTGTGTAGTGGAACACCACTGATATGAACTTTTATATTTTCATTTTCCTGGTTTTTTAATTCGTTATACAAAAGATTTATTTGTTTCGCAGTCTTATTCGCATTTTGCATATTGACATCAATTGGAATCATAAAATAATGTACAGAATCTTTATATTGCCAAAGTAATCCATTATGTAGTGTCCAACCAGAACTGTTGGTATTAATTCCAGACAAATAATCAGATAACAACATAAATGGGTCGTCACGAACCGATACCAATGGTGGTATCATAGATTCTGAAATTTGTTTTATTGTGTTGTCCGCGATTAGTCTGGATTCGTTTTGTTGTAAAAGTGTTTGATATTTTTCGCTTAACAGATTGTTTTTATACGGAAGAAAGGCGCTGATTAGACTTTTTAATGAAAAATTATTTGATTGAACATTTAATGTGTCAAAGATTTCACTGTTTAATGTTTTTATTATTTTATTTGTATTTTGTATGGCGATTTTTTCGTCTTTTGATTCAATAATGACATTTATAACAGATGAAAATTTTTCAGATATTTTATTTGTTGGCCATTGCTGTTCAAGTGTCTTATCTTGCGTTAAAGACATTAAATCCGTTTTTATGTGAAATGGTGTTTTTAACACCAATGTTGCGATAACACCAACAATGATGGTTAAACAAAATAAAAATCTTTTAGCAAGCAATTTCATCATTTATTTCTTTCTGTGTGCGAGTGAATTCTAAAATAACAATTGTACCATCGTAATAAGTCATGACAACTTTTGTTAAATCAGTTGTTGTTCCATAAACAGTCAAATTTTGCAACATATCTGCAAGTGCTGACAAGCGCGGCGTTGCCACCATTGTCCATGAATTTTTGTGTTCGCTGTAATCAACATTAAATGCAAATAAAAAACCAGTTAAATCGCCATTTAACATGTTATCAATCATAGATTGAACACGGTAAAAATATGGCAGTTCATTTAATTCTTTGTTTTCGCCGTTTACACAATATGTAGTCAATGTTGATGTAAATACTTCATCGGTTGGTTTTTGTTGGTGCCATGTAAAACCAACATTTTTTGCAAATTTAACATAACCATTTGATACAAACCTTTTCGTTGATTCTGGCAATATTTTTGTTTGTTTAAAAGTTGCAGATACAGTGTTTAAATTATCTGTAAATGTTTTTAATTTTTCAGGCATTGTATCTGATATTTGATATGCAAATACATTCATAGAAAACAAACAGGACAAAATTGTTATGAATTTATTTATTTTTTTCATGACGAAAAGCCCTCCGTATTAACCATGATGGTATTAAACAACATAAATATGTATGAAGCAAGCTGATATAAAAATTATCACGAAAAGTATGAAAATTTGATGTTCCGTTTTTTGGATAAATTACTTTCGTTGGTAATGAAATAAGTTTTATTCCATTTCTGAATGCTTTCACTATGATTTCAATATCAAATCCCATTCGTTTGAATTTTATCGTTTTTAATATTGGTTCGATTGATTTTAATGGGTATACGCGAAAACCGCACATTGTATCAGGCATGTTTTTATTAAATGTTTCAACCATAACCCAAAAATTTGTAATTTTGCGTCCGATTAATCGTGCACGTGGGGCAGATTCATCATAAATTGGATTTCCAACAATTAAATCATTTGGGTGTGATTGTGTAATTTTTAAAAATAATGGAATATCACGAATATCATGTTGGCCATCCGCATCTATTTGCAAGGCATGTGAAAATTCTTTTGATATAGCTGTTTGAAATCCAGAAATCATTGCGGAACCTTTGCCACCATTTATTGTTTTTTTTATATATAAAAATTTATGTTTTGAACAAATATTTTTGATTTTTTTTGATTGTTCGTTGCAACTGCCGTCATCTATGACAATAACAGGAATTTCAAAATTTATTAATTTATTTGCGACAGATGCAAATGCATCAGCATGATTAAAGCAAGGAACAATAATAACGGGTTTCATGTTGTTTTAAGCCTTTATAACAATTTTTCCCTTTGAATATTTTTTATCGTTATAAAAATAATCAAAAGTAAATTCATTCTGACTGTCACGGTTTAATTCAAAACGAACAGGTGTGTTTGGTAAAATTAAATTTGAAAATTTTAATTTTAAAATATGATAATCATTTGCCGTCATGTTAAAATATTGTTTGATAAATTGCATAACGAAATAAATTTGCATTACACCTGGTAAAATTGGATGTTCTGGAAAATGCCCATTAAAATACGATGAATCTTTTAAAAATGTTAAATCTGCGCAAAATCTGGAATCTGTTTTTATAATATTTTGCATTATAGGTTCTGGAATATTTGATTCAAACATACTGGTTATGTCGTTTTTTATGTATTTGCCTTGAATGTTTACAGGAATGTCATTTACGATTCTTATTTTGCGTGGTAATACAACATTTGGAAAATAATTTAATAAATATTGTTTTAGTTCTAGAATAAATTGATGTCGTCCGTTGTTAATAATATACTCTTTGCCAGAACCATTCAATGTTAGCATAGCACAAATAACAGTTCTTTCTTTTGAATTTAATGTCGTGACATAACTTTTTTCTATATATTTATATTCACGTAATTTTTCTTCCATTTCTGGTAGTGACACACGTTCTTCGGCAATTTTTACCATTCTGTCACCACGTCCTTTAAGTAAAAACGTATTTTCACCAGTCTTTTCAACAATATCTGACATTAAATACGGATTTGCACAAGAAAAATCTGAATTTATTAATAATTCATGCTTTTCAGTTAATGTGACATTTACAGGTGTAAATATCGTCCATTCTTGACCGTTGATTTGTTGGCGAGATGCAACACCACCGGTTTCAGTGCTGCCAAAAATTTCAAAAGGCGAAACACCAAACATCTTGTACGCGTTATCGGATGTTTGTTTGTCCAATAAACTGCCCGAAGAATAAATGCCAATACAATTGTTTTTGAATGTATATTGATTTTGGTATCTGGTAATGCCGTCCAAAAAAGACGGAGTTGTTGCAAACAGTACGTTGTCATATATAGATTGTTTGTGTTGTAATTCTTCAGGCGTAAAAATTATGTCTAAATCAGATGTAATGCCATTTGCCAATGAAAAAAAGAATCGCCAAAGCAATCCGTACATGTGGTATGGTGCCACAGACGAAATCATGACAGGTTTTTGATTAATTAAATGTTTTTGATTTTGTGAATGGAAATCGACTTCGGCAGCCAACATTTTAAATTGTTTTTTGATGCGTTTTGGTGTGCCAGTTGATCCGGATGTAAAGAAATATAAAAATCTGTCATTCACATCATGAAATTGCCAGTTTGAATTGTCATAACATTCAAGATTGATAACATCAAAATCACTAAAAGAATCAAATTTGTCAGTGATTAAAAATCTTGTCATTTCCAGTAATGATTTTGAATTTTGTTCCGTTAGTAGTGCAGGCAGAATAATATCTTTCCCGGCCTGCAATGCAGCCATAAAACAAACATAAAACAGATATAAATTATCTGGAATATAAATTATAACACTGTTATTTTGTATTTGTGAAAATTGGTTTGCGTAACATGCAACATCATGCATATAGGTTGAAAAAGACACAGGTTTTTCTTTTTTGAAAAAAATGATTCTGTCTTGTTCTTGATTTTC
>Ga0310690_10001665_pt1 | contig 38749 bp, 31 predicted proteins | sample AusTroGonzalo_MG_2_FD_207661 | JGI IMG/M metagenome (GOLD analysis project Ga0310690, IMG submission 207661) | Bovine rumen microbial communities from tropical cattle in Woodstock, Queensland, Australia - Gonzalo_04 (v2) (version 2) | ecosystem: Host-associated > Mammals > Digestive system >... | reverse complement strand
ACGACCGCCGAACAAGCCGCTGCCAGTGTGCTTTATATGGACGAACCAAAAACCATGAACCAGAATCTTGTTATGGCTGACACCGACCCTGAATATCTGCTTGAAGGTGAAAATCCGCGACTGATTGACGAATGGCAGCTTGCACCGAAATTATGGGACACCATCCGTTTTTCAGTTGACCACAAAAGACAATTCGGGCTTTATATTCTGACTGGTTCAGCCGTTCCGCCGGAGACAGATGAAATCCATCACTCGGGAACCGGACGGTTTTCGTGGCTCAAAATGCGCCCTATGAGCCTTTTTGAATCGGGAGAATCTTCAGGTGAAGTCAGTCTTAAAGAGCTTTTTTCCTCACATGACGCGATTGTGCGCGGTGCTGCCAATCTTTCGCTCAAAGACATTGCCTTTCTGATCTGCCGCGGCGGATGGCCGATGTCACTTGAATGCGAGTCTGAAATCGCTCTGCAGCATGCATTTGATTATTTTGACGCAGTTGTCCGTTCCGATATTTCAAGGGCAGACGGCGTTTCAAAAAATCCTGACAGGGTAATCCGTCTAATGCGTTCTTTTGCAAGGAATTTAGGTTCTCAAACTTCAATAAAAGCCATTTGTGAAGATTTGAAGACCAATGAATCTTCCGATTTTTCGGAAATAACAGTCAATTCCTACATCAACGCATTGAAGAAAATATTTGTTGTCGAGGATATGCCGGCATGGAATCCCAATTTAAGGTCAAAAACCGCTGTCAGAAGTTCGGAAACACGTTATTTTGTCGATCCTTCGATAGCTGTTGCGGCACTCGGTCTCGGCCCCGATGATTTAATCAACGATCTCAACACATTTGGTCTCCTTTTCGAAACTCTCTGCGTTCGGGATTTACGGGTTTTTGCAGATGCACTTGACGGTGAGGTTCGCCATTATCGCGATAAAAACGGGCTGGAATGCGATGCCGTGATTCATCTGAGAAACGGTTCTTTCGGGCTTATTGAAATCAAACTTGGCGGAGATACGGCAATAGAGCACGGTGCTGCCACATTAAAAAAACTCGCATCCCTGATAGACACAGACAAAATGAAAGCCCCGTCATTCCTGATGGTTCTCACTGCTGTCGGAAATTATGCATATCGAAGGAACGACGGAGTTTATATTGTTCCGATAGGCTGTCTTAAAGATTAGAGCTTATCTCACGCAGCGGACTGTAACGAAACCATAGACTGAGCCATATTTGCTTTGAGCATTTACTCGCGCATCACCGAATAAAACCAACCATGCGGAATCCGAAACATCGGACCTTTCCGAAGATGACCACAACACTATTTGATTGCTGTCCCCCAATTTGCTGTAATAACTGTCATCTTTCCAGTCACAGTAGCAGTAACCTTGAGGATACCAGGCATTGGTGTAAAGTTTTCCGTTTTCTTCACTGATTCTGCACTTGCCGCCGCTTTCTGTCTGCGGACAGTTTTGGATCAAGGTCCTGAGTTCGTCAATGGTCGGCATTCTCCAGTCGGAATATCCGCATTCGGTCAGATTGTTGCAGTAATCGACTGCTTCAAACCAGTCAACCGGAAAATGCGCGTAGGGAAAGGACGACCACATATTGCCTTCCACTTCAGGACACGCCTCCTTGCATCTGCCTGTCTCCGTATCACATTCCCCGTCACAAACTTTGCCGACTTCCCAAAATCCTGATCTGCAGTGCATTGAACGGGTTTCAGAACCGGATTCGCTGCACTGGTAATCATTGGGAAGACAGCCCTCGTTTTTGCATTTCCCCGTTTCCGGATCACACTCGTCTTCACATTTTTGAATGATTTTATTATATCCGTATTCGCATGTTGTAGAATAATAGTCATATTCATAGACATCAAAAGGAAAAGGATTGTCCTCGGCCAGTTTCATAACCTCCATACATTTATATTCAGATTCCCCGTCAACGCATGCCGAGCCAATGCATTTGGTTCCCGAAGGATGACAGCCGCTATAGCAAATATCTTCTATATTTTCCCAATAACCGCTACCGTTGCAGGACATTAATAAATTGCCGCCGCAGGTATATTCTCCGGGTAAACAATCATAGTTGAAATGGGTGTCATCTATTTCATCGTCCTGCTTTTCGGGTTCAGTTGCAGTATTATTATCATCAGGTTCAATGTTTTCGGTATCCGCATCTTCGGTTTCGTCAGAGTTATCCGCGTCAACATCCTCATTGTCGTCCGCTGCAATGTCATTGTCGGCATCAACCATATCATTGTCCGTGATTTCTCCTGTTTCGATCTCCTTTTTCGAACTGCCGCAGCCACTTATCAGCACAAAAAGCGTCAGAACGGCAAAAACATAAAAAACTGTCGTGATTTTCTTCATTTGGAACCTCGCGAAGTTTTAATTCCAAAACATAGTATTTTACAAAAACTCAATAAAAACACTAGTTTTTTCAAATTTGTCAGTCGGCCGTGAATCTTTTGCAAAAAAGAAAAGAAAAAACTTGACATTCAAATGTTTCTGACTATCTTGTCGCCTGCCAGAGCGGGAATAACTCAGTGGTAGAGTGCTACCTTGCCAAGGTAGACGTCGCGGGTCCGAATCCCGTTTCCCGCTCCATTTTTTTATGTCCTTTTTCAATCGAAATTCTTTGGTCGGCACCTTAGCCAAGAGGTAAGGCAGAGGTCTGCAAAATCTCCATCTCCGGTTCGAATCCGGAAGGTGCCTCCATTTTCAATTCATCTCCGCCGGAGTGGCGGAATTGGTAGACGCAAGGGACTTAAAATCCCTCGGGATAACCTCCTGTACCGGTTCGAGCCCGGTCTCCGGCACCAACAGTACTGCAATCTGAGTCACTTCAAGTTTTTTGAGCCCGCTGCATTTGCCGCAATTTACCGGTTTCAGACATAAGCGCCTGATTTTATTTGCAATAAAAAAATTCCTGAATATAATTTTCTGCCTTGTAGTACTTTTATTCACATTTTTCAGAGGTGTAAAATGAAAAAAATTGTTTTTTTACTTTTAGGCTTTTTAGTAGCTTTTGTTGTTGTTTCCTGCGGTGATGAAGACAATGAAGAAGAAAAGCCTGAATGCATTACCGCTGCCGACTGCGATGAAAACCAGGAATGCAAAGAGGGTTCCTGCGTTGACAAAGAACCTGAAGCAAAGCCAGAATGCGTTACTTCAGAAGATTGCACAGACGGCAAAGAGTGCCAGGACGGTTCGTGTGTAACTGTTGCGCCCGCAGAATACTGCGGTGACGGCATTGTCAACGGCGAAGAACAGTGCGACAACGGAACAGAAGCAAACATCGGCGGTTACAACGGCTGTAAGGAAGACTGCACGCTTGACGAATACTGCGGCGACGGTATCAAAAACGGCGAAGAAGCTTGCGACAACGGAACAGAAGCGAACATCGGCGGTTACAACGGCTGCAAGGAAGACTGCACGCTTGACGAATACTGCGGCGACGGCATTAAAAACGGTACCGAAGAATGCGACGACGGCGCAGACAACGGTGTGTACGGAAAGTGCAACGCTCTTTGCACAGGTATCGGCGACTACTGCGGCGACGGCACCAAAAACGGTGAAGAAGCCTGCGATGACGGTGAACTCAACGGCAGCTACGGACACTGCAAAACTGACTGCTCCGGACTCGGTGAAAGATGCGGTGATGCTGTTATTCAAAAAGCAGTATGCCCAGAACCGCCGGAAGAAGGCGATACCGATACAGACACTACCGATACAACTGACTCGGAAACTCCGGATACAGCCGACACGGAAACTCCGGATACTGCCGACACGGAAACTCCGGACACCGGAGATACAGAATCTGAAACTCCTGACCCGGCGGAAGTTTGTGTCGTAAACGAACAGGCTAACGAAGATTGCGACGAAGGCGAACTCAACGGTGTTTACGGACACTGTAACGCAGAATGTACCGGTTTCTACGGCTGCGGCGACGGCGTTCTTCAGGAAGATCAGGGCGAAGAATGCGATTACGGCATCAACAACGGAACTGAATACTGCAAATACGGAGAGGAAGAACAGGAAGGCGTAACATGCAAGCGCTGCACGACCGAATGCAAACTCTCTGAAGAAGACGCAACTCTCAGCTACTGCGGCGATTCAGTTATAATCGAACTTGACGGTGAAGTATGCGATGACGGAAAAGCTACAAACGGAACAATCTACGGCCAGTGCAATGCAGAATGTACAAGCCTGATGGTTTGCGGCGACGGAGTCACTCAGCGTGTAAGCTGCACCGGTTACGACAACTGCACCGAGGTCGCAGATGCAAACGAATTATGCGACAGCAATACAAAATCGTGCAAAGAGATAGCACCTGTTTTTTCGGCAGAAAGTGAAGCGTTGTGCAGCGAATGTTCGTCGTGGGACGAATCAACCTGCAAATGCGCCGAACATTTCTCCGGAAGCGATTGTCTCAGCTGTGACGGAAATCATTTCTGCAACGGACACGGAACATGTACGGCCGACAGAAACGGCAAGACAACCTGCTCCTGCACAGGCCATTTTACAGGCTCGAATTGCAGCGTGTGCGAAGAAAATTACCGTCTTAACGATGCCGGCACGCAATGTATCAAGGACTGCCACTCATCTTGCGGACAGACCGGCGTTTTCAACCTTTATCCGACAAGCCACGGCCACTGCGATTACTCTCAGACATACTCCGAAGACGGATTCTGTCTCTGTGATCCGTGCTACAAAACATCCGGTATCGCAGCATTATTCCCGACAATTGAAACTCCGGAGTGCGCGGAATACAAACAGGGCACTCCAGGCTGCAATTAACAGGCATTCTGTTCAAAAAATAATCCTGAAACAATTCAATCAATAAAGTTGTAAACCAACAAAATATTGACAAAAACATCTCCGAAAGTATCTCTCCGCTGTTTTTGCAGGTTTGGAGCGGTCATGGGCGGATTCAAGGAAGTTTTCAGGCAGGATTCAAAATACAGGGCGTTTTTCGTTTCGATGGTGACTTTCGCGCTCGCTTTCGGTTTGTATAAAGGTGTGCTTGACAACTATCTGGCGCAGGTCGTCGGAATGAGCGAATTCGACAAGGGCGTTTCTGAATTTTTCCGCGAACTTCCGGGATTTCTGCTCATCTTTTTCCTTGCCGTTTTTTACACTTTTTCGGCTGAAAAAATATATAAATTCGGCGCTGTCATCATGGTCTGCGGCATGGCGATGCAGTCAGTCGTTCCGCCGGTGCGCTTTCTCGTAATACTGGCGATGTTCATCTATTCTTTAGGCGAGCACGTCCAGCTCGGAATGCGCAACACGCTGACACTTGAATATGCCAAGGAAGGGCGCGGCGGGATCGCCCTCGGAATGCAGAACGCGGTGCATCAGATGGGAATGCTCGCGGGATATGTCATAATTTTTGCGGTATGTCTTTTTGCCGGCAAAAGCACGGCTCTTTTCAAGCCGGTCTTCATCGTGAGCAGCGCAATTCTTCTTCTCGGATTCATTTTTTCTTTGCGGATGACAGGAAGCAGCGAGACCGACAAGGCGAAACGGCGTTTCTACTTCCGCCGCAAATTCTCGAAATACTACATGATCGAAGTTTTTTACGGCGCGAGAAAGCAGATCTTTTTCACTTTCGGCCCTTACGTCCTTGTTCTTTTCTACGGTGCCGACGCGATGATAATAAGCCTTCTTTTCGCGATTTCGGCAGTCTGCTGTTTTGCCGCTTCTCCGCTTGTCGGCAGGATGATAGACCGTTTCGGCTACAAAATCATAATGATAATGGATACGTTGATCCTTGTCATAGTCTGCTTTTTCTACGGCTTCGCCCACCACATTTTTCCGCGGGAAATCGCATTCGTCATCTGCTGCGTGAACTACATTCTCGATTCGGTGATCTCGCTTGCCTCGATGGCTTCGAACGTCTATGTCAAGGATCTTTCTGATTCGCCTGAAGAAACCCGCGCCACGATTTCGACCGGCGTTTCGGTAAACCACCTGATAAGCATCCTCATCGCCCTTTTCGGCGGCTGGATCTGGCACACGCTGGGAATCGAGACCCTTTTCATCCTTTCTGCGATACTCGGGCTCATCAACAGCGCGTATGCGGCGACGATAAAAACTGCGAAAGCTCTGAAATGAAGGGGGAAAACATGACCAATTACGATCTTCTTCTGAAACAGGCAACTGAGCTGCTTGAGAGCGAGCCTTGGGCGGTTTCGGCACTCAGCAACCTTTCGTCACTCATCATGGTTTCGCTTGAAAATTTGAACTGGGCAGGGTTTTACATCATGCGCGACGGCGTTCTCACGGTCGGGCCTTTCCAGGGAAAACCTGCCTGCATCCACATTCCGCTTGAAAAAGGGGTCTGCGGAGCATGTGCCTCGAAAGACGAGACGATGCTTGTCCCCGATGTCCACGAATTTCCGGGGCATATCGCTTGCGACAGCGCCTCGAATTCGGAAATCGTCGTTCCGATCCATTCAAACGGCAGAGTCGTCGCAGTTCTCGATATCGATAGCCCCATTACAAACCGCTTCTCCGCTACTGACAAAGTGGGACTTGAAAAATTAGCGCGGCTTCTGGAAGAAAAATTAGTTTGGTGAAATCTTAATCTCTCTTACCGTTCTGAATCTTTTTGAAAATTTCCTGACGATTTTTCCGGCGGTCTCCCCGCTTTCCGTCATCGCGACAAGTGTAGAACCGCTTCCCGACATGAAAACTTTTGATGCTCCCGAAAGTTCAAGCTCGGTTTTGACTTTAGCGATTTTGGGAAATTCGGCGAAGACTATCTCTTCGAAATCATTGAAAATATGCTCTTTTTCCCAACAGAAATGATCGGGAACGCGGTTTGAAGTGCCGCAGTCCGGATATTTTTTGTCAAAAAGCGAGTAGGCGAGCTTTGTGTCGACATGGATCTCGGGGTTTACGAGAACGAAAAACTTTTCGCTTTCCGGAAGTTCGACAGGTTCGATCTTTTCGCCTTTTCCCGAGACGATTGCCGGTTTTCCGATGACGAAAAACGGGACATCACTTCCTATTTTTGAAGCGATTTCAATAAGTTGCGGCAAACTCAAATTAAGCTTGCAGTATTCGTTAGCAAACTTCAGAAATGCCGCCGCGTTGCTGCTTCCGCCGCCCAGACCCGCTCCGGTCGGGATCGATTTTTCGATTTTTACCGAAAATTTCGGAAGTTCTTTTCCGACATGATTCTGAAGTGCCGAATATGCTTTGAAAACGATGTTTTTTTCCGTCGGAATATTTTCATCGATACCGTTTGTGACGACTGAAAAAGCCGTGCTTTCTTCGATTTCCAGTTTGTCGCAGATATCGATCGGGGCGAAAAGCGAACGGAGAAAATGCATTCCGTTCACTTTGTCGCGCCCTTCGATCTTTAAGAAAATATTGATTTTTGCCGGAGAATAAATTGTTGGAATCATTTAAAAATCAGAGATCTTACTGATTAAGCCACTTTTCAAATTCTTCGAGGGAAAGTTCACTGCCGGTAAAGTCTTTGATCATGTCGTTACCGGATTTGTTGCCGCCCTGTTTGAGTATGGTGTCTCTGTATTTTCCCATGATTTCGGGGTTCATAAGACCGCCGTTTTTCATAATGTGACCGTAAAAATCCTTAACAATTGCGAGCGACCACATGTAGGTGTAGTAGTTCGAAGTGTAGTTTACAAGGTGACCGAAGTTCTCGATCTGGTGAGTCTCTTCATAAGATTTCCATGGAGAGAACTCTTTTTCAAGCTGTTTTTCGAAAGCGTGGTGGTCGAAGCCTTCAGGATTCTGGAGATAAAGTTCAAGCGACAGTTTTGCAAGGTAAAGCTGCCTTGAAACGTGGAGACCTTTGCCGAATTCATCCGATTTTTTCATCTTTTCGACAAGTTCCGCCGGGATCGGTTCGCCTGCATCGTTTGTAGCCCAAAGCTGAAGGATCGCCGGATCCCAGACATATTCTTCCATGAACTGCGAGGGAGCTTCAACGAAATCGCGCTGGCAGTTTGTGCCTGCAAAACGGACATATTTGTAGTCTTTCGCGAGGATTCCGTTGATGAGGTGTCCGAATTCGTGGAAAAGTGTCTGGACATTGTCGTGGCTGATGTAGGATTTGCCGTCTACAGGTTCCGGGAAGTTGCCGACGATAGCCATTCTCGGAAGTCTTCCTTTGATTCCCTGGATATTGGTGAACATAGCGAAGTGTTTGTATTTGTTCGGACGCGGATAGAGGTCAAGTTCAAATTCGCCGATCTTTTCTCCGTTTGCGTAAACATCAAAAGACATTACACTTTCATGCCAAACATCGTCTCTCTTTACTTTCTCGAACTTAAGTCCGAAAATCTTTTCATTTACAACAAAAATGCCGTTGATTACTTTCTGCATTTCGAAATACTGCTCGGCATCCTGCGGATTGTAGTTGAACTTTTCCATGCGGACAAGACGCGGAATGTAGAATCTGTCCCAAGGCTCGACTTCGACATCGTCTTTGCCCGTGAGCTGTTTTTTCTTTGCAAGAAGGATCTCTGCATCGCGTTTAGCGTATTTCATTGAAATCGGGATGATTTTATCAAGGAAGTTCTTTGCGTTTTCCGGGTTTCCGATCATCATTTTTGCTTCGGAAAGTTCAGCCCAGTTTTTGTAGCCGAGAAGTTTTGCATATTTTGCCTTTGCTTTGAGATAGTTTGCGAAAACTTCGGTGTTCTGCGGGAAAGCTACATTCTGTGCAGCCATATACATCTGTTTTCTGACATCCTCGTTGTCGGCATATTCCATAACCGGAAAATAATCCGGATAGTCAGTCGAAAGGACGATCATGCCGTTTTCGTCTTTCGGCTTCGCGTTGATGAAGCTTTCCGGCATTCCTTTGAGCTGCTCGACTGTGAATTTGAGTTCTTTTCTGTCCGCAGCGATGTTTGCATTGAATTTCTGCTCGAGTTCAACAGCTTCTGCATTGATCTTTTTGATTTCTTCGCGGGTCGCTTCGTCTTTGTCGACACCCGATCTTTTGAAATCGTCGATAAGATCTTTGAGGAAGTGTCTGTCCTGGTCGTCAAGCGCAGGGTCGTCAGCCGGAATAGCCGCTGCGACTTGGTAAAGACCGGCGTCAAGATTGATCTCGGTAACGAGAGACATAAGATCAGATTCTGCCTGCATAGCCGCATTTCTGACACCTTCGTCAGGATGGTTCATCTCGTAAATTCCGATTTTTCCCCAGTTGTCTTCAATGATGGTTTCGAACTTGTTGAAAAGCTGGAGCTTCTCGACCGATGTCCTGCCTTCGGGATTAGCCTTGATGTCTGCGATGACAGCTTTTACTGCGGCAATTTCGTCCTGGCAGTATTTGTAGAAAGCGTTACCTTTTTCACCGAAATCGGGAGCTTTTGCTCCAGCCTGTTCGGGCTGTGCAGGCTGTTCGGGCTGTGCAGTTGCCGGAGTTTCCGACTGCTGTGCAGGTTCTTCTTCCTTTGCGGGCTGGCTTCCGCATGAAGCGAAGAAAATTCCCGCCAAAATTGTTAAAACAACAAATTTTTTCATTTTTTCCTCCTTAACTTATAAAAAATCTACTTCGGCATTGCCCTTTTGATTGTGTCGAGAAGCGTTCCGTCACGCCATTCGATAACGTGAACGACTTCGTCGGTAGTGGGTTTCGGCTTCGGAATGACACCGAAACTTTCCGCTTTTTCTTTCGATTTCGCGAGAAGTTCGTCCATCGAAATGATATTAAGGCCGTATTTTTTGCCGTTTTCGAGAACCGCTTCTTTGTATGAAGACTTGCTCTTCGGGTTTACGCAGACATAATCCTCGGTGACGACAACATCGATGACTTCGCCCGGAGTTGTGCGGGTATAGACTTTCTCGACGATCTTCGGGAAGCCTTTTCCGTCTTTTCCCGTAGCAAGCGGAACGAACATGATCGTGAGGTCCGCTCCCGCCGCGACATCCTGTCCGCCGCCGATCCCGCCGATGATCCTGCCGGATGCGCAGACGGTGTTGACGTTGAAATCTCTGTCGACTTCGAGAGCCGAAAGAACAGCGACGTCAAGCATGTTGACCGCACATTCCTTGTTCGCGATCGATGCGTAGAAACCAGTCGAAATTGGAATATGGAACGGGTTCATCAGGAGCGATTTGATGACTTTTTCGCTCGGTTCGAAGAGCTGTCCGTGGAAAATGTGGCGGAGAGTTCCCTCTTCAAGCATTTCAACGTGCATTGAAGTTATGCCGCCGATCGCGAAGTTCGCCGTGATGTTGTTTTCCTTGAGATACTGCCTGATGTTGTCGAGAACGATAAGTCCAGCGCCGCTTCCGACCTGGAAAGCGAAACCGTCTTTCATAACGCCTGCCGCCTTCATGATGTTGGTTACGTTTTCAGCGATCTGGGCGTTGAACTTGTTGGAGCGGATCTTCTCGAAATCGAGCGTTCCGGAACCGATCCCTTCCGAAAGTCCCGGTTTATCCATCGGAACGACAAAATCGGTGAGTTCCATCGTGATCTCAGCCGGGATGAGCGTCTCTTCCGAAACTGTTCCTGCGATAAGGCAAGTGTAGTCTGCATATTCCGCATCGGCAGTCGCAAGTCCGAGCGGTCCGCAGTATTCGTCAGGATTTCCCATGACGCCGTTCGCGTTTCCGTGGATATCTGCCATCGGAACGGGAAGGAACGCCATTTTTACATGAACTTCTCCGACCTGAAGCTTACGGACTCTGTTGCCGTGGCTTAAGCCCACACCGACCCACGGAAGAAGGTCACCGGCAACGAGGTGGTTGCCCATAGCTCTGTAAATATTTCCGTAAACACCTGTAATTATTCCGTCTTTAAACGCTTCATAAAGCCACGGATCGGTGTGGTCAAAAATCGCGTTTCCGTAAAGAACGATATTTCTTTTGCCGTGCTCGCGGAGTTTCTTGACGACCGCCTCAAGGCCTCTGTCGCCTGTTCTGTAGTAGTGCGGATAGCTGATCACATCGCCGTCTTGAAGCATATCCACGACTTCGTCAAGCGTTCTGACCTTGCTTTTTCCGCGCGGAATGAAATTAGGAGTCTTTCTCGGAGCGAAATGGGTGAAAAGATTCGACTCGTCGAAAGCCGAAACGAAATTTTTGTACTCTTTGCCGTTGAAATTCATGAAAAAACCTCCTGAAAAAGGCAAACTTTAAAAATTCATGGTGATATTTACAACTACTTCTTTACTCAGCGTCTGAGCGACAGGGCATGTGTCGGCCGCACTTTTGAGCATTGCCTGCTGTTTCGGCGAGTATCCGTTCGGCGGGAAATTGAAGACTATGTCGATCTGTCCTATGCGGCGCGGATCGGCAGCCATCGTTTTCTGGATTTCGTATTTTGTTCCGTCAACGCTGAAACCGTGAGCCTGCGCCGTGATTCCCATTATCGTCATCATGCACGCTCCCAATGCTCCGCAGACGAGATCGGTCGGCGAAAAAGCCTCGCCTTTGCCGTGATTGTCGGTCGGAGCGTCGGTCAGAATCGTGTTCTGCGATTTAAGATGGGTCATTTCACTGCGGAGAGAGCCTTTGTACTCGCCTTTGATTATCGGATTGATGTTCGACATTTTTCACCTCTTTTTAAAAGTTAAACAATAAAACAGCGGAATTTTAGTAATAGAGCCTGTTTTGGCAAGAATTTTCCTATTAATTTTAGCTTAAAATCGGGCAAAAACAGCCTGAAAATGCTATTTTGACCCGGGATGCGCCTTGCGGTAGACTTTTTCCAGATGCTCGATCGAAAGATTCGTATAGATTTCGGTCGTAGAAAGGTTGCTGTGGCCTAAAAGATGCTGCAGATAACGCAGATTCATTCCGTTTTCCAGAAAATGGGTCGCGAAACTGTGACGCAGCATGTGAGGTGTGACTTTGCGGTAGATCCCGCAGTTTCTCGCCAGAGTGTCTATGATGAACTGCACGCCGCGTTCTGTCAGCTGACCGCCTTTAAGGTTACAGAAAATTATTGAATCCTTCTCTTTTCCGCCAGGGCGTTTAAGAAGATAATTCTCAATAGATTCAATAGCTTGCGATGTCACTGGGAGCAGCCTTTCCTTTTTTCCTTTACCTAAAACATTGACTGTTTTTCCCTTGAAATCCATATCCTTGATTTTAAGCGAAACGAGTTCGCCTACACGGACTCCGCTGCTGTAAAGCATTTCGATTATAGCACGGTCGCGCAGACCTTTCAGATTCTGCGGATAGTTGTAATCAATGAGTTTCGCCATCTCTTCTCTGGTCAAAGCTCCGGGAAGAATGCCGTCCTTTTTCGGGCCTGTCAGCGTAAGTGCCGGATTGTCTTCGACGATTTTGCGTTTGTGCAGAAGAAGGTAAAACTGCCTTATCGCCACGATTTTGCGCCGGAGCGACGATGCCTTGACTTCGGAATAAATCGCACCGAGGTAGTCCTTGATGTCGTCTTTGTCTGCCTCTTCAAGTGAAATATCGATTTCGGCGAAATACCGCCGCATAAGCTCGATATCAAGGCAGTATGAATCGGCGGTTTTTATCGAATAACGTTTCTCGTGGAGCAGAAAATCATGAAAAACTTTAATAAGATCCATCAGTTGGCCTTAACACAATTCTCAATAAATTCGGCACTTTTCATAAAATAGATTTCGCGGTTCGCCTTCTTGCGGTAGCCGTGGCCTTCGTCCTCGAAAATGTGCTTCTGAACTTTTTTTCCCGCTTTTTTCATCTTGTCGATGAGAATGTATGCGTCGCTCACCGGAACGCGCGGGTCGTTAGCACCGTGGAAAACGAAAAGCTCGCCTTTGATTTTTTCAGCCATGTTTGTCGGCGAAACCGAAGCCAGAAACTCCCTGTCCGTAAGCGGGCCGTATTCCGCTTCGCGCAGATGACGGCGGTAATTCGAAGTATTTTCAAGGAAATTTATGAGATCGACGACTCCGACGTTGTCGATCCCGCAGATGTAGTCGTCGGCAAACTGCGCCATCGACGCGACTGTCATGAATCCTCCGTAACTTCCGCCCATCGCGATAAATTTTTTGGGCTGCGCAAAGCCGCTTTTTACCAGATCTTCGAGGATCGCGCCGCCGTCACGCACCGAATCCATGCGGAGCTTGTAGTTGTCAAGATCCATATATCTTCTGCCGTAGCCCGACGAACCGCGGACATTCGGAGCCGCGACAGCGATCCCTTTTGAAAGGTAATACTGGAACTGCGTCGTGAAACCAGGCCTGAACTGCCCTTCCGGTCCGCCGTGAAAATAGACGACTACCGGAAACGGCGGTTTTCCTGTTTTCGGCAGATAGAGAAAGTAGGGGATCTCCTCGCCGTCGAAACTTTTCACTTTTCTGAGCATCGGAGCTGCAAACTGCGAAACATCGATCCCGTTGTCTTTGGAATAACCGAATTTCTGCAAAGTTTTTTCAATCAAATCAAACACTTGCGGCATCGGGATCTCGCCTTCGGAAGAGATTTTAAGGACAAGTTTTCCGTTTTTGAGCGAGTTCAGCCCGACTAACGATTTTCCGAAATCGAGCGGTTCGATCTCTCCTTTTTTGTAGTGGAAACACCTGCTGTAACCTTCCTCGTTCGTGCAGAAAACTGCCTCGTCGCGGCTTTTATGATCAATAACCACCGATTCGACTCCCCATTTGTCCTCAAAAATCGTCTTTTTCGCGAAATCTCCTGCGATTTCAAGGTATTCCATGTCGTTTTTTTCGTTGGTTTTCATCAGGATCCCGCTTTCAAAATAGGCGACCGGAATATATTTTTTGTCGGGATCGGAGACTTTGATTTTTTTAGCCTTGCCGTTTCTGAAGCGGTAGGGAACGGTTTTCATGTTGCTTTCGTAGGTGTAGAAGAGAAAATCGTCTTTCGAGAGGGCGTCGGTAATGTTGTTGAAGCCTTTTTTCTCTACGAGCAGAGTCCGTTTTTTTGCAGCGATATCAAGGTGATAGATGAAAAAATCCTTCCCGTTGGCCTCGTTTGAAGCATATAAAATCTCGTTTTCGTTTATCCATACCGGATCTTCGTAGCGCACCGCGTCATCGGCAAGAAGAGGCTCGTATTTCCCGGTTTTGAAAGAGTAGAGATAGAAGTCATACTGCTCGTTCCCCCCCTTTGCAGCCGTAAAAATCAGCTGCGATTCATCAGGGCTGAGTGTGTAGTCCTCGACCGCGTCTTCAAGGAAAGTGAGCTGCTTAGTTTCCTTTCCGTCGACAGATTCAAGGAAAAGCTGCGCGGCGTTTTCCTTTCTTGCGATATAAAGTTTTGCGCCGTTTTCAAGCAGGTATCCCGAATGCGAAGTTTCGATCCCGATGTAGTCAAGGATCGTTTTCGCTGCGGCGGCAGGTTCGGTTTTTGTTTCAGGAACGGCATTTTCAGAAAGATTTTTCTCGTTTTTCGGCGTGCAGGAAGCGAAACAGAACAAAATAAAGATAATTGCAAGCAGGATTTTTTTCATCATAACTCCTTGAATTGTTTTGGGAATTGAATTGTGTGCGATAAAAAGCAGCAACTTACTTCAAATTAACAGGATCCGGAGAGAAAATCGTTGCCGCGTTGTTTACGATATAGTCGCAGTCGCTGCCGTCAGGAATTTTGACCTGTTCGATGAAGTTGAAAGGACCTGTGAATCCCGGCTGCTTTGAACTGTTCTGCTGATGGTTCGTTGCACCGGCTTTAAGAAGCTTGTTGCTTGAGTAAAGCATTTTCTGCTCGTCCGTCCAGTCTACAAGAGCGGTGATCGTCTTACCGTCTTCCGAAACAAGACCGTCGTGGATCATCGAAGCGGCTTTTTCAACCATTCCCATCGTAGCATCCGCCAGACCTGTCGTCTTGACGGTAATACCCGGCAATCCGTCGTTGTCCCAGTCCTGAACGCACGGGTCGTCCTGTTTTGTCGGCAGAGTGTATCCGGCAGGATCGTTGCCGTAGCATGCGGGGTCGATTCCGCGCATTTCATAAAGCCAGTCCTGATCGAATCCGTAAGTTCCGTCATCTCTTTTCGAAAGAACAGCTTCTTTCGGGGTCGTTCCCAAAGCGTCTGCAAAAGACTGCGGCATAATTACCTGAAGAGCGCCGCTGGAATTGTCGATTTTGATATTGCAATATTTAGCCTGAATGTGGACTTTTTCATTTTCCTGAACCTGATTGATGAGGAAATAGGTTCTTGTCCAGCCTTCAGCCAGACTTCCTACAAGAGGAACATCCGAACTTGACGTAAACCACATTTTCTGTGCATAAGTTCCGTTGACATTCGGAAAATCGACTGAATCGCTGCCTCCGTTACCGTTACCGGTATCGGTATCAGTGTCGGTATCTGTATCGGTGTCTGTATCGGTATCTGTGTCTGTGTCGGTATCAGTATCTGTGTCGGTATCGGTATCAGTATCTGTGTCGGTATCAGTGTCTGTGTCGGTATCGGGGTCGCCTTTTCCCGAATCACCGTCAAATTTGCCAGAATTTGATGCACTTTGAGTGGTGACTTCAGCACCATCGCCGCATGCGACGACAAAAAGCGCAAGAACAAAAGCTGTTAAAACAACTACAATTTTTTTCATTCTATCCTCCTAAAAATAAAGTGTCAGCCATAAGCCGCCTGTAAAAATCTGACCGCTGCTCTTATATCCCGGATAACCCGGATTGTTCGTCTGGAAGCCTTCCGATTCCTTGATTTTATCCCCTGCCTTGCAGTCCCCGTTGCCGTTGCATACCGAATCGGGGAACTCGTCGACGATTTTTCCGTCCTTGCCGACCGAATTCGGCTCACCCTCGGCTTTTTCCGTAGTCCTTTCAAGCATTATCTGAGTCTGGAAATTGCCGCCGAGTTCAAGCTGCATCTCTTTCGGCAGATCCCAGGTGTAGCTGAAACCGAGCGCTATGCTCAGACGGTTGTTGTCGACATAGTTCGTTCTGCCGTCCTGCTTAGGCACCGGCGACATGAAGTAACCGAGATCCAGACCGGTTTTTATAGCGTGATATTTGAAATTTGTGCCGAGAGTGAATTCCCAGGTATCTTTCCATTTGTATTTTTCAACATACTCTGAAGCCCAGTCTCCGATTTCCATAATATTGCCTTCGTCGTCTTTCTTGACAACGGAACTGTCCCAGTAAACGTTGTATTCCGGACTTTCGTTGTAACGGTTCTTGTATTTCGACCACTGCCGCCATACCGCAGTGAAACCTACGCTGAGTTCCAGTTCGTTCTTGAACTTGTAATCGACGAGCGCGATCGAAGGCGAAAGGGCGAGCGGTTTGAAAGCGTATGCGACATGGACCTGGTTTCTGTTGATTTCAGCCTCTGCTTCGCGGTTGATGTTCCAGAAAGTTATGACTGTATCGACATCGATGTCTGTTTTTGCCGGAAGATGAGCCGTAAAACCGATCTGGATCGGTCCCCAAGGTCTGATTATAAGACCGAAATGAGGAACGAATTTAGGTTTTATTTCTGAAATAGTGCCGATTTTATTCTCACTTCTTACTGCATCGGGAGTATAAATCGGAGCTTTGACTATCGCTTCCGCCGTAATGTTGACGCCGACTCCGGCATAGACCCATTTGTAACCGCCGGCAAGGGCAAGCGAGAGGTTGAAAGTCGTCATTCTGTCGTCATAAAGCTCGAAGTGAAGTGAATTTGAGAAGTTAGCCTCTCGCTCGTCTGCGAAAAACGACTTTTCCTTCATAAGCGCACCCATCGGAAGCATGCCGTAAAAACCGAGCGCGATGTAGTCTTCCCAGATCGGAAGAACCAGGCCGAGAGCACCGTAAAGGTTGCCGTCCTTCGTCGAATCGTTGCCTCTTTTATCCAGATCGGCAGTCGGACGCGCCTTGTACGGCAGATTGACGTCATAAATTCCTTTTCCTTCCTGCTCCGCGCCGTAAATTCCGGTTCTTGCATCGACATCGCCTATTATATTGAGCGAATCCGGACGGTCGAAAAGGGTTATGTCAAGGTTCTGATAGCTGTAAAACATATTGAGGGTAAAACTTCTTTTTGTTTTAGGAAGAAGCGCCGGGTTGAAATAAGTCACTTCCGCGCCGCCGGCAAAAACCCTCGCGCTCAGCGGGTTTACCGTGCTTGTCGCGCCCAAAGTGTCTGTAACTGTCGAAGCGAAAACACTGCCTGAAACAAAAAACATCAGTAAAAACAGCAATTTATTTTTAAGTTTCATAACAAAACCTCAAAAAAATCACAATAAACATAATTTCAAACGGGCGAATTTAGTTGAAAGCGAATTTTTAGTCAAGAAAGTCAGTTTTTTAATTTTGAAGCCTCTCCGGGTGTAAAATTTTACATAAAAAATTTTTCTGTTAAGATTCGCGGCTTTTTTTGGAGGTAAAATGGAACACCTTGACAGGCTTGAGGCGACTTCGATACACATAATCCGTGAATCTTACGCGAATTTCAAAAATCTCGGCATGCTCTGGTCTATCGGCAAGGACAGCACCGTTCTGCTCTGGCTCGTGAAAAAGGCCTTTTTCGGTCATGTTCCGTTTCCGCTCATCCATATCGACACGCACTACAAAATTCCGGAAATGATAGAATACCGCGACCGGCTCACGAAAGACTGGCATTTGAATATGATTGTCGGAGTAAACGAGGAGGCTATTGCGGAAAAGGCGACTTTCCCCGACGGAAACGTCGACAGGATCACATGCTGCCGCAATCTCAAGACGAAGGCACTGAAATCGACTCTCGACGGCACGGGCAAAAGATACGTTTTCAACCACGAAAAAGGCTGCTACGAACTTGACAAGTCGCACGAGGCTTTCACCGCGATAATCCTCGGAATCAGAAGCGACGAGGAAGGAAGCCGCTCGAAGGAACGCTACTTTTCTCCGCGAAACGCCTCGAACGAATGGAATGTCGGCGACCAGCCGCCCGAATTTTGGAACCAGTTCAAAACCGATTTCGCGCCGGGAACACACCTCAGGATACATCCGCTTCTCGACTGGACGGAACTCAACATCTGGGAATACATCGAACGCGAAAAAATTCCGACAGTCTCGCTTTACTACGACCACGGCGACGGAAAAAGATACCGCTCGCTCGGATGCTGGCCCTGCACTTTCCCTGTTGAAAGCACGGCAAAGAATGTCGCCGACATCATCGAAGAATTGCGTAGCGGAAAGTTCGCCAAAATCGCGGAACGCTCGGGCAGGGCGCAGGACAAGGACGACGGCGGCGGGCTCGAAACGCTCCGGAAAGACGGTTATATGTAAACCTTCAACTTTCTTTTTGACAAAGTCCCTTCAACAATTAAAATAACGCGAATTTTTGCTTCGGGTGGTTTCGTTGAAAAAATTTCTAGTCGTTGATTCAGATGAACAGATCGCTTCAATTTTAAAGCTGAAACTGCGTCAGACCGGTTTTGATGTCGCATCGGCAGGAAGCGCTGCAGAAGCGCTCAAAATGCTTCCGCAGCTCAGGCCGGCTCTCATCGTTTCCGAAATGATCCTGCCTGCTTTGGACGGGATAGAATTTATGAAAAGGGTGAAAATGAATCCGGAAACCGCCCATATCCCGTTTGTTTTTCTCTCTTCGTCGCGTGATGTCGAGCAAAAGATCCTCGCTTTGAGTCTCGGTGCGGCGGCAGTTTTCGCCAAACCGCTTTTTGTCGAGGATCTCGCCGAAAATTTTAAGGAAATTTTAGATGAATACGAAGCGAAAAGTGTTCCTGCCGAGGAAGAAAACACGCTTGAAGGAGACATTTCCGACATTTCGGCGCTGAACATCATCAACATCATGCTTGAAAACAACTCTTCCGGCGAAGTCGAATTTTCATCTTCGTCGGACAGAAACGGAACGATTTTCTGCGATAACGGCAGCATCGTCCGCGTCGAAACCGCGGGAAGCGGGAACCGCGACGGAATGGAGGAACTTTACAAGATCCTTTCGTGGCCTGACGGAACTTTTTCGGTGAATTACGGCGAAATCGATGCCGAAAGGAATATCTTCCTGCCTCAGAAAAAAATCATAGAAAAATCAATAACATGGTTCAAGGAATATTCCGATTCTCTTAAAAATCTTCCGCCGCTAGATACGGTCATTTACCTTGATTTCGATAAATTTGTCGAAAATCTGAATAAACTGCCCGATGACATAGGTTCCGTTGTCAAGAACATACCGGAATCGGGAAACAGAGTCGGCGAGATCATTGATTCCTGCGGCGGTGACAGAAAGCTGACGGCGGCTTATCTGAAACAGCTTTACGAACTTTCGGTCATTTCGATCGAAAATGTAATGAATTCCTGTGAGATCAAAGTCGAAATTCCTGGAAATATTAAAGAAAACGGAAATCTTGCCGATAACGGCAAAAAAGATGAAGTAAAAACTCCGGTTCAAAAACAGGATGAGCATAACGAACCTGAACCTGAAAAATCTGGCAAACTGCTTAAAATATTGATTTTTATTGCCATTTTAGCTGCTGTTGCAATATTCATTTACTGGCGAGGATTGATATGAAAACGCTTATCAGTGCGGAAGAACTCAAAAAAAGAGTTCAGGAACTCGGCAAACAGATTACTGAAGATTATAAAGGAAAGGATTTTACATTCCTCATCATTCTTAAAGGAAGCACCCTTTTCGGCGCCGATCTTTTCAGAGAGATAAAGTCGCACCGCGTAGAACTCGACTGCATCAGGCTTTCGAGTTACCGCGGAACGAAAAGCAGCGGCAGCGTCTCGATGGATCAGGGCGAGCTTGCCCGCTTCGAAGGCAGGAATCTGCTCATCGTCGAAGACATCGTCGATACGGGAACGACTCTTTCGTTTTTCCTCAAAGAACTCGAAAAAGTTCATCCCGAATCGGTAAAAATCTGTTCTCTTTTCGAGAAAAAAGAGGTCAACCGCGGCAGAGTCAAGGTCGATTACCTCGGTTTTGACATAAGAAACGAATTCATCGTCGGCTACGGACTTGATCTCGATCAGAAATACAGAAACCTTCCCGATATTGAGATTTTTGAAGAGAGCGACAGAAAATGATTAGCTCCGAAATCGAAATTCCGCTTGAGAAGTTTGCCTTCCAGCCGTTTGATTTCAAAGAACTTTTCGGCAAAGAGCGCGTCGAAGCCGAAATCGGTTTCTGCAGCGGACACTTTTTAAGCGAATACGCAAATTCAAAGCCCGATACCGGCTTTTTAGGAATTGAATACAGCCGCAAATTCTTTCTCCGCGGCGAAAAGAATCTGAAAAGAAGACTCAATCAGGATAACGTCCGCATCGTCTGCTTCGAAGCGATCGCCGTGATGCGCGAACTTGTTCCGTTCGCATCTCTTGACGCGATCCACATCTACTTTCCCGATCCGTGGCCCAAGAAAAAACACCACAAATTCAGAACTGTCCGCTTCGAAAACCTCATGATGCTCCGAAACCGCCTCAAAAAAGGGGGAAAACTCTTCATCGCGACTGACCATCCAGAATACGCCGAATTTATGGAAAAGGAGATCGCCCTCACCGGCGCGTTTTTCAAGCGTCTTCCTTACGGCGGCGACGACAGACCCATAAAAACCAAGTGGGAAAAGAAACAGATAGCAGACTGCTGGGAGATCCACTACTTCCTGCTTGAAGCGGTGTAAACTTGAGTTTTTTGTACTTTTCGGGTTTGTGTCGCTAAAATGAAAAAGCTAATATTTTCAACAATTTTTCTTCTTTTCTTCTTCACCCTTTTTGCCGAAGAAGCTGTCACTTTTTCGAAATACGAGACTGAGCATCAGATCCTCTATTTTTCGTCGAACCTTGATCCTTCGGTGATCGACCGCCTGATTGCTGATGCAGAGCGGTCGGAGGAGTTCATAAAAGCGCTTTACGGCTGGATCCCGAAAAAAAAGATCGCCGTGGTTTACGACAGGGAGACCGACACTGCAAACGGCTGGTCGAACGCGTTCATGAAAAATTCAATATTTCTCTATATTTATCCGCCGGAAAGGTATTCCACGCTTTCAAGTTACAAAAACTGGGAGTTCGGTCTGCATGTCCACGAATACACCCATTCGACGCAGATCGGTCAGGCGCGCGGATTTCCGAGAGTGATGAACCTGATTTTCGGTGATTTTTACTTCATCGGCGGAACGGTTCCGACCTGGATGATCGAGGGGGCTGCGGTTTACAGCGAAAGCATTTCGGAAGGAAAGGGGCGTCTCAACAGTCCGCTTTACAAAAGCTATCTCGACTCATTTTTCAAGGCGGGAACGGAGCTGAAATTAGGCGAACTTTCAGGCGTCACAGACCACTGGCTTGGCGGTAATCTCCCTTATCTTTACGGCACTTTTTTCTACAGCTACCTTGTTGAAAAGGTCGGTGCAGACGGGATGAAACGCTTTTTTGAGGAATTGAGCGACGACTTTTTCCCGTTTCTTATGACGCGAGCCGGAAAAATGGCTTTTCACAAGTCGATCTACGGGCTTTACAAAGATTTTATCCGTGAAAACCGCGAACGAGTTCTGAATGACTCCAAAACAGCAGCGAAACCCTGGACGGAAGAACGTTTTTCGACAGTTTACGCCGATCTCGATTCTCCCGATTACCGCTTTTTTGCCGCAAATCAATCGGAAAGGGCAATTTTCAGCTACGATGAAAAAAAGATAAATAGAATCAATAACATAAGTCCGATCGACACTTTCGCGGAAAAAGACGGCAAACTCATTTTTACCCAGACTGTGAAAAACGGCGGCAGGTTTTCACGCTCCGAACTCTTTTTTAAGGAAAAAAATTCCGAGATCAGGCAGCTTACCGAAAACGGAAGCGTTCTCGAAGCCTTTTTCGGGAAGAATGACGACATATTTTTCACCTCTTTCCGCGACGGAATAAACCGCATAACGCGGATCAATTATAGCGGCAAGGTCCTGAAAGAATGGGAATTTCCGAAAATCGATTCGATATATAGCCTCACTTTTTCTGAAAACGGAAAAATCATGGCGTTCACCGGAAACCGCTTTGAAAGCGAGAAAAACATTTTTCTTTTTGATATCGAAAGCGGTGAACTTAAGGAAATAGAGATAGCGGGCGAACAGTACAGTGTCCACTTCGAGAACGACAAAACTTTGGTGTTTTCAAGCGAAAAAGGGGCGAAAATAGTTCCGATGCGCCTGGATCTGGAAAAAAACGAGGCAATTCAGCTATGCACACCGGCTGAAACCTCGATTTTTCCGAAAGTTTTTGACAAAAAAGTTTACTATCTGACATTCGACAACGACGGCTTCTATCCCGATTCGTGCGAAATCGATGAAACCAGCGCGGAAACTTTGCAGGCAAGTGTCACAACGGTTGAAAAAGGGAAAAAAGATGAGCTGAAGCATGAACTTAAAAAGGCGAAATTTTACGAAGGAATGCTGCCTTCGCTCTGGTATCCTCAATTTTCGACAAATTTCGATATCTGGCTTGTCGGCGCGACCGTGATGGGAAAATCGAACGACCAGATGCGTTCCTACGACGTAACCTACACAAAAACTTTCGGTGGAAGTGGCAGGCATTACGTGCTTCTTGATTACTACGACGATGCTGTTCTTCCGTCATTCCGCACGTTTTTCACATACTCCAATCAGACTGAAAATATTGATGAAACCGATGTCTCGGAAATTTTGACGAACCGTTTCATGCTCGGCGCCTCTTCGGCCGGCACTTTTTCTCATCCGGCGGCAGGCGCGCTTGGTGATGTCGTTTCGGTCGCTCATTCTCTGGGCTGGAGTGCAGGGATCGGCGGAGTCGCAATGGATGTCAAAGAGCCTGTCGAGCCTTCTCAGATCAAGGCTCAGGACGATGACGATTTTATTCTAAGATTCGGTTTGAGTTACTCTTTTTCTCTGAATTTCAATCCTTCGAGCCGTTTTTTGAGCGAGCCGATGAACAACTTTTCGTTTTCAGCCCCTGTTGTTTTTTCCAAACTTTTCCTCACAGAAAACGAAGAACTCACTTTCGCGCCGCAGATCACTTTGAGTTTTTTGCTTTCTGAAACCGGAAAACTCGGTTTTGTGACAAAAAATTCATTTCACATGCAATTTTTTTCTAAGGACAAAATTTCTCTTACCGGAGCGGAAGAAGACAGAAAAATCAGTGATTTCAACAATTTTATCGGGAAAAATTCTTATTCGCTCCAAATTCGCGGCTTCAACGAAACAGTTGCTGAAGGCGATTACGCATTTTCTTCGAGAAACGAATTTGTCTTTCACATAGTTTCACTCGAAAGCAATCTCGGCGCATTTCCTCTCATGTTCCGCAACATTCAGGGAGCGGTCTTCTGGGATCTGGGAACGATTTCGGACGACATTGCAGTTTTCAACGGAAAATTTTCCGCCGGAACAGGTTTTGAAATGAGGCTTCTGACCTATGTCGCCTACCGAGCTCCGGTGATGTTTGTTTTCGGAACGGCATACGGCCTGACAGAAAAAAATGCGTTAAGTTTTTATTTTAACTTAGGAATTTAATTATTCGTCGATTTTTGCGATCCGCCGCTCGTGGCGTCCGCCTTCAAAACCGGTCGAAAGAAAGATTTCAAGCCACGACTTCGCGTCTTCAAAAGTCGTGAAACGGCCGCCGAAAGCGATGATGTTCGCGTTGTTGTGCTGCCTTGAAAGGCGCGCATAGTCTGGATTCGTCACAAGTGCCGCGCGGATCCCCTTGAATCTGTTCGCCGCGATCGAAATTCCGATGCCGGAACCGCACACAAGCAGGCCGTAATCAGCCCGTTTTTCCAGAATGTCATGCGCGACAAGCTTTGCAAAATCGGGATAGTCGACCGACTCCGGCGAATTTGTCCCGCGGTCGATGACAGAGATTCCCTTTCCGCGCAGAAATTCGACGAGTTTGTCTTTAAGTTCAAAACCGCCGTGATCCGCACCCGCTGAAATTATCATATCAACCTCTTGATTTTACTTATTTTTTAATATTTTTTTCTATTAGTTCCTCAAGTTCCTTTTCGTCTTTTTCGCTAATTCCGCTAGCGCCGCTTTTTAACGAATCAGTTGCATCTTCAACAGTTTTTTTCGTCTCTTTCACCGCCTTGTCGGCAGCTTTTTTCGCGTCGTCAGCCGTTTCGGAAGCGAATTTCACCGCCTTTTCGGTCTCTTTTTTGATTGCCTTTTCACTTTTTTCGACAGCCTGACCTGCCGACGGAATTATATTTTTCCAAAGCGGTTTTCCGTCATAACAGAAGTTGGCAAGCAGAAACAAAAACAGCAGAACTTTTATTATTGTCAGAAAAATCGAACCCAGACCGCCTTTGCCGGCACTCTTTTTTTTGCCCATCTCAAACCTCCGATCAAAAAACAAGGCAATATAGCACAAAATTTATTCCCGGAAATAAAATTTTGCGTTTTTAAAGCGAATTTTTTTACGGATCTTCTTTTTTTCCTCTTCAGAAATTTCATGCGGGAAATGAACCGACAGAACTTTTGTGATGCCGCATTCGGCAGAAAAACGCTCGATATTTGAATAAAAATAGCTGTTGAATGACGGATTCCGCGAATATCTGTCAAAAAAAAGCCGCCCTGAACCGTAATTTTCGCGGACGCAGAAAACCTTTCCGTCAAAAGCGTCGGAGCGTTTCAAATCTTCCTGCCGAGAAACCTGAAAAAAGAAAAAAAATGAAATAAAAATGTTGAGCACGATCGCCATATATTTGATTTTACTGCGAAAATAAAGCGAGATAAAAAATGTCAGAATAAAAAGGATCTTGAAAAAAACCGGCACTTTCACGACTGGTATGGCAGTTTTTTCAGCAAAACCGGCAAAAAACGTTATTAAAAACGATGCCGGAGCAATCATGAAATCGGCAATTTTCAGAGCGAACGCCGCCGCGGCTTCCGAAAAAGGGATCAGAAACTGCGCGAACGTTACAAAAGGAACCGAAACCGCGACAACCGGAATGGCGAAAAAGTTGACGAAAGGCGATGCGACAGGGAATGTCCCCGTCAGTCTGTCGGCAGTCGCAAGGAGAATGTGATTGACGGAAACCGAAACACAAACAATTGAAATTATTACTGATTTAGGCATAATTCTCCAGATTTTCATAACCGTAGCGACACAAAGCGCGCTCATGAGAAAACTGAGTGAAAGCAGACTTCCCGGAATCAGAAGCGAAACTGCCGCGAGAGAGCACATAAAAACAAAAAACGAATGAGGATAACCGCCTGAAATTATGAATAAATCAAAGAAAAGAACAAACGAAAGCGAGCGCAGGGTCGGGATCGATGCGCCGGTTATCAGAAAATAATATGCCGACGCGGCGGTTTTCAGCAGAAAAAGGAGAATATTTTTTCTATGATGGCGGAGCGGCACGAAAAAAAGCAAAGTTCTGAAAAAAATTGTAAAAATCACTACCATCACACCGGTATGGAAAGCCGAAATCGCGACAAGATGCGTCGTTCCCGTGACCGAAAGAGCATTTCTGAAAGGTTGGGAAAAATCGCGTCTGCCCGTCGAAAGCGCTGCGAGGAACTCGCGGTTTTCCAAATTTCCGCAAAGTTTTTCCAGGCGGCTCTGCAAATCTTCAATAAAGTTTACACTATATTTTTTAGGGCGTTCATTTTCATAAAAACACAGATCTCTTGCGAGCGAAATTAAAAAAACAGCCGCAAGAAGCAAAATAATAAATTTATTCATTTAAAAAAACGAAGTTTATTTTCAAAAAATCATAGCTATAAATACACAAAAAATCAAATAAAGATTCCGGTAAAAAACCAAAATTCGGATTTTTATTGCATAAATTCACGCGATCAATAAAATTATCCGTTTTTGTTTTTTCAAGCGGAGAACATTTGATGAAAAAATTTTTAATGATTTCAATGATTGTTGCGGCAGCCTTTTTCGCGATTTCCTGCGGAGACGATGCAGGCGAAGAAACAGCATTTGCCGGCAAATCCTGCAACAGCAATGAAGACTGTGACGAAGGTCAGACCTGCGACACTGAAAAGAAAGAATGTGTCGGCAAAGACAGCCCGGACACTGGCAGCAATACCGGCGACAACGGAGACTCAGGCAGCAATGGCGACACCGGCAACAATGGTGAAAACGGCGGCGACAACGGAGACAGCGACACCGGCAGCGCTTCAATCATTGTCGTCTGCACTCCCGGCGAAACGCAACCTTGTTACGAAGGTCCGAGCGGCACTGCCGATACCGGAATCTGTAAAGCCGGAGTTGCAACATGCGTTGAAGACGGAACCGACTGGAGCGAATGTATCGGACAGGTTCTGCCGAAAGCTGAAATCTGCGGCAACGGCATAGACGAAAACTGCGACGGCCATGATGAAACACCCGAAACGGCTCAGGATCTTGACGGCGACGGTTTTACCTACTGCACAGGCGACTGCTGTGAAACATCCGGAGAATGCAAAGGAAAAGATCCTGCAAGAATAAGCCCTGTTTCGTTTGAAATAGCAGGCAACGGAGTCGATGACAACTGCGACGGTCATATAGACGAGGAGGTTCCTTCTATATGCGACAAGGGGATAAACACCGACACTGCAAACCCGATGGACATGGCGGCTTCGATGGATCTCTGTCCGGTTGACATCACGACTTACGGCGTCCTCAGCGCAAAACTTCTCTTTCCTGACGGAACAGGCGATTATTCCGACATTCCCGAGGAGCAGCACAAAGTTCTCCTGTCATACGGCAACAACATACTTCCGAAGGCAGGAATGACTTTTCTCGCTTTTTCGACAGGCGATCTCAATGCCAATATCAGCGGTTCATCAATAGACACTTCATTTAATACTGCTGCTCAGGGAGAACCGGAAACTCAAACATCCGGTGCTCCGGCCGACTGGTTCCAGGCTAACGGCGGCCAGACATTTCCCGATTCGCCGGGATGCAAAGGCAATATTATCTCGCAGGAAACAACCGACCCGGGCAAACCGCCTGTAAGAGACCCGATCATGCTTGAACTTGAAATCCGCGCACCGAACAATGCGGAAGCTTTCAGCGTGGATGTCTACTATATTTCAGCTGAATTTCCGCAGTATGTCTGCCAGTTCAACGACTTTTTCGTAATGCTTCTCGACAGTTCCTTCAAAACGGACAATCCCGAACTGCAGAATCCGGCAGACAAAAACATCGCGATGGACACTCTCGGCAATCCTCTCGGAATAAACCTTGCGGCATCAGGTCTTTTCACCGTCTGCTGCCCGAGACAGAAGTATCCTAGCTGCCAGGGTGACGCAGATCTCAAGGGCACACCTTTCACCACTCCGGGATGCAATGCTCTCCAAATGACCGAAAACCACGGCGGAACAGGCTGGCTCACGGTCAAGGGAAACATCGTTCCGAAAGAGGATTTCAAACTCAGACTGGCTCTCTGGGATACAGAAGACCATTATCTTGACAGCATGGTTCTTCTCGACAACTTTACCTGGTACGAATCGGCGGGAAGAGCCGGTATCGTCCCGAAATAATTAGACAAATCACGATTTTTACGGTAGAGACGCCATATTATGACGTCTCTACAAAAAGGCAACGATTTTATTGACGAATTTTGACGCCTTCTTTCGTGCGTTCTAGCACAAACGGGTTGTAATTAGCTTTTCCGGGATCGGTCCTGAAGATAAAATCAACGATGTCGTTCAATGTTTTGGTCGATGGCGAACGCTGAAGCCGCGCACTGTCAAAAACTGCCGTTGACGAAAAAAGGTATGAAAAGGCGGTAAGCCAGAAACCGCAACTGTGTGATTTTATTAAACTTCTTGGGATAAAAATTTCTGTAGTGCCATTTTTTGCCGCCAGATCCCGCCAGAAACCGTCCATCATTTCGCGGAGGATTTCACTTTCACGTGTTGCATTTTCAGCGAGACGGGCAATATTTTCCTTGTATGGAATTTCCGGCAGAAGTGCGTCAAGAGCGGAAACTATTTTGTGACGGTAGTAGTTTCTGCGGTATTTTTCGCAGTAATTTGAGGGATCTGACAAAAATTGTCGCCCGCGCATGAACTCTGAAATCTCATTTTTCGAGATGTTGAGCATCGGTCGGACAATGAAAAAATCGTCATTTCGGTCATTCGATAAAAAATCGCTGCCTGAATTTACTGGTTTTATGCCGCTTAAACCTTTTAAGCCTGTTCCGCGGTCAAGAATCCTCATCAAAACGGTTTCGACCTGGTCGTCAAGGTGATGGGCAGTTGCCAGCATATTGAAATTATTGGATTTTACTAAATCAAACAAAAGTTCGTAGCGTTTAAGGCGCGCCCGTTCCTCGATATTTTTCTCTTCATTTTGCCAGAAATCGTCTTCAAACTGCAAAGAAAAACAAGTTATTTCAAGCTCCTGACAAATTTTATCAACAAATTCCGCTTCCTTGGCCGATTCCGCGCGAAGTTTGTGATCGACATATGCCACGCAAAGCGAAAAACCGAACAAATCCTTGATTTCATTAAGTAAAAACAGCATTGCGAGTGAATCTGCACCGCCGGAGCAGGCAGCCAGCACCGAAAAATGTTTTCCTGCAAAACCGGTGTCAGCGATTATCCGCCTAAAACTTTTTTCGAACTTTTCTCTGATTCCGTTTTCCATTTCAGCCTCGACAAAAACCGTGAATTTTTAATATTTGCGCGGAAAAAGGCAAATATTTAGAAAAATCCGCTTGTTTTTTCGCTTTCGGGCAATATATTACCTCACCCCTAACCCCTCTCCAATGTGGCGAGGGGCTGTAGAGACGTGACCTGACACGTCTCGTCTCTGTTTTTTTTCGATTATTTCGATTCGCCGCCTCGAAATTTCGAAATTACGAAATATCGACAAAAAATGACGGCGGCGAAAAAGGAGGTTTTCGATGCTCAACATCATCAAAAGCGGTTTTCTGATTGCGCTGATGTCGGTTTTTCTCGTTTTTGTCGGTTTTATGGTCGGCGGAGTCGACGGCGCATTCGTTTTTTTCGCGATTTCGCTTGTTTTTAACTTTTTCAGCTATTTTTTCAGTGACAGAATCGTTCTCGCCTCTTACCGCGCGCAGCCTGCCGATCCCGGTGAGTATGCGTGGCTTCATGATGCTCTTGCCAAATTGGCAAATGCGGCGGAACTTCCTGTAATTCCGAAACTTTACATAATTCCGATTGCCGAGCCGAACGCCTTCGCGACGGGCAGAAATCCGAAACATGCGGTCGTAGCCGTGACGCAGGGGCTTCTCAATGCCCTTCCGCACGATGAAGTCGCAGCAGTAATCGCGCACGAACTCGGACATGTCAAACATTACGACATTCTGATCCAGACAATCGTCGCCGCGATGGCTTCGGCGATAATGTGGATCGCAACGATCGCGAGATGGGGCGGCGGATTTCTTCTGAGAGGAAACAATCGCGACAACGGCAGCGTTTTCGGCTGGCTTTTCGTCGTGATCCTGGCTCCGGTCACAGCGATGCTCGTTCAGGCCGCGATCAGCCGCTCGCGTGAATACATGGCCGACGATTACAGCAGAAAACTTATGGGAAGCGGCGAATATCTCGTCAATGCACTGAGCAGAATCTCCGGTTCGGAGGAAAGAATCGTCGAAGAACAGCGCGGAAGCGCGATTTCGCCGTCAACGGCACACATGTTCATCTATTCGCCGAAAACAAATTTCCTTTTCAAACTGTTTTCAACGCATCCGAGCCTTGAAGAAAGAATCAATAATTTGAGGAAATAATTATATTTCCACTCTCAGACCGTCCACCGCAGGCAGAACGTTTTCCGGCAGTTTTTTAAGGGTTTCCTCGTAGTCGAAAGTGTGGTTCATGTGAGTGAGATAAGCCCTTTCCGGGGCAAGATATCTGATTATGTCGAGGATTTCCTCGAAACTGAAGTGGGTCGGATGCTTCTTTTTCCAGACTGTGGAAGAAATAGCAAGTAATTTTACGCCCTTAGCTTTGTCGAGTTCGCTCGGTTTTATTGAATTTATGTCGGCAAGAAGGGCAAAATCTTTGAATCTCAGACTTGTGACAACCGTTTCTCCGTGTTTGTGGCGGATCGGCAGGATTTCCATATTTTTGAATGAAACAGGCTCTTTTTCGACAAAAACGGGTTTCAGAAACGGACGCGGCAGGTATTCGTTTTCAAAAAAAAGGTAGGGAAAACGCTGCTGTGCGATTTCAAAAGTTTCGCGGCTGAGGAAAAACGGAAGCGGCTCCTCTTTTCTGAACGAAGCCATCCTCATGTCGTCGATTCCGGCAAAATGGTCGCTGTGGGCGTGTGTCAGCCAGCCGGCATCGACGTGCGAAACGCGCGATTTCAGAAGCTGCTGCCTGATTTCATAAGGAAAATCGATCTGTAAAACCGTCTCATCTTCAATCAAAGTCATCGAAAAACGGGTGCGGCGGTTGCGCTCGTCCGAAATTTTGCAGATGTCGCAGTCGCAGAAAAGCTGCGGGACTCCGGTCGACGAGCCCGTTCCGTTGAAAATTATCGTTGTCAACTGATAAACCTTTTGAAAAAACCTTTGACTGAGCGTTTTTTGTTCAGTTCTTCTTCGTAATCTTCAATAAGTTTCGCTTGTTTTTCGATTTTTTCCTTAAGCTGTGCGATTTTCCGCTCCAGACGGGCGATTTTTGCGACAGGAGTTTCGTTTTCGGGAAATTCCTCCTCCGCTTCTTCCTCGGCTTCCGCTTTTTCTTCAGTTTTTTCTTCCTTTACAGGTTCAGGTGCGGGCTTGTTTGCTGGAAATTCCGTAGCTATCGGCAGAGTTTCGTCTTCAGATATGTCGGGTTCCTCCGTTTTTTCAGGCTCGGCATTTTCCTCATTTTCTTCAATATTTTCAGCAGTTTCAGGTTCTTCCGTTTGAGTTTCTTCACTCTTTTCAGGCTCGATATCGGCTTTGAAAATATCTCCGCGCCGGATATCAAGTTCAGGCATCGTCATAATTTCGATCTTCGTTTCAATTTCGGGATAAGACTGGTAATCGTCATCGCCCGATTTTATGATGATCGCCGTCTGGACTGACAAATTTTCGTGACAGTAAGCACTCAGTTCCGCCAGATTTGTCAGAATGATCGCCTTGTATTCGATAATTTCGTCATTCAGCTGCAGAAAAACCGAAAAAAACGGCTGCGGGCAGTCCTTTTCAATGAGAAAAATGCCCCAGATCTTCATATTTGAAGGAATCTCATCGATCAGAACCGATACCTGCACCTTTCTTTCCTTGGTCATGAAGGCAACAGCACCGAAGCGTTTGAGATAGGTTTCCATGCTCTGTGGCTTACGTGCGGGAGCTTCGGAAAGAGCGAGCCTTTCGATCGCCGGCATCGGATCGATGTTGTGACCCATGCAGAACTGTCTGATTTTATAGGCTTTTTCCTTAGTGTATCTGTTTTTGTCTGTCTCATTGAAAATGATGTTGCTGTTTTTTATCGAATAATCGATGCAGCCCATCATGAAAAAAAGAAGCGTTTTCGATTTGCTGTCAAGAAAGAACGGAATGTAGGGGAATTCGGAATCAAGCTTCTTAAACCACGATTTATATTCATCTTTCTGGAGCTTTTCGGAAAGATCGACTACCGTAAAACCGACAAATCTGATGACAAAACTGTTTTCGTTTTCATACGAAAGCCTGCGGTCAATGGAAAAATTCTCGATAACTTTTTTAATTTTTGAAATATCGCCTGAAAGAATCTCTTCTTTTGAAATTCTGAATTCCATTTCGCTCCGCCACCGAAAAAATCAGAAAAACAGCCCCTATTACCACAAACTGAAGACGTTTTCCAGTGTTTTTTACCCTATTTTGCGTTTATTTTGCTTTTGTGGCGGTTGTAGAGAAGCATTGCCGCGATCGAGAGAACGCCGAACGACGAAAGGACGATCCAGATTTTCCACGGAGCGTATGTATCCCAGAGAAGCTGGTTGGCAGCATACTTGTCAAGGCCTGTAAGTTCCTGAAAATACGGGAAAAAGTCAAATGTATCGATATTCATTTTCGCGATAGTTTCGGGCAGAAGGTTGTCGGGGTTCGTAGCTTTGTAGTCGTCGACGACTTTCGCGAGTGTCTCAAGCGGAACCTTTTTGACATCGAGAAGATACCGCTTCGTAATCTGGAGTTTGTTGGCAAAAGCATCGTAAAGCGGACCCGAGACGACGTTTCCGACGATCCAGCCGACCGCGAACGGAATGTTCGAAAGTCCCATGTAAAGAGCTTTTTTGTCTGCCGGCGCGTTGACTCCGATGTATTCGCTGAATTTGGGCGAGCAGGTCATTTCGCCGAGGCTGAAAAACGCTATGCAGATCGCGGTGACGACACCGGCCATCGTGATACCGGCGCAGAAAAAGGCTATGGTCGTGAGGCATATTCCGGCTGTTATCGCAACAAGACGCGGGAATTTGCCGGTGACCACGCTCCACGGAACAACGAAAAGGACGATGCAGAGCGAATTTATGTTGATGAACTGCTCCGCCTTGACGCTACCGCCGTCAGTCATGAACGAAGGCAGGATCTTCGCCAGAGCGCGGCTGTCGGTCCACTGGTCGATGAAATTCGGGTAAAGATCCCAAAGCTGCATGAACATAAGCCAGAAACCGCTGAAAATAAGAAGAAATATCATAAAATCCTTGTCTTTCAGCGCAGTCCAGGTGTCGTTGAGCGCATCTTTCGCGGACTTTGTAGCCTTTAATTTGTCGGGTTCCTTGAAGAAGAAAGTCGCCGGAATATAGTTGAGAGCAGTGACTATCGCCGCCGCGTAGAAAACGTAGCTCCACGTGTAACCGTCAGCATCGTTTCCGCGCAGAGTGCTCGCCATGACAGGAGCGAGAAGACCTCCGATATTTACGACCCAGTAGAAAATTCCGTAACCGACAGAGCTGTTCTCCTCAGTCACCGAACTTGCGACCGTTCCCTGAATTGGCGGCTTGAAGATGGCGGTTCCTGTTCCGACCGCGATCCCTGCGAGCATCATGCTCCAGAAACCGGCAGCATTCGCCATCAGGATGTAGCCGAAAACATTTGTCGTAAAAGCGATGTAAAGACTTTTGCGGTAGCCCAGATAGTTGGCAAAAGAGCCGCTCAGCATCGGAATAAGACTCTGGCACGCCGCCCAGACACCGAAAATAAGTCCTTTTTCGGTGAAAGTAAGTCCGAGACCGTGTTTGTCGGCAGTCGCTATCATCCAGAGCGGAAGAACCGCGCGCACCGAGAAAAATGCCAGACGCTCGAACATTTCCATGATGTTGGCAATCCAGAAATTCCTCTGAAATCCTGTAACCTGTGATTTGAAACTCATGCAGCTCCTCCTTATTTTCTATCTCATTTCGAGAATCATCTGATCGGCCTGATTCTTTAAAAATCTCAGAGCGTCATCCGAAATATCGGCGATATTCACCCAAAGTTCCCGTTTTTTGCCGTTGCGGATCATCTTTTTGTGCGAAATAAATTCGGAAAAACCGATATGGTTTTTAAGAAAAATGTTTATGTCAGACCACGCGTAGTTATTTCTGTTTTCCGATCTCAGCTTTGAAATAAAGACCGAAGTCGAAGCCGAAAGATAGGACGGAGATTCATTCGGATCGCTGCTTGCAAGCGGATGAAGAAGGATATCCAGATTCGGAAAAATCTCTTTGAAGGCATCTTTCATTATCGCGTCAGAAACAACGATCCCCTTTAATTTCAACAGTTTGGAAATATCTTCGAAATCTTTTTCGACACAGTTCCCTTCGATATAGATATAGCCTGAAAAATCTTTCGGGATCTGCCGGTTGTAAATCAGAACGCGCCTTTCAACATTTTTGCTTTTGAATGCCGCAAACTTTTTTATGTCGTCGGAAATAAGCGAAAGTTTCGCCCTTTCGGAATATTTTCTGAAATTTTTCTTCTTTTCACCAGTTCCGTTTTCGGTTTTTTCAGCGGCAGGAACGACTTCCGACAACGGCAGCGTGTAAAGGTGATGCCGCGCCCTTTTCAGAAAGTCCTTTTCCTCTTCGGTATAGCGGCAGATCATTAAAACCGATTCGTAAGTCCCCGGAATTTCTGCCGAAAGCCTTGAATCATCCAGTTTTTTCACATTTGCCGCTTCTACCCATTTCCCTTTATAAAATGCACCGCTGTAACCGTAAAAACCGATGAGACCTTTGTCGAAAAAGCGGGAGGAATTCTTGTCAAGCGGGAAAATATACTCCTTTTTGTTGCTTGTTTTTCCCGGTTTCAGGATCTCGACCCCTACCGGATAGCGGTAATTCCACGATTTTTCAAGAGATTTTTCAACGATTTCGCCCGTTTTGACTTCGGGGAAGAAAGTTTTTTCCGAAAAAAGGAAAAAATCGCTTTCCTTCGGCGCAGTCAGATCGGGTTTGACCGAAACGGGAAATTCCAGTCCAGCTTTCGCCGTGCTTTTTTCGCGGCAGCGGTTGTCGCAGTTGAAACAGTGCTGCGGAACGCTTTTTCTTGAAAGGCAGAGTCCGAATTCGGCGATGCACGATTTGTCCGAAACGAAATAAACAGGCTCAAGACCGTTATTTTTTGCAAGCTCGAAATTCGATTTTCCGCAAACTACCGGATTCACTTCAAATTTTTTGAAGAAACCGGAGAACGCAATCATTCTGAAATTTGAAAAAAGGGCGATTTTTCCGGCAAACCCCGCTTTCCGCAGAGGTTCCGCCACAGTCGAATCTGTCAGAAAAACAAAATCAAAAGTATTGCAATTATTTAAAAAAAGTTCGAACGGATATGAATTTCTTTCGTAAAATACAGCTGTTGGAGTTTTTTTCCGTTTCTGAGAAGCAACTATCCTGTTGAAAGTTTCAAAATCGTCAAAAAACGGAATGACAGGGATACCGTCGGAAATATTCTGCCGAAGATTGAAAATCTGTTCCGGGAATTGGATAAAATAGAAATGTTTCAAATTTCAGAGACTTATTTCTTTTTACCGGAAGCTCTTTTCGAAGCCTTAAGAGGATTAAGCTTCTTCGTAACGACTTTAACTTCTCTTTTTACATGGGACGCAAAAGAACAGATCTGGTCATTTTCCCAATGAAATGAAGGATCTGCATATTTTTTGCAGAAGCTGCCTGCTTCTGTTGTCTCAACTTTGTCGCAGCCTTCGCAGCGTTCGTCAACCGGAAGTTTTACTATTTTGTCGAAATCTTTGTTAGCCATTTTTTTACCCTCCAAAATGGTTAGAACCAAAAAACCGCAATATTGTAGTTATTTTTTTCAAAAAGTCAATTATTAAAGCGAAACTTCGTCAAAAAATCTCTGTCTGACCTTTTTTATCCGTTCTTTACGTTCAGGTTTGCCGGGATCCGGATGAGTCGAATTCGTGAGCAGAACCGCTATGGTTTTTTTGTCCGGATCGATGAGAAAAGCTGTTCCGGTGAAACCGAGATGCCCGAAACTTTTAGGATTCGCCGATTTTCCGTAGTTTGAGTCTTCTCCTTCCGGTCTATCGAAACCGGCAAAACCGAGCTTTTGGGCAACAGGGAAAAACCACTGTGTTTTCAGCAGTTTGTCAAAATATCCGACAACTTCCGCCGCACTTCCGAAAAGACCGGCGTGACCGGTTTTGCCGCCTAAAAACCACGAGTTTTCATCTTCGACGCTTCTTTCAGGGAAAGCGTTGCGCATTTCGGAAAAAGCCGTTTTCGGAGTCGCGGTTTTAGGGCTGAAAGTAATTCCGGAACTCAGGCCGTTGTCATCCTTGAAGTTTTCAAAAATCAGATCGAGCGGCTGATTGAAAATTTTTTCAAGGACAAAACCGAGAAGAAGATAGTTCAGATCGCTGTAGCACTTTGTTTTGTCGGAAGTTTCGTGCTCGAAAATAATTTTTTTCACCTCACGCTTCCTCTCTTCCAAAGTTTTTCCGGCCGGAACAAGTTTGTAAAACGGAAGCCATGCCGGGAAACCCGAAGTGTGGCTCAGAAGTTCGTAAAACGTGATATTCCTGCCGGAATCTCCGAAAAAACGGGAAATCTCATCATCCGGAGCGAGCTTTTTTGAAGCGAAAAGCGAATAAAAAACCGGAACGGTAAGTATCGCCTTCGTCAAGGAGGCCAGATCGAACAGTGTGGAATCATTGACTTTTTCTGACGATTCAAAATCAATGGTTCCGCCGCTGCCGCATAAAATCCCGCCGTTTTTCAAAAACGCGAACTGATATGCGCTGTAAAGATTTGAAGTGATATTTTCCGATAAAAATTCAAACATCAGAAAAGAGTCATCGAACAGCCGCTGCTGCTTTTTTCAGAAGCATTTTCTTCCATGTCGGACTTACCGGACTCTTTATTATCATCGGATTTGCTGCCGTCGTCCGGGTTTTCACCATCAGGATTTTCTTCCTGATCGTCTTGTTCGGAAGCTTTGCACTCTTCTTCCGAAGTCCACGAAGCGTCTAAATTTGAAATGGACAAAACTCCGGGGATACCAGTGTTTATAAAATGGAAATAGTATCTTTTTCCAGGTTTGAGATTGTCAAAAACCCACTTGTCGCCATTGCTTTCAACAATCCGGTCATATTTGACAACGCTCGGCAGATCGTCGCTCCAAACCACGGGCTCATCCTCGCGGACAAATACCATATATTTCGGTTTATCGTTGTAGCTGTTTCCGCCGGTCATGCCTGAAACGGTCAATGTGTCGGTGCAGTCGGGAACATCGTAGTAAAACTGAACATACATCGGAGCAACTTCCCTGTAGCTGTCCTCCCATTCAATTTTAACGGTATCCGTCGAATCAGAATAATATCCGTTGTTGCTGATTCCGCCGGAATAGATATATTCGTCAACCTTGGTGATGTCTCTTGCGCGGACTTCGTCAAAGTAGCCTCTGTCGGTCAGAATTTGTTTGAAATCATCCTTGAGCTTTGCCGTTTCACCGCTTTCAGCCGCTTCAAGCAGATATTCGCCCCACTCCTTGTAGCCCATGTCGGTATCGGTTACTATAAGAAGCGCGGACATAAAAAGTTTCGCGAAATCGTCTTTCGTGAAGCCGTTTTCAAGCATTTTCTGGTAAATTTCCCAGTGTGCTCCTACAAGCGGAAGACCGTCGTTGTGGCTTTCGCCGTTGAAATTTTCGTTTACCAGATTTTTGTTTGTCGTCGTTCTAAGGCAGTATTTTCCGTCAAGTTCAACTGCACCGCCCATCTGTCCTACACCTTTTGCGACATATTCGGCAAGACACGGATCCTCGGTAATAATGAAGGAAAAAACATCAGCCATACCTTCGTTGAGACCGAGAGCCTCATTGCTGAAACCATATTCATCGGCATGACCTGTGTAGCTGAGTTTGGTGATCCCCTCGATTACACCGTGACCGAATTCGTGATAAACGACATCGCCGTCGTATGCAAAATCGGCTTTGCTGCCCTGACCGAAAATCAGCGCATCGCTGTTGCTGTATTCAAAATCACCGAACAAAAATTCAGCAAAATACGGGTCATGCTGACTGTAGAAAGCGTTGTCGTAGGGTTTAAGATCAGCTGAATTATATCCGCTGAAATATCCGATCATCTGGAAATTGGCAACTCCGACTATCGGGAGCAGATCGCCATCTTTTTCGTGATTGGGGAGCTGCTCGTATTCTTTGAAACCCAAACTGCCGAGATACTTATAAATTTTGGTCATGTGGTAGTAAAGTGCGATTTCGGGATAGACATCTTTTACATTCTTTTTGTATTTAAGTCCCTCTTCCCAGTCTTCGTAAACAAAATTGCCCTTTTCGTCTCTGTTGGTGGCAATCTGCTTTACTGTGCAACGCGGCATTTCGTATCCGCTGTAGTCAAAAGTTTCGCCTTCATCGGGGCAGTTTGCCGTGACGACTTTTCTGAGTCCGTTTTCATCGGCAACAGCTGTGAGGTAACCGTCAGCCTCATCGATCCACGGAAGTTCAACTTCTATCGGATCGGGCGTGCTGATCGGGTTCTCGTCAAAAACTTTTGTAGTGTTTGACGCATATTTTATAAGGTTCCCGGCGCGGAGAAACTCTCCGGTATTCGCATCGACAAAGAAAAAGCGGCCGTCAAGCGGATTCTGCGGACGGAAACGGAGACGGTATGCGAGTCTGTATCCGCCGTTGTAACTTATAATCACAAGCTCGGAAATAAAATCAGGAGTTTTCACACTGCCGAACTGTTTTTTCGCGAACATTGCTGCCGCATTTTCAACAGTCATAGCCGGTTTTGTGTCAAGCGAAAAATCTTTCAAACCATTGACAACATTGATAATTTTTCCGTCTTTTTCCCTGATTACGCTGAATTTCCCGAGAACCGGAATCCCGTCGTAAACCCACGAGACCCTGTGGATCGAAACACCAGAAATCGTGTTTGAACTTTCCAGGTTTCCTTTGAGCAGCGGATTTTTGATTTTAAGCACCGCAGGAAGTTTTTTCGCTACAAAATTCTGAATGTTCGCCGCGGAAACAGGTTTTTCAAGTTTAACAACTTCGAACTTCTGCTTGCCGTTTTCGGCGGAAACAGCGAAAACAGCAAAGACAATCATCAAAACAACAAACAGTTTTTTCATTTCAATCTCCATCAAAAAAAACAACTTAATTGCAAGCAATAAATATTCTTAATTTTTTTTGTCAACAATTTTGGATGGTTGTATTTTTTGCTAACTCTGTCGTCGCATGCGCCGCCGAATTCATGTCATCGTGACGACGACACGACGTGACGGCGTAACGTTTTAAGTGAGAAAATACAACAATTTCAATATCTTGCGTAATCAAATCACTGGATTTAAACAAAAAACTTGATTTTTTAAAAAAAATTCGTAATATTCCGTCCGCCTTTCGGGGTGTAGCGCAGTCCGGTTAGCGCATCGGTTTTGGGAACCGAGGGTCGGAGGTTCGAATCCTCTCACCCCGACCATTTGGTCATTGGCAGCCGGATGCTTTGAGTGTGCGCCCATGGCTCAGCTGGATAGAGCAACGGAC
>Ga0310690_10001664_pt1 | contig 38765 bp, 57 predicted proteins | sample AusTroGonzalo_MG_2_FD_207661 | JGI IMG/M metagenome (GOLD analysis project Ga0310690, IMG submission 207661) | Bovine rumen microbial communities from tropical cattle in Woodstock, Queensland, Australia - Gonzalo_04 (v2) (version 2) | ecosystem: Host-associated > Mammals > Digestive system >... | reverse complement strand
CATGGAACCGAGTCTCGATTGCTGCTGCCGTCTGCGTGACAGTTGACTTAATCTCGTTGGTTTGCGTCTGCCCACTAGGATCGGTGTAGGTATCCTCCATAGAGGCGATTGCCTCTATCATGTCGTTCGTCTGGTTGATTGCAGTCTTTGTAGCATACGTGCGCTTGCCGACCGAGCCTTGCATGACCCAGTTGGTGCCGTCGTAGACGAACAGCACGGTTTCGCCTGCCGCCCACGCGCCGCTGCCGACCGCCGTGCCGTCCTCTCCGACGATGCTCTTAGCGCCCTTCGAGTTGACGTTTAGCGTTGGCGTCGCGTGAGTGTTTCCGTTCGTGAACTTCACAGCGACCTGCACGCCGTCGTACAGCTTGAAGTTCGAGCACGACGCCGTTTTCGCCTGCGTGCTCGCGCCAGTGCTCGATGTCGCGTAGGTAGCCTTCAATTCGTTGCCCAGCGCATCTGTGTACGTTTGAGCTGCAGTTTGCGCGGCGCTCAGAATCGCCGAGTCGGTCTGGTTGACCGTGGTGCTGCTCACGTAGTTGCGCAGCACGCCAGTGGACGAGTCCTCGAAGTACGACTTCACGCTCGACTCTATCTCGCTGGCGGTCACGGTCAGCTCGGCATGCGTCGAGTACACGATCCCGCCGCTGTACGGCTTCCAAGGCCCCGTGTAGCCGATTCTGTTGCCGCCCGCATCCTCGCCGTCGTAGTAGACCGAAACCCTCGCGTCGAACTTCACCGAGGTTCCAGCAGCAACTGCGAAGAACGTCCTCGCCAGCCTCGTCGGGTCGCTGTTGCCCGTTGCCGTGAGCTTGCGCCTTATCTCGGTGTTTCCTCCGAAGCTGTTGGAGCCAGCCGCCCCGTACTGCGCAACGCTGGAACCAGACGTTGCAGGATTGGCGTAAACCCACGGGTCGCCGCTGCCGATCGTTCGGTTGAAGTTCTTGATTTCGACCAGCATCGTCAGCGACTTCGACGTGTCTATCGACTCGATTTTGTTTGTCACGAAATAAGCGTACATCACATCGCTGCCGCTTGCGTTCAGCAGCTCCACGTGCGCCCAGCCGTCTGTGAGCTGGGTAATCCTCGAAGTGGTGAGCGAACCCCAGTAGTCGGTAGAGCTGCCAGATGCAGGCCAATCTGCTTCAAAGAACGGGCTTAGATTCGCACCATCATTCACAAGAGACTTAACCGCCGAGAGCGTAATAGCTTCGTCGGTCTGCTCGAAGCGGGTGTTTGAATAGAGCTGGTACGCGGACGTTTTAGCGACCCAGTTCGTGCCATCGTACACGAAGGGAACCGCTTCTCCTGCCGCCCATGCAGCAGCGCCGGTCTTTGTCAGGGAGTTGCCGTCAACGTCCTTTATCGCCTTTGCGCCAGTACCGTTGACATTTAGCGTAGGCGAGTTCACGTCGAGTTTCTTTGAGAACCTGACTATGACGACGCGCCCCTCTGCGAGCGTCCAACCGCTGTCCTCGGGCGTTATCGTTGCAACCTTGGCTGCGGTCGTGGCTCCTGTGCTGCTCTCGGCGTAGTATGCCTTCGCGTTGTTCAGCGTCGATGCAACGCCCTCAACATAGGTCTGCGCGTTGCCAGCGTCGGTGAGCGCCTGCGCTGCGGTGTCGCTCGTGTTCTTCAGGGCAGCGGCTATGTTCGCGTCGGCCTTCCCAAGCTCCTGCTCGATGGCGTCTATCACGCCCGTCGCGCGCGTCGCGTCGGCGCTTGCGCCATCGGCAAGCGACTTGATGCTCGCCGCAGCAGCCGCAAAGCTGGCAGCATCCTCATCGAATGCGGCAGCAGCATCGTCGAGCGCCTGCTCAAGTGCATCGATGTCGTTGTTGACTGCTGTTTCAAGGTCCGCGAGGTCGCCGGCAACGCCCTCTGCGTACGTCTGCGCGTCCTGCGCGGCTGTTGATATAACATCAAGCGCAGCATCTAAGGACGCTGCATCACCACGCGCCGCAGCTATCTCCGCTGCGGCATCGTCAACTGCTGCGGCGATTCTTGCAGCAGCCGCAGAGAACGATTCGGCATCCTCGTCAAGTACAGCTCGTGCCGCTTCTAGTTCATCATCCATCGCGCGGACATCAGCTTCCGTCTGATCCATATCGGAATCAAGCTGGTCGAGCCGTTCGTTCGCCTGTTCTTCATACGCATCGAGGTCATCTTGTATAGCAGACGCCAGTTTCTCAGCAGTGCTCCAACTGTTCGGGTCGAACTCGTCGCCATCGTCGTGCGCGACGAGTATGCCGCCTTCCGTTACCCACAGGTCGCCGTCGCTGAAATCTGTCGGTAGCTCCTCGCCGAAGTACACGCGGGTCTTGGACTGCGCGAGCTCGTCTACTTCGCCGAGGTAGTCCACGTACGTGTTGATGCTGCCGTTGAGCTCCGCGAGCTTCCTCGCCTGCGCCTCGGTGAGCGTGTCGTACTGGCTCCCCAGAACGAACGTGTCGTTCTGCGGCGCGTCCAGGTCGTAGGTGCGCTTGGTGCAGATGAAGTACTCGTCGAAGCCGTGCGGGCGCGACGTTGCGCGGATGAAATCGCCTATGCGTATCGGCGATGCGTCCGGGTCTATCACAGAAAGGTCGAGCGCCGTCATCTCCAAGGTGTCGCCCACCTTGACGTTGGACAGCCACCGAACAGCCTCTTCGAGCAGCTTCTCCTCGTCGGTCACGTCGCTCCACTCGTGCGAAGCCTCGATGACGCCGTACTTCCTCTCCGCCTGGTAGTCGATCACCCAGCCGTCCACAAGCTCGTACGGTATGAGGAGAGCCCTGTTGCCGAGCGCTTCGAGCGTTATCTCGGAAGGGCCGTCATCGGCTTCCTCGCCCTCGTTCTTCGCTGAGTCGAAGGTGTCGGAAGCGGACTCCAACAGGCTTATCGCCTTGTCTATCTCGCTCTGAGTCGGGGACTGCATGGACGCCACGCCCTGCGCCGTCTCTATCGCCGCCTGAAGCGCCTCCCACACCTTGTCCGGCTTGCTCCCCTGCGTCTTTGCGGATGCCGCCGAGATCGCCGCGTTGAGGTCGGATACGGTCTGCTCCTCCTCCTCGTCGTCGGCGTGCTGGAAGCGGTACACCGCGTCCAGCAGAGTTTCCTCGGCGCGGTCTGCCTGGTCCTGGGTCGCGACTGCGTTGTTCGCGACGTTCTGCGCGGTGAGTATGGCGCTCCTGAGAGAGCCGTACGACGCATCCGACGCGCTGCCCTGGTTTATCGCCTGCGCGGTCGATATTGCCGCGTTCAGCCCTGTGAAGTCGGTAGGCTCCGCGTCTTCCTCGTCCTCGGGCTTGCCGCCAGTGGCGAAGACGCGGGTGCAGTACTCCGTGCCGTTCGTGGAATGCGTGAAGTCGAGCAGGTTCTCGCCGAACTGTATGCGCTGCCCCGAGACGGAGTCGCCCGATGCGAGCAGGTCAACTATGCGCTGTGTCCCATCGTGGCGCGTGCGCACGTAGCCGCCGAGCGAATCGACTATCGCCGCCTTCATCTCGCTCCATACCGATGCGCGCGAGTCGCTCTTGCGGTAGAAGTCGCCCGTGTCCAGCTCGTCGCCCTGGTTCATGCCGACTATGAAGCGGTGCTCCGCCTGCATGGAGCCGTTGTACTTGTTCACGAGCCAGTTGAAGTAGCCTGCGACCGTGGACGGGACGCCGCCCTCGCCCGTCTCGTACGGTTGGAGCTGGGCATCGTTGAAGTAGCCCCTGTCGCCCTCGCACGTGTATGTCACGGACTTGTCGAAGCGCTCCTCTGCGCTCATGGCGCGCCCGTAGAACACCGTCTCGCCGTCGCGATCCACCCGTATTTCGCGGGACTTCTGCAGCAGCTCTATCTCGCCGGAATGCAGGTTGGTCGGCGGCATCGTGAACTCGAACGTCCCCGTCTGGTTCAGCGCGAGCTCGAGCTTCTTGTCGATAAGCTCCAACCCGTCGATACGGGGATCGCCTATGCGCGCGTCGCCGTAGAATACGCTCCACATGCTACGACTTCCACCTTCCGATTACGAGGATGTCGAGCGACTTGTTGCCCTGGCTCTGCAGGTAGACCGAGCCGGGCGTCCAGTAGACGAACTTCCATGCCGAGAGAGTCGGCTGGTCCATCCTGGACGGAAGGCACATGACCTCGCAGCGCCCCGCGTCGGTCGCCCTTGCGAGCACTGTCGGCGTCGTGACGGACGCTATCGGGTAGTTCACGGTCACGGTTTCGGACGCGAAGCCCGAGCCGCCCGTGCTGGCCCAGTCGTTGCTGCAGTCCTTCGTGCCGTGCTCCAAGTGCCCCCACATCACGAGCGTGCCGTCGAGCAGGCGCATGGCGTACATGCCCGTCGAGCCGCTGTTGCCGTCGCCGCCGCGCACTACCGAGATGGGCAGCGGGCAGTCTTCCAGCAGGTCGTTGTTGTCGTTGAAGGCGCTCACCCAATCGGCGAAAGTCTGCGAGATTGCAATATTCTCCATGTCCAGTGTCGTGCGCGTCTCGGCAGGTGTCGTTCCAGCCATTACAAGTCCTTCCAATCGTATTCGACAGTGATCTGCCCACCTGTGGGCTTGTCATCTTCTTCCCAGAGCCAATCGGCAATGCTCCCAGTCAAGTCAGAAATGGTGTCGTTCTCGAAATCGCCTATCGTGGTGGGAGTGCCGCCAGTTCCCCTCGCGTACGCGTAGATGCGGTTCGTCCCCTTCCTGAGCACGATGTCGGGGAGCCTGTAGACCCCCTTCCCCAGCTCGTAGTAGATGGGGCTTCCGTCCTGGTGCAGCTCTACCTTCGAGCTTGCCGTCCATATCGGGCAAACAGGGGCGTCGCCAGATTCGAGTTCCAGCCACATGCCGCCTGCGACGTTGCGCGACACGGTGACGTGCCGCTTGAACTTGTAGGGCTCGCACTTCGCCGTCATGGTGAACCCTGCCACGTCGCGGTTGCGCACGAGCGTCCCGACCGTCACCCTGCCCTCGTACGTGTAGCCTGGGTCCCATCCGAGCTGTATCGTGCCGCGCTTCCCGTGAAGCATTCCCTGCGCGGCGGAAAGCAGCTTCTCGCCAGCTTCGCGCCCCTTCGCCTTGGCGATGAAGTGGATGTTCATTGTCCTTGTCCCGAAGGTCGGGTACCCGGCAAGCGATTCGGTCATGTCTATCGGGCCGTCTATCCTGCCAGGGACGCTCACCCATGTCTCAATGAGCTCTGGCGGCTCCATATCGAAGCCGTCGTACTCGATTGCACAGCCAAGCGCCGCGCATATCTCCACGTTGTTGAAGGAAACGGTCTTGTAGAATCTAGCGGGCATTCGCAGCCTCCATCCTTCCGAGCTGTCTGTTCATCTCGGGGGCGAGCACCCCGCCAGCAACGCGCGAGTCGATATAGAGCTTCATGGCAAGCATATCGGCGTGCAGCATCTTCAGCTCGTCGAGCACCATCGCCTCCGTTTCAGCCCGCTCGGACGACATCGCGCCGTTGGGCATCTCCGAGGCTATCGCCGCTGCGAGCGGCTGCATGTACTTCGTGTTCGTGAGCGGTACGACCGTGCCACCCGTACCCCAGTTGAGCACGGCTTCCGCACCCGCTTCGCCGACCCATCCGTTGTTCGTGAGCGTTGGCCCAGTCGCGATGTAGCCTGATGCGTGGCTCGGGATGTACGGCGAGCTTGCGATGCTGCCCGTTGCCGATTGGATGGTGAACACGCGGGAGACTATATCGACGGTCTTGCTGGTAAGCCCCCTGATTGTCGATGCGAGGCTCGCCACCTCGCCAGCGCCGGAAACATTCGCCCGAACGTCAACTTCCTTGCCGGTGACGTTGGATATGTCGGCGTTGAGCGACCGCACATCCTCCGCAGACTCGTCTGCCGTACCGTTGTCGGTGACAACGTATTCCTTGTTCTCGATTGACCCGATCTCGTCTTTCAAGCCGACAACCCTGCCAGTCTGGTCGAAAACGGTACCCATATCGTCTACCCAGTAGGTCTTGCCGTCTATCTCTACCGCGTCCAAACCCTTGATCTTCGCCATAGAGAGGTCTATTTCGATGCCCATTTCTTGCAGTCCAGAAATCATCGACTGCATCGAGCCGTCCCACGTCCTCGCCATGTCCTTGATGCCGTCAGCGTGCGATTCAAGCTCGTCGTAGCTGATACCGAGCCCGTCTATCTCGTGTGCGAAGTCTGTCACGGATTTGCCGTTCGCCCAGAGCGACGCTTGCAGCTCGTCGTTGTCGGCAACCCATTTCACTGCTGCGCCAGCGCTTTCGAGCTGCGCTTCGTTCATGAGCTTCAATCCCTCTTCGTACTGGCCCATCGCAGCCGTGTTCTCGTCGAGCTTCTGGTTGGACTTGTCGAGGGCATCGTTCGCCAGGTTAAGATTGGCTTCGAGAACAGCGTAGTCATCCCACCTGTTCTCCTCTTTGGCCTTCGCCATCTTCTCTTCCAGGTCGGCGACGTTGCTCTCCGCCCTCGCAACCTGGTCGAGCGCGTCGCGGTAGTCGCCCATCTTGGCTTCGTAGCCTTCCTTGAAGAACTCTGCCTTCGCAGCGAGTATGAGCGCGTCGGTGAGGCTGTTGAATGCGTCTGCGGCAAGCTCCGCGCCGTCCCTCATGAGATGCAGTTGCCCAGTCTCGTCCTGTGTGAACGAGATGGATTCGCCGGCGGCGGAGTTGTAGAGGTCGAGCTGCGTTTTCAGGTTCGCCATGCTCTCGGCGCTGTCGTCTCCTGCGTTGTACGCGTCGAGCGCTGCCAGCAGGCCGTCCCTGTACTCGTCGATGAGCGCCACGTTGCCGTACGTGTCCTTCGCCATGTCTTGCAGCTTGCGGTTGGTTTCGGCCATCTTCTCGACCATTTTGTAATAGCTGTCCGCAAGGCTCTCGACCGAACCCCGCTGTTTCGCGGTGGCGCTTCCGAGTGCGGAGCCGATTACGTCCCCCGCGTTCTTCGACGCTTCTTTCGCGTCCTCCATCTTCTTGATGTAGTCGGTGATGGCACCTATGACGGCCGTGATGCCGGCTATGATCGCGACTGTCCCGAGCCCCTTCAAGAGCGACGTTCCGACCATCTTCGCAGCTTCGCCGAGGCTCATCAGCTTCAGCTTCATGCCGTCGATGCTCGTCCCCGTGCCTACGAACCCCGCCTTGAGCACCGCAATTGCCTTCCCCATGGCGCTCGTCTCGGTGATGAACGCGGCGATGTTCTTCCTAGCGATGAGGATCGTTGACACCACGGTTAGCGCTGGGCCAGAAAGCGCCAGCAGCCCAGCGCCGACGACGACCGAGCTCTTCGCCATCTCGTCCATGCCCTCGAACAAGTCGAACGCGCCCTTCGCTATATCCGCGAGGATCGTGATTATCGGGGTCGCGCCCTCGGCGAGCGATGCCATGGCGTCGTTTGCGATATTCGTGAGCTTCGAGAGCTGGCCCGAGAAGCCTTCTGCCTTCTTGTCTGCTTCGCGCGCCGCGTCCCCAGCCGCGCCCCATGCGTCAGATTGCCCTTCCCATGCGTGCTGAGACATCGTGAGGTTGTCGTTCAAGCTGCCGATGGTCTGCATCAAGCCGAGGATGGACTGCTTCTGTCGCTCGCCTGTGATGCCCATTTCTTCGAGCGTCGCCACCGCTGAGCCGCCTTCCGACTCGATGCGGTTAAGGCCGTCGATGAACGCCTTGAACGCCTCGATTGGGTGCTCCTCCCATGCCTCCGCGAACGTTTCCGCCTGGTCTGCGCTGCCGTACGCTATCTCGGCGAACGCGCCCAGGGCATCCTCGCCATTTGCAACAGCCGATTCTATATCGGAGAACGTGTTGGCGATTGCGGTGCCAGCCGCCTCCGTCTTCATGCCCGTCGATGCGATGGTCGAAGACAGGGCGAGTATTTCGGGCACAGTCATGCCGACGATGGTTCCCATGGAGCCTATGCGCGTAGCAATGTCTACTATCTGGTCCTCGGTCGATGCGCCGTTGTTGCCGAGCCGAACCAGCGCGTCGGCGTAGTTGTCGTACTCGTCGGCGGTCATATGCGTAATGTTCGCGAGCTTGCCGAGCGATGATGCGGCTTCCTCGGTGTCGAGGTTCGTGGCCACGTCCAAATTCGAAACCGTCTCGGAGAAAGCACGCAAATCCTCGGTCGCTATACCGAGCTCTCCGCCGATTGCCATAATCTGCATCATCTGCTCGGCGCTGGTAACGTGCGTCTTGGAGAAGTCGATAGCCGCTTGGCGCAGCTCCCTGAACTGCGCTTCGGTGCCCTCGACGGTCTTGCGCATGTCGCGGTATGCCGAGTCCATGTCTTGAGCAGCCGTGACAGCGCGCCATCCGAGCATGGTGATTGCCGGCGTGAGCGTCGAGTAGAGCGACATGCCGATGGACTTGACGGTTGATGCGTTTATCAGGCTCTTGCCGCCGAGACTTGTCAGGCTCATACGCTCTTTCAGGGAAGCGGCATGGGCGCTCGTCTCGGACAGCTCGGTTTGCAGACGCTCAAGCTCTGCGCATTCCTTCGCCGTCTCGAAAGCCTCGTCCATCTGCATAGCGCTCTGCCGAAGCGCATCAACCTTGGCATCAGCTTCGCTCACCTCGGCCTTGAGCTGCCTTATCTCGTCTACGGGCGCTTGCGCGTCAATAAGCCGTTGAAGTGACTGGTGCAGCGCGTCTGCCTTGCCTTTTGCTTCCGCGAGCTCGTCTTGGACCTTCTGCCACGAGTCCTTCGTCTCTTGGACGTACCTCGGCAGATTCTTGTGCTCTGCGAGCACTCCCGACAAACGGCTCTCGTATGCTTCGACCTGTCGGGAAAGCTCTGATGCCTTGTCCTTCGCAAGCTCGTACTCGCTTGAGAGCGCCTTGAGCCTGCCGATTGCGGCGGTGAGGTTCGACGGGTCCTCGCGCAGCGCTGCTTCGTATGCCTTCGCCTGCTTCGCGCACTCGGATAGCGCCGAGTCCATGGCTTTCACCTTGGTCGCCGACTCGCTCCAAGCGTCCCTCGAATACTTCGATGCGGTATTCAGCTCGCGAACGGTGGCAGCGGCGTTCTTCGCCTCGGAGTTGAGCCGCTGCATATCAACCGACATGCCCTCCAACCTCGATGCGGCTTCGAACGCTTCCGACGTGCCAAATGCCTCTTTCCACGTGGCCCGCATCTCGCGGAGCTTCTGGATTTCGTCATCGGTGATTACGCCGAGCTCCTTGAGCGCCGCCATCTGCTTCTCGAACGTCTCTCCCGTACCTTGGCGCGAGAGCGCGTTGAGGTCCATCGCCTTGCCAGCTTCTTTCGCCCTTACCTCAAGCTCGCGGTATCTCGCCGCAAGCGTCGCGGTCATGTCGTTGTAGCGCTCCTTCGCGGTGGTCGCGGCGAGAGCGACGTTCTCGGTGGATTCGGCGAGCTTCTTCACGCTGGTAGCCGCTCCGCCGACGCTCACGACGTTATCGCCCAGCTCCTTGTAGGCATTCTTCAGCAGGAAAATCTTCGAGTAGAGCGCTTCTGCTCTGTTCGCGGTCAGCTTCATGCGCGTGTCTATGTTGCCGAGGTCGCCCGAATCGAAGCGCATGGCGCGCGTTATCTGGCGAATCTGGCTCTGAAGCGACGACGCGGCCTTCGTCGATGCCTTCAGCGCAGCATTGAGCTGGGAGGTGTCGCCGCCGATGCGGATCGTCAAACCCTTGTACTCTGCCATACCGACACCTCCTAGAAAGCGTCTATGTCGGCCTGCGTAGCGTCACGCACGCCGCCCTCGTCCGTTTCCTGCTCCTCTGCTGCGGCCTGCACGTACCATGCCGCCCGCGCGTAGGGCATCGTGATAACGTCAGCCCTCGTGAACCCCAGCTTGAGCATCGTCAGCTCCGTTCTGCTGTACGCGAGCCTTCCGCCTGCGCTTCGGCTTGTCGAGCTGCCTTGCGAGCTCTTCGGTGGCTTGGGCGAGTGTAGGAAAGCAGGCATCGATCTCCTTCACGAGAAGGAGGTGCAGGCGGTACATGTCGATATCGTCTGCCGCGTGCGCCCTGCTCCACAGTACGAAGTCGCCTATTGTCTTGTCGCCGTTGAGCCCTGCTTCGCAGCCGCACTTGAGCATCGCCCACAGTGCGCGGGCATCGGCTTCCCAGTTGGCCGCGAGAAGTTTTCCGAGCGGTGTCCCATCCTCCGTGTCCCCGTAGTCGGTAACGTCGTCGACGAGCGACTTGTGCGGGCTCGACGGGTCGTTTTGGAACGCATGCTCGTAGATGGTCAGCGTGTGCAGGCTGCACAGCGCCGTCCATTCGTCCGTGGATTCGCCGAAGGCGAGCGGCCCCTTGTCACGGGACTGCTCGCCCTCTGCATTCTCATCCACGTGCCTGAAATGGATGATCATGTCGCGCTCTCCTATGAAGTCGAGCCAGTGGCACCGACGATGTAAACGGAGCTGAACCAGTTGTTGAACCGCGTCGCCGTCGAGGTTTCGTTGGTGACGCTCGCCTTGATGACGTTGACGGTGGAGGTTCCGATGGTGATGTCGCGGCCGATTGCCGTGCCCGTCAGCTCGTCGGTGTCAGGATCGATGGAATCGGTCTTGGTGTTTCCCGTCTGCGTCGGGCGGCTGAACTTGACGTTGTACAGCAGTCCGCGCTTCTTGACCTTCGAGCCGCCGAACTCCCACAGGAAAGCGCAGCTTGCGGGCTCTGCGGTTGCAGGCTCGTAAACGACGCCGTTTGAATCGACCACGTAGCCGAGCAGGTCGACCTTCGCCTGGTCGCCGAGCACGGCGATGGTCAGGCTGACCTCGTAGCCGGTGTTGCTGGAACCAGTCTCGTATGCGATGTCGTCGGCGTAGAATGTCCACGTGTTGCCCTGCGGCGTCAGCGTGAGCTGAGTCGCGCCCTTCATGGCAACGGGCGTGGCGTACGTGCCGAGAGCACCGTTCGTTCCATCGGTGTAGAGCGCATAGTGCGCGTTGGAGATTCCGTAGCGGACTCCCTTGGAATCGCTCATGATTCTTCCTCCTTCGTATAGGTGAAGTCGTATTGCTCTATATGGCATTGCTCGCTCTGGCTCCACGAGCCGACCTGCTCGACGGGGCCGAACGCTTCTTCGAGCGCGTCCCTCACGCTGGTTTCCAGCGTCGGGTCGGCAACCTTCTCGAACAGCTCGACGTGCATCCTTGGGAACCGTGCGAACGTGCAATCGTCTGTGTAAAACTCGCCGTTGTCGTCCACTGTGTAGACGAAGAACGGCGGTGCTGGCGCTTTGCCCACCGGGTACGCCTCGAAGCGGCCTGGGATGCCTAGTGCGGTAAGCGCCGCGTATGTCTCGCCCATCGCGCTCATAACCCCGCCCCTAACGTCGCGAGTATGACCTGCTCTGTCAGCTCGAACCCATCATCTGCTGCCGGCGCTATGTGCTCGATGGCGCGCGTCCTGCCGCCGCCTACCTTCGCATGGCCCTTTTCGAGCAGGTGCGGAAGCCCAGGCTTCGTTGAGTACACGTGCCCTTGCACCTCCCTGCCCTCGCCTTCGACGCGGAAGCGGATGGACTTGGCGTAGACTCCCCTCTGCCTCGGTGCCCCTGCCTGCCATTCGTCTCGCGCAAGCTCGCAGCCTGCCCTGACGCCCGTTTTCAGCGACTCGTCGGCCACCTCCTGAACGTTGTCCAGGATTGCTTGCAAATCTGCCATGAAACGGTCTGCCATCAGTCGTTCCTCGCATGCTCCGACAGTGTGATGATCGTCGATTCGAGCCCTTGCCTGCTCGTCTGGTCTATGTCCAGCTCTACCCCGTGGTAGACGGCCTGCGTGTACGGTCTTTCCTCGAACTCGATGGTCTTGACCTCGACGCGGGCGGCTATCTTCGGACCGAGCTGGGCTGCGGTCGCCCATGTGTCCAGTCCCGTGTACCACGGGTTGCAGAACACCTCGGTATCGACCGGCTGCCCTTCGTGCTCGATGCCGTACTCGTCCACGGTGAGCGCTGTGGTCACGTCGCGCAGGATGATCGTGTCGCTCCACCCGCTCATTCGGACGCCGCCTCGTAGTGGACGTTCTGCTTGCCGTTGAGAAGGCTCGCGACTATCGAGCGGTACGACGCAAGGCAGGCGTTCCTCTCGGATGCCTCCACGTCGCGCCCGTACTGCGCCTTGCAGTAGTTGATGACCGCCGTTTTGACTATGGGCATGTAGTCGCCGTTGTCGGCATCGGCATCGTCGGCAAGGAACTCGGGCCTTACTCCCTTGTTCTGCATGTCGAACAGCGCCGTCCCGATGTAGGTGGCTATCTCTCCGTCTGTCTTAGCGGTGGTCACGCGCAGCGCGACCCTCACTTCATCGAGCAGGGCCATCGCTAGACCTCCTCGGCCTTCTTCGCCCTGCGCTTGCGCGAAGCTGCTTTGGACGCGCGCTTCTCGGGCGTTTCGGGCTGCTCTGCGATGCGCTCGACCAGAACGGCATCGGCGGGCTGCTCGCCCTCCTCGTACTGGTAGGTTCTGCCGTTCGGCATCTTGTAGACTCTCAGCATCTAAACAGCCTCCTCGATTCTCCTGAAAAGGTGCCCGCATGCAACGCGGGTGTCCAAGTACCTCGGTATCCCAGCGTTCCGCAGCTCCTCGCAGAAGTACAGGTCCTCGGTGAGCACGTCGCGCCTGCCGTTCGGGTAGTTGATCCATTTGAACCATGGATACCCGATGCGGCCGAACACATCAGTCCTCACGAGGATGCACCCCATGCCGCACCCGTGGATTTCAACGAGGTATTCGCCGCGCTCCCGCATGTCGGAAAGCTCGCCTTTCGCGTACGAGCTTTCCAGCGTGTAGTTGAAGTGCGCCCTGCCGTGCTCGTCGAGCAGCTTGTAGGCGCAAGTGAGGTCGCTCGGCATGTTCGCCTCGTTGCGGCGCAGGTAGAACCCGCCCACGCAGTCAACGTCGTGCGAGAGCAGGTTGAGCAGCGCGTCCTTCGGAACGGTAACGTCGCCGTCCACCATAAGCAGCCAGTCTGCTCCCGACTCCTGCGCTTTCGCAGCTATCTTGTTGCGCGCTGCGGCGCAGTCGTGCCCGCGAACGAAGTCGAACAGGCACTCGTGCCCGCCCTTGTCCATGTCCCAAACGGACTTGAACGTGTCGGGCGAGATGTTCTCGAAAGTCGGTATGGCTATCAGGACGCGCATTCAGCTCTCCTACGAAGTCTCGCCAGTAGCGCCGGATGCGCTCACGGTGATGTTGCAGAAGCATGCGGGGCGCTTGACTGCGACGATCTCGCGTGCTTCGGCGCGGATGGAGACAAGGTTCTTCTCGAAGTCCACGTCGTTGCTGTTGGTCGAATCGACGCGCACGCCGTCAGCCTTGCTCACAAGGTCGGCTCCCTGTGCGAATGCACCGACGAGGATGTGGTTGGCGGTCAGGCTGGCGTTCTTCACGAACGTCATCTCGAACAGGCGGCTGTACTGGGAGGAACCGAACGGCTCGCCAGCATAGTAGTGGTTGTTGCTGTCGAGCGCGCTGCGCAGGATGAGCCAGATAGCAGGAGTCACGACAACGGCATCTGCTGCGATTCCGGTATCGTCCTCGATGTCGGCTGCTGCGGCGAGGATGCCGTTGAAGATGTCGATTGCCGTCGAATAGCTGACCGATGCGGTCTGCACGCCGCTCGTGCCGAGCAAGGTAGCCATAGCTGCGGCCTGGCGCGCGGCGTTGAGGTCGTTAACAAGGTCGGTGTTGATGGCATCGGCCACGTAGGGAGCGTCCTCGAACAGCTCCTCGGTCATCTTGATAAGGCCAGTGATCTTCTGCAAGGTAGCAGTCTTTGCAGCGTACTCGTAGGTGAGCTTGTTCTTCGTACTGCCCTCAGCGGTCGTGCTGGCGCTGCCTGTCGTGGTGCTGTATGCGTTCCACGAGTAGACGGGCGCGCTAATCTGCTTGCGTCCGAACAGGTCGAGGAACGTCAGCGGTACGACGGGCTTTCCAACAACGTCGGTGCTGAACTGCGTCGGCGTCAGCGTGAAGCTGGCCGTAGTAGACGGGTCGCCTGCCGTGCGCACGTTGAACGCAGGCGCGATGATGCGGTTGTCGGTGCTGGGATGCTCCTTGCGGTACTGGACGAAGTTCTCGCCCAAGCTGGCTGCACGTTCCATGCTGCCCTCCTCAATCTTCACGGCCTCGACGGGCTTGGCTGCGCCGCCGATGACCTTCTCCATGTTGCGCTGCTCGATCTCAGCGAGCTTGTTGCGGCGCTCGTCCTCGGCGTCGATGAAGCCGAGCTCCGCGTCGATTGCCTCCGCCTGCTCGACGGTGGCATCCTCGGGCAGCTCCTTGGCAAGCCCGATTACGAGGGAACGGCGCTCCGCGTACTCGTCTGCTCCGAGGGAGCGGTACGCAAGCGCGTCCATAGCGGTGAACTCCATGAGCTCTCCTTCCTCTAGTTGAACTTCATTGCCTTGGCACGCAGCGCAAGCTCCCTACGCATGCGTTCCACCCGCTCGGCTTGCTGCGCCTCCCGCAGCTTGCGTGCCTCGATCGCTCCGTCGATGACGCGCCGAGCGGATATGGACGTGTTCGGGTCAGCAGGCCTACTGACGCACGAAACGTCATAAACACGTTTGATTCGGCGAATGTGGAATGTAGTCGTCTTGTTCAGCTCGTCTTCTTCCACATCCTCCTCGGCGACGGTGAACGCCCAGCTCATCTGGTCCACCATGCCCGCCTTTATGTCTTCGTACATCTCGCCCGCGAGCGTGGTGCGAGAGAGGTCGGCCGCGACGTAGAGCCCGTGGAGCTGCGGCTCGATGTAGAGGGTGTCGTTGCGGTTTCGGGCGTAGACCCTGCCCTCGTGGTCGTAGAGGAATATCACGTCGGACGTGTCCGCGCCCTCCATGCACCCCTCGTGCATGACCTCGACGTACTTCCACCCGTCTGCGGGGTCTTCCCAGAGCATGTACGGGTCTTCGAAGGTGGTGGCGTAGCCTTCCACGAACTTCTCGCTGTTGAAGCGATTTGCGTAACGTTTTTCCTCGGCATCGTCCTGCTTAACGTCTATGTCGATGTCCACACTGGGCACGGCGAACGGCTGCGCCATCATGCGGTACTCGCGTTCCATAGGTTTCGCTGGCATGTTCCTCTCCTTGTCCCCGTGCTTGGCGTACCAAGCGCGGATGGCCTCTATGTAATCGTCGGGACACCCTTCTGCCTCGGCGCGTGCTATGCATTCGTCCTCGCCGGGGTCTATCTCGATGAACTCGGCACCTGCGAGCCTGAACAGCTCCTTGTCCTCCGAATCGAGTTCCGTGCGGATGACCCACGAATCGAAGTCGCGCTCGATGCACAGGTCGGTCACGCGGTCGCGTGCCGACAATGCGCACGTGCGGATAGCGCCCTCGCTGCCGTGCGGCTCGGTGTTGCCGAGCGCTTGCGCGATGAGGTCGTAGTCAACCACAACGTCTTTGTCCTTGCGGTTCTCTTGGACGTAAGTGGACTTGCCCGCGCACGGTGGCCCTGTCACAACTCGAATCGTCATCGTCACCCCTCGTCCACGTCGTCTTCGTACTTGCCATCAACATCGTTGTAGATGTCATCGTCTCCGCCGAGGTCGAAGTCCTTGCCGTCCTCGATGTCCGATGGCGGAAGCGCCGTTGCGAGGTTGCCGCCGCTCGTGTATATGACGTTGCCCTGCATGTCGAGCACCATGTACTCGCCGCGATTCACGAACACGTCTCCGCCTGGGACTTTCGGCAAGCCGAGAACTTCACGGCCCTCGTTGATGGTCATGAGCCGTCTGTCGGTCATGTCGCGCACCATGTTTCGCTTGGACGCGGCGCTCATGAACTGCATGCGGTTGGCGGTGAAGCTGATGTTGTTCGTGAGCATGGCGCGGGTCGAGAACATCATCTTGTTCAATCCCTCGGAAAGCTGGATGGCCCAGGTTTCTATCTTTCCCTCGTAGTAGCTATCCCAGATTTCTTCGGTGCAGTCGTTCTGCAAGATGCGCTTGTTCGTGCCGAAGTAGTTGAATACGTGGTCGTCGATGCGCTGCATCTCTACCGAGTCGATGGTGTAGGCGTTGTGCGCCACAGGCGTAACGCTGTCCCACGTCTGGTCGTAGATGAGCATGCCTGTCGAGTTTGACGGGCCGAGGTTCTGTTCGGCGAAGCGCTTCTTCTTCTCGTCCATGTCCTCTTCGTCGACCTGTCCCACCATGCGGCCGATGAACATGATCTTGCTGCCGATGGCTATTGCCGTCCGCTCTGCGTCGGCCTGCGCGTTGAGAAGCGAGAGCGTGTCGCCGAGCTTGTTCGGGGTGCCGAAAAGGTCTGAAACGTACTGGTACTTGGACAGCACGCACACGTCCTTTGCGGGATACGCCAACGGGTCGCCCACGGGCATGTTGAACTTGAACCACAGCTCCCCGCCGACGTCCATAGCCTCTGCATCAGAGCATTTCAGCGGCCAGAGCCCCGTCGTGCGCCCCTGAGCGTCGTGAAGACGTATGACGAACGCCGTGCAGTCCACCTCGTAAACGGTCGCGAGCCTGTACAGGAAGCGGCTCCACGTCATGTGCTCGTTCGGCCATGTGCGGAATAGCTGTTCGACCTGTTGGATCGGACCGTCGTAATGCGGCTCCAGCTTCGAGCATGCGTTGGCGAACGAGTGGACGCAGGCGCGCATGAGCTCCTGTTCGTAGAGAGAGCCGTTCCATGTCGTGTAGCTAGGCGTGTACTCGGTGAACGTAGAGAACCTGCGCCCAGTGCGTTTCGGCGCGAGCCAGCCTTTTATTGTGTCGATGAATCCCAAAGCGTCCCCCGTCTGGCGGTTTTGCATGGTTGTTCAAAGTATTCGTACCACTTTTAGGACTCTTTGGTATGCGTTGATGTAAAGGGAAAATGGTTTTTCGGGCGTTGATATACATGTTTCAGCACGTCGGAGCAGCTACACGAACTCGTATATGCCGTTCTCGCGCTCACGGCTGGTTATCCTTGGACCAGCTATCTCCATATATTGCCATTCGCGCTCGATGCCGATGAAACGACAACCGAGGTTCGCACATGCGACGCCCGTAGTGCCGCTGCCCATGAACGGGTCGAGCACTACACCGCCTATCGGCGTTACGAGCTTCACCAACCACTCCATGAGCGCTGTCGGCTTGACGGTCGGGTGCATATTGCCATCGCCCCTGTCCTTCTTTGACGCTTTGGCGCAGTAAAAGAAGCGGTCGGCGCTAGTCGGTTCGCGCCTCCTGCCGGGCTTTGCCGCGAAATTCGTGCCGCCCTTGTCGGCGTACGTCCGTTCTGCGCTTTCCTCGCCCTCGCGGAAAACGTTGAAGTACCTCGCAGCGCTTCCAGAGTCACCACGACCCAACTGTTCAGGGTATTCGTGACCGTTGAACGTGCCGTATATCCCGTTCTTTCCAGGCGCTTTCACTCCACCGCCACCGCTCGACTTACCAGTGTCGGGGAAAAGGTCGAGCACGAGCTGCGAGCCGTCGTGGACGAGGTTCGCGGGAAAGCGGCCCTTCTCTCCGCTCCAATCCGACTCTGCAGCATCGTACCTGCCGTATATGCCGCTATCCTTGCCTTTCGAGCGAGTATGCGGGTTTTTAGCGAATACGTTGTCATCGCCCTCGATTGGAACGCGACAGGCGTCTATATTCAGCGCCCCCACGCCCCACGTGAGCACGTTATGCGCCACCGTGCCGTCTAGCGGTTTGCGCGCGACGATGATTGGCTCCCACGCGGGTTTCAGGCAGGTTCCCCAGCCGTCCCACTTCTTAGCCTGCCAGCTCGTTGCTTCCGTAAGGTCGTAGCTGGTGCTGTTCGCCTCGTCGCCTATAGACGCCGCGCCCGTTCCCATGCCCTTTACCTTCGAGAATCCCTTCTGCGGGTCGGTATCACGATGACCAACCACCTTCTGTTTCACGCCGAGCGACTTGTCGATAGCCTTAGCGACGTCCATGCTTTTCGGGAATCCGCTGCCGTATGTCCACATCACGCAATCGCGTATTTCCCAACCTGCATCTTCTATTGCGCATGCCATGCGGTGAAACGTGCGCGTGCCTCCGAAGCAGAGCAGGTGCGCACCTGGTTTCGCGACGCGCAGGGCTTCGGCGAACACGGGCGTCATGGCAACTTGGAACTTGGTATTCTCGCTTTTGCGCGTTCTCGCCTGATCGGCAGCACACGTTGGATGATGGTTCCCCCCAACTTGGTCGAACGTTGCATCGGTTCGCGCACCACCTTTTCGCCCATCCCCAAACGTGTCCCAAGCTACGCCCATGAACGCAAGCCCATACGGCGGGTCGGTTATCACCGAGTCCACACAGTTGTCTGGCATGGTCCGCATAACGTCCATGCAGTCCCCTAAGTGCAGCTTGCCCATGCTACCCCTTCCACGTGCTCGTCACCATCTGTATGTACTCATCGTAGTAGTCGAGCAGCGTCACGTACGCGTCCAGCTCCGCCATGAATCCGTCGATGCGGTTCGCTGCGTTGTTGTTGCGCTTGTCAGGCTGTATGTTCTGGTTAACGTCGGTTTTCACCTGGACGTTCATGCGGCACCAGCGGTTGATGGGATGGCCGTTGTCAACCAGCCTGCCGCGCGCGTAGTCAGCTTTCAGGCGCTTCATCGGGTCGGAGAGAGTCTGCGCGCCCTGGCGCACCTTGCGGCACCTGCTCTCGCCAACGAAAAGCTCCAGGTTCTTCACGGTCGAATCGTCCATGTGCCACGGGTCGAAGCCGCACGCGAAGCAGTACAGCTTCTCCTTGCGCAGCTCTTGGAGCCATTCGAGGAACACGGACTTCGGTATGTGGTTGCCTGGAACAACACGCAGCAATCCCTGCGACTCCCACAGGCGGTACGGCACGTTGTCGCGCTCCTTGGTGAATCCTGCGTCCTCGCGCGGCGTGAGCTGGTCTTCTGGTATCCAGTACATGCTGCGCTCGTAGATCGTGTCGTCTACCAGCGTGCCGTCCTCGTACCTCTCGCCGCGCATGAATAGGAACTGGGCCGCAGTGAGGTCGATGGAGTCCGATGCGTCGAACCCTGCGATGCCGTACTTCAAGCCGATGGTGGACATGTCAACCTTCTTGTCGGTGCCGCACTCCGCGTAGGTGAGCCACGAGGTCGACTGGTTCTGAGGGATGTTAAAGTGCTTCACGAGCACTGCCGGACGCTGCGCGGGGTCGTTCTTCGCCTTCTCCACGAGCGGTTCCAGCTTGTCGAGCGGTTTGACCGTGCCCAATCCTGGGTTGCTCTTGAGCCACGTGTCAGGCTTGAGCCATTCGTCCGCCTCGTCCTGCTCGTAGATGATAGGCAGGAAGCGGTCGTCCTCTATCTCGCCTTCAAGCACCTGCCTTGCGTAGTCGTACTGCGAATCGCCTATCGAGTGGCGCACGAAGTTCGCAGTGGTCAGCTCCCACATCATAGGCTGCGAACGGGTCAGCGCAAGACGCATCTGGTCGTACGGCCCACGGTCGTCCCATGCCGCTATCTCGTCGGCAACGACGAGGTGCGGGTTCGGGCCGTCGAGCGACTTGGGCGAGCCAGACAGAGTGACCACGTAGCCGTTCGTCTTGTCGCAGACGATGCCCTGCTTCTTGCGGTCCTTCACCTCGCCAGTGCGCTCCCACTTGGCGAGCGACGGCGATTGCCTGCGCATGGTGTCCACACCGCCGTAGCACAGCCCAGCTTGGCTCTCAGCGCTGGCAATGACGTAGCACTCGGGCTTACCCTCGCCGTCAGAGGTCATCATGTAATGGGTTATGGCGGCGATGAGGCTCGTCTTCCCGCATTTCTTGGCTACCCACCACAGGACCTCGTTGTACTGGCGCATCCCTTCATCGTCTACGAAACCGAACGCCGTCTCTATGACGAACTTCTCGTACGGTTCGAGCATCATCGGCTTTCCGTACTTGCGTCCAGACGGGACGCAGCAGAAGCGCTCGATGAAGAGAACGGGTCGGCGCGCCTTGTCGCGGTCGTAGTGCCAGCTCTTGTACCCTTCGGCGAAACGCGGTTGCAGCATCTTGCAGAGCTGTACCAGCTTCTTGCAGGCGACTATGCGGCCCGATAGAACGTCGTCGCAGTACAGCTCGGCCGTCGTGCGGTCATTCACGTATCGGCTCCACGTGTATGATCGCCGCGCTCCCGTTTCGCACCGCTGGATGGTGCGTGAAGTACGCCATATAGTGAACGTCGTACAGCGCATGGGCGTAGTCAGCCGTGTGGTGGCATACGGAGCGGTCGCCGAAGTCCGAGCAGCTTGGCTTCGCGCACTCCCTCTTGCCGTCGCACACGAAAAGGACCTCGTTCGGCAAGTCGAACAGCGCTTCCGCGTCCGCTTGGGGAATCGTTATGGACATGGCTCCCCCTATGCGTTGAAGTCCGCGAGCTCGTCGGACTCCTCGACCTTCTTCTCTGCGCCGAGGGCCTTGAGCTGTTGGAGCGTGATGCCAGCCGTCTGAAGGTACGCCTTGTAGCTGCCCTGCATCGGGTTCTGCTTCTTCCCGTGCAGGCCGTCTACCATGATGCCCTGCTCGTCGAGGATGCGCCTGCACTCCTCTGCTCGGTCGTACGACCAGCACATGTTGCAGACCAGCTCCGCGATGAGCGGGTCGTCGCAGTCGTACTTGCCGCTGTCCACCACCGCCTTGTAGCGGTCGGTGTTCTTGATTGCGTTGATGCTGTATGTGTCCTTGCTCATTCGCACTCCAATCCGAAATACTCTCGAATCTTTCCGTTTATTCGTTCACGTTCCTCGTCTGTCAGTTGCGGGGAACCTGGGTTCTTGATGCCAAGCAACGCTTCCGTGTAATCGCCGCAGGTGCCGCCCATCGCAGGGACAAGCGGCTCGTCGGTGATGTGCCACTTGCCGTCATCGCCGACTTCGAGCCTGTAATCGTCGTTATCATCCAGAAACAGGTTGAGCATCATCACGCACGCGACCGCGCTCTCAAACGTGACGGTAGGCTTGACCTCGACGTAGACTGTTCCCACCTTCCCGCTCGCAATTTCGGCCATCATTCATCCTCCTCAATGTGCGGCATCCCGTATTCATCGAACCATATCCCCCTCCTGCTCTTGGGCGGCGGCTTGACGTAGGTTCCGAGTTCGCCGTGCCTTTTCTCGTGGCAGTCGTGGCACAGCCCCGCGAGCCTTCCAACTGAGAACGCGACATTCGGATCGTCGTGGTTCTCTGGTGTCTGCGGCTCGGTGTGGTGGACCTCCATGATGCTCTTGCGCTCGTCCTTGGTGCCGTGGAGCAGCAACGGCCTGCCGCAGTCGGCGCACATGCCGTGCTGCCGCTCGTAGACGAGCTGGCGTATCGGCTCCCAGCCGTCGTGCCCGTAGACGGCCCTCTGCCATGGCTCTAGGTTGTGGTAGCTCATGCGGCTCCCGAAAGGTCGTCACAATCGGACTGCTTCTCGGTTAATTGTACCATTATTGGTACAGAAAAACCAGTTTTTTCGGCTTTTCGCCGCACTAAAAATCATCTGTCCCCCCGCCGTTCCCCTGAGCGGTCGGGCCGATCTCACGGGTGGGGGCCGTCAAATATGCCATTTGACCTGCACAAACGCCGAATCGCGACGATCCTACCGGACGCGGGCCGCCTCGGTTGAAACCAGGGCCGCCGGCGTGCTACCATCGCGCGGGCGCGTGCAAAAGTAGCACGCCAGGACGCTGGCAAAAGGGCCAGCAGAAAGAGAGGCAACAATGAGAGAACACGAATACGGAGAATTGAGGCTTGTCAGCAATGAGCCGATGGAATGGGCTTGCGATTGTTATCGCGGATACATTGGATACTCCGTTAACATTGCTGGCGTATGGCCCGATAACGTCGGGTTTCCCGCCTTCACTCATGAGCAGATGAAAGAATGCGCACGCTTAAATGAAAATCTCGGCAACCGTTATTCTTTCGAAGAGTTTCCGCATGTTGTTTACAACGAAGAATCCAACACGTGGCAAGAAACTTATTGGGATGCAACTATTGATATTGAGCCGTTCGCCGTTGACGGTATCGAACTGTTCGCATTGGGCCGTGAAAGCGGTTGGCCGTGGGGCGAGATTGAAGACGGCTACGAATACGAAGTCTAACCACTGAACACACATACAAAGAGCATGCATCAACACGTTGTAAGCGGGCAAAAGGGCCCGAAACGGATAGCGGGCAAAAGGGCCCGCGGAAAGAGGGAAAACATGAAAGAATACACGGCAACGATCCACGCTTACAAAGCAGTAAAACCGCCGCGTTGCAAACTCGAAAGGCTTGAGCCCGTAACGGAAACCATTACCATGCCGTTGCATTACGCCGAATCGGCACCCGTTGCAATGAGGGTAAAACGGCCGCTCGAGTACACCAGCAAAAAGGACGGAACGCGCAAAGTGTACAGTTCGCGAGATATTGAGCTTTTGGCGCTTGACGGCATGTTGTGGAAACCGTACGGGAATTATCTAAAACCGTATCGGCCGGGTGAATGGACGATCGAGGAATTGGCGGACATATGCGCGGAATGCTTTACCAACTCTAACCCGCTCGAACGGTGGCCGTGGCAATGGAGCAATGACAACGAACCTCCAACCGGCATGCTTGTACGCGATAGGGGCACGTGGGCAACTGTAGAGAACATTAGCAAAAACGTGCTTGACGGTTGCAACTACTATGCAAGTATCGGGGGCAACCTTTACGAACCAGCAAACGAACTTGTTTACACATATGAACCAGTCCATTCACGCGGTTACGGTTACGATGGCTACGTAATTCTTGCGCAAGAATATCAACCTGGTAAACAGTTCACGCATTATCTCTGTAACGCGCTGCAGGACTGGCGCAAGGTCAATCCGTATACGAAATACGCCAAAAACTTTTTTGACGACGTTTCGGGCGTCGACGTCATCGAAGTGCTTTTGCCCGAATACGTAACCGCGGATCCTCATGCGGACAATTTGCGGGCCGAGATTGAGAAGGCAAAAGAGAAGGCCGCTAATTGCAACGAGGCCGCAAATGAACACATGAGGAAAATCAACAATTTGCGAGAAGACGTTAAACGTGACAAAGAGGCCGCAAAACGTTACAACGACGACGCGCAAAAATTCGCTGATGAGCTCGAGGCTTATCTCGTCGAATCGGAGGCGTAACAATGGCACGCGCTAACTATTGCGAGTTTTTCAGGTTCGACGATCAGTATTGCGACGTGTTCATAGAAGACGGCCATTACTTATACGCGGAAGCTGATCCGTTTCAGTGGTTTCACTTCTTGACCGTAAACGAATGGCACGCGACCCGAAACCTGCACGGTGAAACCGAATGGATCCGACACGACGCCGCCGGCGCTGATACCGCATATCTCGAAACGCTCGAGCCGGCCCCCGTCGACGTTGCGCAATTCATCATCAAGCGCGAATACGCTCGATCGCTTTACTACTCCACGCGCGGCGATAGTTGCGCGTGGTATGGATTTGACGATCCGCCGACAATGGCGGAATGCATGGAAGACGCGGAAGCGTACGCGGGCGAACTCTGCAACTGCTAACTATCGACGCGGGCACGACGCCCGCCGGAAGGGAAAGACATGTATTACGCAACTCACAAAGTTCATGATCCGTACGGGTCCGATATTCAGGTTTGGGCGTTCAATACGCGAACGGCGCGCAATCTGTTCGTGAAGCATGGCCCGCGCGGGTGTTGGTCATTGATATACCCGTACGAACAATGCGCGATCAGCGCGAAAGACGCGCGCGCAATGGCGCAACGCGACAATTACGGCGACGCGTACGCGATCGACGGCGACGCGGGCGGGGTCGTTTACATTTGGGGCACGCGCAACTATGACGAATGGAGGCGCAACCATGTTGCATAAAGTGAATTACGCGATCTATCGATAACAACCGACATGCGAGGCGGGCCCGGCCCGCGGGAAGGCGGAAACCATGAGGACCATACTAGACGAACAAGCAACCTATAACACCGAAACCGGAACGACGTTGCAAACGCGCGTTATCCCTCTTTTCGAGTACTGGGAATTGAACGACGACGCCAAAAACCGCGTGATAAGCGAGTACGCGGACGAACGCGCGAACGATCCCTATTTTGACCAATTCTTCTCCGATTCGTACGAACGCGATATATGGGAATGCGTGCATGAGCTTGAGAAAAGCATTACCGGCGCAAACGTAAAGTGGAGCTATAACCGCTGGTATTCTTGTGACTTCGATTGTGAATACTCCATTAATGATATTGACTGGCTATCGCCCGACGTTATGCGCACAATTGAAAACACCGGATACTATGCATCAATGGATCTTTGCGACGCATGGAATAAACACATGCGCAAACTGAACGCGTTCGCTATGAAACACGAATACATAAGCGAGTTATGCGACGGTCCGTATTATTACGAATATTGGTATGAGGGTCAAAACCCGGAAAACAAATACTTTTATAAGCGCCTTGACGATATGCGCAACAAAATTTTTGATGCATGGATTGAAGAGCTCGAGGCCGCTTGCAAGGACGTGCAAGACACGATCGAAACGCTTTTGCGCGACGAATGGGAAAACTACACCAGCGAGGAATACACGCGGGCGGAATGCGAAGACGAATACGCGCAAGGTTGCGAATACCGAACAACCGACAAAAGCGGCCGCGTGTATTATTCGGACTCTCGCAAGTGGTATACCGCCGATGGCGAACTTTACGACCAGTCAAATATCAATCATGCTTGCGTGTCTATCGTTAAAGCCTTTTAGCAGAATGGAGACTTGCAATGTTTAGAATCTACGGAGACGCAACCGACGAAACGAAAAAAAACGTCGATAGACTTTATTTTCAATGCAAGGAACAAGACGCGTATACCGGCAATATTACGCTTTACAACGACGTTGAAACATACGACGACATCATTACCGTAATGTACATTGCAAAAGATTATCTTGTCGTAACCGTTGAATGCGAAGACGAAACGACTTTTCAAAAGTCGTTCAATCCGTGCGAATGGAACGAGGCATATAATTGCTACAAACTGCAGGCCGGTTTTAACACATCTGGCATTAATTAGCATATGGAGTGATTAGCTCATGCATGCATCATTCAATTGGAGTTTGTTCTTAATCAATTGCTTGCTTTGGTTTGTGGTTTATCCCTTGTTGCTGATCCTTGCGCTGTTCGCGATACGCGCGTTTTACCGATGGCATAAGCGCCAAAAGGATGAGCAGGAAACGCGGGAAGTGCTAAAGCGAAACGAAGAACAGAAACGGAAAATCCGCGATAGTTGGCAAAAACCGAACAACTAGAGACAAGGGCCCGAAACTAATTCGGGCCCTTGCTTTTTACCATGAGCGAAAACCGGCGCAACCGTTACGCCGGTTTTTTGTTTGTCCTGGCATGCGAGACACGCGCGCGGTCGTTGGATCATACGGCCCGAATGCACCAAACCATGCAACCAAAAAGCGTTTGATACCAAAAACGACCGAACAATGCGCAACCGGCGTTTTCCCTTGCTTTTCGGGCTCATATACCGCAAACAATCGCATTATTGAGCGCTATAATCGCCGCTATGGTACAGTTTCGTTTCAATACGTGCGAGTTACCGCATTACGCGATACCTTACCTTATATCGAGTTTGAAGTGCCTTTTACGACATTTGCCCAGTTCACAAGCTCATATACCCGATTGTGTTGATATTGTGAATTCGAGGGACGTAAACCATGGTTTACTTTTGGCGTCACCGCAGGTCAATTGCGTTTTTTCAGCGAACGGAAAAAGTTGATATGAACACCCGCGCGGTCAACCCAGGATTTTTTCGGCGGTTCGGAAAAACCGATATGAACACGCGCACGGGTCTTTGGGCATGCGCGCCGCGCGGACGTGCAAGTGCTATCATGTACGTCGGAGCGGCGATAGGTGCGCCGCACGAAACGGAGGGAAGCCCACCATGCGAATCGACCTCGAATCTATGACGCCAGAGCAGTACGACCGCTACCGTTTGCTGTGCGACTCGCGCAGTTCAGCCGAGTTCCGCTTCCGCCGCGAGATATGCGGCATCGAGCTTTCCGAGCTCGCCGAAGACCTCGGCGTTCGGCTCGACACCGCGAAGCGCTGGGAGAACCCGAAGAAAGGCTACCCGCCGAGCCTGCGCGCATGGGCGTACGTCGATTCGGCGTACGACAAGGTGATCGGCGCGGTCGATGCCGCTATCGCCCAAGTCGAGGAGATTATCGACGAGCACGGCGAGCTTGGTGCCATCCACATCGCCTACCGGCGCGGCAACCAACCGACGCGCGACGGCGAGACGGTAGGGCGCGCGAACGCCGCTGCAAGGGCCGCTGGGCTCGCCTTCACCGCGCTCGGCTACGAGATCGCCGTCGAGTGGGCTGACGAGGGAACGGCTGGAATCGCGGCTGCGGCGGGAAGAAGTTAAACTGCCCCAGAGGAAAACCGACGAGGCGATTTTCCCACGCGATTTATCCACGCCATTTATAAGGTTCTGGGGAAAAAGCGTCGGAGCGATTTTCATAAACTCGCAGAAGAAATGCTGTCGGCTGATTTTGCCAACGGCTTTAACTCTATTGCTCTCCCAAGTTTTTGCTCTTGGCGATTTTCCTCCATGTTGTTCCGAGCCTGTAGAGCCTGGTCTTTATCTGGTTGTTGCTCAACCCCATTTGCAAAGACAGCTCGGCCAAGTCATACGTCGGCGGATTAAGAATCATCGCATCTTCATCTTCGGCCCAACGATGATAGGTTTGTTTTTTCGCACAGTAGCTTTCTATCGCCGATGCATATTGCTCTGCGACGGTCTTGCAGAACAATTTCCGTTTGCCTATTGACATGTAAGGCAATGCCCCGTCTTTAGCCATTTCTTCAATCAAATCGCATGGCACGCCGAAAAGCTCTGCAACTTCGCTTCCATACAGAAACTCATCGCTCATATCGTGTATCGCATTCGCTTTTCTATTCGCATTCTGCGTGCTCATATCAGACCATCTGCAATTGTCTGGCGCGTAATCTCCAAACGGGTCAATGCGATCCAGCGTGCATGATGCGCGGTCGGAATTTTCGTCATAGCCATTTTCGATTGCCCATTGCTCGAACTTCAAAAAGCCGTCAGACCATTCTTCGCAAACTTTGATGCCCATGCCGCCGTAATGCTTGTACTCTACGTGGCTTTCCCTGTAGCACCGTTGGTTCATCGCCTTCCATATTGACTTCAAACGCTTACGGCCTTTTTCGCTCAACTGATTGCTGATGCCCACCATGCACCGCCTAACTGAAACAACCCGCGCTTCGGTGATGGTGGCACCGAATGCGGGCTGTTACCGTGAAATTATATATGATTGCGGCCACCATCCGCTCATACGAACTTACAGCAAATTGAAATTCTGCACATGCGATGGTGTAAAGGAAAATCGGTTTTCATTTCTCCGATTTCGCAACGCCGACGTATCGCGCCGTCCCGTCTGCGAACTCGATGTTGCGGTCCATCCACTCGAAGCAGGCGATGCAGCGCTCGAACGCGGTCTGGCGCGTGCATCCGAGCATGTGCGCGACCTGCTTCCATCCAGCTCCCCAAAGCCAGCGCTCGGCAACGGCCTGCGCGACGCTCATGGAATAAAAGCGCGACGCGATTTCCACAGCCTCGAACGCCGCATCGAGCGAGCGTTCGTCACCCGACTGGGCATCCTCGAACACGGTGGCTGCGCTCATCTAGACGATTTCCCTCCCGCTGATTTTGCCAGCGACCGAACGAGGTCGGCCACACGCTCTGATGCGTACCCATCGATTTCGCCAACGACAGTCCCAGCGCACCGCGCATCGGCTTCGCCCATGCCGTTCTCAAAAGCGTCGCGGAGCATGTCGATGAAGCGTTCCTCGTTCCCCTCCACATTGATGTGACGCGACCCGTACCAAGACGGGTAATCCTCGTACATGCCCTGGCTTTTCAGGTATCCATCTGCTCCATCCGTGACGAACACGACGGGCTTGCGCATCGCGTAAGCGTCGAACATGATGCTGGAAAAGTCGGTTGCGAGAACATCGCAATCTATGACGAACGGCGTAGACGGCAACTCGTTCCCATACTCCTTGACCCGATCTAATTGGAAGTTGACTATCGGGTGTTGCGTACACATGTGCCGCTTGACCACGATGATCTCGTCATCGTCTAACAGCGCGTCCACTTTTCGCCAGTCGATGCGCGGCAGCGGCGGGTCGCGGTGCGTCCTCCATGTCGGCGCGTAGAAATACGCACGCTTGAACTCTGATAACACGGTGCTTCCATCGCCCTTGCGCTTGCCGAAATACCTGTCGTGCAGCGGGAAACCGAGCATGCGAACGCGGTCTGCCGGAAGCCCGACCTCGCCCATGACTTTGCCCTGCGTGTACGGCGTGGTGCAGATAGCGTAATCGACCTGGCTGCATCCCCTCTCGTGTTCCTCGACTGAGAAATTGAGCCCGTACAGCTTATCTCCCGTTACGCCGTGCGAAACGAACAGCGTCTTCACGTCACCCTTGGTAGCGGACCACTCGGGCGTGCAATCAGTCACGAGCACCGATGTTTCAGGTGAAAGCGCCGCGCACGCTTTCGGAACGTTCTGCATAAACTCCTTCTCGCCGTCATAGGCATCCCATACGGCTTTAAGGTTCTCCGCCCTTTCGAGCGGGCGGTTGCTCGTGAAAATCACCTTGCCCATTTCGCGTGCCTTTCCATAGCCTCGCCCCACGTCATTTCCCTGTACATCTGCTCGAAGAGCTTCTTCTCGCAAAGCTCGGTGCTCGGCCACGATGACTCGGCTGCGAAGTGGATGATCCTGTCTGGCGCTATTGCGCCGACCGTCCACGGGCAGCGGTTGTACTCTGGCGGCATCTCGGCTATGCGCCCTTGGCACAGGTAGTTCATGGCGTCCTGCTCTGGCCATGCGTACGCGTGCGAGTTTATGAGCGACACTATCTCGTCGCCCTTGCCGTCGCGCAGCTTCTCCAGGTTGAGCAGCGACACGCCGACGTTGCAGTATTGCAGTCCCGGCCGCTGCGACGGCCAGCGCTCCTGCACGGCTGCGAAGTAGCACCCTTCGAGGTCGATGTCCCATGCGCCAGAGCAATCTCCGACGGCAACCGTGTCGCAGTCGAGCGAGAGCACCGTGCCCAGCTCTGGGAACTCGCGGTGCAGCGCGGCGCGCATGAGCGCCATGTACGTGAAGCGAGTCTCCGCGTTAGGCCCGTCCTTCGGAAAGAAGGTCTGGCCGCTTACGTCCATTACCTCGCACATGTCTGGGAGCCATCGGTCGAAACCGCCCTCGGTCAAGAGCCATACCTTGCCCACGTCCGAGTTCGCGATCAGCGATTTCGCAGCCGTCTCCATATCGCCGTAGATGTTCCTCGTGCCAGTGTAAACAGCGTGCTTCATAAATCCGCTCCGCCCAAGCCTACCTCGTCGTAGTGCAGCTCGTCGTACGCCTGTATCCTGCGGCCGAGAAGCTCTATCACGTCCGTTGTCATCGAGTTCCCGAGGTTCGGCACGTCCGGGAACCTGTGCGCCAGGACTGCGGATGGGAACTCGTCCACCTCCGCGAACGCCAGCGGTTCCCAACCGAGGCGGCTCCATGCAACCGTAGCCGCCTCTATCCCGCTGAAAATCGAAACGTACCTCATCCCCGCGTCTCCCTTTCCCTGCGCTTCATAGCATTTCCTTGGCTATGCTCTAGTTTGCTTCTCCTTGGCACTGCCTTTGCCCCGCAACGCCTTCCCATAGCGCTGCCCATCGGCGCTTATCATTAGCGTGGCGCTGCCTTGCTTTGCCGTTGCAGCACATTGCCTTGCTAATCTAATCCATTGCTACGCAGAGCGGCGCTTTGCGGGCCCTTGCCCAAGCCTTGCTTTCATTGCCCTGCCTTCGCCTGTCTTTCCAAAGCGCTTCCAACGCATTTCTCCGCTTTTCCACCGCGTTGCCAATCGGAGCTCCTCCTTTAGCCGCGCTTTGCATAACCGCTGCCCCGCATTTGCGTTGATGTGCAGGTCGTTGCTTCGCCATTGCAGTTCGACCCGATGCTTTTCCTCTGCGCGTCGTGGCTATGCGATTCCGATGCCGACGAATGCCGCTCCTGTGCTGTGCTTTGAAGAGCATCTCCTGCGCCTTGCGAACGCACGCGTTGCCTTTCCTAAGCCGTGCCAACCTGTGCTTTCCCGTCGCAGAGCTACGCATCTCCCATGCCCCGCTGTGCTTTGCCACGCAACGCTGATCCTTCGCCTGGCCAAGCATTGCCCTGCCATCGCTCCCTTCGCTCCGCGTTGCCGCGCCCGCGCCTTGCTAAGCAATTCCACTGCTTTGCGAACCACTGCCAATCCGCTGCTTCGCCTTGCACTGCTTGGCCGATCCACTGCTTTGCAGAGCACTACTGCGCGTTGCCTTGCCAATCCGTTGCATCGCCAAGCTCTGCACAGCTACTCCAAAGCCTCGCTTCGCAAACCACTCACTGCCAATCCGCTGCTTGGCCTTGCACTGCTTTGCTCTGCCTTGCCCATCCGCTGCTTCGCATCGCATTGCTCGGCACGGCTTTGCCAATCCAATGCGCCGCCCAACATTGCTCTTCCTCTGCATGGCGCATCCGTGCGATGCATATCCCTCGCTGTGCTTTCCGACGCGGTGCATTGCCAGTCCGCTGCGCTGCTTCGCTGTTCCAACGCACTTCGGTGCATTGCTTTGCTCCTCCCTCGCTGGGCTTTGCCGAGCCTCAGCTCCGGTTTGCTACGCCCCCGCAATCCACTGCCTCTCCGTTGCTTCGCGCTGCAGAGCTAAGCCACTTCGTTGCCGTGCTGCTCCAAGCTCATCCTATGCCGTTCTGTGCATAGCCGAAACGGTGCGAAGCTAAGCCGATGCAGTGCCCTCCTCCGCTTTGCCCCTTCACCGCAATCCTTAGCGGCGCATCGCTACGCCGATGCTACTGCATGTTCCCTCCGACAACTTTCCCATCGGAATCTACCGCACGGTACAGAAACGCGCCTTTGCCCGAGTTGCGCCACTGCCCGAAGCCGTGGTACTCGCCGTAGTCCAGCCATTCGAGCACGGCGTCCAGCAGCTCCTTGCGCATCACCATGACCTTGAACTCCATAATGGTTCCATCCGGCACAGTCTCGCTGTGAGCAAGCGCCACCCGCTCGCCCTGGGCGGTCTGCGCGCGCAGCGGGCGCTGGCAGTCGCCGATGAAGCCGCGAGGCGGAAGCTGCAGCTCGATCTTGCGCGGAGCCACGAAGATATTGCCGTCGATTTCCTTCTTGTAAGCCTTCATCTTCTTTGAAAGCGTGTCGTCGGCCCTGCGCAGAAGCGAGCACGAGTCCTTGAACATTCCCTTCACCTGGTAGTCGTACACAAACGGCACGCCCGCAGCCGTGCGGGGGAACACCGTCATGCCCTTCTCGTCGTACTCGACCACGCCTATCGCATCGATCTCCTCCTGCCTGGTCTTTGCGTCGCTTGCCTTGCTCGCGATGTACTCCGCCGCGATCTCCGGGTTGTTCGGCATGGTTCCCAGAAGCTCCTCGATGAACTGGCACGTAACGTTGATTTCGTAAAACTTGAAGCTCATTTCCTGCTCTCTTTCTCTTAGTCGTTTAGTCGTTGTTCTCTGCAGCCTGCAACTGCTGCTCCTGCTGCTCGTCGATGCGCTTGAGGTCCGCAGTTATACCCGCAGCGCACCCGTCGCAGATGTACGCCTGCGACTTCGGGTCTGCCACGAGGTACTTGACCTCGATTTCTTTCTTGCCGCACCAGTTGCACGTCTTCTCAGCCGTCTGGATGATCATCCCTTCACCCCCTCTCTCTCCTTTCCCGAGCGCCAGCGGAGCCCAGTCATCGTATCGGTTCCTGTAGCCGTAGCAGCGCCATCCGTAGAAAGTCTTGACCTGCTTGTACGGGCAGGCTGGCTGCTTGCGCTTCTTGCAGTGGGGGCACTTGTGCATCCTCAGCCATTCCTCAGCGCCCATCGCGCCCCTCATTCTTCGGCGTGTAGAAACCGCACACGTCCTGCGCCCTCTGCCCGTCGCAGATCGCCTTCCTGTCCGCGTAGCGCATCGACCCCTTGCCGGGTGCGAGGCAGCACCAGTTCCCCGTCTCTGCGCGCCCCGCCTGCTTGCGGCACGTGTCGCAAAGGTAGCAGCTGCTCACATCAGCCTCCTAAGCCTCTCCACAGCCCTCGCTGGGCTTATCTTCCCGTGGTGCAGGTCGTCCACGACGACCTCAACGGAGTCGCTTTCCAGCTTGCGAAGCCTTTCGTTCTCGTCCTCGAGCTCCACCAGCTTCAGCTCGAGCCACGCCGTCTTGCGCGTCCGCTCGGTGAGGGCGTCCACCAGGCGCTTGGAGCTTTCGAGCTGCATGTTGAGAACGGTCATGGCCTTCTCGTAGCCATCCACCGCTTCGTCGTACAGCTCCATGAAGGCGTCTGCCCTCTCAGCTTTCGACACGCTCAAGTCCCAGGCGGCTAGCGCCTCTACTCGCTTTTCGACATCAGCTCTGTCCACTCCACGACCTCCATCCCGATAGCCTCCGCGACCGTGACATGCTCGCATGCGCCCTCGGACTCGACCCATCCAGGCAGCAGAACCAGCACGTCGTAGAACCTCGCCGCCCTGGTTGCGCCGCGCCCCCTGCTGTGGACGGCGGTAAGCTCGTGGATGCTTCCCAACATGTACGCCTCGTGCGACCGCGCCGACTTGTCGCTCATGGGCGCGTCCTTCGCGGGGTTGTAGACCGCCTTGGCTCCCAGGAACCGCAGCATGCTCTCGCACTCCGAGAACGCCGCCCTGTTCCAGTCCGGCTTGCCCGTCATCGGGCCGCTGATGAACACCCTCGCGTCCTTGACGCTCACAGGCTCGCTCATGGCTCCACCCCCATCTCGCGCATCCTGGTTCTGAACTCGCAATCCCTCGTCTTGCCGTTGTAGCGGTCGCACGTCAGGCAGTCGCGCCCGTAGCCGCACATGCCGCGCCACATGTCGGCGATGAGCTTTTCGAGCGACGCGATCCGCTCGCGCAGCCTCGCAAGCTCCTCCTCCATGTCCAGCACGGTATCGTGCAGGTTCCCTTCTCCGAAGCTCATTGCCTCCCCCTTTCAACGTAACTCAAACACATATCCGGCTTTCCGTATTCGCCGAACTTGATAATCCTGCTTTGGCATGAGCACACGTAGCTCCCGTACAGAATCGAGCTGTGCCTGCAACCGTAGCAGCGCGGATTGATTACATGAAGCGCGCTGGATGTTGTGGTCGTGGTATGAACCGGCTCGTATGCGCTGTACGGCACCCAGCTCATTGCTCTCTCCTTTCTCCCCAAGCACAGTAGCCGTCAGGCTCAGCGAGTTTCCATTGCGTGAAGCCGTGATACTCGAACTTGCATGACAGCATCGCGCCTTCTTTCGGCTTGTAGTACCTGCAATCCCTGCACCGCACGATTTCTTTCATCGACTCAACGTCGTTTCCAACCCACATAGCTACTTCGTCGTCGCACGTTATGATGTACTCGCTCATTTGTCTGCCTTCCTCTCGCCCCACTTACAGAAGCCGTCAGGCTCTATCGCATACCATCGGTCATCGTGCCATTCGTCGTATCGCATGCACTCGCCATCCCGAGTTGCGTGCTTGCAGTCCTTGCACCGCACGATTTCAGGATTCCCCAGCGTCGCGGCTATGGCCTGCTCTGGCGTGAGCGGTGCCACGGACAGCAAGCCGTCATTCTGCTCAAGCGCCGCATACGATTTGCCGTCAATCGTCCATGCCGTGTTGCATCCGTGGTCAACATGGCTCACACCGCGCTCGTCTAACATGGTACGGAACCGCTCGGTTGCGTCGATATCGGTCATTGCTCTTTCCTTTCTCCCCATGCACAGAAGCCGTCAAACTCGATTGCGAACCAGTAATCCTTGAAACCCTCGTCTATGCGCGTGCACTCGTCAATGCAGCGGAATCTGCAATCCCTGCACCTGGTAATCGGCGCGATCGGCATTGCACCGTCCCGCTCGTCTGGGCAGTAGAACGCGCGCTCCGTATCGCTTCTCGGAAAGCAATCCTCTGGTATGTCGATGATGTACTCGGTCATAGCTTGCTCCTCTCGCACAGCGCGACGAGAGAGTTCGCTATCGACAGAAGCGCCCATGCCTGCGTCTCGTGAACGGGGTGCTCGCCTACAGTCGCGTTTATGGCGGCTTTCGCAAGCGCCAAATGGTCTGTCTGCATCTCGCGGTACATCTTCAGCTCTTTGAGCCATTCGGCGAGCTGCCTGTGCTCCATGCCGCACATACCGCCGACTGTGCCTTGATGCTCGGCATGGGCGATGGCTTCGTCCAGCGTTAGCATTCGCTTACCTCGCTTTCCAGACATTCGAGCAGCTCGTCGTAATCGTCGATAAGGCAGATTCCGTCCTTACAAAAATCTCGGAGCAAACAATACTTGCAGCTCATACTGTCTGGCTGCAGCGTCCGCGCCGCCCTCTCGGGCGTGCCGAACAGCTTCTCGTAGTTAGTCATCGCACCCTCTCCGCAACGAGGACATTTGCTAGGAAGATCGGCTAAATCATGCCTGGTCACGAACTCCCCACAACATGCACACCTTACGTCCCACAGCGCCGCTCCGTCTTGGTCGTCCCTCGTCCCGTAGAACGACCACCATTTGCCGCTAGTCATCGCGCACCTCCAACCTCGGGCCGCGAACGTCCTGGTCGTACTTCGCAGCCATTCGCGCTATGTCGCGCAGGCTCAGGTACTTGCCCTTGAGCGCCATCAGGCGTAGCTCCCAGGGTCTTGCTCCGACGTGAGCGAACTGGGCTATCGTCGTTCCAAGCAACTCCCATTCGACGTTCCTAGTCATCGCCGCCATCCTTCCAGCTTTCCTTGAGGTATGCATAGAACGCAGGCTCATAGCTGCACAGCACCACGATTTCAGCGCCGCACACAGGGCATTTCTGCGCCCAATGCTCGCCGTCCTCGTATTCCTTGCTGGGATTAACTTGCCCGTAGCGCCTGCAATGGGGGCATTCCCACTCGTACCATTCGCACGCCATTACTCACTCCCTTGCCCTCAGCTCCCGCAGCTCTTCCAGCCATTCCGCGAGCTGCGCGTGCTCTTCGGCGCACTCCCCGCCGCACTCGGCTTTCGAGCGTGCGTGGTCGATCGCTTCGTCAAGATTCATCTGCGTTCTCTTTCTCGTACTGCGCATCGAATGCGTTGCTGAACTCAGGTTCGAAGTAGTCCACGAACTCCTGCACACTCACGCCATTTGGCGGCTTCGGCTCGGGTCCGTATCCGTCGTCGATGTAGAGTCGGCACCATTCGTCGTATTCGTAGAGCGAGGTTTTCGGGATGCCGTAACGCTTCGTGTACTTGTCGAAAACAACTTTCCGACCCTCTGATTTGACCATCGCATCGAGCAGCATATTGCCGCGCTCTTTGGTCAATATCTGCTCCAACTCGTCAACTCTGCTGCGCAGGTTGTTCCGCTCCTTTTCCAATGCTTCGAAGTCAGCGAGGAACTTTTCCTCCAATGTCCTGTACGTCATGATTGCTACTCCCCTTCTTCGAGGACGCCAAGTGCTTCTCTGAACAGCTTTCCGCTCGATATTTCGGAAAGCTCGAACTTATGAACGACCTTTCCGCTTTCTGTTTCCATGCGGACATGCTCCATTCCAGCAAGATAGCCGCTGGTTTCAGCAACAGAACCATCTGGCATTGTGAATTTTCTCTCGTATGGCTTCTCGCTGAGTTTTTCGAGTATCCGCACAGCTATCGAACCGTGCCGCCCTATGCCGTCTCCGAACTCTTCTGACGTAAACACGGTTACGCCATCTGCAACCATCTGAGCCAATCGCCTCAACCCAATGCGTTCGTCAACCGTCAAGTCAATGCTATCGTCATAGCTAGCAGTTACCAGCTTGTCATGCAGGCGAACGCGCTTCTCTACTCTCTCAAACCACTTTCCCTGATACTCGCTCATTCGCCCACCACCTTCGCTCCGCAGTTAGGACAGTATTTCGGAACGTCGGCTACTCCGTCGATTGCCAGCGATGGTTCGCCGTAATCATCGAACATGAGCAACAGCGTGCATTTGCACTCAGAACACACCCACGCATTGAATCGGGTATTTACATCGTGGCACGTCCGCTCGCTGCCCAGTGTCGCAGCTATGGCTTGCTCAGGTGTGCAGCGTAGCATGAGCAAAACGGTTTCGTCGTTATGGAAGCTCGCCTCAATCCGCGCTTTCGGCATCTTGTCCGCATCAAACACGGTGAACTTGTCGTATGGCTCCATCGAGCCTGTCATCTTCAGCGATTTAACGGTGAAGTCTGCTCCTGCTTCACGCAACAGCCTTTTCACTCGGTCGTTTATTAGCTCGGTCGTTCGGTTGTCGGTCATTAGCTATCCCCCATTTCGTACCAGTTGCCCTGTGAATCGCGAGTGATGCGCCTTCCGCAATACTTGCATTCTGCGAAAAGAAGAAACTTTAGCGGGTCATTCGGGTGATAATGTTCAGTACCGCTTTTAGGCTTGTGCCATCCGAGCTTTTCGCACATCCAGCGCCGTATGCGCGGCGTTCGGTTGTCGGTTGCGCTAGTCATCGTCATCGCCCCACTCGAACTCGTCTGCATCCATCCACGTCAGCATCCAATCGTCGGCGAAGCATTGCGCGGAGCAATAGCAGTTCGCTTCGGCGCACGGGCCAATCTTGGTGTAGTGGTGCCATTGAAGCCAGTTATCGAGCGCTATATAGCCGCCATCGTCCAGCTCCTTTCCGCACACAACGCAATGCAGCTTCTTCGGCTTAGTCATCGCCATCACCAGCCATCCTCAGCTCTGCGGCGTACTCAGCTATGGTGTCCTGCGCATCCAAGTCCCATTGGTGGCCGCTGGTGAGCACTCGACTAGCGAACTCTTGCAGCACGTCCTCGACGGTGCGCGGCTTGACGTGGCTCAGCAAACCTTGGCTCGCCCATGACGCAGCCCCGATCTTGATGTTCCATATGCCGTGCGCCATATAGCGCTCGGCGATTTCGCGCTCGATTTCGTCACATGCGGAATCGAACGCTTTATGCCATGAATCAAGCCATTCGGAATGGAACATGAACTTACCTACCACGTCCAGATGGTCGATTATCTCCGTGCTGTTTATGTCCGCTGCCAACTCGCGCAGCTTCTCGATTGATTCCAACATTCCTTCCTCCTTCGCTACCACGAAACATAGACGTCCGTCACGCCTGCCGTCTCGCACCAGTCGTAGACCTTCGCGGCTCCCCACGGCGTGTCCACCACCGTGCCGACGGCGTCCTGGCTCGCCACGGCGATGTAGCCGTCGCCGTCCATGACGAAGCCGCCTTCCCCTACGTGCCTGCCGTTCGAGTTGAGGTCCGTGAGCCCCGCTCCTGGCAGCACGTTCTCCGAGTACCACTTGAAGGTCGTGCCGTTCGCCTCGACCTTGCCATCGCGCCGAAGATCTGGTGCGTCGTAGCTCGGCTCGTAATAGGACGTGTCCCATTCGTAATAGGACGTGTCCCATTCCGTCCACTGGTTGTCCCATTCGCCGTACTCGCCGTCCCATTCGCCGGCTGCATCGTCCAGCGCAGCCTGCCGCTGCTGCTCCATGAGCGCTAGCTGCTCGTAGCGCGCGGCCTCGTTGGCTTCAACCATCGCGTCGTGCGCCCCGAAAACGAGCGAGAGCGCAAGAGCCATCGCCTCTATCATCTTCACCACTCCAAATCGTGCCATGAGGCGCTCCTCAGCGCCTCCTCGTATTTCACCGGGACGGACGTGCATGCGTACTGCCACACGTGCTCGTCATCGAGCCATCTCAGGTGCAGCCTGTGGCTGTGGAGCAGCCCGTGGCAACCTCCCGCGTTGCCGAAGCCGCACACCGTCACTGTCGGGCCCTTGGCACCGCCCTGGCTCCTCGGGACTATGTGGTGCCTGTTGGTCGCCCTCCTGCCGCAGAAGGCGCACGTGCCGTCGAGCGTGTCTATCGACGGTGCGCGCATCATGGCCTCCTGCCAGCGGTTCACCCGATCCTCTTGTCGGTTCCGTCCATCCTCATCGTCTCTGTTCCCTCGCACAGCCTTGAAACCAGCGCCTCTGCGGTTGCCTCGTCTGACTGCGCGAACCTTGCGAGCAGCTCGCCTCGGGAGAAGTTCGACGTGGTAACTGTCGGCTTGCCCTCGGACACCCTCTGGTCAACAAGCCCGTACAGGACGCCCGCCGAGTACGCTGTCGGCATCTCCTTGCCGAGATCGTCCAGGACTAGCACCCTGCATGCGTAGCACCTGTCGAGGACGTCGGTGCTGCGCCCAGAGTAAGTGCGCTGTATCTCGCTCACGAGCCTGTACGAGTTTGCGAAGTACACCACGTCGCCGAGGTTCACCAGCGCCCTTGCCAGAGCGCATGCGAAGTACGTCTTGCCCACCCCGTTCGGGCCGTGGATGTAGAGCGACCTGCCGTTGTGGACGGCGAGCTGCATTCCCTTCAGGTCGCAGTCGGCGAGCATGTACGCAGACGGTATCCCGGCTTCGGAGAGCAGCCTGTCGGTCCTGCTCTCTATGCCCATGTCCCTCTGCGACGCCTCGCACCCGCAGCTCCCGTAGCAGTAGACGTCGCGCTCCAAGCCGAGCCCTGGCACGGAGAAGCGGGTGGTTTTGAGAGGCTTGCCGCATCTCGGGCACTCCTCCCACATCGAGAGGACGCCACTCCCGCCTTTAGGCTTGAAGCCCTTGAGCGGGACGTCAATCGTACTTCGAGTACCTGACGGCATCGCCTTCCTCCCTCCTCGCCTCGCTCAGATATCCCTCGAACTTCGGCGAGAACAGCGTCGATGGTCGCAGGTACTCGCGCATCCTCTGGTCGGAGCCCCA
>Ga0310690_10001663_pt1 | contig 38766 bp, 49 predicted proteins | sample AusTroGonzalo_MG_2_FD_207661 | JGI IMG/M metagenome (GOLD analysis project Ga0310690, IMG submission 207661) | Bovine rumen microbial communities from tropical cattle in Woodstock, Queensland, Australia - Gonzalo_04 (v2) (version 2) | ecosystem: Host-associated > Mammals > Digestive system >... | reverse complement strand
GGTGTGATCGCCGTGCAGTGATCGCCGGCGGTGTGATCGCCGTGCAGTGATCGCCGGCGGTGTGATCGCCGTGCAGTGATCGCCGGCGGTGTGATCGCCGTGCAGTGATCGCCGGCGGTGTGATCGCCGTGCAGTGATCGCCGGCGGTGTGATCGCTGGCGGTGTGATCGCTGGCGGTGATCGACGGCGGTGTGATCGACGGCGGTGTGATCGACGGCGGTGTGATCGACGGCGGTGTGATCGACGGCGGTGTGATCGACGGCGGTGTGATCGACGGCGGTGTGATCGACGGCGGTGTGATCGACGGTTTTTTGCAGCGCGCGTCAAGTCAACGCCTTTGGTTTACGCTCGCTTGCGAGCGTAAACCTTTACTCTTGCTACTTCAACTTATATCGACTTGATAAGCGTTTTCATTTTGAAAACTAACATGGACTTTTCAAAAAAGCGCGCGCGATGAAGCCAAAAAACGAAATTGGGCAATCGCACGCCGCGCCCGATTTTGACGGGCTATTGTTTTCTAAAGCGTCTAAGTCGGTTTCATTTCGGAGGTAAGATCTCGCGCCTTACTTTCAAAAAAGGGCAAATGGAGCCTAATTTTAAAAAATAACAAATATAACATTTTGCCAAAATAAGCATACGTATTGGCCTCTAGCCGCCCGCGCGGGAGAGAAATTTTCTCGCTAGGTTTTTGGGCCGGCTTAGGAGTAGATTTTTCAGAAGGCCTCTTTTAGAGATTTAAAGGCCCTCGCTAAAAACTTTTTTACGTGAGAGAACGCGGGTTATTTTAGAAATATATTTGTGTCATATTTTGTCCTGTGGTATATACCTATTTGCGTGAGTTATGGTTATCGGTTGCTGCGCTATCCGTGAGAGTTTTTGGCGGAATTCTCTACGGGAAATTTATAAGAGTTGACAAGTAGTTTAGCCCGATAATCTCCTAAAAGGTTCGGGGACTTTGGTGGAGGTTATCGGTTTTTTTGTGCGCGTGTTTAGGAATTTTAGTTTAGATCTTCCTGAAGCCTTCTTAAATAACTATCTAAAATATCGTAATTTTGAAAATCGATTTTGGAAAAACGCACTTAGCTAGAATTTTTTCTAGAAAGGGGGGGGTAGGGGTTTTTTCTGTTGCGCTTTTAAATCGGCTATGGGATAGTGCGTTCCGTTGAGGGCGGTTGGATCGAATAGCTTGGGAACCTATTTGAACAAACCTAGCCGCCCTCAACATAAACGGTCTTTGAAAACTTAGTGGAGGATGTAGTTGTGTCGTATGTAGAACCAACGTGCGAGGAGTGGATACACGCTATCGAGTTCGCGTGCAAGCATGCTGAGCGTACGGATATATACTACGCTTTCTATATTAACGAGCCTACGTGGTATTTGTTTAATGTGTACTTTGATCACGGTAGGAAGTTAGTAAGCTTAGCGTATGAGGTAGTGAAGGAATATGAAAGACTATCCGAGTCCTGAGTTATTCTATGCCGCAGTGAGGGAAGTTCTGTGGCATACTAATTTTATAGAGTACACACCCAAGCGCAGCTTGGAGATGCTAGAGTTAATTACTTACAATCAGAAACGTGAACAATTCACCATAACGTTTAGCGATGGCGATAGATGGTGGATTGATAAATGGAGGGCTGAACTTGCAGAGCGCAACATACCCAGAACCGCGAGTGTATTACTTAGCGGCAAGGGAAGCTGTTAAGCAATGTTGTAGAAAAGCTCGATGAGGTTAAACTAATCGAGTGGGATAACGACGACGGTAGATTCTGGATAACGTTTACGAACGGATTCACGATCTTCTGTACGTTAGATGAGGCGGAGAATGGATATAGTAGAGTTCACTAGGAGTGAGCTATTAGATAAGCGTGCTGAATTACAACGTCGGTTAGAGTCTGTGAGGATTAGGTCCAAGCGATTTGAGTACGAATTGCAATTAGCACGTAACGAGGAACAATTCTTAGTTGAGTCTTTAGATAACCTGGAAGTAATGTTGGGAGGGTTAGATCATATCAAATAGTAACAAATTAGAAGATACGAGTGCTACCTTTAAACGCCTAGAGCGTTACTGTCGGATTCATTGTCCTCTGTTCTATAAGGTGGTTCGCTACGAGTGTTATCTGGATTTAGGAATTGAATTCACTTGGCGAAACATTGCCCTGGTAGATAGAACAGAGTTCATCGCATACAAAGATTTACATGATGTGCTAAGAAGGTTTAGCAAGAAAGGTGGTAATCATGGAGGTAGATGCGGAGGCAGTAGTTAAGCGTGCACTAAAGAATAAAGAAACGCGCCAATCACTGGCTAGAGAGTTGTGGAAACATACACCTTTTTGCGGTGAAGTTGAAAAGGTTGTTTTTTGGGATGCTAAAGGAACGCCCGTTGTACAGGATACTAATGACGGATGGGTTGATATTTATAGGCATGAGCCTGTATGTAATAGTGGGCATTATATAAGCCTAAAGCAGAAGTTCACTTACAACGATGTAGTGCGATATTGCCCTTTTATTTTAGATGATAAAGAAGCAGTATCGCATAGCTTAAAGCAGATTAGCTGTTACCTAGACAATCTTTTATATGTTCTCGACAAGGAGCAGATAAAGGCGCTTGCTAGGATGGCGCTAGAAGAGCTGAATGTTGTAAAGCGCTATTTAGAATCCAACCAGAAGGAGAATTGATCATGAATAAACGTGAAGAGAAGATTTACGAAGCGTTACAAAACAAGACTATCAGAGAGTTAGTTCTTGATAGGCTTTGGGCGCAAGCTTTTGTAATTGAGAAGTGTTTACCTAAAGATGCGTACTGGTTAAAGGGCGGCTCTAGGTATATTGAACCTCAGGCAGAATTAGGAACCATTGGGGATTTGAGGGTGGCTGTAGGTTTCAAAGGATATCATAATCAGGACTATGATATCCGTGCTACGTTTAGTAGTGATTCTGTTTGGAACTTCTGTAGCGATTTATTTAAGACGAAAGAACAAAGGTATAACGAGACTGTAGCTGAGTATGTGTGTGCTCTCAATTCAATCTATGCTATTGCTGCTGAGCCTAAATATGCTAACGAGAAGGCGGCTTTAGACAAGAGTAAGGCTACCGTTATCGAAGGATTGTACAAGTTGTCTAGAATCGTGAACAGGCATTTAGATGAATGGGAGGAGTAGTGATGCGTAACCTAGAAGAATACAGAAAAGCCTTAGATACTTACGATGAAGTATCTGGAGAGATTTATAGGATTTTATATGAGTACTGTCCTTCCCATATAGCGGATTATGATGGTCTGCTAAGTTGGGAATGGAATAAGGAAGAGCAATGTATCGAGATAGCGTTTCTCGACGGTAGGTACTATCACAAGGGTAGGACTATTCCATTAGAGAACGTGATTGAATGGGCAGGTGAACGTGGAATCGATTGATAGTTGTGTAACGTGGCTAGATCGTTTGGATAAGCTTGCGTGGGACTATCTTCAGACCCATGTAAACTATTTCGATTCGATTGTAGGTTGGACATGGGAGTCCTATTCTCAGAGTATAGAGATCCACTATATAGGTAATACCTGGGAAGGATGTTGTCTGAGTGTACCGCTAAAAGATTCACTAGAGTGGGGTGATAACCAATGCTAACTGAAGAAATGCGTAATTATGTACTGGATAAAGTACGTAGCAGTTCAGGAGTTAGAAAACATCTAAAGGCGATTCTGCTAAAAGACTTAGAATTTAGTAAGGCTGATGTTGTGGATGCAACCTTGTCTATCAAAAACGACCGACTAAAGCTAAGAGTCGTTTATGTAGATGATAATAGTAAATATCAAAGAAGCGTGTTTTATTATGAGCCAGATACTTTATACTATCAGGTTCAGCCTTTGTTAGCAGAGGAAGACACGGGATTAGTTCACAATGAACTCTGTAACGCCTATGAGGGAATCAGAAAAACCATAGACGATTATAGAACGTTGGGATATACAGATATTTGCGATCCTATTATAAACGATATGGAATGCGTTAGTAATGCTATTTGTAGGATTGGAGACTACCTGCATCTGAGACCGTGGCAAAGGCCTGAGAGATGAAAGCAATGAAGCCAAATAGCTGCACGTTTATACCAAACAATATGGAGCTTAGAACACTACTTGAGGCCAAGGGCAGTGAGATCATAAAGGGGTTTTCGGAATTGGTCGGCTATGTTAGATTCCCGGGAAAGGGCCTTGTTAAAGTTTTTTATAAAGACAAATACGGATGTTCGGATACTGCTGTAGTTCCTTTTGGTGTTATATCCGAAAAAAAAAGGAGTAACTAATGTTTGTAACGATTGAAGGGATTGATGGTAGCGGTAAGACTTATCTTACTAAACTGATTACTGATTGGCTTAACTCAGAAGAACCTGGTTCTACGATTAGTACGAGTGAACCGTATGACCGTAGCATCCTAGATAGAGGAGATGCGTGGGAGACTAAGGAATGGGAATTCTATCGTGATAGAATTATCCATTGGGCTGAAGTTATTGCGCCAGCGTTGGCTGAAGAGAAGAACGTTATCTGCGATAGATTCCAGCTTTCGACTGTAGTCTATCAACATGAAGACGATCTTATGTTTACTAACACGTGGCAAAAGTACGCACGCTATGTTTTAGGGAGAGAGAAATGGAATGCCACCGAGGCACTAGAAGTTGGCGTGCTAGAACCTGACTGCGTGATTTTAATCAACGGCGATCTAAAGGCCTGTCTAGAGCGGCTACTGGAACGTGGCGAGTATTCAAATATAGACGCCAATAAAATCCTGGATCGGAAGACGAATTTCTACAGAGCTATCTTCGCATATGAGAATGCTACTCGATATTGTTTAACAGAAGCGTCAACGATTATCATAGCGCAAACAGCCGATGAGGCTTTTGAGAGGTTTAAAGCGTGGGTTAATGGAGACGGAAAACGAGACAATCCTGATGAAGGCGGGGTTCAATAAGGCGTATTGGTATAACGTAGTTGGTCGCTTATGGAGCAAATCGAAAGGCTTAGAACTGTTTTGCAATATTGTCCGGCTAGAGTGGATTTTTAGTAAACACGACGCCGACGAAGCGGTTAGAATTCTAAAAGAACGATTTGCTCCCTCGTTAGATTTAAAACGCCAGGACGTGTTCTTTGAGTATTATGTAATATCGCCACAACTATTGAATGAAGCCTTTTCTTTAGCGCTGAGAAAGCGGTTCATCTCGTCTTTAGATGATGTTCTTTTCGCACTAAGGACAATGGTGTGGTATAGTGCACAACGGCTTTTAGCCTTTTGGGGACCCAGATTTTACTGTGTGTTTAGGTTAGTAACCGGACATTGGGAGGTTGTAGACCTCCGAGATATTATTAGGAGAGACCCATATGGAGAGCCTGGAAGAAGTTGCTAAGCTTTTGAAAGAATCGCGTGATAACCTTGAGGAAACTATCGAGCAATCGAAGATTGCGGATAGTTACGCGGAGATGCTCCATAGCAAGATTGCTATGCTGGAGATGGAAGTGCACTACTTTGAATCGAAGGTAGATATCTTAGAAGCGAGGAAGGCACGTGCTGCTAAGTCCGAGAGTGCTAGTGAGGGAGAGCCCGATGATAGCACTGATAAGAGCGAATCTAGATAAGGCTGAGCACTGTATAAAAGCAGCCGCTAGTGATATCTACGACGCAATCGTTATGGTAGAGAACTTAGAAGAGTTCAATAGCGATAGTCAGAAGGATATTCTAGAGTCTCTTTATGGTGCGATTGAGACATTAAAGAAGCTAACGAAGGTAGATGAGGTTTTGTAATGCGCTACGGTAAGCTAACGCTATATGTGGGCCCGATGTTTGCGGGTAAGTCAACAAAGTTACTGCAAGAGTACAACAAAGTAAAGAGGGCTCAATATACGTCGAGCTTATTGGTTAAGCCCATTATTGATAACCGATATTCGGAGAATGAAGTTGTTACGCACAACGGCCTAGGTGAATCCTGCTATGTGGTGAAGACGTTATCGGAGATGTTTTCAGCCCCATGGTTTAGAACCAAAGCCGATAGATTTGAGCGGGAGAAAGCCTCTGATTTGTATGCTATGCAGGTCTTTATCGATGAATGCCATTTCTTTGAAGACTTAGTACCATCGCTTAAGGGGCTGTTAATGATGGGGATTGACGTGTTCTGCGCCGGATTAAACCTTACTAGTGAAGGGAAGGTCTTCGCTAATATGGAAGGCGCGTTTGGATTAGCGGATAAAGTTCAGGTGTTCTATGGATGCTGCTCTCGATGCTTAGGTAAATCTAAGTATACTATCCGGAAGTTCTCTGATGATAGGGAATGTTTAGTTGGAGGGAGCGATCTATATGAACCAGTGTGTGGAAGTTGCTTTGTTAATTGGCAGCGTGAGCGAGCTGAAAGAGCGGCTACTAAAACAGCTACAAGAGAGTCGGGATTTAGTAGCTAACTACCAACATTGTACAGAGCAGGCTCTTGCTAGACAGCGTTATCTAGAGAGCCTGCTAAAGGAATTAGAGGAGTGTACCAATGGAAGAGGAAATTGTTAGGCTTTATAAGCAGGGGATGTCGATTCGTGATATTGTTTCTCAACTTCATTGTTCTCACTATGACGTCTGGCAGTGTTTTGTTAAAAACGGACTAGACGGGAAAGCAGAGAATACTCAAGACATCTCATGCAGAGTATCGAGTCGAGCAAAGATTGTTAATGATTTAAGGGCGCAAGGGTATACCTTCAGGGAGATTGCTATAAAAACAGGGATTCCACTCGGAAGTCTTAGCGGCTACGTTCATCCGAAGAAGCGCTATGTAACATCAAAACGGATAGTAAGGATCGAAGAGCGCGCCCGCAATACAGAGGAAGTAACGCCAAAACCTGAGGAGGACAAAACTGCTAATATCCCAGAACTAGAAAGGCTCGGCCTTGATGATACTGACAGGATGGAGGGTCGGATTAATTATCTGCGTAAACAGTTAGAGATTGCAGAGAGGTATCTCGAACTCGGCAAGGCCTACAAACTTTATCAGGATGCACTTAGAGAGCTGCATAACCCAAATGAATAATGCGTGTTATTTCATCAATACTGGCATCGACTCTTCTAGAATAGAGCTCAGGACGTGGGATCCTTCTGTGGACGCCATCGCTAGGCTAGATTTTTACTGTGTTGTAGACAGAGAAGGGAACCTGATAGAAGCGAGCGAAAAAGATGAAGGGAAGTTAAAGGTTTGTAACGATATCCTATGGAGCCTTATTAAGGAGACGAATAGGGCTTGGCCTTTGGGTTATTGGGAAAGATACGGCAACAGACCTTGGTCTTATCACGGAACTAGACAAGATGAGCAAGCTTTGCTAGAACAACTTAACGATAGATATCATAGGATGGTTTCAAAGGTCCATGTTCGATCGAACCTATACAACAACCAAAACAACCAAGCGCACTAAGCCGATTGAATATATTGTTATTCATTCTACGGCTATGCCAACGACAGACGCTAGTGGAGTAGCCAAGGCGTTTGCTAACACGACGAAGGATAAGTCTACACACTATGTTGTCGATGAGCACAGTTGCTACCATCTCGTTAGTGATGACGCTAAGTACTACACTTGGCATTGTGGCAGCAAGTCCTATCGACCAGGATGCTCCGCTAGGAACGCGAATTCTATTGGGGTTGATTTATGCGATCGCGGTTTTGCTGGGGTCAATCTTAATAGCGTCACTGATCCTAAATGGTATTTTCCCTACTCAACCCTGCATAACGCCATCGCCGTACTAACCTATTTATGTAGCACATACCATCTAACTGCTGATAAAATTGTTAGACACTATGAGGTAACTGGTAAGCATTGCCCCATCTGCATGACGCAAGATAATAGACAATTCCTTTTTGATTGGTTAAAAGAGGAAGTTGGGAGAAACCTGGCTTCTCTTGCTAGATTAGACAATGCACTTGATCTTTGCTGTAAGCTATGATTACGTACGTTAGGATAAACAGTCCGACTAAATTAGCAAACTATCTCGACAGACATGCGGATTTTGCTGTAAGGTATTATGTTTCAGACTATCCAACGCCAGATGCGCTTATCCCGCTAGCTAAGCGAAGCTCTGCTAGAGGATGGTCTGTCTACATCATTGACGACCTAGAAACCCCCGTTAGAAACAGTTTTGACGGACATGTGAATGCTTGGCACTTAGATTTAGGAGACAATGATGCCGTTTAAACACGATCCACAATACTTTTCCACAGAGTCTGTTGCTAAATATCTCTGGAATGCTCACGACGCGCTTGATAAACAGATTAACTACTTCAAAACGTGCGTTAATAACACACGTCGAGAGTGGGAGACTGCGTTAGATATCAAGAAAGACGTGGAGTATCCCACTGAGGTTTTAAACAAAACGATCGACCTCTTACAGGATGAAGCCGATAGGCTAATTAGAATGCGTAATATCATTGAGGTTATGGACTTACAGTGACAGAAGAAATTGTAGAAAAGCTTACAGAGCAAGACTATTGTCAACTTGGTAAGCTAGAAGCGATTTACTTTACGTCGTTAGCGCCTGAAAACCAATATTGTGACGACTTTAGCGCGGTAATTGTTAGATCAATTCCGCGTTATGAGCCGCCCATTGATGGGGTCCTAGGGAGAACCCTAGAAGATAGGTTCTATTGGAAAGTCTCTGGACGTTTCGAGAATCTAATTTCTGGTGGTGATGTTACAATAACCCATGGTTTTAAACGCCAGGCCAGCGCCTATAGCCAGCAATGCTGTCTAGAGGACACCGTCGGAATTAGTGGGCGTAAGTTTGTAACTAAATGCGATATAGAATGGGATTTTGTGAATGCGATAATTTGCATTAGTCCAAAGACCGGTTACAACTATCGCTATATTAATGAGCACTGGGAAGTTTTTCAGAAAAGCGCTGCAGCCACACAACGTAATGGTGACTTCTGGAGCGTGCCGAAAGGGGAAGATTTTACAGAAGTAACAACAAGGATAGGACATTGGGAAGATGTCTTTAGAGTATAACAGCAACCATTATAGTTATAATCCGAAGAACAATATCTTTTCTATGAAAAGCGGAGCCGACACATGTTGGCAGTTATATTGTCTCTATCAAAACGTAGAGGATCTATTCTACGACCATACAGAACTAGAAGAGGAGGTCCACGATGTTTGGGAAGAGTTTAAAGAACACTTACAGAAAGTCGTGGACTATGCAGATGAACTGTATGTTGAAGGGGAACGATCCTGCTCCTAAACGTATACCGTTGGGAGGTCCTCCATATTGTTTAGAATATCTTCTCCGGTTGTACACAAAATGGCACACGGACTTTTTAATCGACGATATGGAAGATGCTAAGGAATGGTTTGAGGATTTAACGGGAGAAGAACCGGAGTACGAGGAGTTTAAAGAAGCACTAACGCACTATAAGCGTGCATTTAAACGGTTATCTGACTTATCCCTCTAGCCGTTTAACAATAGCCTCCATTGAAGTCACTGCCTTAGTAACCTCCTGCAAAGCCTCATTGTTTTTCTGCAAAGCCTCAACCATAGTTGCATTACTACTAGCTTGCTGAACAGCGAGCTCTTTAATAGAGTTATGGAATTCTTCTGTTAGGCTAGTTTGTCTCCGATAGAGGAGAATAATAGCCGTGACTAAAAGTCCAAAGACTCCAAAAATTCCACCGTCGGAAAGTAGCGAAGTTAATTGCGTAGCGTTATCCATTAGAGTCCAACCTCCGTGTTATCAAAGGCTCAACGTATCCAAACCTGTTCTAAAATGGTCCTCGTCGCAAGGAATATACCAGAACACACGAATTGTAACATCTCTATTCTCTGTGTTAGTAGGGAGAGTGCTTGCGTTTCCTAACAAGGTTATACCTGTTATAGTCATTGTAAACAGAGGATCTGACGGATCGATTGTGTATGGATACACAGGCGCGTGATATTTTCCCAAGCCTCTAAACTTAATGGGATAGCCATCTATTGTGATAATAAAGAAACCATCTCCGTTATCTCCTATATTAGTTCCCATGAGCGCGTTATAATTCATCGCAGTATTATACGCTTTATACTCATTGGTCCCAAGAAACGTTGCATTTATAGAAGTCAAACCCAGGATGAGTGTGGCCAAATCGCTTATAGAGCTGGAGTATCCGAACTGGGCGGTTATCCAGTTTAACGGCAACCTAAAAACAAAAGAGCTATTCCACCCAAGAAAAGATTGAACAGAACGCTGTATAGTTACATTAGTAACCCCAGTCGTGACCGAATGAGATAGTGCTGTTATAATTCCGTTTACAGTCGCAGTTCCAGTCAGATTGTCCAAATACTTAGATGTTACAGTAACGCCATCTCCAAGATTCCATAGCGCGGCTTTGTCTAAAGGAACTGGGAACGATATTTCCTGCCGTGGATAACCTAATTCTAGATGCAACTGGGCGAAGATTTGCGAGAAGATGCTAGTATATCGGGCTATTTCGTTATCCGTCATGTCTGTTAGAGAAGTTCCTTCCTCTAAGCTAGACATGTCTAATTCCAGTTCGGAGCCGGAACCGAACGAGGACATTGCATTCCGATCATAACCGGTAAACGTAGCACCGCTGTATTTTGCCACGTATTGGGTGTAAACCTCATTATTGGTTATGATAGAAGGCAGCGCGAGGATATCGTCATCATTGACGGTATAGGTAGTATGTCTGGGCGTTAGTAATGAGAATGCTTTGATTCCATACTCCGCATCCGAGGTGATATCGTGATATCCAGAAACAGCCGTCATTGTTGCTAAGAGGCAGCTTTGAAGCATATCACTTAGGACTAGATCACTACTATACGCCAGACTAAATCCTGACAACGGTAAATCTATTACACCGAAACTCCCTGGATTAACCCATTCTCCCAGATTATAACCCGCTGGAATTTTATCCCAATAGCTAGACCGTCCCCCTTCGCAAGAGGCAATGATGCAGAGAACTAAGTCGGATAGTTTATCAAAGGCCTGTTGTGGAGATGCTGTGAGTTTAGCGTTAGATCTATTCGGCCAATTTCCAAACCCACAAAGCTTCCTAGTTATCCTTGCACCATTCTTTCTTGTAGCGTTCTGATAATAGAACAGACCGTTTCCTGCATTAACAGTCTCCAGTGTTTGATATGCGTTCTTTACCAGATAAGCATAGTGCGTTACACCTCCAACTGTAATGTCGTTATTAGGACTACGGCACAAGTCGATAAGGCCGTTAAGTTTATCTCCGTTGGGTTCCTCCCACTCCAGATCAAACGTTTGATAGCCATAGCCGACCGTCGGTTCATTAGGGTCATAGGTTGCGATATCGTCAGTTAAGAACAGCATCGACATCCCGTTTTCCCAGAAGGTCTTTGCTATATTTACTTCAATCAACCTGCTCTGAACGGTTTTATCACCGCTAGTTATTGGGACTCGAAGGCCATAGAACCTAACGCTCTCAACCCCATAAGAAAACTCTTCGTCCTCAAAGTCATAGCCCATGCCGCCAGCTAACTCTGTAGTAGGTCGTATCGGATACCCTAAAACCTTTCCACCGCCCCAACCGTCAGCGAATAACGAGCTAAATGAGTTCGTTGTGTTAAACAGAGCGCCATAGGAGAATGCGGAGAAGTTCTTTCCATCTCCATAGTTTAGAATATGCTGACGAATATCCTTCCTGCGCTTAAATTCTTTTTCGCTCTCATCAGCACCTCTAATCTCGTCTTCATAGCTCTTGCGGTTGTAGCAACTATAGAAGCCCACGAACTTGTCTAACCATCGAGTGTAGGGCGTGCAAGCCTGATAAAGCCATGGTGCTGTGGTCAGTTTCCCAAGTTTAGCGAGATGCGCTACTGGGGTTGTAGCCCCGGAGATTTGTTTTTGGGAATTGATACCGCTGGAACCTGAACTATACAGATACGTTAAATCTGTTAGTCGGTCGTATAAAATCTCAGCCGGTGTGTCGGATGTTATTTTCCCCAAGGATGAACAGAATCCAACTATCGGAGGGAGTGTTATCACGAACTGGCCTGTCGTTGGCGAGTCCGTAGATATAGTATCGGTTATGACCTTCACATAAAAACACTTATCACTAGCATTCCAAGTAGCGTCCGAAACTGTACAATCCTGGATTGAACTAAAAGACTCACCGGACAAAACGCTATACTCAGGGATACTAATAGAGCCCGCACGCAAACCAGTTGTAGTTCCATGGTCTGGTGCTACGTCCGTAATGTTTCTAGTATAATCTCGTTCTGAGCGCGTAGACTCTATAGGAATTGTTGCAGATACTCTATTCCCGTAAGTCCCAGTAAACCCATTGGATGGATAGTATGAAGACTTTAGTTCTATGGTGTTTGATAGGGCGCTAAAGTATCCAACAAGGCGGTCGTCTCCAACGTAGACAAAAGGCGCCAGTGTTGTTGTTTGTAACTCGTTTCCTTTTCCATAGTCGCCGGATAAACAGTTATCTATAAGCACTGCGGTTAGGACTACCGTTTTACCGCTTAATTCTGGGGCCCTTGTTAAGACAGCCCTATACCAAATATACCCCTCTCTGCGAATTTCAATATCGCGTCCTTTCCAATAGGTCGGATATTCAGTAACAGCAGCCGTCATTAGGGAGTTGTCCGAAACATAATGCGGTTGAGACCTAGTACTACGGTATCCCCTTTGCGAAATGGTATAGGTCGTACCTGCTGTAAGTTGGCTATATGAACTAGCGAGCTTTATACACTCAGTCCCACAATGCACGATATTGGTCGATTTCTCAAATGTTAGAGTGTTATTTAGCACAAGAGACATCGTGTCTTTGTGGAGCGTTTTGTTCAAATAACCGTAACTAGGTGCAGCCCTCTCTGTTACCTTTTTAAAATACTTGTCCCAATAGTCCTCGGTACCTATATACCTTCGGATTGATATATTTATTTCGCTCGACGTTGCAACAGGAGACGTTATGCTAACAGATGAAGATATCGAGCCAATATCGAACATATCGTCAAACGTAAAGGTATGATCGATCCCGCCGATATAGATAGAAACTGGATACATTAGTCTTCTCCAAATTCGACAGTAATGTTAAGTATATACGAAGGTGCATAGTACCACATAATTGTTTCTGGTTGTAGCTTTGCAGTATCGTCGTAGATGCGTTCATTTGCAGGAGGTCTAACGTACGCAAAATGTAAGAATAGGTTATACGCTCTAACATTTGTCCCGGTTGGTGTTTCGGAAAATAAATTGGGGTTCATAACCCCCCTATAATCTTCCGTTATGGATGCACCAACCTCTATCGGCATGCTTCGATTTAGATCATACGAGCAGAACTTGGTTGCCGTATTCGTATTTGCTATCGATGTTCCGCCGCCAGTAGACTTTGTAATTAGCATGCTAGGTGAAAGTCTAAACATCCCACAAACCCTGGGCTGATTTGCGATAGTAGTTCCGTTTTCTACACCAGTGCACCCTAACGTTTCTGTCCCTGCATCAATAGCCCGTCGTCCTACTGCTGCTATCTCATACGTTACAATGGGCGGTTTTAGGATAGGAAGCGGGACTGTAAATAAACCCTCGCCTGTATAGTCAGTATTATAAACGGGTGAGTATCCGGTACAAAACATTGTATATAGGCAGGGCCTACGAACCTGGGCGTTTAGTTCTCCAATTAGGTCATTAACCTCATAGGTTTTGACCGGAGATCCGACCATATTATTTCTATATTCCATAGCAAAGAACCTCCGAATAACCAGCAACCCAACCCAGTACCATCATTTTTTTAGATCCACTGCTTTGAGTATCATTACTAGACCAGTTTTCATGGTTTGTTTGAGAGTATAATTGACATCCCAACGATAGCCTTAGTTTAGTATACTTATGGTTCCCCGCGTTAGTGGGGGGAATTCTACCGACGTAAAGATGACCGTAGATCCCAATATTCTTTCTTGTTAAAGGAACAGTATAATTACCGACTGATAACGTTACTGAATCTGGTTCGTGCATGTTAGCAGTTCCACCGCCTGGGCCTGATGCGCTTGTATATAGATATACATAGTATCCACCTTCAGCTAACGTTTGCGTCTCGAATGGAACTAGCGAGCTGAAGTTATTAATCATAGTCGTTCTATTAAACAAAGGATCAACGTACCAGAAAAAGCTCTCGTCCCAATATGGAATTTGGATGAAAATTTGCGGAGTGATAGCGGCACGTCTAATATTCTGGTAAATCATACTGAATAGAGCTGGGCAAATATATCCAGCCCCATCGGATACGAACGAGCTAATATCAACTAAATTTAAACCCTTTACGTTCCCAACACTAAGCTCTGTCCCGGCTTGATAATGCGTTTGATCAAAAGTATCCTGGGCCGGCGCGTTAAATCCACCTATAACCTCGTAAACAAGATTGCTAGAACTATTATTAGAGTAGCGTATCCATTGAATCAGACCATTATAAACGGTTGTGCGACGAGAAGTGTTATGTCCTGTAACGTAAGGGGCCATAGTCCCATACATCGTGGAGTTATATGAATCACTGCTTAGGATAAAACTTCCGTCGCTAGTGACAACCGCCCCAAATTGCCCTCCTAAGGTAGCCCGGGGAGACCAGGGCTCAAACACAGATGCGGGGACGGCCGGTTGATAATAATTAGATTGAGATTGGAAACCTCCACGTCGCCATAACAAAACCCCCGTCATTATCTCACTAATAGCGATCGAATAAGTCAGAAGGTTAGACAAATCGATAGCGCGGATAGTATCCCCTACCTGATACAAAGGAAGATAGTCCCGCATTTGAGGACCAAAGAAATTGTTGCTAAATAAGTTGGCCATAGTACCCCTTATTACACATAATACGTTGTAGTTTGATCTTGGTCGATATCCAGATCGAGCTTATATCGCATAGCTTTATCATCTTGACCGGATAACGTCCAGGACGCTCCAGTCAACTGTCCGCTAATGCTGTGCGGGCATCCTATATAAGGCGCGTCTAATTTTATAGTATAGGATATGGATAATTGCGGATTCCTGCCTTGAAGATGAACAGTAACGCCATTTTCAGCCTTCTTTAGGAAGTTCTGTAGCGCAGCTGGTCTAGCATCTTGGAAAAAGGTAGGCCTGTTTACATCAATAGGGCCATCCAGTAATAGGGAAATCTTCCATGTTCTTCTGTGGGCGTATGACGTACGATAGCTAATCCCAGACAAGGATGTACTAACAGTAGCATTGCACTGCTCCGTTGAGATAGGATCTTTTTCTAGAGGCCTACTGGGAAGCAACACGCATACTTTTGAGTCATAGCCTGTAGAGGCGTGAGTCCTAACCCATGTTCTAGTATATGAAAACGCCGTTGTAGAGGTAAACGCAAAACCGTGCTCAGTAAGGAAGTTGCTTCCAACTGTAGTAGCCGATAGAGATGATGTCGCCCCACCTATATAAAAATATTTATTCGTTCCACTCGCAGTGGTAGGTTCGGTTACGCCAGCTGGCATATTGTAATAACACATATTAGTTGTCGCGGAATTTGAATACCAAACGGCTGAAATTCCAAACCATCTCCAGGATTTTATAAAGCTCACCGCTGATTTTATATAACTATTAGAATATCCACTAATTAATGGGGTACCCCTAATTCCTCTAACATCTATCCATGGCGAAACAAACGGGGAAAAAACCTGCCAAGCCATGCTATTACCTCCGAATTAAGTTAGAGTTTAACCGAACTCCGCCTGGAACGCTAGCTTGCTGATTAAAGGCGTCGGCTAATGGTCCTATGATAGCGCCAGCAGTGCCCTCGAACGCCATGTTGATCGTGATATTGCGCTCTTTGTTATCACTCCCAACGACCTGACTAGTTCCAACACTAGGAGCAGTTCCACCTTTGCCGCCCATTTCAGTAGAATTTTTAAAATATGCGACGGCGGCTACGCCCTTAGCAATAGCAGCAGCCTGGAGTGCTAACCCGCCTTTTACATCGCCCAAACCAAACTGTATCAGAGCATCAGCTTGACAGTTGATAGCATCGACTGATGCCTCAATACCTTTGGCGTAGTTCTGCATCGCGAAGACCTTTTTACCTGAAATTCCTAACATGTCGAGGGCGCTAATCATTGTATTCATAGCATCATCGGACTGCTTCCAGGCTAGGGAATTCTTATCAATAAGCCTAAAGATGTTCCCAAAAGCAGTCACCTCAGCCTCGCGCCGTTTCTTATCGCGCTCGGCATACTCTTCCTTTACTCGTTCTTCTTCGTTTAGAGCATCTAATTTTATTTGAAGCTCCTCATCTTGGAACTGCTTTAACTGCGCTAATCGTTCTTCCGGGCTGATACCTAATCCAGCTATGTCAAACGCCTCAAACTCTTTTCTTCTATTAGCGAGCGTCTCAAGCTTCTTAGCACGCTCTTGAGAGATTGTGGCCATTCTATCTTGATACCAATCGACGTTTTCCTGAATTTGTTTCTCGATTTTAGCCTTATCTTCATCACTAATATGGGCCAAAGGCATCAAGTTGTACCCCATCTCGCGATTGGTCTTATCCCGAATATACTCCAGCGGTTTCTCTAGAGCTTTGGTCCTTTCTTTTAGATAAGTATCCTCTTTTGGGAACACCTTCTCTAGAAGTTTATCGTATTCTTCCCTTCGGACCTTTAGGGCCTTATTCAGAGCGTTCTCTGTTCCGGCAGCTATCATATCCATCGCATACGCTCTACCGATGTCTGTATGGATATACTTGCCAATTTGGCGTTTCATATCCTCACCGGCCTGAAGAATCTTCTCATACCATGCCTGCGTTTCCGGGATTAGCGACTTTTGATAGTACTCTAGAAAGACCTTTAGATCGTCTATCTGGTCCTTAATAAACTCTTCTGCCGTTTTCTTAGCCGGATCTTTTTTATCTTTCCCTTTTTTCCCGCTTCCCGTGATTGCCTCAAGATTTTTTTTGTAATACTGTAGTTCTAACAGAAGTTCCTTCCCTTTGGGGCCTAAGAGATCAACCATTTGCTGATATTCAAGCCCGACTGTTACTAGCTCTCTCTCTGCCGGAAGAAGCTCTTCTTTTATCAGAGAGACTCGGCCCTCCGTTTCCTCTTTGATAAGCTGCTGCATGTGTATATTCCCTTCGAATATTTTTAGCAGCTCAGACTCACGAAGTTTTTCCTCATCCACTTGCTGGTTAAGGATCGTGACCTTTTTATTTAGATCATCATATTTTGTGCCGATTTGAGCAACATTGTGATACGCCTCTGCATATCTTTCGTTAAACTGTTTCAGCTGATCGTCGTATACCTTCAACTCATTTTCGGGAAGGATTTTGACAATGTCCTCAGTCTGGTAGAACGATCCGAACTCTTTAACTATCTGTTTCAAGTCGGACAGCGGCTGTGCTACCCCCGCAGGGAATAACATCTTATTGAAATCGGGAATTTTTATATCACTAATGTCTTTCAGCGTCTCATTTAGTTCCTCAACCTCAGGATTTATCCACCCTAAATACGTTCCAAAGTCTTTAATTGCATTGTAGACCATCATTATCATATTATACCAAGGCACCAAGACCGTTAGCGTCTTAGTAATCATGGCACCAAGGTTTCTGATAACACCAACTTGGTTGTAGAGGGTACTACGTAGTTTGTATGAGGCCGCGGCAAGCAGGTTCATCTGCTTAGTGTTGTCTCTAGTCCTAACCGTCTCCTCTTTTTGGACTACAATATCCTGTTTTCTAGCACTTGTTACCTCTTTCAACACCTGCGCAATGAGCTTATTTTGCTGGATCTGAGCGTCGCTTTGCTGTTTTATAAGAGCACCTAGATCCGAAACAGCCGACTGCGCCTCGCTGGAGACCGCAATATTTAAAGCCGCGTCAATCTGATATTTACCCATTAAGACTCCCCTTTAATTTAGCCAATTCCTGTTTCTGCTCATACATGGAGCGTTTCCACGTCCTCACGATGGGAAGTTGAAGCTCACTATCTGAATATTTTTTGCCCCTAGGCGTCACCCCTAGATAGCAATTACCACCCCTAATCTCTAACGCCTGTAGGAATTTCTCCCAAGCATAGTCGCTTTCTTTTAAGTACATCCCAATGCGTTGCTCCACCAGTTTTAGATTGCCTTCTGCGAGTTGTAGTGTCGAATCCTTAAAGGTGGGTCTACCGTTAGCGTCGTATATAAGTAGCTTTCCTACATTAGCCCTATTGTTCGCCTCGGCCTTCTTAAACACCCACTCTTCATAGCTATTCCATGTTCCTTTAAAGAATGATTCGACAATATTCTGTATTAACTGAGCATCCGAGTCTGTGTATCCGAACCAGCGTCTATCAGGGACCTTTAGCGGCGTGGCTTCGATAGACTGTTTCCGCATTTCCAAAGACTCGATAAGTTCCTCTTTCTTTTGTATCGAACTATAGATTTCCGCTGCGTTTTTCTTAGCTCGCTCGATAGCCCCAGCCAGCGAATTTGCCTGTGTCTTTGTTAAAACAACCTCACTATTTTTAGATGTTTGTGCTTTATACCGAGCCTCCGCATCCTCTAGATACTCTTTTTTGTCGTTTCCAAATATCTTTCCAATCCATGGGCGCTCCATATACTCGTATAAGATCCCTAGTTTAGCCTTCTCCGCTTTAATTCTTAGCCCCAATCTCCACGCCTGCGATTCAGTTCCTCTACCAAAATGGAGAACCCATAACGGATGATTTCTGGTCGGATCATTACCCTTACGCTTATATTTCCCAGGGTTATCGGTGTCATCCACAAGCGCAATTCTCGTTGCTTTTAGCGCTTCCGGTGTTTTTTGAGAATACTTCCTATGCCTCCGCTTCTTAACCCTCTCCGCCCTGCGGAAAATATAGGGATAAAAAGCAAAATATCCGTCCCATTCTCCGACATGTTGGCTAGCACGCCATTGCCCATCTGTCCTAGTTATATCATAATCCCACTTCCAGGCACCCTCATTGGGCTTATTTTTGCCATGTAGAGTGACCTGATCACCGGGCTTCTTGTATTTAAAACCCCACTTAGTCCCGACCGTGGTATCTTTCCTAGCACTCATTCTTGGTGCGTATAATCTCGATCTTTTATAAACTTTCCCTCTCTTCATCCCCTGCGAACGGTTTCGATAAGTGTAACTTTCTGCGTCAAAACGAACCTTATGTTCCGCATACTTGGCGAACGGCTTCCCGTTATAGTCAACGCCAGATAGCGCCCTAGCCTCAATAAGGCTCTTTAAGCACTCTATAATGTGTGGAGCATATTCTTTAGCGACATTCCAGCGATAATCGATCTGCAAATTCCACGGCTGCGGATCCCATGTCATCACGATCCCGCTATGGAGAAGCCTCTGTTTTTCGCTATCTGGAATTACGTTGTGGGCTTTTGTTGCCATCTTCTAACTCCAAAGAATGGATCTTGCTAACCTCTTCATCGATTGCTAACAAAACGGTTGGAGTTACGGTGGGGTCTGAACGAATATTTAGGCGCTTTATTAGGCTATACTCTTTGATAGCAGCGTCTAGCGTTGATTTATGTTGCAATATTAACGCAATCGGACATGTTTTAAAAGTCCCTAAATGGGAGCATCCGGCGCCAACGGCTATAGAAGCCTCTATCTCGCCGTGATCTGCCCCAACACTACGCTTTAATCCTTCTTGAAAACAAAATCCCCGCGCAGCTAAGCACTCGGGGTCTTGTTGACAATCTTCACAGCGCCAACGACAGGGGGCAGGCCTAAGTAACAGCCAAACCCCCAGCTTTAGCGCAACTAAGCTTTTGGGTCTTCATTAGAGAATTTCCAGATATTATCAGACAGCTCTCTAACGATTTTATCGACATCTGATGCAGGCTTAATAGTATTAAGCCACTTAACCACTAAATCAGGATTGACCTGATTCCCGTCGATAGAGACGAGACCTGATTTTACAATTGCAAGGTCTCTCCGTGCGCTAAAGCTCACAATCTCAAAGAAATCATTATCACTGGATTGGGCAAAGTCGTAAACGCTAACATCCTCTCCGTCTTTATTCTTAACATTTTTTGTTGGGGTTAGCGCGAAGGCTTTGTTAGGAGGAGCCCCCGTCTCTTTCTCAACGTTATTCAGATCTGCAAAATTCAACTGTCTAATGACGAAGACCGATTTAGGGTCTTCGTCAAAAGACAGAGTTACTTCCTTCGTTAAACTGTCACCTGTTTTAATCATGCTAATCCGATAATGATCGCGGGTCCACCGCTAACAATCTGGTTAAAGCCTAAGTCGAACGTCACGTTCGTTTTTAGATAGCTACTGCCAGCATCTACGTTCCAAACTCCGGGGTCTTTCACGAATGCTGCTGGGATAATAATAGCCCCACCCTCGTTTTCGGTAATATCTCCACCAAAACCGATAGCGAGATAACAGTAATTATCAGCCCGATCTTTCCAATTTGCAAGGAATTGTTGTTGGGCATCAATACCGCCGATGCTTAACTGGAGGCTAGTATCCAAACTAACCGCCTCAAGCGGGGAGTGCTTAAGGTAGTAAGAACCGCAAGCATAACCCTCAGCCGTCCATGTGAGTGATAACGTCATGCTGTCGATGCAATACGCATTGGCAATAGTTGGATCAGGGGCTCCAGACCCGTCGCTAGGAACGGCAGAGGAGTAGGATTTACCTACAATTAATGGAGCTCCCAGCTGATGGAGGATAGCACCATCTTGGACAATCGCGCGTGCCACGGTAGGAACCGGAGTTACCTCAAAAACAGCGGTCATATCAACCGTTAAGGACATTTTAATAGCGCGGTTATCGCCATCCATTGTAAGCGTAAGTGCTGTTAAAGAACAACCAAACGCAATCTTACACCAACCATCGCCCGTTATTCTAAGTGCGACCGTAGGATGAGTAGGTAACGGATCTCCTCCTCCACTAGGTAAATAGTAGTAAGTAAGAGGAAGAACCTTATCACTGCCCGCGCTAGCGAATGTTGTATCCCAAACATACGGTTCCGTATTAGTATTATCAGAGCTAGTAATATAAAGGGGCAGAGATTGTTCGTTGTCGTTTTTAACAATTGCAACCGGATCGCTAGCAAACTCTGCGTGATCCGATGTTACAAATCCGGAAGAACTAACACTGGAGATATCAGACGGCGCGTCAACATTTAACTGTGTGTGCCTATCGTAGGAAAGCAGCCTCGTTTGAAGAAGCTTTTTTACCCCATAGTCTGCGCCCGTAGCCGCTCCGCCAGTAGATCGAAGGTAAACGTCAAAGCTAAGACTACCACCGACCATTGGATCGCCATGCCCGTCTAAATCAGCTTCCGGAGCTAATTTCCCCCAGCTCGCGTTGGTGTCATTTACCTCTGTTTGGGTAGCTTCGCCGATAGAAACTAACTGGCTGGCATCTGTAAACTCAATGGACTGAAAAGCGTAAACGCCAGTCAAAAGCGAGGCGTCCGGATAGCCATTGTTGAGACAGCAAAAACTGGGCTCTTGTGCAATCTCTAGAAATCTGATCGAGCTAGAAGGCATTGTATCCTCTCTAATGAATGATAAATTCGATAGGAAATCTTAGGACTTGACCACAAAACCCCCCATCGTCGTCAAAAACATTTCTAACGGTAACTCCGCCGTTAGGCCAAATGGAGTCTGCACCTCCCCATTTGTGAGGATTATCTGTAAGAGCTCTGCTAAAGTCGATACAGTCTTGGAAAATGATTTCAGCTCTAAGGTCTTCAGGGATATCGGCAGAATAATAAACCTGTAGGTTAATCAGGCCCCTGAAATAACACGGGCTGCTCTCCATGGACGGCAATGAGGAAGAAATCAGAATAGCCTCGCGAGTATTCCTAACAGCATCGTCTATCCATTCTTCTTCATCCTCACCTAGAGCTCCCAATGGAAAAGTCACGCTCTGTTCAGGCCAAATAGAAAGAGTGGTCTCCTGAAAGATCTTCTTTAGAGCCTGAATTACGTTTAAAAAAACGCTCAATATCTAGTCCTCCAAGGAAGTCTTCGCCTAGCTTTAGTAAAAGAGAAATCCTTAGATCTGTTTCCACCAACCTGACCGACCTCATCCTCTTTTAGTACGCCATCCTGTTTTTCATTGATCCACGCACGCCGTAGTGCTGCTTTAGCAGACTGCTTTGCTTGGTTTGTTAAGCTCAAAAACAGCTGCTCATTTGTCAGCATGAACACATGCGCTGCCGCAAATAACCTATGCGCTTGTCTAAGAGACGTAGTCGCTGGGATATCATCTTCAGTTAGGCCTTGTTCTGCCAACTGTTCTCTTAGGAAGTCTATTAACGCATCCTCGCCTGCTATAATTGCAGGTTCAAAACCTGCGTCTTGGTTTGGTTGCGCGCCAAGCCCTTGAAAATAACTCCTAACATCATCAATAGTCAAACCTGTCGTAAAAACTTGATAAACATACGAGACTAAATACGTCAACGTTTGAACGAGTGCACCTATTTTAGCAAACGGTTCGTACTCTACTCTAAGTAAACAGTTTCTAGTTGGCTCGGACACTTTTGGCATATCCGCTGCGTAATAGGAAAGAAATAAATAAACATCTTCCCCTCGCGGAAGGGATAATGGGAGCGCCTCCGATAATATTGCATAGTATACTGGGTCATTATCCGTGCCTTCTGTTGAGTAGCTAATGACCCGAGTAGACCATGTAATAGAATCGGAAACCACAAAAGCCGAGCCATGCTTTCCCGCTAATCGGGGCGAAGGAAGCGAATCTAGAATCAACTTCCTCCGCCCATCGATAAGCCCAGTAACCTTAACTGGCAAAGCTCCGCTAAATTTTAACTCATGGTCCGTCTCACCAATGGTTAGAACCCCCGTCGGAGGGTTCTCTACCGGTTCTGGTAAAGTTAGCTCAAAGATGTTGTCTTTATCATCTCCGGCAATTGCTTTAACCTGACCCGCAGATAAAACGCAGCTAATGCCAGCCATAGATCACCTATTACGCACAGCAGTTAGAAATAACAGCACCAAGCTCGCTATGAATAGCGACAACGTCCTCTTGGAGCCAGCAACGACTGATAAAGCTTTGAGTACGCTTATCAACGTCACCTTCAAGAGTAATGGGCTCTGCGATAACGCTGATTCCGGCCACAGAACCTGCCGAAATGGTGGAGTCGCTAGAGAAGCTAGGATCACCAGTGAAGCCAATCCAGACGTTATCGCCCCAAATATTAGTGATATTCGGGGTCTTATTCTTACTGGTATTGGCGTTAGCCTCTGCGATAAGGATTTTCTTAAAACCAAAACGGTTTTGGAGAAGCTTAATCATTTCGTCGCGAGTGGCGAGGCCTTGACGATCCTTAAGTTCGGTCAAGCTAAGGAAATTAGTGTTGGCCATCAGCGCGAATGCCGCGTCGATACCAAGCACCATAGTATCCGGCTTGCGGAACTTAGAAAGCGCTTTAACAACGCCAAAAATATCAGCGATAGGGTTGCCCGGAGTAGAGCTATCCCACTCAGAACCGGCAGTAATAGCAAGGTTAGCGCTAGTGTTCCAGTTCGCCGCAGTTGTGCAGAAGTTGGCATAACGACGCTCACGCGCAAGACGAAGCTGCTCGAAAGCGGGCCGCATAGCACGAGCCATGCCCTTAACGCCCTGTGCCTCTTGAACTGCTACAACCTCGCGAGGTGTGGAACATTCAAAGTAGCTCTTAGAAGTTTTATAAGTAAGCGGATCAAGTTGGGCCCCTTCAACCGCTACCGGCTCACTACCCCAGTTTACATAGCCATCGCGTGCTGGGTTGCCATACCACGCATCAAGCTTGCCTCGAAGGATAGTGCCCGCAAAATTAGCTGGCGTCACGCCCTGTTTTTTAGGACCACCAACGCCAACTTCTTCAAAGATTTTATCAGCGACAAAACCCTCGTCAGCATTAACAAGATCAAAAACGATACCCTGAAGTACGTTTTTATCAAGCGCTAACTGGGAGAAGACCGGAAAAATACTAGGAGAATAAGACATTTAGAACCTCCCTATTAAGCAACAGCGTGAGGCAGGACGAAGATTTCAACTAATTCCTCGTCTTGATACCCAGCCGCCGGAATATGGCGCGGACTAAGATAGCCGACAGCAACATCACCACTAGTAGCACCAACGATGCCCGAGTTAGTACTAGCAGCAACATCCATTCCAGTAGTACCAGGGGCGATGGTTGCGCTAGCCTCAACCCTAGCGAAACAAAATTCGCCACTAGTAGCGATGCCATACTGATCTCCGTCAATAGTAACAACGATACCAAGAGGGAGATCGCTAGCCGACGTAGCAAGCTCGCATTCATCGCCAGCGCTTGTTAATTTAACAACGCGACCAACGTGATCTTCATCGGGAGTTCCGTCAAAAGTCATAGTAAGGCGAGGCATTAGTTGTGCTCCTTATTCATAGCGGAATAGATTTCAACAAACGACTTTCCAGAGGTTTTAGCCTGTTCAAGAGCCTTTGCAGCAAGGTCCTCATTCTCTTGAGTGCTAACAGATCCTTCGAAAGATTTTCTACCGAAGATAGAGGCTCGGGTAGAATAAGTTTTATCGAAGAGCGCTCTATCGTGACGGAGGAGGCTTGCAGCAACTTCACGCTCGCTAGGCGAAATCTTTCCCTCAGCAATATAGCCAGCCAACAGAGCTTCCCGATCAGCCCTAATCTTTTCTTCTTGTGCTTTAGTAACAGCAGCTTCAAGCGCCAGGACCTTATTACTAAGCGCCTGGATGACCCCGGACATGTTAGCAGCTGTAGAAGACGGGGCTTCAAGTTGTTTGATTCTATCTTCAAGCTCTGCGAGCTTGTTGGCAAGCTCGTCCCTTTGCTTCTTCAAGTCGTCTAAGCTATCCTCTTTTTCGATATCTTCAGAAGAAAGATTTTCCTCTTTCTTCTCCATATCCTCTTCTTTCTTATCACTAACGTCTGCAGAGCACGGCGCCTCGCCGTCTTTCTTTTCTTCGTCCTTATCGGCCATATTGTCCTCTTTCTTAGCGGGGATAGCCGCTAAAATTTGATCGATCAAACCTCTTTCGAGGGCTTCAGAAGCTGTCATCATCTTTCCTTCTCCTACTCTTTGCGCTATAGCCATCGGGTCTTCTTCAATAAAACCCCTATTGGCCGCTACGGTTTTAAGAAATCTAATGCACGCCGCGTCCACGATCTCATCAACCGCTTCATCTTGCGCATTTTTTCTAGGAGAATATTGGCTAACTCTCATTGGTGGCATCTCTGGCGTTACTGCCATCGTTCCAATGCTACCAATTTCAGTCCCTTCAAACGCAATAATTTGAGAACATGCGCTGGCAATCCAATATGCTGCACTCGCGCACACTCCGCTAACAATCGCCAACGTCGGCTTAGTGGAGTCTTGAATGGCTGCTAGTACTTTATCAATCCCGTGAACGGATCCGCCCTGGCAATCAAAATCTAAAACTATCGCGCGTACGTTTGGATCCTGTTCGTTTCTTCGGATAACCTCTTCTAGATAAAGATAATTGCCGGTATGATAACGATCTACAGGCTCCCTCGTTAGCATTCCACGAATGGCAATATATCCATCCTGAGATAATTCTGTCACGGATCCTACCGGATGCGGGTCGGGCGCTATCATATAGCATCATCCTTTGGCCGCTCTTGTGGACGGCCTCCAACATCAGTACCCGGAACGGCTACCGCGTGGCTATCTCTTTGTGTAACACGTGTCGGCCAATCCCTAGTCGGACCAGCGGCTGTTACCCCAAAATCCCTTCTAATCTTCTTCTCGGTCTCATCGTCAGGTGTATATGCGCCCGCCGCGATAAGTTGCGGAAGAATATTTAAGCTATCCATAAGCCCATCAACCGCAACACCTCTATGGTTTAAACGTGGCAGCACGCTAGCAGGAATGTTCCCGTTTGGATAAAAGTTCAGTGTTAGCAATCTTTCAATTGTGCCACCTCCAGGACGGTCTTTTCCGTTCCATACCGAACAGATAACATCCAGGTGGTTAGCAATAGACGCCTTATACGCATTCCACTGAACTTGTCCAACTGATCTAGTTCCAACGTCCCCAATGCCTAGTTCAAGGAAGTTGGTTAAGAATGCACTCGCTAATTCTGTGTCACAATGTCTAATGGCCTCAACAATCTTAGTCGGATCAAAGGTGCCGCCATACATGCTAACAGTTAATCCTGCCGGAGTGCAGATCATCCCTTTTTCTCCGGCTAGATATTCTTCTGCCATATGCTTGGCGTCGTCGATCATTTTCTCCATCTCTTCTAGAGTATAACCTTGATTAGACTCTAGAATTCCACGATCGACCATAATCAATGGCGTTGGCAAACTCCAGCGCTCCGACCCAATAGCAAGGCTATCCAATAAAGACTGTTTAAGGTTAAACCAATCCAGACAGGCCTCTAAGAGACCTCTCCCATAATAATCATCACCGATCTTGTTTAAGGTATAAATTTGCGCTTTTCTAGCAGGGAGCGGACCTCTTTTCTCTTGGCCAGGAATAAAATACTGGGTTAGTTCCTCCAACTCTGTCGTCTCGGGATTTCTAATCCATTCTTTTAGTGACTCCTGATCGATATCTCCAAGCTCTGCTAAGAAAACGTAATCGCCCTTTAAAACATAGACTTCCTCGACTACCTTGAACCCAAACAAGCAGAAGTCTACAATCTTAGCAATCTCTGTTTCAAATGATCCGCTAGAAAGTTGTGCGGTATGGCCCTCTAGCCCAAGGGCGCTTCTAATGAACTCAGCGTTTCTAAAAGACTCGGCTGTGTTAGCACCACCATCCTCAATATACCAATCCGCCGCCAGTAGTGCATGAAGCAGGCTCATTGCATATCCAGCAAGCTTGGGATCAGCCCTTAACATTCTTTTTGCTGTCCTAATCCATGCTGTGATATCCTCATGGCCGCTAGCGGGCCTATGTGCTAACCAAGGAGTCCCCGTAGAGGTAGATCTCCCGGGATAAAGGAGTTCGTAATTCCTATAATTCCATCGTCTCATTGGCCCTCTCTTTTAAATATAGATCTACATCTCTTAACTTGTCAAGTTTTATAGATCTATAACAATAAAAAAACTATAGATCTATATCTAACAACGCTCCAGAGGTTTTCTTCGCTGGAAAGTCCGAGCCGGCTTATCATTAGCACTAGATCCGACGCGAATAGTGGTCCCTTTTCCAACGCGCCAACCTTCCTGTGTTTGCCAGTTCTTATATCTCGGTTTAGCAGAAGGAGGTGTCGGATCCTCGTCGCCGGCTAGCCTATACATTCTATTTCGCCAACAATCTAACACCATAGCACACACGTCTATTGTGTCATCATGGTCTCCTGATGGGAATTGTCGCCCCTCTTCTAGCAACAATTCTCCCTCTGCATCCTCCGGAATGCTAACTTGTCCGTTCTCTACAAGCGGAACTATAGATCTAATTCTTGTCTCTTTATTAACTTGCGAACGCCAACGCCAAACTCTTCCTCCGATAGGTTTAAGTTCTGGTTCTAGCAGCGAACATAGCGCAAAACCTTCCGCCTTCTCCTCTACTAAGCACACATGGACCTTTGAATATGCAGAGAACATCCGTTTAATTCGATTCACCTTCTCCACGATTTCCCAATGACCGGACTGCTGTTCTACCAAATAAGCTATACCGTTACACCCCAAAGCCCAAACTTGTAAAACCGTCCTATCAGACCCCTTAGCAAGAGAACTAGCCGTGTCCATTGCAACAATCCATTGGATATTTTTTTCAGGTTCATATCCGGCCGGATGCCGTAGCCACCAGGCTGGCTTAAAAATATTTCCCTGCTCGCTAACAGGATCTTGTTGATACTGCGCCCTGAACGCAATCGGCCCTAAAATCCTCCTCTGCTGCTTTAAAAACTTCTCATCAAGCCTAGCGGGCCAGAGAAGCTCCCCAGTTTGCGTCCTAGGATCCTTCCAACCCAAAGGAGTAGGTTTAGATATTCTGTTTGCATCGTAAATCGCCGGTAAAACAATCATGCAGTCAGGCTCTAATGAGATTAGATGCCCCGCAAGGTCGTTAGCTGCAAGCCTTTGTTGAATAAGAACGGTAGCCATGTTATCTCTTCGCCTCGTTGAGATAACTTCGTCATACCATTGATTTACTAAAGCCAGTTCTTCCTGCCCAGTTCGCTGCGCGTCATTGGGATCGTCGATAACCTGACGGTCAAAATGGTCTCCAGTGATGCTAGACCCCGTCGAAATCGCCCTAAACACGCCATTTTTGTCGTTACGGGTAACTAAAATACGTTTTCCAGCTTGCTGGAGCTCAAATTCTGGCCCTAGTTCGCTATAAAACTCTGATCCCATGATAGATCGGCGATAGACAGCCTCTTTTTTCGCATTCTCAAGGGCATTTGTCGCGAATAGCCACCTCTTTTCAGGCATAGTTAGCCATTCCCAGCAAGGCCACGCCTGCCCCACTATTGAGCTTTTACAGCATCCAGGTGGCAAGCTAATTACTAGCGTTTTTATTTCTTCGTTCGTAACAGCTTCCAGGTGCTCACAGATAGCGTCGATATGCCAGTTTGATTTAAAAGGAACGCCAGGGTTCACTATCTGCCACATCAACTGCAAAAACGTTTTTAAACTTGCCCTAGAAGCACGCCTCAATAGTTCTATAACTTCTTCGGGTGCTGACGCCATATCAATCTAAGTTTAACTCGTCAATATTGATAACAGTAGGGTGCGTTTTATTGTGTTCTGACTCGCTGTCGATACCAGTAAGCCATTCTTTGGCGGCTCTCTGGATAACCTCGTCGTCCATTTCACTAAGAGCGTTATTATGCTGATCTCTAATAACGTCCTTATGGAAATATTCCGGCCTTAACCGGGCTAAAAGCCATGCAGCCCCCTGCCATGTGTGTGCATGGCCATCTCTAACAGTGGCCACTAAATCTGAAATAGCCGCCACTTGCGCAATCGTAAGGAAGCTAATCCAATCCTTGAAGGGCTGAATTCCTCTGTTACTAAGCTTGATCCAGTTATCAAACTCCGACGGCGTGACAGCTCCTTTTCCAATAGCAAGACGCTCCGGAATGCCCAAAGCGATCGCCTTAGTAATCTCCCTAGCCTGCCATTCTTGAATCTCAAGTCCATCGGCATACCTTTCCCCAATAGCAACCCACCCCTCCATATCCTGAGGGGCTAAATTCCCTGCCTGTTCTAGATTTCCTTTATTGCTTAGTGAGGGCTGGTTGATTCTAGCCCCTGTTGAAGCAAGTTTTGTTTGAAGAGATACTTCTGGTAACGCGGCATCTTTTACCCAACGTCTAACCGTTTTGTAATCTATACAAACTTCATTAGCAATCTGTGTCATTTTGACACCTTGCTTGTAAAGTTCTAAGACCCGTTCTTTAACGCTGTCCTCATATTTAAAGTGCATCCCCTTCTTATTGGAATCGCTTGCAGCCGTGTTTTCTTTGCGCTTTGGCATACTCTTCTAAATATCCTTCAGTACACTGAAGTTCCTCTGCTAAATGTTTTAAGCAGAACCATTCTTCTTCATACGGCGCAAGCAACTTTTCGTTTAGCGCCTTCTCGTCCTTGTTCAGTGACTTTCCACACATCGCACAGTTTTTCAAAAGTGGTATCATCTAAAAATTCATCCACTTTGGTTATAAGATCACTAAAATCACTCTCTCTAATAACATAGTAACCTTCCTCAACCTTCCTTGTCAAAGCTTTCTCAATTCTATACCAGTTGTCATAGGCCTTTGTATTTTCAGTCAACCAAATAAAACAGCCTTTATACCCTCGATACGTCGTGTTGATAAAATATTGAGGAAACTCGTTTGTTTCGTAATATCTAGTCTTCTTTAGAGACCACGCCCCGAAATAATTCTTCCTATTCTCTTCAAACCACTCTTCAAAGCGTTTTTTAGCTTCATTCACTGTTAAATCTAACGGCCACACGGTATTATCTACTCCAAAAAAAAGCCGCCGGTTATGGTGAAAGGCAGAAAGTCCATAACCGGCGGCCAGCAGTATCGATGGGTTAGCCTGCAAAGTGACTTTATCACTTTCTGCAGGGCCGGTCAAGCTTTAAAATGGAATATCGTCGTTTAAAAGTTCTTTTTTAGCGTTCTCAAACGCTTCCCTTTGGTCATTTTGAGTAAACGGCCTTGGGTAAATGATAGAATATCCCCAACTGGTTCCGCCTGTTTTGTTTGTGTAACTACGGGGTCTAACTTTCCCCATAATCATACAACCTTCTAACTGTTTAAGGTCTTCGACAGAATAGGACTGCTCAAGATGATTCTCTGTGTTATAGCACGTAACAAGCGCTTGCCAAACGCGCATGTCCTTTTGAATCATCCAGTGCTTATCACTAGGGACCGTATCGTAGTTACTCGGCAACCTTAATGAGCAATAGAACCTGGCAAGCTCGTTAAGACCTTCTTCATCATAAGCAGCGAAGTAGCAACTACGACATTCCATCCCGCCGATTTCTTTAGTCTCGTCTGAAACCTCTAACAGTTTAAACTTATATTCTTCGTTCTCAAAAAGCTCTTGTTCGTAAGAACGAGGACCATCGTTAGAGAACGTTTCACTACCTGCCGGAAAACTAAAATCAAAGCTCATTTGTACAACTCCTTAACGAAAGCGTTAAATTTCGGATCCTCTCCAATTTTAATAAAGTCGCTAAAACCCAAGCGGTTCTTGCCCTCAAAAGCCTGATTGTCACTTTCAAACGAAATGCACCGATCTGGTTTATTTCCAGTTCTAGCAGAACGATGAAGAAAACCAATGGCATCCGCCCATTCCTTCAAAAGGTTAGAGATATTGGTCGGAAGCTTCAGATCATATCTACTAAAAGCGACTCGATCTGGCGGATCAATTTTCTTCACATCACTATGCGCTAACAGCAACACAGAAATTCCACCCTGTACTAACCGTTCAAACAGCTCAAGCGTTTTAGACCACAACGCCAAAAGCGCCGCATAGCCCTTCCCAAAACCGCCGCCGATCTCTGCAAGACTATCGCATTTCGCTTTCGTACAGAGATTCTTAGTGTAAAAAGAATCCAGCCAATCCACGCTATCCACTACCAACGTAGTGAAGCTCTTCGCCGCAACAACAGCCTGACAAGCTTGGAGAACATCGTCATAGTTTTTAGCGATATCCGCGAACGTAGGGACCTCTAACCCCTTGGGGATACCGTCCTCAATCCGCAGAAGAATAGGATTTTTAAAACATGATCCTAGGAGGGTTTTTCCAATCCCGCTAGGACCATAAACGATCATCCTGAACGCTGGCTTCGCTGCCGTTTTCGTTATCGTTACGTTCATCTACGTATATCCCGAGATATTCGTTAATTGCCGCAATGGCCTCAGCTGCGCCATAGGCCACAACTACTTTATAAGCTTCATTCTCTAGGATTTCAATCATTTTTTTTTGATCTTCGGATAAAACGCCACCCTTTGTGCGTTTCATCTCAATAAACAACCCTGGTTCTACGATATCATAAGTCCCTGTTGGATATGCAAGGAACAAGTCTGGGACACCTTTTCTTAGCCCCTCTTGAACCATTGCAAAACCGTTACGCCCAGAACGTCTCCCCCCGTTAGGAATGGCGAATAAAAGCTCTTTCTTGTAGCGAGGATTCTTCTCGCATAACGATTCCCAATAGCGGATAACCTCAACCTGTTCTTGATGCTCTGTTTTGATTTTTGTTTTCTTTAATGGAGCCTTCATTGAATCCTCTCAAATCTCACTGGGCGTTTGTTTGCGTTTAAAGGCCCCTCTTTTGCGTCAAAATCACTCGACTGGACAAAAGGACCGCGCCATAAAGAAAACGCCTCAGAATCAAAATAAATGCAGTTTAAACGGCATCACCACAAAAGGCACCGCCCGCCGCTTGAATGCGGCCCATTATGGGCGCGCATTTCGGCCGCGTCAAACTCAGGCCCGCGAAAAACAACGGCCCGCATACGGCCCGCAATTCGTTTGAGGTTTGTGAGATTTTGAATTTTGGGCAAAAAAAAGCGGCTAGCCCTGCTAGCCGCCGTTCCATTGCCTACCGTTTAAAGAAACGGTGAGCCAATCGACTGCATAGAGACCTCGGCCACTCATAATAAGAATCTAGACCTGCTTGATCATATTCTTCTCTGGCAGCGTTAAGCCAGTAGCTAGCAAAGTCAGGATCCTCCTCTAGATAAACGAAATATCTCCGTATGTATTCACAAACCAACTGAAAGACCGCTTCCTTTGATTTTTCGTTAGAATCACACATTGTTAGTACTCCCAGTCCTCGTCTTTAACAGGTCCAAATCTAATCTCCAGCTGCTCGTCTCTGGTTACTTCACTGTCTACGTATTTCGACACTATCTTTCTCATTCTTGCTCTAATTGCAGCGTGTAGTTTTACTGGGTTGAAGATTATCCCAGTAACCGACACGGGGGAATCTAAAGCGCTTAGTATGATTTCACCAATAGACTTGTTAATAAGCGGAGATGCCCCTATTGTGTAGGCATCGTCTTTTATCGTCTCACGCAAATTTAATAAGACCCTGTTCCGTTTGGCTATTTTTTGCAATCCCGGAACCCGATAAGACTGCATCGCGCCTATTCTTCTAATCTCCCGTCTAATCTCTTCCTCTAAAAATCCAACAGTGACGGGATTCCGAGCCATTAGCTTATGCCAAACTATCCCGTTGTCATGATCATCAGAGCTACCCATCGCGGTACCGCTTTCATCTTTATAGATAACAGGGCTGGTCTTTCCTAGATAACATAGAAGTTTTAAATCATCTACAACATATAGCCCAGGAATTTCTGGCCAGTCTTTTATACGGATAGCTTCCAGGTCCTTCTTTCTTATCTCGATTGTCGCAATATTTAATCCATAACGTTCCTTCAAATATGGGACATTATCTTGCATCGCCCTGGCTGTCTTAATATCCGGCATAGGTACCGCTATCGCATTCTGGTCTTCCTCTCTGAATTTGAGCCTAACAACGTCATCATCTTTTTGCGAAAACTCTAGCTGTTTACCAACATTTATTAAATCTTCAGGTCTTTGCGTATCGGATTCTATGCTCTCTTTGGCTAGCTCCTTCCAGATAGGCGGTAACTCCGATATCTTCATAAACTGCTCATGCTTGTTATAATTCTTACTGATATCACAGAAATGGTTTTTTATATACCTATCCACACTATCGCAAAACGCGATCTTTCTTTTCTCATCGTGGATGCCCGTCTGGCTAGTAGCCTGTTCTTTTATCCGATTCCCAATTCCTATTATCTGACTTGCACTATATATAATCCCGTTGGGGATAAGATGCTCAATGCTTTGTTCGATAAATAAGTCATCAACCGAGTGCGTCCTTCGGATATCGTCGAGCGTAATAGCCCCTGACTCTTTATTGATAAAATCCCTTACCCACAAAATTAGCATCTCATCCTGAATAATCTGCCGGACTGCGTTCACATCATATAGCCAATACTCGGACCCCGTTTTTTTGATACTGCGTTTCTTTAGAACAACCTGCTTTTGCTGATCCTCTGTCAAATAATCCAGACAAATTCTAGAACACAACCCCTGACGGGATCGCTCTAGAGCGTATCTCTCTAAATTCGAGTCACTGTATTCTGTGAAAGCCTTAACAACTTCCTCGTTAAGTGCGTAGATAGCAATCTTGTTCGCCATGATTTCTGCCTTTCATCATAAGCGGGTTAAATAGCGGGCGAGACCATCTCACCCGCTAGAGCAACCCGCTTAGGGTTGCCGTTCTATTAGAACAACTCTCTAATGTTTATCGATTCAATCAAACTATCTCTCTTGGTCCTTTGAAGAAACTCCACAGCGTCTTCAGCCCGTTCATGCAGATAAGGGGATAACGTTAAGATCAATGCCATCAACAGCGGATAATCTTCCTCGTTGGCTTCATTTCTCATCTCCTGATAAGCCCTCGCCTCTCTAGGATAAACATGATTCCATTGAAGGATACATGCTGGCATATCCTCGATCTCACATTTGATATCCCAATCAACATTCGCCAACTCTAAAGCTCCACTCGGTGCGTTGTCTATATCCATCGGATATATTAGATCCGGCCCTTGCACTATATTCTGGACACTGGTCCAAGGATCATCTTCGTCGTTTATCCTAGCAACCTCTTTTGGAATCTCTCCGTCATCATAGCAAATTTCTACTATCCTACGCAGCGGCCCATAAATCGTACACCACCCCGGAGCGCGGGACTGTTTTTGATAACACCCTTCTAAACTCACATCCTTTAACCGTTCTGTAAAGAACGTCCTCTGATAAAACTCCTCTTGCTCTCTATCGTAATCGTCGCTAGTAGAGAACTGATTGACGACAAAAGCCACGCCACGGGTTACACAAAGTTCACGATCTAACATGATTGACTCCTACGTGTTAGGGACTTAAGAAGTATCCGAACCATTCGGCTACTTCACCAAGGCCCTAAGACCTCGGTCTCTTTAACAATTGAAAGGCTCTAAAACCTATTCCCGATATCACTACCTCCTAAAAAAAAATCAGTATTACGTAGATCGTCACGATAAGACCAATAATAGTCAAAACAGCCTGTAAAAAGTTCAACATCACATTACCTTCCTATTCTTCTTAACTCTTTCTAACTCTACTGGTTCATCAATGAGCCTACACTCTTGGTATATTAGCCAAATAAGCGCAGCTCCACACTCTCTCACAAATGGTAGATGCTTTTTCAGGAACTCGAAATTCTGTCCGGTTGTGCATATCTGGATAAGGTTGCACGGATCAACACTCCACGTTACTGGGGCTTGCTCGAAAACCCAGAGCGCTCGGTATCTATCGTCTAGCGCAGAATCCTCTATTGGCGGATCAAACGGACCATAAACTATCTCAGCTGATCTTGCTAAGATATCTGCTGTTATCTTCCACCGACTCTTTCTTCCGCGTCCTTGAGGCTTCATGCCGTATAGCTCTAAAATTTCACCAAACCACTTGCGATACTCTCTAAACCCTAGATCATGTTCCTTGCCGTCTAAATAGTTTCGCAAGTCCGTTGAGAAGTCTTTAATCTCTTCGTAAGTCTTCATTGCTGCTATTTACCTTTCGTTTCTAGATTAGAACGTCGAACTATTTCGGCGCTCTAGATAGAAGCGAAACAATTTATCAAAGAGCTTGTTCGGCCTTGAACATGAGGACATATTACGCCCACTCGTTTTGGGCGTCAAGAGATTTTTTCAAGTGCTTTGAATTTTATAGGTTTGTTTCGTTTTATGGCGGGAATCTGCCCATATATTATATCGACAGCTTTTGAGATGTTTGTGAGAAGTTACTTTGTGTTTTGATTGTTTGTTTTGACCGCGAGAATCTCCCCATTCTTGATTTTGACTTTTGTAAGCTTTGGAGTTGTCACAACCAAAACGCTAGGATTGAGGATCTCTAAAGCATCCGAGATAGGCGGGGCGTTTAGAACGCCCTCGACCTTCTCGATAAAAGCAGCGTTAAGGGGTATCGCAGTAGTCAGATGCAATTTTTATCAGCCCTTCTAGAATGTCCCTCTGGGGAGTTTGTTTAAAATGCTTTATCTGCGTGGCTATATATCCGAGACTCCTTTTTAGGCCTCTTTTAGAATGTGCCTCGATGCAAGGAAGTGGCGGAAAACTCTCGCTTTTACATAGCGCGTTAAAATATCTTAGAATTGGCTTCGAGAGCTCAAAAGCCTTGATATCAATCTCCATTCTACTGGCCCCTAATCGCGTCCTGAAGCCTTGTGAGCTCATCGACTAATGCAAGATACTTCTGCTTTAGATCATCGTATTCCTCGCGAGTAACAGTATCGCTCGTAGCAAGGCGCTTCCTAAGCTCTTCGTTTTCCTCCATCAGTTTAGCATTCTCGTCTAGTGCTACACTGGTCAACTCTGGTTCTATAGCCTCCCCATCTTCGAAATTCAGCCACGCCCTAACGCGCTGCTTACCTTCGTCGGTATAGATATAGCTTGAGTATCGCCCTTTTCTCCTAGGATTCCCAAGGCTGGCCATCACGCTATCGATATCGCTCTTTATCCGACGACTATTTCGCAGTCTAGGACCGTCCTCATCTGTGCAGAGATATCGTTCTATATCCGCCCTAAGCAGCCGACCTGTTGGGGCCTTTGCCAGATACTCTAGGATAAAGTCCGCGGATTCGATTGTCGCGAATGAGTTTGTAGCAAGAGACTCCTCCTTTATCGCGTTCTCTTCCTTAGTTAAAACGGTGCGCTCTGGATGATGCTTATACGTCTGATAGATCCCTCTCCAGATAGCAACACGATTATCCACTATCCATTTGCAGTCGATATCGTTCACTACATGGAATAAACAGAACCTACGGTTTCCCGTCTGATCTCCTAACTCCGGCTCTTCATTACTGGTTCCAACAAACGTGCACGTTCTAGGCTGCAATTCAGCCTTGGGGGCATAGGGGGCACGATAGTGATCGGTCGTTCTAGTAATAAAATCACGAATCGCCGCTATCTCCGATGTCCTCTTTAACGCCGCAAGCTCTGGCAACTCAAGACAGAGCATCGATCGAATCTTTAGCCCCACAGTTTGCTCGTCTCTAAGGTCGTTAGAAAGCGTCGATGTTAGCCAAATATCCTTAGATCGCTCGCTTGTGATAGGATCAAGGAAATAGGGGTCAAACAGAGCGTTGATAAACGTCGATTTATGGGTTCTTTGAGGCCCCCAAAGAATAGCAATATTCTCTAGAGGACTTCCATGAGTAAAGAACCGCCTAACGCTCTGCAATAAGCACGCCTCAAGCCAACGAATAGACGTTTCCTTAGTCTCAGACTCAATCCCCATATGCTCCCAGAGCTCTTTAACGCCTACAACCTCTCCATCTTCCTGAATATCCCTAAAAAACTCCTCTGCAATCCCCTCCTTAGACCTTTGCTTAATCCATAGCATAGCAGGCCTAAGAAAATTAGCCCTAGAGCGTGTTCCACTTTGAAAAAACCAATCGATTCTACGCACTAGCTCGGATTCTGAATAGTCGTGAAGGTCCGTAGCGTCCTTTACGACGCCCCTAGCAGGCTTGTAGATTAGATAATCCTGCGCATCAATACAGAAATCGCTGGCGTCTAAATCCCCCCGCTCTAGCCCTCTAACGAGGTTATACTCATTGGGAACGATATCTCCACGCAGATTCCGCACATAATCCTCAGTTTTAAGCCCCTCGATAGCATCCATTGCCACCAATTGAGCTCTCTGGTTACATGCAGATGCGATCGTAGCGTTAATCTCAGCTGGCTTTAGGCCAATCTGGATTGCAATCTCCCTCACCCTATCAAGTTGAGCCTCTTTGATATCCTTTTGATACCCAGGGCGAGACTTAATATAGCGCGCCACACCAAACAGAATCTGATTTCGCTCTCCCTCCGTAGCCGAAGCAAGCTGATATAGCCCATCATAAAGGCTTGCAGGACGCCAAGACGTTTCACCATTAAACCGGTTAGAAGGGCCCACCTTATCCCCAGCCCTAGGCTTAACCGTTACAACCCCTTGCTGATTGGTTAGAAGCTTATAGAGAGACGGAAACAACGTTTCCAGTGGTACAAAAGGCGCCGTCTCGAAATCCGACAAAGCCCGATATTCCAACAATGAACCTTTAGCTTCTCCATATTTACCCTCACTACGTACAATGCTACCAGGCCCGATGATATACCCCCGCCCGTTCGAGCGAATATCAACGTGCATATCACGCCCAGTATCGTCTTTAAAACCTTGTCCTTGAGGTAGCCGTGGGTCTGCTGCAACGTAAAGGTGATACCCGTGCGGGGTTTTTACTAAGCATGCCCTATCACGAAGCTCTCCAAGCGATATACTATCCAGCTCACAGAAATGCTCAAACACCCCTTCAGGATAAGTCTCCTTGCTTGCCAGATCATCGAAGTCGATAACCGCAAAGCTATCACAGATTATCCCGTACGAATCGCCTTGCCTAAGCACAAACGCTGAACTATCTACAAAATCAGCGGGCCACGACTTAACGGCAGGACGCTTGCCATTGCAAGCAAAAACTTTTAGGTTACTACGCATCACGCGCCTCCATCGTTTGAAGTTGGCGCTACCCTACCCCAGCAACAGAAGCCTGTCAAGAGGGTTCATTTAAACGCGCGAAAAACACGTTTTCCTAAACCCTATAGGAAATATATATAGGTTTACAATATATACCTATTATATACTATATAATATATAACCCTTAAAAGTAATTAAGAATTAATAATTAAAAGTAGAATGGGGTGAAGTCTAGTAGCGACAAGGCTTTTTCGGAAACTTATCTCGGCGGCCTAATTCCTAATTCAGCCCCCGAAATGGCCAAAAACCGGCTTTTGTGTCAATATGTTTCTAAAATCGGCGGTAAGATTTGAATTTTTTTACCTATAGTTGCTCTTTTTGGGGTGGTTTACCATATAAGTAAAATAGGTAAGGATTTTTTTTTATCTATTTGGTGCAAAACGAAAACGGAAAAATAATTAAAACGGACCGCACTATAAATGCCGCCACCACAATGGAAAACGGATATTTTAATTCTATAGCCGGTTTTATAAAACTATAGCTATCTAAAAAACTGTGATATGCGTCTAATATTGTTAGACTACTCTAACAATCAAACAAACCGGGGGCTGGGGCTCATGTTTCACGTGAAACATGAAAAGCGTGAAACATCACAAAACCGAAACACCAAGTTACGTTTGAAACAAACCTCACATTACAAGGTCCTCTCCACAACCTCGCAATGCTCTCATTTCGGCCCCCAAAGAAGGATTTTTGGTCACGCTCGCCTT
>Ga0310690_10001662_pt1 | contig 38780 bp, 30 predicted proteins | sample AusTroGonzalo_MG_2_FD_207661 | JGI IMG/M metagenome (GOLD analysis project Ga0310690, IMG submission 207661) | Bovine rumen microbial communities from tropical cattle in Woodstock, Queensland, Australia - Gonzalo_04 (v2) (version 2) | ecosystem: Host-associated > Mammals > Digestive system >... | reverse complement strand
GGAAGACAAGGCTGCGTTGAAGGCAGAAGGCTTCATGACTCGTGACGCTCGTGAGGTTGAGCGTAAGAAACCGGGTCAGCCGAAGGCTCGTAAGCACTTCCAGTTCAGTAAACGTTAATCGGAAGAACACTCCAAATCGTGTGGACTCCTTCGGGATTACCACACGATTGTTTTGGAGTCTCAAACGCATATGCGTGCGCGTGTATTTAATAATGTATTATGCGCGTGAACGGGAATTCCAAAATATAAGGAGCTTATTATAAACAAATTAAACACATTAAAAAACAAAATGAGAACAAATTTTGATCAATTGCTGGAGGCTGGTGCACATTTTGGCCACCTCAAACGCAAATGGAACCCGGCAATGGCTCCGTACATCTACATGGAGCGCAATGGTATTCACATCATCGACTTGAACAAGACTGTGGTTAAGGTTGACGAGGCTGCTGAAGCTTTGAAGAACCTGGCACGTAGTGGCCGCAAGGTGCTGTTCGTTGGTACGAAGAAACAAGCTCAAGAGGTTATCGCTGCTCACGCACAAGAAGTAGGCATGCCGTACATCACCGAGCGTTGGGCTGGTGGTATGTTGACCAACTTCCCGACGATCCGTAAGGCTGTGAAGAAAATGAGTCAGATCGACAAGATGACTACCGATGGTACGCTGGATAACGTTTCGAAGCGCGAGAAACTGCAAATCGCACGTCAGCGTGAGAAACTGGAGAAGAACCTCGGTTCTATCGCCGACATGACTCGTCTGCCGAGTGCTGTATTCGTAGTTGACGTGATCAAAGAGAAGATTGCTGTTGCAGAGGCTAACCGTCTGGGTATTCCTGTATTCGGTATCGTAGATACGAACTCGAATCCGAACAACATCGACTTCGTGATTCCGGCAAACGATGATGCAACGAAGGCTATTGACGTGATCCTCACCGCTGTTTGTGACGCTATCAAAGAGGGTCTCGAGGAGCGCAAGGTAGAGAAAGCTGACGAGGAAGCTGCAGAGGCACAGGCTGCTACTGAGGCTCCGGCTCCGAAAGAGCGTCGTCAACGTATCCGCAAAGCTGCTCCGAAAGCAGAGGCTGAGAAAGTAGCAGAAGCTAAGGATTCTGCTGATGCAGAATAATTGAAAATTGAAAATTGAAAATTGAAAATTGAAAGATTATGGCTGTAACATTAGCAGATATCAAGAAACTGCGCGACATCACAGGCGCAGGTATGATGGACGTCAAGAAGGCACTCGAAGAGGCTAACGGTGATTTCGAAGTAGCAAAAGACCTGCTCCGTAAGCGCGGACAGGCTATCGCTGCAAAACGTAGCGACCGTGAGGCTTCGGAAGGTTGCGTGCTCGCAAAGGTTAAAGACGGCTTCGGCGCTATCGTTGGCGTGAAGTGCGAGACTGACTTCGTAGCTAAGAACGAGGACTTCGTAGGTATGGTTAAACTCATCCTTGACGCTGCTTTGGATAACAAAGTACGTACGCAAGAGGAACTCAAGAACCTCAAGATCGGTAACTTCACCGTTGCTGAGATCATCACTGAGCGTTCGGGTGTTACCGGCGAGAAGATGGAGTTGGCTGACTATGCATGCCTCGAGGCACCGGTAGTTGACGCTTACAACCACCTCGGAAACAAACTGAGTTCGCTCGTTGCTGCAGAGGCAGGTGCTGATCATGAGACTGTTCACGGTATTTCGATGCAAGTAGCTGCTATGAGCCCGATCGCTCTCGACGCTGATCACGTAAGTGACGACGTTAAGAAGCACGAGTTGGAGGTTGCTATCGAGAAGACCAAACAGGACGAGATCAACAAAGCTATTGAGAATGCTCTGCGTAAAGCAGGCATCAACCCGGCTCACGCTGACAGCGATGACCACATCGCTTCCAACACCGCTAAGGGTTGGTTGACCGAGGAGCAGGCTCAAGTGGCTCGTGACATCCGTGCGAAAGTTCCGGCAGAGGCAGAGGCTAACCTTGCTAATCAGGCAAAGAAAATCGAGATGATCGCACAAGGTCGTCTGGGTAAGTTCTTGAAAGAGAACACGCTGGTTGAGCAGGCTTACATCATGAGCGAGAGCAAAGAGCTCGTAAAGGATGTGCTGAAAGCTAAAGGCGTGGTTATCACTGATTTCCGTCGTATTACATTGGCTGCAGAATAATCCGCTCCAATTCACGACAAACATCGCAGTGCCCGCAAGGCACTGCGTTTTTTTCTCCGAAGTACCCAAGCAGCACTTGCTCGCGGCAGAACTGACTTTGGTCGGCGTATTCAACCATCGCACGAAGTTTGGCGACAAAGCGCTGCTGCCGTTCTTCATAAATAGCGGGCGATAGATAGATCTCTGTCTGTCGCTCGTTAGTCATCGTAAGCGAGCAACCCACGCTGCGCGGAATATACGTGATGATGCCGCGTTGGGCTAACGAGACAAGCAGTTGATGTGTCTCGTCTTTGTCGGCTTCGCGGACGTATTGAAGTTCGGTATAAATGCCTGTGTACGAGCGCATCAGCAAGTCGAGCAGTTCCGCTTGCTCACGGGACAGATTATACTCGCCCAGTTGATGCCGGGCTACCATAATCTGCACACGAGGTTGCGTCTCATGTTCCTCTTCGAAGTCGATATAGCCCGCTTGCGTGAGGATATGCAATGCCGAGTAGGTTTGCAGCATCGGCAAGTGCATGACTTTGCACAATTGGTCGATATGCAATGCAAAACGATGGTTCAGTCCACTTCCGGCGCCGACTTGCAGAAAATCCATCGTCTTATGATAGACGCTCTCTACAAACTCCTTCGGCGGATAAGAGTCTGTCGCACGTTTGCGCGCTTTGGCTTTGTCTTCGTCGGCATTGTACAACAGCACGGCATAGGCTGTCTTTCCGTCTCTTCCGGCTCGTCCGGCTTCTTGATAATAACTCTCAATCGTATTGGGCAAATCCACATGAATGACGACGCGTACATCGGGTTTGTCAATACCCATACCGAAGGCGTTCGTCGCCACGATGACGCGTGTGTCCCCCCGTGTCCATGCTTCCTGACGGTCGTTTCTTTCCTTTGTAGTCAATCCCGCGTGATAGTAGTTGACAGTTGACAGTTGACAGTTGACATTTAACCATTCGGATAGTTCTTGGGCACGTTTGCGGTTACGCACATAGACGATCGCTGAACCGGGCACTTTGGATAAGATATGCGCGACTTGTTCGGGTTTGTTCATCGTGCGGCGCACGACGTAGATGAGGTTATCCCGATGGAAAGACTTGCGGAGGACGTTCTGTTCTTTAAAGCCAAGCTTGGCTTGTATGTCTTCGATGGTCTCGGGCGTTGCGGTTGCCGTAAGGGCAAGGACAGGAACGTCCGGGAGTAAGGAACGAACGGCAGCTATATTGAGATATGACGGCCGGAAATCATAGCCCCACTGCGAGATGCAATGTGCTTCATCGACGGCTATCAGACCTATCGGCAGATCTTTCAAACGTTTGCGAAACTCTTCGGATTCAAGCCGTTCGGGACTGCAATAGAGGAAATGATACGGTCCATAGAGGCAGTTATCCAGCGCTACGCGTTGTTTGTCGTAATTCATCCCCGTATAGACCGCTGCCGCATGGATTCCGCGTTCTTGAAGGTTGGCCACCTGATCACGCATCAGCGCAATAAGCGGCGTAATAACGAGACATAGACGCTTATTCGGATTGTCCTGCGCCATGACGAGGGTAGGCACTTGAAAACAGAGACTCTTGCCTCCGCCGGTAGGCATCAGCGCGAGCGTGTCCTTCCCCTCTAAAACAGAAGCGATGATTTCCGACTGCAGTGGCCGAAAATCATCGTATCCGAAATACTTATGTAGCGCCTCTCGCGGGGTCATGGATTAACCAATATTGGTTAATGCTGTACGTACGCGTTTAATCGTTTCCTCTTTGCCGAGCACATCGGTGATCGCCCAGATATGCGGACCACGAGCCGCGCCGACAAGACAGATACGGAAAGCGTTCATCACGATTCCGACTCCGTATTCGTGTGCTTCAATCCACGGCATCACGATGCTATCCAAGGTCTCAGCGTCCCATGCAGGCGCATTCTCGAGTACCTCCAGCAACTCCGTCATATGACGCGGCGAATCCTCTTTCCAACGTTTCTTGAGCGATTTCTCGTCGTACTCGGTAGGAGCCACGAAGAAGAAATTGGTCTGCTCCCATAATTCCGGAACAAAGTTTACACGATCTTTAGTAAGACCAACCACCGTAGCTACCATCTGCATGTCCGGATTCTCTATGCCGTTAGCCTTCAAGGTCGGCAGGAACATCTCGGCAAGTTCCTCATTAGAACGCAGTTGCAGGTATTGGTGGTTGAACCATTTGCCCTTCTCGTAGTCGAATTTTGCACCCGATTTGGAGACACGGTCGAGCGAGAACTCTTTGATCAGTTCGTCCATCGTGTATAACTCTTGATCGCCTGTTCCGTGCCAACCGAGCAACGCCAGGAAATTGATGACAGCCTCCGGCAGATAACCGCTCTCGCGATAACCGGATGAAACAGTGCCATCTTTTTGATTATGGAACTCGAGCGGGAAGACAGGGAATCCGAGACGATCACCGTCACGTTTGCTCAGTTTACCGTTTCCGTCGGGCTTGAGCAGCAACGGCAGGTGCGCAAACTCGGGCATGGTGTCCGACCAACCGAACGCACGGTAGAGCAGTACATGGAGTGGGGCAGAAGGCAACCATTCCTCACCACGAATCACATGACTCACTTCCATCAGATGATCGTCCACGATGTTCGCCAAATGGTACGTAGGCAGGTCATCTGCCGATTTGTACAGCACTTTGTCATCGAGGATATTGCTGTTGATTACTACTTCGCCACGAATCAAATCGTGTACATGTACATCCTCATCAGGCTCTACTTTGAAGCGAACGACGTATTTCTCTCCGCCGTCAACGAGACGTTGCACTTCCTCTGCCGGCATCGTCAACGAGTTGCGCATTTGCATACGCGTGCGCGCATCATATTGAAAATTAGGTATTTCTGCACGTTTGGCTTCGAGTTCTTCCGGCGTATCAAACGCGATGTACGCATGTCCGCTATCGAGCAGTTGTTTTACATATTGATGGTAGATCTCGCGACGCTCCGATTGACGATACGGACCATGTTCTCCAACTGCTTCAATCTCTTTGGTGCCTTTCTTCTGACGCAACCCTTCGTCAATACCGATGCCCAGCCAATCGAGGGCTTCGAGGATATATTCCTCTGCTCCCGGCACAAAACGCGTGCTATCCGTATCTTCGATACGCAGCAGCATGTCTCCGCCGTGCTGACGAGCAAACAGATAATTGTACAAAGCGGTACGAACACCGCCGATGTGGAGTGCGCCCGTAGGAGATGGCGCAAAACGAACTCTAACTCTTCTTTCCATAATTAAATATCAATTGCGGGTGCAAAGGTACTACTTTTTTTGCAAATGTGCAAATTTTTCTTGCATATATCAATTTTTTTTCGTAACTTTGCAGCCGAATTCTTATCTCATCAAGAGATTCGAACGATTATTTGGCGCAAAGCCGATAGGAAAAGACATAATATAAAAATTACTATACAAAATGAACTTATCAGAGATTACTGAAAAGATCTACGCCGAAGGTGTAGAAAAAGGAAACGCCGAGGCACAACAGATCGTGGCTCAGGCGAACGAGAAAGCCGCTGCGATCGTGGCAAAGGCTGAGAAGAAAGCGGCTGCATTGGTGGCAGAGGCTGAGTCGAAAGCGGCTGACCTGGACAAGAAGACACGTGCAGAACTGAAGTTGTACGCTGAGCAGAGCGTAAATGCGGTGAAGACAGAGATCGTGAACCTGCTCGCAGACAAGATCGCTGCGGATAGCGTGAAGGCTGCTACGGCAGATGCGAAGTTCATGCAGGGTCTGATCGCGAAGTTGGCAGAGCAGTTGGCCAAGAACGGCGATGTGCTGATTGAGGCTAAGGATGCCGAGGCACTGAAGAAGTACTTTGCGGCGAATGCAAAGGGCTTGCTCGAGAAGGGCGTGAAGATCACAGAGGTGAAGGGTATCAAGACCGATTTTACCATTCAGCCGGCAAAGGGTGGGTACAAGCTCGCCTTCGGTGATGCTGAATTCATCGCATATTTCAAGGAAATGCTTCGTCCGCAACTCGTAGAAGAATTGTTCTAATATGACGTATGAGTATTTACTAACAGGTCTTCCCGAGTTAAAAGCCGGTTCAGACGCACCAATATCGTTGGAGAAACTCGATGAGTTATTCGACGAGCAGTTAGCAGCTGGTGATAAGAAGTTGCTGGAACTGTTGCGGGCACCGATGGACGAGGCTACTTTGGCTCAAGGGCTGAAGGCGCGGAACTCGTTCGTGCGGGAGTGGTTTGCGTTCAATCAGGACATGAATAATGTGCTGGTGGCGCAGATCTGCCGCAAGCACGGGTTCGATGCCAAGACCCAGATTGTCGGAGATGGGGAAGTGGCTGAGCAGTTGCGGAGCCATGTAAACCAGAAAGACTTTGGCTTGAACGAGGTAGCCGGTGACTGGACGGAGATATTGGCACTTGCCGGAATCGAAGACCTGATGCAACGCGAGAAAGCGCAAGACGCAATACGGTTCGAGTGGCTGCAAAACCGCACGGAGTTCGATTTCTTCTCGCCGGAGATGGTGTTTGCGTACTACCTGGAGGCCGTGATGCTGCATAGATGGAGCATTCTGACCATCGAAGAAGGCGAAAAGATCTTCCGCGAGTTAGTGGCTGACATGAAAAAAGGAATCAAGTTAGATGCTTAAGTGGTTATTGGGCATACCGTACGAGGTGGCATTTTGGGAAGCTACCTACGCCAACAAGCAAGTGCTGGCCAGCACATTGGCTTTCTCGCATTATGGCCGTGAACTGACATTAGACGGTTTTGATGCAGCGGCATTTCTGTTGACGCAAGCGCAACCCGCACAAGCGAAGATTCTCGATATAGGCGCCGGAATGAGTTATATGCCGGGTGAGTTTATTATAGATAAAAACGGCAATAAACTTCCAATTAATATCCACTACATTGACCCGCTGGCGAATTATTACAATGACATAGCTGACAAGTGTCACGTAGAGGTGCCGAAAGTGGAGTTTGGAATGATGGAGAACCTGTCTGCGTTCTATCCCGAGCATGACGTGACGCTGGCGATTATCCAGAACGCGTTGGATCATAGTGCGAATCCTGTCAAGGGAATCCTGGAGGCACTGAACGCACTTCATAAAGGTGGAATCTTGTATCTCAACCATCATCCCAACGAGGCAGAATACGAGCAATATCGCGGTTTTCATCAGTTCAATATATGTGTTGAGAAGGATGAACTGGTTATTTGGAATCGCGACCAACGGTTCAACGTGAACGGTATAGTTAAGGATTTCGCGCGTGTGGAGACGAAGATAGTGGAGGGGAATCCTATTGCCATCCTGACGAAGTCTGCCGAAGTGCCGGTAGCACTATTGGATCACGAGCAGGATATTCGTACGTTGAGTACCGCTTTGATGGAACTGACACAGAAGATGAACGATGCCTCATTTATGCGGCGATATCATAGGCAGTTCCGCTATTATCGTCTCGCACAGCGGGTATCCAAACTGTTCTCTTGGCAAACGCGCCAGAACATAAAGAAATTCATTAAGAAACTAAAAATATGACACAAGGTAAAGTAAAAGGAATTATTGCCAACTTGGTGACTGTCGCAGTGGACGGGCCGGTTGCGCAAAACGAAATCTGTTACATTTACGTCGGTGAGACCCGACTGATGGCGGAGGTCATCAAGGTCATCGGCGCAAATGTGTACGCGCAGGTGTTCGAGTCCACCCGTGGCCTGAAAGTGGGCAACAAAGTGGAGTTCACCGGTCACATGCTGGAAGTGACGTTGGGTCCGGGTCTGCTGAGCCGTAACTACGACGGTTTGCAGAACGACCTGGACAAACTGACGGGTGTGTTCCTCAAGCGCGGAGAGTATAACTTCCCGCTGGACGAGAACAAGAAATGGGCGTTCACGCCGATCGCTAAAGTGGGCGATAAGGTAGAGGCTGCTTCTTGGCTGGGCGAAGTGGATGAGAACCACCAGCCGCATAAGATCATGGTGCCGTTTGTATTCGAAGGCACATACACCGTGAAGGCTGTCAAGGCTGCCGGTGAGTACACCATCAACGAAGTAATAGCTGTGCTGACCGATGCAGAAGGTCAAGACCATGCAGTGACGATGGTTCAGAAATGGCCGGTGAAGAAAGCCATCTTGGCGTATCGCGAGAAACCGCGGCCGTTCAAACTTCTCGAGACCGGTGTACGTACGATCGACACGGCTAACCCGTTGTGCGAGGGTGGTACAGGTTTTATCCCGGGTCCGTTCGGTACCGGTAAGACCGTGCTGCAGCACGCTATCTCCAAACAAGCGGAGGCAGACATCGTGATCATCGCAGCCTGCGGTGAGCGTGCTAACGAGGTCGTAGAGACCTTCACCGAGTTCCCGGAACTCGATGACCCGCATACGGGCCGTAAGTTGATGGAGCGTACGATTATCATCGCCAATACGTCTAACATGCCGGTGGCGAGTCGTGAGGCATCTGTCTATACGTCCATGACGATCGCGGAGTACTACCGTTCGATGGGTCTGCGTGTGCTGCTGATGGCAGACTCGACGAGCCGTTGGGCACAGGCGCTGCGTGAGATGTCTAACCGTCTGGAGGAGCTGCCGGGTCAGGACGCTTTCCCGATGGACCTTTCGGCAATCATCGGTGCTTTCTACGCACGTGCAGGATACGTGTACCTCAATAATGGTGCAACCGGATCGGTAACGTTCCTCGGAACCGTTTCGCCGGCAGGTGGTAACCTCAAAGAGCCGGTGACCGAAGGTACGAAGAAAGTGGCACGTTGTTTCTATGCCTTGGAGCAGGCACGTGCGGACCGCAAGCGTTACCCGGCTGTGAACCCGATTGACAGTTATTCGAAATATGTGGAATATCCTGAGTTTGAGGAGTATATCAGCCAACTGATCGACAAAGACTGGCTGCCGATGGTCAACGATATGAAGACCTATCTGCAACGCGGTAAGGAGATTCAGGAGCAGATTAACATCCTCGGTGACGATGGTGTACCTGTTGACTACCACGAGGCGTTCTGGAAAGCCGAAGTGATTGACTTCGTCATCCTGCAGCAAGACGCGTTCGATAAGATCGATGCCGTTTGTCCGCTGGAGCGTCAGCAGTATATCCTGCGCATGGTGATGGACATCTGCAAGCACGATTATGACTTCGATAACTTCCTCGATGTAACCGATTACTTCAAGCGCGTGATCAACTACTGCAAGCAGATGAACTACTGCGAGTTCCACTCGCCTGAGTTTGAGGATTATCGCAAGAAGTTGGACGAGTTATTGGCTGAGAAACAAATTAAAGATTAAGTACTATGGCAAAGGCTTTTCAAAAAATATATACGCAGATTACTGCAATTACGAAAGCGACTTGTTCGCTTAAGGCCGAAGGAGTAGGTAACGACGAGTTGGCTACCGTGAACGGTAAGTTGGCGCAGGTGGTGAAGATCATCGGTGATGAGGTGACGCTACAGGTGTTCCAAGGAACCGAAGGTATCCCTACCAATGCCGAAGTGGTGTTCCTCGGTAAGGCTCCTTCGTTGAAGGTTTCGGACCAACTCGCAGGTCGTTTCTTCAACGCTTACGGTGACCCGATCGATGGCGGACCTGCTATCGAAGGTAAGGATGTTGAGATCGGTGGTCCGAGTGTGAACCCCGTTCGTCGTAAACAACCGTCAGAACTCATCGCAACCGGTATCGCCGGTATTGACTTGAATAACACGCTGGTATCCGGTCAGAAGATCCCGTTCTTTGCGGATCCGGACCAACCCTACAACCAAGTGATGGCCAACGTAGCACTGCGTGCGCAGGCAGACAAGATCATCCTCGGCGGTATGGGTCTGACCAACGATGACTACCTCTATTTCAAGAACGTGTTCACCAACGCAGGTGTGCTCGATCACATCATCTCGTTCGTTAACACAACCGAGAACCCGCCGGTAGAGCGTCTGCTTATCCCGGATATGGCGCTGACAGCAGCTGAGTATTTCGCGGTGGAGAAACACGAGAAAGTGCTGGTTCTGCTGACCGATATGACCCTGTACGCGGATGCCCTGGCGATCGTATCCAACCGTATGGACCAGATTCCGTCGAAAGACTCTATGCCGGGTTCGCTCTATTCGGACCTCGCTAAGATTTACGAGAAAGCCGTTCAGTTCCCTGAGCAGGCAGGTGGCGGTTCGATCACGATCATCGCCGTAACGACGTTGTCCGGTGGTGACATCACGCACGCTATCCCGGATAACACGGGTTATATCACGGAGGGTCAGTTGTACCTGCGTCGAGACTCCGAGATCGGTAAGGTCATCGTCGATCCGTTCCGTTCGTTGTCTCGTCTGAAACAGTTGGTTGCCGGCAAGAAGACGCGCGAAGATCACCCGCAAGTAATGAACGCGGCTGTTCGTCTGTACGCCGACGCCGCTAACGCCAAGACCAAGAAAGAGAATGGTTTCGACCTGACGGACTACGACTTGCGTTGTCTCGATTTCGCACGCGACTACAGCCGCGAGATCTTGGCTATCGACGTGAATATCAACACCGTTCAGATGCTCGACATCGCATGGACGCTGTTTGGCAAATATTTCAAGCCCGAAGAAGTAAATATCAAGGCTGCACTTGTTGACAAGTATTGGCCGAAAGCATAATAGGTTATGGCAATAACTTATCAATTTAATAAAACATCGTTGCAGAGTCTGGAGAAGGACTTGAAGATGCGGCAACGAACTTTGCCTACTTTGCAAAGCAAAGAGACTGCTCTGCGCTTGGAAGTGAAGAAGGCGAAGAAAGAACTGGCTGACCTCGACGAGGAAGTGAACCGCCGCATCAAGGACTACGATCAGATGATAGCACTTTGGGGAGAGTTTGACACGAGCCTCATACACGTGGACGACGTACGCATGTCTATTAAAAAGATCGCGGGCGTGCGCGTACCTGTGTTGGATGAGGTGGTGTACTCGACCAAAGAGTTCTCACTGTTCTCCAGCCCGAAATGGTTTGCTGATGGTTTTGAGCAACTCAAAGCTATCGCCGATGTAGGTATCCGCCAGGAGTTTGTGCGCCGCAAAGTGGATCTGCTCGAGTATGCGCGTAAGAAAACGACGCAGAAAGTGAACCTCTTTGAGAAAGTGCAAATACCTGGTTATCAAGACGCTATCCGTAAGATTAAACGCTTTATGGAAGACGAGGAGAACCTGAATAAATCGAGTCAGAAGATTGTGAAATCCAAAAAGGAAAGGGAGGCTGCGGTATGATCACTCAAATGAAAAAATATACCTTCCTGGTATTCCATCGTGACTACGAGCCTTTCTTGGAGCAACTTCGTGAACTCGGAGTAGTACATATCACGCAGAAAGCCGCCGGTCTCATCGAAGATGATGCCGCATTGCAGGCAGCCCTTCAGCACGAAGATGAGATCCGTCGTCTGCTCAAGCAAGGTGCGCCGGACCAACTGATTGCAGAGCGCAATGAGGTGAAGGAGCATATTGCTGCCGCCCAAGAAGCTGCCAAACAAGCTGCTGTATGGGGTGATTTCGACGCCGCACGTATTGCAGAACTCAAAGAATCAGGTTACACACTGCATTTCTATGAGTGCCCGACTAAGGCTTTCCAGGAAGAGTGGGGTATTAAGGTGAACGAAGCAGGTGGCAAGATCTATTTCGTGGCTCTTGAGAGTTTGGAAGACCTTACCGAGTTGCCCCTTCCGCAGAAGTCTGCAGCGGCATGGACCCAAGAAGTAGAGAACCTCAAAGCCAAGTTGGCAGATGTGGATTCTTGTATCGAGGCTTGGCAGTTGGCGAACAAAGAGCGGTTAGAGAAAGAACTCGTGGAGGCTCGTCAGCAGATCGACTGGCAGAAAGTGACGCTTTCGACCGATAAAGTAGCTGAAGGAGCGTTGTGCTTGTTCGAAGGATTCTGTCCGATTGACAAAGAGGCTGAACTGAACGCTATGCTCAAAGAAGCACAAGTCTATTACGAAGAGACCGATCCAGAGAAAGAAGACGCGACGCCTATTAAGTTGCGTAATAACTGGTTCGTGAAGCTCTTTGAACCTCTGACAGGCATGTACGGTTGGCCTAACTACAATGAGTTTGACCCGACGCCAATTCTCGGTCCGTGCTTCCTGCTGTTCTTCGCCCTTTGTATCGGAGACTGCGGTTATGGTTTGGTACTGACACTCGTTGGATACCTGATTATGAAGGGAAAACTGAAAATCGAGATGTTCGACGGACTTGGCGGCATCATCATGGCGTTAGGTGTTGGTTCGACAGTAATCGGTTACCTGATGGGAACGTTCTTCGGTATAGATATCTATCGTGCCGAGTGGTTCCCGGAGAGTGCAAAAGCCTTGATGTTCAATAACTTAGGCGTCAACGGCAAAATCGGTGAATACGACGTGATGATGGTGCTGGCGCTGGTAATCGGTGTCGTTCATATCATCCTCGCTATGACCATCAAAGCCATCAGTTATACCAAGCGCGACGGATTCAAGAACACCGTTTCGACTTGGGGTTGGTTATTGCTGATCGTAGGTGGTATCTGCACGGCGATCTTAGCAATGACCTTCTCGCTCCCGACCGAAACTGTTAAATGGATTCTCATCGGAATAGGTGTGGTATCGGCTTTGGGTATCTTTATCTTCAATACACCCGGACGCAATCCGCTGATTAACGTGGGTGCTGGTTTGTGGGATACTTATCAGATGTCCACGGGTCTGCTGGGTGACGTACTCAGTTATATCCGTCTCTATGCCCTTGGTTTGGCAGGCGGTATGTTGGGTGCTGCCTTCAACCAGTTAGGCGCACAAGTGCTGGGCGAGAACCCGAATGTAGGTACGTGGATCGGATTTATCCTGATCGTGACCTTTGGTCACGTGCTGAACTTGCTGATGGCATGTCTCGGTGCGTTCGTTCACCCGCTGCGTCTAAGTTTCGTCGAATACTTTAAGAATGCCGGCTATGAAGGAAGCGGCAAAATATATAAACCATTTAGTAAATAACAATTAAAAATCAATAAAACAATTATGGAACAAATTTTAGGTTATCTCGGACTTGGCCTTATGTTGGGTCTGTCCGGCGTTGGATCGGCTTTCGGTACGACTATTGCAGCAAATGCAGCAGAAGGCGGTCTTAAGAAAAATGCGGAGAAATCATCGGCTTACATGATTCTGTCGGCTCTTCCTGCTACGCAGGGTCTGTACGGATTCGTTGCATTCCTGATGATGAAGGGTCTGATCGAGACCAACCCGATCTTGTTGTTCGGTTTGGGTATCGGTATGGGTATCGTTTTCCTGCTTTCTGCTATCCGTCAGGGTCAGACTGCTGCTAACGGTATCGCTAACATCGCTGCAGGTCACGATGTAATGACCAACACGATGATTTATTGCGCGCTTCCTGAGTTCTACGCAATTCTTGCCCTCGTTGCAGGTTTGATGGCATAAAGGCTAAGGCATGAAAAATAATGTCATAGCAGGCGCGTTAATCGCCTTGGGTTTGTGCCTTGGAGGATTGTTCATCTATCTGGGCATCAGTAAGTACGCGGCCAAAGACCGAGCCGTGAGTGTGAAAGGTCTGAGCACACGCGAGGTAGAAGCAGACTACGCCGTGTGGCCGCTATCTTTTGCGTGGAGCGGTAATGATCTGCCGGCTCTCTATGCGCAGTTGGAGAAAGTATCTGCGCGAGTACGCAAACATTTGCTGGCGTTGGGATTTGAAGACTCGGATATTCGTCAAGGCAATATCTCCGTTGAGAACAACTGGGATAATTACTACGGCAGTAACCGGCCTGAGCATAAATACACGTTAGCCGGTTCACTTATTGTCTCGACCGACAAAGTGCAACTTGTTGTAGCGAGTCAGGGCAAAGAAGCCGCGTTGCTCAAAGAGGGTATTATTGTCAAATCCGATAAATGGAATCTTGATTACCAGTACAACGGACTCCCTGAGTTGAAGCCGTCGATGATTGAAGAGGCAACGCAGAACGCGCGTGCAGTGGCGCAGAAGTTCGCAGATGACGCGCAGTGTTCGTTGGGTTCGATTCGTCGCGCGAGTCAGGGTCAGTTTTCTATCGAGAACGATGAGTACCAACCGTGGGTGAAGCATGTGCGTGTTGTGACGACAGTAGATTATTTTCTGGATTAGTTGACGTTGTGCGGGCGCATGAAACCTGCCGGTTGGTCGGAAGTGTCTGCTTCAGTGCCCTGCACAGCAAAATGAATCTGGTTTTTACCAAAGCGCTTGTTGATGCCGTCTATGGCTTTCATCAAGCGCTTTTGTTTTGCTGTTTCGTCCACTTGATTTGGAGCAAACAGGTCTAATTGCACAGCATCTGCATGTTGCAGTTGCCCAAGGATAACACCGGCTTGTTTGTATTGGTAGTTCTCTTTGTAAAGGCTGTCTAACAAGTGTTTGACGGCTTCAATTATATGTGCGGAGTTGTCCGTGGCGGTAGTCAGTTTGATCGTGTTATCTGCGTTGTACTGCGCCAAATCGGTGCGGTGACGGTTAGTAGCGAGGAAGAGTGTGACCGTCCGGCACAATGAGCCTTGTTCGCGAAGACGTCGTGTGGCAGCAGAAGCGTAGTTGCTTAGTTCGCGGAGCAGTACGGCTTTGCTGTTGGTCATATGGGCAAAAGTACGGCTGTACATGATGGATTTCTGGTGTTCGTGGCTGGCAAGCGTAATGGCCGGTGTGCCGTTCAGTTCTTTCCATGTACGTACACCCGTTACGCCGAAAAGGCGGTTTACCCAGGCTTCCGGTTTATGCGCAAAATCCAATGCGGTAGAGATGCCGTGGTTTTCTAATTTTTTGATACTTCGTCTCCCGATGCCCCATATATCTTTAGCGGGCACTTTAGCAAGAGCCGTTTCCCGTTTGTCTGCCGGCATGATACAAATACCGTTGTAAGCGGGGTAGTGTTTGGCGAAATACGTAGCTGTTTTGGCGAGCGTGTAACTCAGTCCTGCTCCGCAACTAACTGGTATGCTGGCGGTGCGAAGAATGAGGTCTTTGAGCGTTTGAAGATATTCGCGAAGTAATACGGGGTCATCTTCCGGCATAAAGCCAAAGAACTCATCCACGCTGTATTGCACAAAATCGAGTACCATTTCTGTCTTGCGCACTTCTTCCATGATTTGGTGAGAGATATCGTGGTAGAGGTGGTGGTGAACATCGATGACGGTGACGTTTTTCTGCTCGATGAGTTTGCTGACTTGAAAAAGCGGATTGCCTCGTTTCAAACCGACGGCTTTAGCTTCCGCGTTGAGCGCAAGGATAATACCGCCGTTGTTGCCGTTGTCATTGGCTACGACGACGGGTGTGCCGCGCAGTTCCGGGCGGGAAACCAACTCGCAACTGACGAAGAAATTATTGCAATCCAGATGTATGTACATTAGAACAAACCTAAGCGTCTGATGAGCCGTAGCAGACAAGTGGGAATCAGCAGGATTATAAAGGTCAGTATATGCCAGAAGACAGCCGGAACCGTTACTTTGCTGCAGCCCCAAAACATGGCGCGCAGACCTCGGCGGGCAAGTGTCTGAGGCGAAACGATGATGCCGAGGCATTTACCGATTTTGGTGAGCCAGGGTTTGATGTTATAGAGCCCTGTATCCACAGCTCCCGGGCTGACGTCGGTTACATGTACACCGTATTTGCGGAGCTCGATGTGTAGCGCGCGGGTAAAGTGGCATAAGAAAGCCTTTGTTCCGCCGTAGGTGCCGAGTCGCTGTGCTGCCATCTTTGAGGTTACGGAGCAGACATTGAGGATATAGCCTTTGCGGCGCGCTTTCATGTCTTGTCCGAAGAGGTAACATAGCATAGCGGGTGTGTACATATGCAGGTTCATAATAAGGCTTGTGAACCCTTCGCTGTCATCGAGGATGTCGCGGTCATGATAGACACCGGCATTGTTGATCAGCACTTCGATTTCCAAATCTTGTGCGTGCGCGTAGTCATATAGTTCGCGTGCGGAAGTCTGTTTGCCGAGATCCATGACGAGGCTGATGACCTCGATTGGAGATTGAAGATTGGAGATTGAAGATTTAATCTCCTCCGCTGCCTCATGGATCTCCGGCACATTGCTGACGATCAGCAGGTTGTAGCCGCGTTGGGCTAACTGTTTGGCAAACTCAACACCCATACCGGAAGAAGCGCCGGTGACGATAGCAAAATGTGCTTTCATATACATCTTTTTTCAAAAATCGCTGCAAAGATACACTTTTTTTTGCATATATGCAATTTTTTGTGTAATTTTGCACCCAAAAACTAAGCATATGGCAGAGAATGTTACGCCGCAAGGCACTTATGTAGCCGCAGAAGAGCGGTACGAGCACAAAGAGTTTTATAACCGTTGCGGCAGAAGCGGCGTGTTGTTGCCGAAAATCAGTTTGGGCTTTTGGCATAATTTCGGGGCAGATGCGCCTTATGAGCGTAGCCGTGCTATTACGCACTATGCTTTTGATCATGGCATTACGCATTTCGATTTTGCCAATAATTACGGAGTGCCTTTCGGTAGTGCGGAATTGACCATGGGGCGGCTTATGCAGGAAGATTTTGCGCCCTATCGCGATGAGTTGTTCATTTCGACGAAGGCGGGCTATGACATGTGGCCTGGTGTTTATGGAGAGTGGGGGAGTCGCAAATATCTTATGGCGAGTTTGGATCAATCCTTGCGGCGGATGAAACTGGAGTATGTGGATTTGTTTTATTCCCATCGTTTTGATCCCAATACACCTGTTGAAGAGACGTTACAGGCGCTGGTGGATATTGTGCGGCAAGGCAAGGCGCTTTATGTCGGTATTTCCAATTGGCCGTTGGAACCGCTACGGCAAGCAGTGGCGTATTTGCGTGAGCGAGATGTACCGCTGCTGATTTATCAGGGCAAACTGAACATGCTAAACCGTGAACCGGTTGAGAACGGAATCCTTGATTTCTGCCGCGAGCAGGGAGTGGGCTTTATCGCTTATTCACCGTTAGCACAAGGTTTGTTAACCGATCGCTACTTGGATGGAATCCCTGCCGACAGCCGCATGGCAAAGGAACATTTCTTGAAATCCGAAAGGCGCACGCCGGAATTCCTGGAATATTTGCGTTCCTTGCAGGCACAAGCACAGGTGCAAGGTAGAACGATTGCACAAGAGGCTCTCTCTTGGGTGCTCAATCAGGCGGGTGTTACGTCGGTTATTGTCGGTGCCAGCAGCGTGGAGCAGTTAGCCAATAACCTGCAAATCTGATTTGCTACTAAAAAATGCAAAAATGTTCCTATTTTTTGCAGAGAAATTTGGATATTTGAAAATAAAGTTGTATCTTTGCAGAAAATTTAGAGACCAAAATGAAAGTTAAGTGGACGGCATTGGTTGATGATGTCAAAGGACATATAGATAGCCGACATTATGCGCGACATATTCCGGGTAACGGATCGGAAGCAGCGGTTTGTCAGAAGCCGGAATTGAGCAAGAAGACGAAGAAACAGAAAGCCGCTCATCCGACCTGCAAGAGTTTTGGAAACTATATCGCGGAGAGTAAGGCTATATTGCATGATCCGGAAAGGCGGGCAATATGGCAGGCGAAGTATGATGAGACTTTATACCGTGCGCGAAGATGGGGTAAGCCGGCTTACGGGCGTTTGTGCGACTATGTAAGGCATGAAGTGAGTGTGGCGCTAAAAGAAGGGCGAGAGATAGAGTAGGTAAAAGGTAAGAGATAAGAAGTAAAAGGTAATGAGAGGGTGCTTAGGGTAGCAGAAGCTACCATTGAGCACCCTTTCAGCATCCATTGAGCATCCATTGGGACCAGGTGGAGAGGAGGGAGAAAAGGGGGAAAATGGAGATAAGGAGGTGGCAGGATGATATTCGACGGGAATATGGAGAAAAGCACAAGGCTCGTCGCTGTCACGACGAGAAGCGGACAAAGAAATATATAAAAATAGCGTACCGGTGAAGGTACGCTATTTTTGATCCGCCAAGAATGGCGGATGGATGAAGCGCAAGATGGCGGAGACTTGGGAGAATCCGCCAAACTTGGCGGATGGATTATTTTTCGTCCTCTACAGCAGCCTGAGCAGCGGCGAGGCGGGCGATGGGGACACGGAAAGGTGAGCAGGAAGCGTAGTTCATGCCGACACGGGCACAGAACTTAACGCTGGAGGGCTCTCCACCGTGCTCGCCGCAGATACCTGTACGCAGACCCGGACGAACAGCACGACCTTTCTCTACTGCCATCTTGATCAATTGGCCTACGCCGTTTTGATCGAGTACCTGGAACGGATCCACTTTGAGGATCTTCTTCTCGAGGTAAGCCGGCAAGAAGGAAGCGATATCGTCACGGCTGTAACCGAAGGTCATCTGCGTGAGGTCGTTGGTACCGAAGCTGAAGTACTGAGCCTCCGTAGCGATACGGTCTGCGGTCAGGGCTGCACGCGGGATCTCGATCATCGTACCGATCTCGAATTCTACTTCAATGCCGTACTCTTCGAATACCTCTTTAGCCACGCGTTGGATGATTTCTTTCTGTTGCTTGAGCTCGTACAAGATACCGATCAGCGGAACCATGATTTCCGGCATCGGGTTCTTGCCCTCTTTCTTGAGTTCGCAAGCAGCGCCGAGGATAGCGCGGGTCTGCATAGCGGTGATCTCCGGGAAGGTGATACCGAGACGGCAACCACGGTGACCCAACATCGGGTTGTTCTCTGCGAGAGAAGCCACACGTGCCTGAATCTCTTCTACGCTAACGCCCATCTCTTTTGCCATTTGCTCTTGTCCCTTCAGATCATGGGGAACGAACTCATGCAAAGGAGGATCGAGCAGACGAATATTCACCGGACAACCGTCCATAGCCTCAAGGATACCCTTGAAGTCAGCTTTCTGGTACGGCAGGAGTTTAGCGAGTGCTTTCTCACGACCAGCAGCGTCCTTGGCGAGGATCATCTCACGCATAGCGAGAATCTTCTTGTCCTCAAAGAACATGTGCTCTGTACGTGTCAGACCGATACCCTTGGCACCGAATGCGCGTGCTACAGCAGCGTCGTGCGGGGTGTCTGCGTTCGTACGAACCTGGAGGTGTGTGTATTTGTCGCAGAGATCCATGAGTGCCTTGAAGTCACCGCTGAGTTCAGCAGCCTTGGTCGGGATCTCACCTGCATATACTTGTCCGGTAGAACCGTTGAGGGAGATGTAGTCGCCCTCTTTGTAGGTAACGCCTTCGATCTTGACGGTCTTAGCCTTGTAGTCCACTTGGATAGCACCTGCACCGGAAACGCAGCATTTACCCATACCACGAGCCACAACAGCAGCGTGGCTGGTCATACCACCACGAGCGGTGAGGATACCTTCAGCTGCAGACATACCTGCGAGGTCTTCCGGCGAGGTCTCAATACGAACCATGACTACTTTGTGACCATTAGCGTGCCATTCCTGAGCATCATCCGCATGGAAGACGATCTGACCGCAAGCTGCACCCGGAGAAGCGGGCAGACCTTGGGTGATCACTTTTGCTTTCTTGAGTGCGTCCTTGTCGAAGACAGGGTGGAGCAGCTCGTCGAGTTTCTGCGGCTCGCAGCGGAGGATAGCCTCTTTCTCGGTGATCTTGCCCTCACGAACCATATCCATTGCGATCTTCACCATTGCAGTACCGGTACGCTTACCGTTACGGGTCTGGAGGAACCAGAGTTTGCCTTCCTGAACGGTGAACTCCATATCCTGCATGTCGCGGTAGTGATCCTCGAGCTTCTGCTGGATAGCGTTGAGTTCAGCGTACATCTCCGGCATTGCCTCTTCCATAGACGGATACTTAGCCAGACGCTCCTCTTCGCTGATACCAGCGCGCTCAGCCCAACGTTGTGAACCGATCTTGGTGATCTGTTGCGGCGTACGGATACCTGCTACTACGTCTTCACCCTGTGCGTTCACGAGGTACTCACCGTTGAAGAGGTTCTCACCGTTACCGGCATCACGGCTGAAGCAAACACCTGTAGCGGAGGTGTCACCCATGTTACCGAATACCATCGCCATAACGCTTACGGCCGTTCCCCACTCGTCAGGAATTCCTTCCATCTTACGGTAGAGGATAGCACGCTCGTTCATCCATGAACGGAATACTGCGCAGATTGCACCCCAGAGTTGCTCCATCGGATCGTCCGGGAAGTCCTTGCCGGTGCGCTCTTTGATTGCGGTCTTGAAACGAGCTACGAGGAGCTTGAGCTCTTCTACATTGAGGTCCTTGTCCAGCTTGACGCCACGGATCTCTTTTACTTCGTCGATGATCGCCTCGAACGGATCGATGTCGGTCTTGTTCACCGGCTTCATGCCCAATACAACGTCACCGTACATCTGTACGAAACGACGATAGGAGTCGTAAACGAAGTGCGGGTTGTTGGTCTTTGCCACCATACCTTCTGCCACTACGTCGTTCAAACCGAGGTTGAGGATGGTATCCATCATACCCGGCATGGATGCACGTGCACCCGAACGAACAGAAACGAGGAGCGGGTTCTTCGGATCACCGAACTTGCAGTTCATCAGACCCTCTACGTGAGCGACAGCCGCATTGACTTCTTCGGTCAACTCAGCCACAATCTTCTCCTGACCCACTTGGTAATACTCGTTACAAACCTCAGTGGTGATGGTGAATCCCGGAGGAACAGGAACACCGACCAAGTTCATCTCTGCACAGTTAGCGCCCTTACCGCCAAGCAGCTCGCGCATTTGTGCGTTACCTTCAGCCTTACCGTTACCGAAGGTGTAAACTCTTTTTTTCTTTTCCATGTGTATAAATTAATTATATATAATAATGTGTGTCAATTTCATTAGCACGCAGTACACAAAAATACGCCGCAAAGTTACGAATAATTTTTCATATATGCAAATATTTTTATCATTTTCTATAAAAAATACGGTTTATTACGATTTTATTGCCAAATATTTTCAAAAATTAAAATTTTTGTAGTATCTTTGCACGTTTTTTATAATTTGCTTACGATGAACAAACAATTTACTTGGTATTTTGTCTATGTATTTGCCGTGATTACGGCGTTGTTACCGCGTGTTGTGTTTGCACAGGACATTGATGCTATCAAGAGTGACCCGAATATGATTTGGGGTCAGGGTATCGGTGAGAACTTGCAGGCAGCAGACGATGCAGCGGTAAAGGATTTGATTAGTCAGATTTCTGTGATGGTCGAGAACAATGTGGAGACCACTATTTCCAATGAGCAATCGGGCGACGAAGCCAAGACTTCCGTTTCGACGACGGGAAACTTGCGCGTGAGCTCGAGCGTGTCGCTGTCCAACTGCAAGCGTCTGGTGGTGGAAGAAGACCGCTTTGTGGTCGTTTTGCGTTATGTGGATCGCGTGGAGATTGACAAGATGTTCGATGCCCGCAAGGCGAAGATAGAGGATCTGATCAGCGCGGCAGAGACCGCCGAAGAGAACACGAAGATAGGTGACGCACTCCGTAATTACTATTGGGCGCTGAAACTCACGATCTCTATTCCGGAAGAACACCGCACAAAGATGGTGACCGACGACGGAAAGCTGATCACGACCGATTTGCGCGGCAGAATCAGTACTATTCTGGACAGCGTGAAGGTGGAGGTCAGGAAGATCGAGAACACGGAGGACGCCAACACGGTTGAGCTGGCTTTCACGTACCAAGGTCGCCCGGTGACTAACTGCGACTACGCGTATTTTGACGGCTACGACTGGATGATCGCTTCCGTCAAGGACGGAGTTGCCGTAACGGAGTTACCTGCCGACGCGAAGAAGTTTATGCTTCGCATAGAGTACGAGTTCCAGAACTTATGGAAGTCCGATCCTATGGTGAACACGATTTTGCAACAGATGCCTTCCCGTTTGCCCTTCCGTCAGTGGGAGAAACGTGTTGATTTGACCCAAGTGGCTGCTGTGGAGCCTGAGATGATCAAGACGAACAAGGCAGCAACCAAAGAACTTGCCAAAGAGATGACGATCGACACGCTTGCGGCATGTAACAAGAAAGAGGTGTTCAACCAAGCGGAGGTGATCGTGCCGCTGATCAAGGCGATGGAAGAGCGCACGTACGACGCTGCGCGTGATCTGTGCTCCGAGAACGGCTGGAAATGGTTCGAGAAATTGGTCAAGTACGGCAACGCGAAGATCATCGAGCGCAACGAGTTGCAGGTTTCTTCGTTTGCTAACGGTTATCTGGTACGCGGTATCAAAGCCCGTTTCTCGTTCAAACGCAACAACAAATCGTTCGTGGAGGATTTGGTGTTCTACATCAAAGACGGATTGATTGAAGGTATCAATTTCGGTCTGGAGAAGAACGCGCTGGACGACATCAACAACCATAGTATGTGGGATGCGTACTCGCGTCTTGTGCTCGTCAATTTCCTGGAGAACTACAAGACGGCATATGCGCTGGAGCGTCTGGACTACCTGAACGCCGTGTTCTCCGAGGACGCGCTGATCATCGTCGGCAACAAGATCCCTCAGCCGAAAGTGGCCGAGGTGACCGCCGTAGATGCCGAGAGCTATGAGCACAACAAACTGACCAAGAGCGAGTATATGAAGCAGTTGGAGCGCGTGTTCGCCAAGCAGGAATATGTCAATATCCAGTTTGAAGACGCGTCGGTGAAGAAGACAAACCGTACTTCCGAACGCTACGAAATAATTATCAAACAACATTATTATTCCGCGACCTATGCCGACAAAGGATACCTGTATCTACTGGCGGACATCTCGAACCCTGAGATGCCGATCATTCATGTGCGCGTATGGGACGAGAACAGAAACAATCTTATGAACTATGGAGAGTGGGTATTCTAAAAGGCTAACAGGAATCGTGCTGTTCCTGCTGTTTGGTCTGAGCACGGCGTTTGCGCAGTATTTCGTGAAGGCGACACCGCTGACACACGAGGTAAAAGACTTGTCCCAACGTTCGTCTAAAGTGTTCGACCAGAACGGCGAGCGCTGTGCGTTGATCAAGTTCGAGACTCCCGTGCCGGCATTGTTCTCCTTCAACCTCGGTGCGCAGCAGATAGAGAAACGCGAGAACAAGGATGACGAAGTATGGATTTGGGTGAGTGCGGATGTCAAGAAAATGACCATTCGTTGTACGGATTGTGCGCCGCTGAAGGACTACCGTGTTGCGCTCAAGTCGGGTAATGTGTATCGAGCGAAAATCACAACGGGTCTGCCGCAGGAAGTAGCGACGACACAAAACGTGATTTTGTACTGCGAACATACACCGTTCAGCGTGTCTATTGACGGCTCGGAGCCTATCGTGGCTTCGGGAAACACCTATTACACCGAGTTGCCGATCGGTGAGCACGAGATCTCCGTGGCAGCCAAGTTCTACAAGACGTACACCGGCCCGATCCGCGTGTATAGAAGCCGTCCGTATTCGGACACGATTCAGCTGACCGACAACTACGGCGAGTTGCAACTCAACGTGTCTCAGGCAGGTTATACGCTGCTCATAGACGGCGAAACGCAGAAGGCTGCGACGAACCAGCTGATCAAGCTGGAGCCCGGTTTCCACAAGATTGAAATTGAGAAGGCACGTTACCAGAAGTTTGAGACTACTGTGGAGGTTCGTCTCAAAGAGCGTACGCCGGTTCAGGCCGTACTCAAGCCGGCTTTCTCGCAATTCGTGATCACCACTGCTGACGAAGAAACCGAGATATGGATAGACGGTCAGTTCAAGGCGCTGGCTCGTGCGAACCTGGAGATAGAGTGGGGTACGCACATCATTGAAGGTCGTCGTCAGGGCTATGACACGTGGGAGTATCCTATGCGTGATTTCAATGCCAATTCCGAAAAACGTATCAAGATTCCGAAGTTGAACAAGCAGTATGGCGCTGTACGTTTGTCGGTTTTCCCTCCTGAGGCGATGGGTTTCATGGACGGTAAGCAAATCAATATTTCCGACGGTGTGTTTGCCGCTCCGCATATAGAGACAGGTACGCACTTTGTGCAATTCCGCTTGACGGATTATAAGACGATTCGTGACTCGTTTACGGTTTATTCGCGTCAGCAATGCGTGCGTGACTATGTGCTCGAACCGATACCGCTGGGCGTGGCTACGATTCAGACCGATCAGGGAATCGGTATCTACCGCTACGACAGAGAGGACTCCACTCATACTCCGATTTATCTCGGACACACTTCATTTACGGGTAAAATCCCTGCCGGAGACAACACAATCGAGTTGCGTAATACCGAAGGTATTGCATGTCAATATCACTTGTTCCTCAACGATAAAGAGGTGCGCGATGCGGTGACGATGCCGTATATCCGTAAACTGATGGTTCGTACCAATATTACGGGCGGCAAAGTGGTGTTGAAAAACGACCGTTACCGCTATTTGCCGATCAAGGCGAACAAGAAGCTGAAGATGAACCCGATGAAGTACGAGATCGAGGTAACGAAGCGCGGATATGAGACATTCAGAGACAGTATAGATCTCTCTATTCCTGATGTGAAAAATACAATATTCCGTGCAAACCTGCATCGTCCAGGTGATTCATTACACACGTTCCATTCTTCACCTGCTTTCTTGCAGCGTTACTATGACAACGCGGGTACATGGTTCATCGGTATCATTGACTTCGGTTATACATTTGACTTGAACGGTAGCCTGACAAATGAAACATTCAAACACATTGTAAACTTCGGTCTTCTGCCTATCCGTTATAGGATGTTAGGTATCAACCCGTTGGACTTCGAAGTAAGCGTGGCAGACAATGATTCATTAGTAGGAGGCGACTCCAAATTCAAAGGCTTCTATTATCGTCCGAAACTGTCGCTTGTCGTGCCGGCAGGAAAAGGCTTTGCCTTTACTTTCTACGGCGGACTTATGTTCAACTTGTACGATGCTTTCTTCGCAAAGCCGGAATATAAACCGGAAAAAGTACGTACAAACCTGATCGGCGGCGCGTCGATGAAGTTCAATTCATCAGGTCGTTTCGTGATGGATCTGTTTGCCGAATACAGACATCCGCTCAAAGGTATTGAGAAAGACCGAATCGCGGATGGTTCTCTCGATGTAAACAAGGCGCAGATGTTCCGTGTAGGTGTGACCTTCTCTGCCGGAGTCGATCATTAACCGGTTTACGAGAATCGCTTGATTTGGGGCGCAGAATAGCAGAGATTGCTATCTGCGCTCCGCTTTTTTTGTTGCAAAAACAAAGTTTTTGTTTGAATTATTCAAATTTATTTGCACATGTCAATATTTTTTTGTAACTTTGCACGCTTTTTGAATAAGAATATGGGAAAAATAGCTTTAATAACAGGAGTAACAGGGCAGGACGGCAGTTACCTGTCGGAGTTTTTGTTGGCAAAAGGATACGAAGTACACGGTATCATTCGCCGTAGTTCAGTAGATTTCCGTGAGCGTATTGCACATCTGGAGGGAATGCCGCATTTCCATTTACATTATGCCGATATGAGCGATTCGATGTCGCTGGTCAAGTTGGTGGGAGCCGTGCAACCGGACGAGATTTATAACCTGGCAGCACAAAGCCATGTACAGGTGTCGTTTGACGCGCCGGAGTTCACGGCAGATGTTGATGCTGTAGGTGTTCTGCGCGTGTTGGAGGCGGTACGTACGAACCATCTTGAGAAGAAGTGCAAGATCTACCAAGCTTCGACGAGCGAGCTGTACGGCAAAGTGGAAGAAGTGCCGCAAAGCGAGACGACACCTTTCCATCCTTATAGTCCGTACGCAGTAGCGAAATTATACGGGTATTGGATTATCAAGGAGTACCGCGAGGCATATGACATGTTCTGCTGCTCGGGAATCTTGTTTAACCATGAGAGTGAGCGCCGCGGGGAGACGTTTGTGACGCGCAAGATTACGTTGGCTGCTGCACGTATCGCGCAGGGTTTGCAGGAGTGCTTGTATTTAGGTAATTTGGATTCGTTGCGCGACTGGGGTTACGCGAAGGACTACGTGGAGTGCATGTGGCTGATCTTGCAGCACGAGACGCCGGAAGACTTTGTGATTGCGACCGGTGTACAGCATACCGTACGCGAGTTCGCCACGCTGGCTTTCCACCACGCAGGTATCGAATTGCGTTGGGAAGGAAAGGGCATCGACGAAAAAGGCATCGACATCAAGACGGGCAAGGTTGTTGTGGCGGTTAGTCCGGACTTCTACCGGCCGACCGATGTGGTGAACCTGCTGGGCGATCCTTCGAAAGCGAAACGGGAGTTGGGATGGAATCCGCAGACGACCAGTTTTGAGCAACTCGTGGAGCTGATGGTTAAGCACGATATGCAGAAAGTGACGCGCGAGCACTTCAACCTTGCTGAATACTTAGAGAAAGGCATTGTGAAATGATGGAAAAGAACTCGAAAATATATGTAGCAGGACATCGTGGCATGGTAGGTAGTGCTATCGTGCGCGAGTTACAGCGTCAGGGCTACACGAACATCATTACCCGTACGCATAAGGAATTGGACTTATGCCGTCAGGAGGATGTAGAGCGTTTCTTCGAAACGGAGAAACCGGAGTATGTATTTTTGGCTGCAGCAAAAGTAGGCGGAATTGTGGCGAACCAGAGCGCGCTGGCGGATTTCATGTACGACAACATGATTTTAGAGATGAACGTCATTCACGCGGCATGGAAGAACGGCTGTAAGAAACTGGAGTTCCTGGGTTCGAGTTGTATTTACCCGCGTTTGGCACCGCAGCCTATGCAGGAGAGTTGTCTGCTAACGGGCGAGTTGGAGAAGACGAACGAGGCGTACGCGTTGGCCAAAATCAGCGGACTCAAATATTGCGAGTTCCTCAATCGTCAATACGGCACGGATTATATCTCTGTGATGCCGACGAACCTGTATGGCCCGAACGATAATTATCATCCAGAGCACAGTCATGTACTGCCGGCGTTGATTCGTCGATTCCATGAAGCGAAAGTGAGTGGAGCCAAGAGCGTGACCTGCTGGGGCACCGGAAGTCCGCTACGCGAGTTCCTATATGTGGATGACTTGGCAAACCTGTGCGTGTTCCTGATGAATAACTACTCGGGCAACGAGACCGTCAATGCCGGAACGGGCAAGGAACTGACGATCAAGGCATTGACAGAACTGGTAGCGAAAGTGGTGGGCTACGAAGGCGAGATCCTTTGGGACAGCACACGCCCGGACGGGACGCCGCGTAAGTTGCTCGATGTAAGCAAAGCAACGGCTCTTGGCTGGACCTACAAGACGGAGCTGGAAGACGGAATCCGTCTGGCGTACAAAGACTTTTTGGAGAACCCCATGCGTGCAGAACGCTGATGAAAGATTTTAGTCTGGACATATATCGCGCGTTGCTTGAAACGTTGCAGGCGAAAGGATATGAGCTGATCAGTTACGGCGATTATCGGCATGGTAAGAAGCCGGAGAAGTTCGTTATTCTCCGTCACGACGTGGATCTGAAAGCTCCGAACAGCCTGAAGACCGCGCAGATTGAGCACTCTTTGGGTGCACGGGCAAGTTATTATTTCCGTGTAGTGCCGGAGAGCAACCAGCCGGAAGTGATTCGGGCAATAACGCAACTGGGGCACGAGATAGGGTATCATTACGAAGATATGAGTCTTTGCGGCGGCGATACCGACAAGGCATATGACCATTTTCAGACATGGCTGGCGTATTTTCGTCAGTATTATGCGGTGGAGACGATCTGTATGCACGGCGCGCCGACCAGCCAGTACGACAGCAAGGATCTGTGGAAGAAGTATGACTACAAAGCCTTGGATGTCATAGGCGAGCCGTATTTTGATACCGATTTCAGCGATGTGTTCTATCTCACGGATACGGGGCGTTGCTGGGACGGATACAAGGTAAGCGTGCGGGATAAGATACCGCAGTATCAGGACGAGTGGACGGCTCAAGGCCTTGTTTGGCACACGACGCTGGAACTGATTCGGGCGATAGAAGCGGGTAGGTTGCCCAAGCATGTGATGATCACCACGCACCCGCAGCGCTGGACGAACAACACCTGCGCATGGTGGAAAGAGTTGCTGCTGCAAAGCGCAAAAAATTGTATTAAGCGAATAATAGTAAAACGACAATAAAATGAACAAACCATTGAATTTCGGATTAATCGGAGCGGCCGGCTATATTGCGCCGCGACATATCAAAGCAATCGCCGATACCGGCAACCAACTGATTGTGGCGTATGACAAGTTTGACAGTGTGGGACGCTTGGACAGCTCGTTCCCCGATTGTTCGTTCTTTACCGAGAATGAGCAATTCGACCGTTTCTGCTCCAAGCAAATGCGCACGGATAACCCGCTGCATTGGATGGCTATTTGTACGCCGAACTACACGCACGACGCGTTCATTCGTTATGGTCTGCGTCTGGGCTGCGACGTCATTTGCGAGAAACCGCTTGTGCTCAATCCCTACAACATTGACAACTTGGTTGAGTTGGAGGCCGAGACGGGACACAAAGCCTATACGATTCTGCAACTGCGTCTGCACGACAAGATCCGTGCGCTCAAAGAGAAAGTGGCAAACGGACCCAAAGATAAGATCTATGATGTGGACTTGACCTATATCACCAGCCGCGGCAAATGGTATTATAGCAGTTGGAAAGGCGATGTACACAAGAGTGGAGGTATAGCAACCAATATCGGCGTGCATTTCTACGATATGTTGCAGTGGGTGTTTGGGCCGGTGAAGCAGAACATTGTGCATGTCATGTCGTTCGATCGTGTGGCAGGATATCTGGAACTGGAGCGTGCGCGCGTACGCTATTTCCTTAGTATCAACGCGGATTGCTTGCCGGAAAACGCCGTGCAAGGTGAGAAACGCACCTATCGTACGCTGAGCATTGACGGCGAGGAGTTCGAGTTCTCGGCCGGCTTTACGGAGCTGCACACCGAGAGTTACCGCCAGATTCTTGCCGGCAACGGTTTCCGTATCTCGGAGGCACGCCCGTGCATTGAGACCGTCAGCCAAATCCGTCATTCGGAGCCGATCGGTCTGGTGGGCGATTATCATCCATTAGCGAAACTACCATTAAGCCCGCACCCCTTTGGATGGGACGAAAAACGATGAAAAAACTATTCTATATATTGATAGTGACCTTTGCCTTGGCGTCGTGTGTAACGTCACGGAAAGTGAACTATATGCAGGAGCCGGATAAGCATATCCCGAGTTACGCGGACACCCTCAGTTTTGAGGATTATGAGTTGCGAATCGGGGATAGGCTGTACATCTATGTTTATTCGCTCAACGAAGACATACAGAAGATGTACAATGCCGGCGGAGGTAACGCGTCACAGATGCGGCAACAGATGATGCAGCAGCAAGGCGCCACGAGGGGCAGTTACGACCTGTACACCTATCTCATTGACGAGGACGGAAACATCAATTATCCGACCCTCGGCAAGATAAACGTGCAGGGCAAAACGACCCGCGATGTGAAGTTTGAATTGGAGCGGCAGTTGAGTACATTGCTGCAAGAGATACCCGGCTACAGCCTGGTGTCCGTGGAGGTGAATATCGTGACGCGTACATTCTCTATCATCGGTGCGCAAAGCGGTCAGTATCCGATCCTCAAGGAGAAGATGACCATCTTCGAAGCCTTGGCGGAGGCGGGTGATTTGGGCGAGTTCAACAGCCGCAAGGAGATCAAACTCGTGCGCGAGAAGAACGGTGTGACGACCATCAAGACCTTTGATGCCCGCTCGAAAGATATCGTGAACTCCGAGTTCTACTACATCGAGCCGAATGATATTATCTATGTCCGCCAGATTCCGGGATATAGTTTCGGTATCAACCACGTAACGACGGTGATCGGCGTGACAGCGGCTACTATCTCATTCGGCGTGTTCATATATTCGCTCGTACAGACGGGTATCAATCATGTGAACAAGCACTACGGCTCGAAGTCCAATTCGAGTTCTTCAAGTTCATCAACATCGGGAGGAGGAAATTGATATGAGAAAGTACATTATTATCTTATTAGGCCTCATTGCCCTCACGATGTCGAGTTGCTATAGTCATCGCGTGATCGGTTACCTCCAGGAGCCGACAAAGCAAAACAAACTGCCGGTTTATGACTCCGTGCCGTACGAGAAATACCGTATTCGCGTGAACGACGAGATCATCTATCGTCTCATAACACGCGATGAGAACATAACGAAGATGTTGGGTACCAACAATTCGACAAGCACCCAATACGCCAACTCGTACCGCGTTCATTCGGACGGAACGATTGATCTTCCTTTCCTCTATCCGCTTAAGATTCAAGGTATGACGGAAACGGAGGCGGAAGACGCAGTGCGTAACGCTTTCCGGGAGATTCTGCCTGATGCAGACGTCAAGTTGGCATTGTATAACAAGTATTTCTCCGTAGTCGGTGACGCGCGGTCAGGACAGTATTTCATATACAAAGAGAAGATGAACATCTTCCAGGCGCTGGCCATGACCGGCGATGTGTTGAACAGCGGTGACAGACGGCATATCCGTATTATCCGCCCGAGGGACAACGGACAAGAACCGGAGATTCTGGAATTCGATATGCGTACGAACTCGATCATCGATTCGAAGTATTATTATGTGTATCCGAATGACGTGATTTACGTGGCGCGCACGAAGAATAGTTTCTATACCGTGCCGAACTACACAGGATTTATCGGGCTGATAACCAGCAGTGTAGCGTTGCTCACGACGGTTCTTAACTACGTAGCATATATGTATAAATAATGACTATGAACGACAATAAACAATATTACATGCCGGGTAATAACGCCTATTATACGCCCGGAGGAAATGCCTATTATCAAGCCGGTAACCAGCAATACGCAATGCCGGATATGCAGCAAGGTGGGGATGACGATGATTCCGGATCGAACATCAACATCATGGAATGGCTCTTTACCTTTTTGCACTATTGGTATCTGTTTGTTATAGCAGTTGCGATTGCGCTGGGTTTGGCGATGCTCAAGAACAGACGTTGGATACCGACCTTCTACTCGCAGGGCACAATCATCATCAAAGAGAGTGCCGGCTACGGTAGTGCGAACATGGCGCTGTTGCAGGGATTCGGTGTGGACGCCGGTGCCAAGAACGTGAGCAACCAGATGATTATGCTGGGGTCGTACGATCTCATCGGACGCGTTGTGGATTCGCTTCCGTTTATGAACGTGGAGTATATCACGCAAGGACGCTTCAAGACACGCCAACTCTACCAGAACACGCCGATCATCATCGAATATACACGCCTTGATCCCCGCGCGTACAGTTTCCTGTATCAAATTGAATTCAGCCACGAAGGAGTGATGCATATCTCTTGCACCGACGAGACGATGCCGTTGGATATGAATGTCCGTTATGGAGAACCGATTTCCTGCGCGCTGTTCGATATCACGATTTGGCCTACGGAGTTAGCGACCAGTTCCGGCAAGATCTATTTCCGTTTCCGCTCGCGCGAATCGCTTGTTGACGAGTTCATGGGACGGTTGCAGATGTCGTTCGTGCGAGAGGGTTCGACGGTGCTGGCACTCTCTCTCGTGAGTGAGACAGCGCAACGCGATTGCGATTTCATTGACAAACTGTCGGACATCTATCTCTTGCAGAATCTGGAGCAGAAAAACGAAGTGGCGGAGAACTCTATCCGCTTCATCAACAAGCAGTTGGAGATCTTGCAAGGATCGCTGCAGGTGAGCGAAGGCGCTATGACGGATTTCCGCCAAGAGAACAAGATTATCGATGTCAATTCCTATGCCGGACAAGTAATGGGATACTTGGCTGCGTATGACCAGCAGAAACTCGAACTTCGTCTCCGTGAGACCTATTTCGATTATCTCATCAATTATATTCACACGAACATTCAAAACGATGCCGTTATCGCTCCTTCGACGATGGGCGTGACAGAGCCGACGCTGATGTCGCTTGTGCAGCAACTGAATGAACTGCGGATCCAGCGAGGCGAATTGACCGAGAAAAACGTCTATTACGCCAAATATACGAAGGACATGGAGACCGTCAAGACTTCCATCGAGGAAATCGTCAACTCCATGCGCGCGTCGCTTGAGATAGAGAAAGCGGATCTCCAGAGACGTACCAGCGAGGCGGAGGAAATGCTCAAAACCTTGCCCGAGAAAGAGCTGCAAATGGTTGCCATCGAGCGTAATTACCGCATTGATGACAACTACTACACCTTCTTCCTCCAGAAACGTGCAGAGGCGGAGATCCAAAAGGCATCAAACCTGCCGGATAATAGCATCATGGATAGAGCACGCACGACGGCGATCATGAACGCGAAAGCGAAAAAGAAAACGACAACGACCTATCTGATGATCGGTTTGCTGATTCCGCTTGTGTTGATCATCCTCAGCGAATTGCTCAATAACAAAATGCGTTCGCCGCAAGATGTCGAAAAACTCAAGATGTTCCATCTTATCGGTACGTTGCGTCACGCGCGCAGCCAGAATCCGACGCTTGTCAGCGCTTCACCGCGATCCAGTTACGCCGAGATGCTACGTGCGATCCGTACGCGTATGGAGTTCGTTTTGCGCCGGAAGACCAAGATGGTCGTTTGTGTCACTTCCACCGAGTCCGGTGACGGTAAGACCTTCTTATCGACTAACCTCGCAGCGCTCTATGCGATGTCCGGCAAGAAGACCTTGCTGATTGACCTTGATCTTCGTAAACCGAATATCCACACGAAACTGGGCTTGGAGAACGCAAAAGGTATGTCTAACTACCTCATTGGCGATTGCGAACTCAAAGATATTCTGCTTGCTAACACGCAGTTTGGATTTGATTTCATGCGCGCCGGTACGATTCCGCCGAACCCGGGCGAGCTGATCCATTCAGACGAGTTGGCGAAACTCATTGAGGACATGCGCGAGAAATATGATTTCATCGTAATTGATACGTCGCCTATCGGCTTGGTACCTGATGCATATACGGTTATCGAGCATAGCGACCTCTGTCTCTTCGTCATCCGCTGTCTGCAAACGAACAAATCCTTCTGCAAGCAGATCCTCGAGCAGATGTCCGGCGTGATTGATAATCCCGAGAAAGTACAGCTTGTGCTCTCGGATATTCCGACAGAAGGTCGTCACTCGTATGGTTCCGGCTACGGCTACGGCTACGGAGGCTACGGTGGTTACGGATACGGCCATTATGGCTACGGTGGCTACGGTGGCTACGGCTACGGATATGGCGAAAAGAAATCCAAGAAACGCTACGGCAAGTTGTACGGCAAGCTCTATGGCCGCTTCATGAAGGACGACAAGGCATATCGCTCGTACCACTATTACCACCACGAAGAGGATGACGAGGATGCCAAGAAAGAGAATAAAGGCTAATCGCTAAAAGTGAGAAGGGGTGCAGAAATGCATCTCTTCTTGCGTAATAGGATGCACGAAACGGATCTCTGCGGCGTGTAACAGCAACCTTTCGCCCGCAATGCCGTATAAGCGGTCGCCAACGATCGGCGCGTTCAAGCCTTCCGGATGAGCCGCATGAACACGCAACTGGTGTGTACGCCCGGTTAACGGATAGAAATCCACGAACAGACTTCCGTCAGACCGTTGTTCTCGGATCTGATACCGCGTAATGGCAGGCTTGCCGTGTTCATAGTTCACCATTTGCCGGGGGCGGTCGTACGGATTCGGCAAAAGGGGTAGGGAAATGATACCTTCCCATTTGCCATTCGTCATTCGCCCTTCGCCTTTACAAACGGCTTCATAGCGTTTGAGAATATCGCGCCGCTGAAAATAGGCTTGCAGCGTCTTATACACTTCCGGAGTCTTGGCGAGCACAAGCAATCCGCTCGTGTCTTGATCCAAACGGTGAACCGCTTTGGCGCCTGTTATACTTTCCGCAGAAGCCTCATCGCCTTTCCCTGGCACCGACAGCAATCCTGCCGGTTTATTGACCACAATAAGGTATTCATCTTCATAAATCACTTCCGGTTTTTGAACAATCACCTTTAACCTTTCACCTATAACCTTTATATCCACTCCTTTGAGCATATGCCGCAAAATCGGCACACACTTGCCGGAGCATGGTGCATAAAACACTCCCTCACGCCGGATCTCTGTTTTTGAAGGCGCACCTATCCAGAACTCCGCTAACGCAACCGGTTTCAATCCGTGCTTCAAGGCATATTGCAGCAGTTTCGGCGCACAGCACTCACCGGCACCCGACGGAGGCAACCTCTCACCTTTTTCCTCTAACCTCTCACCTTTATTAACCCATTCCTCCAAAGGCACTATCGGTTTTTCGTCGGCAAAGATTTCCAAGAGGTTCTTGCTCTCTCCCTTTCCGTTTACAAAATTATAATTCGCGAATAGTAACCGCTGAAGCCGCTGTGATTCTGCTTTCGATGTGCCGATAGGAGCAGTCGTCATCTCATATACCGGCGGCACAAATCCCTCATGGTAATAGCTCCCATCCAACTTCGCCGAGAACGCCGCCAAATACCTGTAACCCGTAACCTGTAACCCGTAACCCCTATATACAAGCACACCGAACATCTTGCCCTGTTTGTGCAATTCGCTGTCCGGCTTCGCGCGCATGTACGCGTGTACCTTATTTATTATCTCTTCTGCCGCGCGCTGTACGTCTATTTGACCATCTTTCTCCATTTTCTCCGCAAAGATACGCATTTTTTTTGATTCCTCCAAATTTCCACGCATTTTTCTTTCTATCCTCCCGCATTCCACGCATTTATTCATAGACATATTCATCCTTATTAGGTACTCATTAGGTACACATTAAGTACTGGGTTTAACCTGCGTGCTACCCCTCCGAGGGGTATCACTCAAACGCCTCATTTTGGCATGGCAATATGACAAAATGGCAATTTTTCAAAAAAAATGCACAAAAACTTGCATATTTGCAAAAAAAGCAGTACCTTTGCACTCTGTTATGAAAATAGCATTTGATAACGATAAATATATCCGTATTCAATCGGAGCATATCCGCGAACGAATTGCCCAGTTTGGCAACAAGTTATACCTTGAGTTGGGCGGTAAACTCTTCGATGATCTGCATGCAAGTCGTGTGCTGCCCGGCTTTATGCCTGACAGTAAATTGCAGATGTTGACCCAGTTGAGAGACTCGCTGGAGATTATTATCGTTATCTCCGCCGAGGACATTGAGCGCAACAAGGTGCGTCAGGATCTCGGTATCACCTACGATGAAGACGTACTTCGTCTGCGCGAGGAGTTCATGAACCGCGGCTTCTTTGTTTCTGCGGTCGTCATTACCCACTATGCGGGTCAGCGCTCTGCAGATGCGTATCGGCAACGCCTTGAGCGCAAAGGCATTCGCGTCTATTATCATTATATCATTGACGGTTATCCGCATAACGTGGATCTTATCGCTTCGGAGGATGGCTTCGGCCGCAATGACTACGTCGAGACTTCACGGCCTTTGGTAGTCGTTACTGCCCCCGGGCCTGGCAGCGGCAAGATGGCGGTATGTCTGAGTCAATTGTATAACGAACAAGCGCGCGGGCGTGAAGCCGGATATGCCAAGTTTGAGACATTCCCGGTATGGAATCTTCCACTCAAGCACCCGCTCAATGTAGCGTACGAAGCTGCAACGGCTGACTTGCAGGATGTGAACATGATCGACCCCTTCCATCTCGAGGCGTATGGCAAGACGGCGGTGAATTACAACCGTGATGTGGAGATTTATCCGGTGCTTGACGCGCTCTTCACCTCCATTTATGGACAGAGTCCGTACAAATCACCTACCGATATGGGAGTGAATATGGTCGGTTTCTGTATTAGCGATGATGAAGTGGTACGCGAAGCGAGCAAGCAGGAGATCATCCGCCGTTATTTCCAGGCGCTTTGTCATCTGGCAAACGGCAAATGCAATGATGCGGAAATCAAAAAACTCGCGCTGCTGCAGCAACAAGTAGGTATCAACACTGCCTATCGCCGTACTACAGTTGCTGCGCGCGAACGCCGCGCGTTAACCGGCGCACTCCACGACGGTGCTTTTTCACATTGCGCAGCAATAGAACTGCCTGACGGCAGGATTATTACCGCCGAAGCAGGGCCTCTGCTCGGTTCTTCGGCTGCCCTGCTGCTCAACGCAATGAAAGAATTGGCAGGAATTGACCACTCCGTGCGCCTTATTCCTGAAAATATAATTGAGCCTATACAGCAAACGAAAATCAGTTATCTGCATGGGCAAAACCCCCGCCTACATACCGATGAGGTATTAGTAGCGCTCTCCGTACTCTCCTTGCAGGATGAGAATTGCCGGCGGGCATTGAAGACGCTGCCGCTCCTCAAAGGCTGTCAGGCGCATTCGACAGTCATGCTCAAAGAAGTGGACTGGAGAACATTTAAAAAATTAGGTATAGATTTAACAACAGATCCCGCAAAAAAGTAAGAGAACACGGGTGCAAATCCCGGACAGACAGGCTACTGTGATTGCTGAACGGCATAAGTCAGATCGCTTACCTTTTGCGCTATTGAAGTCCTCCTGTAATAGGACGAACAATGACAAAAAGGACATTCTTTATACTATTCTTTGCGCTTTGTGCGTGCTCTGCTTTCGCTATATCCGAGGCAGAGTTGGATTCGTTATACAGCCGCTTCCAGATAGAGGAGGTGGAAGTTACTGCGCGTGCGTTGACGAAGGATGTGATTATACCGCAAACGCTCAAGGGCGAAGAATTGAGGCGTCTGAATGCCTTGACGGTTGCAGATGCGTTGCGTTATTTTGCCGGGGTACAACTCAAGGATTATGGTGGAGTGGGAGGTATCAAGACCATCAATATCCGTTCGATGGGAAGTCAACATGCAGCAGTTTATTATAATGGTGTGCAGTTGGGAAATGCCCAAAACGGACAAGTTGATTTGGGACGTTTCTCGTTGGATAATATGGAGCAGATTCAATTGTATCATGGTCAGAAATCCGATATCTTCCAATCCGCACGGGAGTTCGGCTCGGCAGGAAACATCTATCTGAATACCCGAAAACCGTATTTCAAAGAGCACGAACGCGTGCATGTGCGTGGACAGATGCGTTTCGGTTCCTTTGCATTGGCTAATCCAAATGTAGGGGTGGATATCAAATTGACCAATACGCTTTCCCTGACGCTGGATGCCGAGTATGTTTATTCGAACGGTAAGTATCCTTTCCGCTATCGTCGTGTATTTCCTAATGGCGAAACCGCTTATGATACGACAGCTGTGCGCCAAAACGGCGATGTAAATGCGGTGCGTACAGAACTGGGCTTGCATCATTATTACCGCACAACGGGTTTTTGGCGCGTACATGCGTATAACTATTATTCTCAGCGGGGAGTTCCGGGCGCAATAGTGAATAACGTATGGCGAAACGGCGAAAGGCTTTGGGATCGTAACTCTTTTGTGCAGGCTCAATGGCAGGATGAGTGGTTCGGGCGTTGGAATACGCGATTGTTAGCCAAGTACGCCAATGATTATACGCATTATCGGAATTATGACGACCGCCTTCTGCCATCCAATAATGAGTATCTGCAGCAGGAGATTTATGTGTCTTTGGCGAACAAAGTGCAGATTTTTAATTGGTGGGACGTTGCCTTGGCGTACGATTATCAATACAATACTTTGCGAAAAGATGAATGGGTAAGCGGTGTTACAGACGAACGTTTTAACCGTCATACGCATTGGCTGTCAGCTGCTACGGCATTGAATATCAAGGAATATCTGCGTATGCAGGCATCTGTACTCATGACTGCGGTAGATGAAAATAAACCGCGTGTCACGCCAGGTATATTCTTCTCTTTTCGTCCTTATCCGCTCATTGACTTGAGTATCAATGCTTTTTACAAGCAGAGCTACCGCTATCCTACCTTCAATGATCTCTATTATACCGATATGGGTAATGCTACGCTGCGTCCGGAATTGGCACGACAGCATTCAGTGGAGGTGGCTTACCGTACCACGGCTAAGGTGTATGATATTGATATTTCTGCTTCGTATTATTACAACCGCGTTACGGATAAGATTATCGCTTATCCGAAGGGACAGCAATTCCGATGGACGATGCTGAACCTCGGTACCGTGAAAATCAACGGAGTAGATGCAAAGGCACATGCATCATGGTTCTTGCCGATGCGTTTTATCTTGCGTACGCGATTCAATTATACCTACCAGAGAGCCATTGATGTGACCAATGAGAACGATACTTATTACGGTCATCAAATACCTTATATTCCGTGGCATAGCGGTAGCGTCGTGCTTGGCTTGGAGTGGAGCAGCCGTCGAGGTGACCATTACGGATTCAACTATTCCTTCATTTATGTGGGGGAACGCTACAGCCAACAGGAGAACACCGTGTATAACTACGTGCAACCGTGGTACACGCACGACTTCTCAATTTATGGGGAATGGGGAGTGGGCCCATGTTGGCTCAAGACCAATATAGAAATCAACAACTTGCTCGGGCAAGACTACGAAGTGATCCAGAATTACCCGATGCCTAAACAAAACGTACGATGCACACTCGCAGTAAGATATTAGTAATTCAATATGTACTCTGTATTCTATACTTTGTACTCCTTGTCGGTTGTCGTGGCGACGAAATCATCTATCCGACGATTCCGACCGAAGTAACCGAGGAGGTACAGAAGGGTGGGTTGTATGTGCTTTGCGAAGGGAATATGGGTTCCAACAAAGCTCGAATTGATTATATGAATCTGGAAACGGGTATCTATTATGCGAATTGGTACGGT